>Ga0163149_10000021_pt1 | contig 182041 bp, 181 predicted proteins | sample OliLakLV19MP5G1_FD_148604 | JGI IMG/M metagenome (GOLD analysis project Ga0163149, IMG submission 148604) | Freshwater microbial mat bacterial communities from Lake Vanda, McMurdo Dry Valleys, Antarctica - Oligotrophic Lake LV.19.MP5.G1 | ecosystem: Environmental > Aquatic > Freshwater > Lake...
ATATATAAATTGATTTTTATAGTTCCAGAATTAACAAACGTTAATTGGATTCCGAAACCTAATTTCGAAATATATATTCACTTTTTTTCCTATATCTACTATTTTATTTCTTATAAAAAGATTCCAATATTAGTTCTATTTTTGTTAACACTGGTATTACCTATTTATCCTTTGTATCAAAATAGAAAAAAAATAAAATTCAACTTTAGTCTAAATCTTTTTTGTGATATGCGAGTAGCCACATTGTTCCTTATACTATCGCTTTTATTATCGACATTTTTGATATCACAAATAAAACCTATGGTGACTTCGAGAAATCTTTTGGTTTTACTAGTCCCTATTTATTTTATAATTAGTGTTTGGTTATCAAATTCTGAAATATTAAAAGGAGTGCGAAGTCATTTATTAGTTTTAGTATTGACCGTTCTTTCTTTCTTATCATTTGCAAAATATTATTATAAAGATTTTATGAAAGAACCATGGCGAGACGTTTCCTCTTATGCAATAGAGAAGGCAGGAAAAAATGGTTATATTTTTACTTATCAATTTCCAGCTTATATTGATTATTATTTAGTGGATGTTTTTAAAAATAAACCCAGCATAAAAGTTGGATTGTCAAAGGAAGATACTTTGGAATTTTTGAAAATAGCCAAAAGCAAAAAAATTGAAAATATAGTATTTATCGAAACGAATTGGGACAACAGTAAAGAAGAGCGATACAACAAACAAAAAGAAAATTTGGAAATTCTAAAATCATACTCTAAACAAGTTACCATAAAGAGCTTTATTATCATGCAAGTATATCATTTTGAGATTTAAATAATATGTACACACTGATTTTACCTACCTACAATGAGAAAGAAAATCTCAAAGTTTATCTACCAAAGTTAGAAACTCTATTTCATTTAAATAACATAGATTATGAGATCATTATTGTTGATGACGATTCTCCTGATCGAACATGGGAATGGGTTCAAGAGTATGGAATCAAAAATCAAAATGTTCGAGTGATCCGGCGCATTCAGGAAAAAGGGTTATCGAGTGCTGTTCTCACGGGAATGGCTTCCGCCAGGGGAAAGTATTTGGGCGTTATGGATGCAGATATGCAACATGATGAATCCATTATTCCTAAAATGTTAGAAGCCCTAAAAGAAAATGATTTAGTGATAGGTTCAAGGCGAGTAGGGGATGGAAGTTATGGGGAAATGAATTTGTTTCGTCGTATATTAAGTTTCGGTGCGACGATTTTAGCAAAGATACTTCTACCAATCCCATCAACAGATCCAATGAGTGGTTTTTTTGTTTTGAAACGTGAAGTATTTGAAAATTCAAAAGATAAATTAAATCCACTTGGCTTTAAAATTTTATTAGAATTCTTAGCAAAGAATCCTAAAATAAAAGTTATGGAAGTGGGATATTCTTTCCGTAAACGAGAGTTTGGTGAAACTAAACTCTCTGGAATTGTTATGCAACAATATTTATTTGCACTAATTGATCTTAGATTCGGAAAATATTTTTCGTCTGAATTTGTAAAATATGGAATTATCGGATTTACTGGAGTTTTCGTAAATTTAGTAGGGCAATGGTTGTATGTGAATGTCTCCGATTATTCAAATCCAAATTCAGAAATGTCCAAAATATTAATTCCCTCATTTGCAGTCGCTTTTGGCTTTGAAGTTAGTGTGATCAGTAATTATATTTTGAACAACCAATGGACTTTTGCGAGTAAACGTAAAACGAAAGTTAAAGAATTCATCTTTGGTCTTTTCAAATTTAACTTTGTAAGTCTCGTTGGATTTTTTATACAATATTCATGTTGGTTATTTATATTTCAATTTTGCAATACGTATTATCCAGAATTTTTCCCGAACTATATAACTTATATAGCTAATTTAATTGGAATTTTAATCGCAACTGTGACAAACTATCAATTGAACAGGTCCTATACTTGGGATTAGTTTATAATTTTAATGAAAAAAGTTTTATTCTTTTACCTTGGGCTAGTGAGTTTCACGCTATTTTTACTAGTTCATAGTCCAGCAGGTTTACTTCAAGATAGTGTATACAAATATTTCCAGACGATTGATTATTTAGATTCAGGAAAAATAGATTTTTCAATTCACAATCATAATTATGAAATCGATCCGGAAAATGAATTTGGGATTTTTAAACCTCCATTTGCACATTTGATCCACGGAAAGATTTTTATGACTTTCCCTTGGCTATGGGTGTATCTCAATGCACCACTTTTTTCTATATTAAATTTTTATGCCATTTATCTAATTCCGATTTTTTCTGGAATATTATCAATTGTCGCATTACGTTTCTTAATGATACAATTGTTTGATAATGATACTCTTATAGAAAAAAGTTTATTGTTTTATGTTTTAGGAACAGCTTTATCTATCTATTCGGTTTGGTATTATGAAGGCAATTTGTGCAATTTACTATTATACACATTTTTAATATTCCAAATAAAGTCATCCGTGAGAGAAAGCTATTTGATTCTTACTTTTGAAATTTTAGCTTCTTTATTAATCCTGAATATTCTAATCATATTGAGAACAGAAGTTTATTTTTTGGCAATCTTGTATTTGTTTGCAATAAAGATGGATTCAAAGAAAAATTTGATTTCAAACTTGCATTTTTTTCTATTATATACATTTATTCCATTATTTATTTACATATATTCGAATAGTTTAATATGGGATACTCCGCAGGGATTACGATTTCTTGTGACGAATAGTTTTACTTTTGGTGACCGAATCCTTCGTATCTTTGAATACTTTTTCTTTGCAAAATATTCCCTATTAGTTTATCTTCCCACATTTTTTTTAACTTTAATTTTTTTCATGGATTTAAAAACAAATTTTAGAAATACACTTTTTAGATTTTATTTAGCTTCCTTGGTTTTTATGATCATTCTTCCTTTTGTATCACCACAGCAACAAGGTAGTGATTTAGTTCCGAGGTTTTTTTTCCCAGTGATTCCCATATTAGTTCTCTGCATTCTATATGTTATTTATGAAAAATTTCCGAACAATAAACATATATTAGAACTCTTTTTATATGTACCAGCTCTCTCAATCGTTGCTTTTAGTTTATTTTTAATTCTATTTTTTAATCGAAGTATGGATGCACTTTACAAAAAAATTGCACCATTTAACGGAGATCAAATTATAGTTTCTAGTGAAATTATAGGTCACCTGGTTCAGAATGCTGAAAAACGATCTGTTTATTATGCCCCAGATATGGAAAGATTGGAGTCTCTCTATTCCAAAGAGAAAATAGCAAAAAATAGAAATATTTATTTTTTATATTCAAAGATAAATAAATTTAATTTTACTAGTTCGTATCTAAAAAGTAATTTTAAGAAAATTACTGATATAGGCGAAGTGATAGTTTATAAAAGAAAAATTAGAAATTAGTTTTTGTTATTCTTTTTTCTAGCCAAATTGTTATAAACAATCTTCTAAATTTGGTTAGGGTATAAATATTCAAAAGTAGTGGAATTAGGAAAAGGCCAATTTGTATAAAGGAACTCACTTCATTTTTTGGTATAAATTCGCTTTTTAAAAATAGTTTCATGAAATAGGCGGGTATAAAAGAAAGAAATGTGATAAGGAAACAAACTATTTTTTTCTCCGTTGGATGGGATTCTATAAAATAAAAACTTTGTGTTGTTAAATTAAATTTCGGCTGAGTCCATTCTCTAACCTTTATAAAAGGTTTCTCTATTATATAGTAACTAATAAGTGCGATTAAAAAACTGACTAAAAGACTAAAGATTGAAGCCATAAAAATTTCATAGATTCCATTATTATCAAAATTAACGTAATCGAAAATTTTAATCATTACGACTGCACTCACATACATATGAATTAAATAGATACCATAACTCAATTTTCCGAAACAAACTATCAAAACATTTGATAAAAGTTTCCTAATATATCTAAAGTATCCTTGAATCGTTCCGTAAGTGATAAGGAAAGCTAACATGGTGAAGTTGGTAATTCGAAAAACTACAAAATAAAATCTATTTTCTTCATAAGTAAAACCAAAAGAACAAATATATAAGGCTAGTGTTAACAAAAATACGATAAAAAATTTCGTGGGATTTATATATTTTGCTAATGTTTGTTTATCTATTTTGATGATTTCCATCAGTAAAATTCCTGCAAGGAAAGAATCGAAATGAGTGTGGATAGGATGAAAAACTTTATATAAATAATCTTCACTGTTTTCTATAGGAACGTAAAAATAATAATAAGTTCTGATAAGAATAGGTAGAAATAATAGCAAAACTAAAGTTAGTATTTTTCCAAACTTCGTCTTTAGATACTTGGCATATAAAAAAATGAAAAGGGGCATGGCTATATAGAATTGTTCTTCCATGGATAAGGACCATCCATGGATATGCAATCGGTCTGTAAAATAGTTTGAAATATAAAAGGCATCTACCCACCAATTGTTAAGCCTGCTTTGCATCGCAGGAATTCCATCGGCCATAATTCCTAAATTGATACCTTGTTTGGCGGCCTGAATGGTTAGGCTCATAAGAACGATCGTAAATCCAACCAAAACATAAAGCGGTGGAAAAATACGAAACGAGCGTTTGAGAAAAAAATTCTTCCAGCTTTTTAAAAAACCAAATTTTGATAATTCGTTTGTAAATGAATAGGAAATCAAAAAAGAACTAATAACAAAAAAAAGATCCATTAGCATTTCAAAATTTTGAACACCAGCTTTGTAATTTTGAAAGTACTTAGGTAAAAAACCAAGACTTGATGTAAAACAATGGTATGCAATTACGATATAACAGCCGATTGCCCTAATACCATAAAGTTCGTTTATTTCTTTCGGATTGATTTTGAAAATTTCTAAAAAGTATTCTTTCATTTGAAAATTATTTTTTGTTATTTTTTGTTTTATTTTAGGGGTTTTGGTTCAGATTTTAATAAAAAATTTTGAACCAGAATCCCTTTTTTAGTAAAAGACTCTCCCTCTGCATATTCATTATCTAATTTTAACGGAATCAACGAACCGGTTTTTATAGAAGACGAAATTATCGTGATAGAAGTTGGAATCTTTTGTTTGTGAGAATTTAAAAATGTTTTAATGTCTGACTCATTACTAATGCCAATGATTGGTTTTTTTGCAAAAGAAGGTAATACACAATTGTACAAATCTTCATCAGTTAAAATGATTAAATTTCCAGTAATATGAGAATCGATTGCTAAATTGATGTCTTTGGAAGTTTTAAGAAATAAAAACAAGACCACATAACCAAGACAAGTTATGAATATGGAAAAACCTATTAGATATTTGATTTTTGAGATTAAGAATTTAAATTTTTCTATTTCGAAAAGTAACTCAATACTCTTGAAAGTGCCAATTATGAGTAATGGTTGCACTGTCGCTGCGAATCGAGGTCCAAGGATAGATCCGTCAGGATTCTTGACTAAGATTGGAACTAAAAATGTAAATATACAAGTAATAAATAAGAGGGATTTATGTTCAGGTGTTACTTTTGTTAGTTTGTTATAATATATAAATGGAATCACAAATAAAAAAATTGGCCATGCGGTAAAAAGTCCCAAAGCCTTATCTGAACCAAAGAATGCTTTTATTAAATTAAAAAATCTATTTTCAATCGGATAGGAGGCCCCCGAATAGTTCAAAAATTCGATTCCTCTCAATCCCAAAATATTTTCAGTGACTATATAATTTGATACTACAAGAACGCAAGCGGGTATAAAGAGCCCCAAAAATAATGCAATTAAATCAGAGTAATGTTTGAATATTTTAAAAACAAAAATAGCTATGAATAGTAGAATACAATACAATGCTAATTCGATTCTAAAGAGTACAGACAAACCGGTGAGTAATCCTGCCAAAAAGTTAAAAATAGGATTTGAATTTTCATTTTTAGCTTTAAGGATTAAAAAATAAGCAAAAGTGATAAGCAATGAGGAATGTATCGCTTCGCCCAGAACAAAAGAATAAATAGAGTTGATCGAACCGAATGCGATAAAAACCAACATTAAGTTTCTAAACTTATGACTAAGATCTAGCAGATTTGAGATGTGAAAACATAACAAAATAATCAGTAAGCCAGACATTAAACTTAAAAAATCCAAAGCATAAACACCACCTAGCATGTAAAATGGTGATAAAACTATGGAAAGAAAAAAGGGAAACACATAATATGATTCACTATTTATTTTATAAGCAAATGGAGGTTTTACGGGAAATAATTTGTGCTCAGTGTCTATATCTTTCGCTCTATAATTTGCAGAAAAGCCTGTGAATTTTGAATCTATAAAATCTCGAATTTGTAAAATTTTAATACCTGGATCGGCAGGCTGATATTCTGTATGAGGAAGGATGATAAAAAGCGAAATATAAAAAGTAAGTAAAATAAGAATAAATTTTTTGAGATTCATAATTGCTTAATTCATTCCATAAAAATCAATTTATATGGGAAGAAAAGGAAAAAATAAATTCAATGGCAATTGGATAATGATTCAATTTATACAGAAGAATCAGCTTTGAAAGGCCTTTTCTAAAAGTTCAGTGAGAATGCTTTTGTCACTTTTTGCAAATTCAGGAATAGATAAATTTTTCAATTGCCCAAGTATCAATTCTTCATCGATAATTTTTCCTGCTAAGTGTTTACCTATCATTTCACTGACAATCGGGAATATTTGTGTTAGCTCCAAATATTTTTTGGATAATAAGATCACACTCATTCCGATAGCACCTTCTGTTCCATAGAAAGCCTCCGTATCATGGAAAGTTTTTTTCCATAATTCCGATGGGAGCGATTCTTTGACTAATTTGATCATTTCAGCATGGCCTGGGCCTTTTTCTGTAATATTTACCATTGCTAAACTAACGGGATTTATTTTTCCATGGATTCGAATGTTTTCTTCACCTAACTTTCGTATACGTTTGGCGGCGTCTCTAGTAATGGCATCTCGACCCAAGAAATTTAATCCATATAAATATTCTTCTAATAGATCACCTTCAATTTCGCCTAAACAAATAAGCTGATATAAAGTGAAAATCATATAATCAGATTCAGTATTGTCGCCCATGAGAATTTCTTTGGAGTGGGTGGGTTGGAAGACTCTGTCGTGTAAAAGTATAGAAAGTTTATAAGCCATTTGGTCATACAAACTTTGAATAGAGGCTCCAAAGAATTTTTTTGTTCGAGACCAAGCGGGTTTAAAACCATTTTGCAAAAATTCTATAGGATTAAAAAAAGTTCCAATGACTTTATCAAATACACCTTTGATTGTACCTTCTAAATATTTTAAATGGAGAGATTCGATTTTAATATTATGATTCGCAATTGTGGCAAGCATGGTGCGACGAAAAAAATGGGGACTTGCTGAAATAAAGGCAAGCGGAGCATTGTCCAATCCTTCACGTAACTGGCGATAAAGTTCTGGCATACCAGGCAAGGCTTGTTTTTGTTCTGGTGTTTCAAATAGAGTTGTAAACTTTCCTTTTCCCGAATGTATATCTGTCGCTAAATATGTTTGGTCTATATCAGAAGTGACAATATAACCCTTGTAATCTTCTGCAAGGATTCGAAGTTTTCCTTTTCCTACAATTGTCGTTTTGCCCAAAATAGAATTTTCTGTATTATTCAAATGGGCTAAGTCTTTGGAGTATTGGCGAAAGCTATCTAGACCTTCCAAATTCACTTGAAAACTGTGACTGCCAATGGGGAGTTTGTCTCGGATTTCACAGGAAAAAAATCCATCTTCATCGGCTTTGATTTTTGCTGAGGAATAAATCTTTTCTCCAGCATCGTTGAATAATTCAATGCGAAGGACTGGTTTTCGCACCGGTGCCAGTGAAAAATCCAGAAAAGGTGTGATATTTCTTTCTTCGCCAGAAAAAAGTCCAGTGACCAGATCCCATAAACCTTCCGCTTTCATGGGATCTGTGATCCCTATGTCCACGACTTGCCCTCGCACGTAAGATCTCCTTTCGCGACCGAGTGAACCTCCGCAAACTGCGATTCGTTTGATATCAGTAAAGTTGTTGGAAGGAGGGGGTGAATTGGGAATTTGATCTGGCATAATTATGAAAAACTTGTGCCCCAAGTCTAATGTATCAGGATAAGATTTCCACCCCTTTTTTATGAACGCGATTCGCTCCACCCAACAATTTATCAAAGTCTTACAAAAAGAAAATGAACTCTTAGTTATTTCCGAAGCCGTGGATCCCTATTTGGAACTTGCAGAAATCCAAAGAAGGGTTGTCGCCAAAAAAGGACCAGCACTCTTATTTACAAATGTCAAAGGCACAAAATTTCCCGTAGCAACGAATCTATATGGTTCAGAAAAACGGATCCATTTGGCCTTTGGTGACAAACCAGTCCATACCATCAAACGACTAACGCATTTAGTGAAAGAACTCCTTCCTCCACGGATGGGAACTCTCTGGAAGGAAAGATCCCTTGGTTTACTTCCCTTTCTCGTCGGCTTAAAAAAAATAAGTAGACCAGCCGTTTTAGAAAATTCACTCACAGGCCTTGGCACTTTACCACACATTGTTTCATGGCCAGAAGATGGTGGACCCTTTGTTACTTTGCCTCTTGTTTACACACAATCCCCAACAAATGCAAAGGGCAACCTTGGCATGTATCGTATACAGCTGTTTGATGAAAAAACTGCGGGAATGCATATTCAAATTCATAGAGGGGGAGGCTTTCATCATCATGAAGCAGAAACTTTAGGTCAAGAATTGCCTGCTCATGTTTATGTGGGTGGGCCTCCTGCCTTAACCATTGCCGCTGTGGCCCCTCTCCCAGAAGAAATTCCAGAACTAATCTTTGCCTCATTTCTTATGGGGGAAAAATTGAAAATATCACATAACAAAACTATATCTCCCTATCCAATTGTTTCCGATGCTGACTTTGCAATCATTGGAAATATACCAGCAAACAAACGTAAGATCGAAGGGCCATTCGGGGATCACTACGGATATTATTCATTGGCACATGAGTATCCATATTTAGATGTAACTTCTGTTCATTGCCGTAAAGATGCGATATGGGCCGCAACAGTGGTGGGCCGTCCTCCGCAAGAAGACCATTATATCGCCGAATTTTTGCAAGATCTACTTTCACCTCTTTTCCCACTCGTCATGCCACAGGTGTTAAACGTTTGGGCTTATGAAGAATCAGGTGTGCATTCCTTGGCCGCAGCCGTCGTCAAGGAAAGATACTACAAAGAAGCCTTTACTGGCGCTTTACGAATTATGGGAGAAGGGCAATTGTCACTGACTAAGTGTTTGCTTGTCACAAATGAAAAAATAAATTTAAAAAATTTCTCTGAAACGTTTAAGACCATTGTGGAAAGGTGCGATACCGAAACCGATATCCATATCTTTAGTCATATCAGCCAAGATACTTTAGATTATACGAGTGGAAAGGTAAACAAAGGAAGTAAGATGCTGATACTTGGTGTCAGTGAATCGGGTGAGCCAAAGTATAAAAATCTTCCTAATTCTTTTGATCGGTCTTTTAAAAACAAAAGTTTCCAAAATCCATTTGTATTTTTACCTGGTGTGCTTGTTGTACAAGGTTCGGCATTTACAGAGAATGATAAAAATCTAGCAAAATCTTTGTTAGAGGAAGATCTATCAAATTTCCGATTTGTGTTTCTTGTGGATGATACAAATGATACATCAAAGTCAGACCATGATTTCATCTGGACGGTTTTTACCCGAATGGAACCTGCAAGAGACGTGTATTCAAAACAAATCATTGAAAACAATCATATTCGTCATATAGCACCTATCGTCATTGATGCCAGGATGAAACCTTGGATTCCGAAAGTGCTTGTCCCTCTGGAAGAAACTGTAAAAACCGTAAATGAAAAATTTGGAATGCTTATCGATTCTTTACCGAATCCAATTGGCAATTAAGTGATAGAATTTGATAAAACGTGAGTTAAACGCAATTTTTATTAAGCAATAGTTATGCGATTGAAATTAAAAATTATTAAAGGAAAATATGAAAAAAAGTAAAATCTTAATCACTGGTGGTGCAGGGTTAATTGGCTCGCAAGTTGTTGAGGATTTAAATAGTCAAGGAAAATCTGATATCATCATTTGTGATCATTTAGGAACTACGGAAAAATGGAAAAATTTACGAAGAAATTCTTTTTTTGATTATTTAGAAAAAAAAGAACTTAGAAACAAAATGGACAATTCTGATTCTTTTTTTGATGAATTTTCACATATCATCCACCTTGGTGCTTGTTCATCGACAACGGAAAAAGATGCTACATATTTGATCGCAAATAATTACAATTTCACAAAGGATTTGGCACATATTGCCGTTCGCAAAAAAATTCCTTTTATTTATGCCTCGAGTGCTGCGACCTATGGGGACGGGGAATTTGGTTATGATGATTCCTTGCCATTGGATTCTCTAAGGCCTATGAATATGTATGGTTATTCCAAACACCAATTTGATTTATATGCGACACGCACAGGTCTACTCCAAGAAATCACTGGTTTGAAATATTTCAATGTGTTTGGATATGGTGAAGAACACAAAGGTGAGATGCGAAGTCTCGTCTTGAAAGGTTATGAACAAATCAAACAAACCGGAAGTTTAAATTTATTTAAGTCTTACTTAGCTGAATACAAAGACGGTGAACAAAAACGAGATTTTTTATATGTCAAAGATGCAAGCAAAATCACTTTGTATCTTTTGATGTCAGGCAAAACAGGACTCTTTAATGTGGGAAGAGGGATTGCTGAGACTTGGAATGAACTCGCCTCATCTATGTTTATCGCTATGGGAAAAGAAAAGAAAATTAGCTACATAGAAATGCCAGAACATCTAAAAGGAAAATACCAATACTATACTTGTGCGAAAGTAGATCGTTTGCACGACGCAGGATACAACCAAGGGTTTATGAATTTGAAGGATTCGATAAAGGATTATGTAACCCTTCTCGAACGAGAAGGGTCTTAGGAAATTTATTTCTTGTAAACTTTGACTATCGTGTTTACCAAATCTTTGAATTTAGGATCTTTCAAAGAATAATAAACTTGGTTAGAAGATTTTCTCGATTCTAAAATCCCATTGTTTTTCATTTTGCTTAAATGTTGCGAGGCAGCAGATTGGCTTGTCCCGAGAAGTTCTACGAGTTGTCCCACTGATTTTTCTTCTTTAGCAAGAGTATAAAGAATCAAAAGTCGGATGGGGTGAGCGATACCTTGGATACCTTTAATGGCTAGTTCCAATTGTTGTTTTGAAAGTTCTGTTTTTATTTTCATTATTTACGAAATCCGTTATATTCTTATGACGAAATACTTCGTATTTCGACTACAGATATTTTTTTTAAATGAAAAAAATTTACCAAATAAATCATATCGTACATTCCCCAATTCTTTATGTTTAAACTTTGGTAAATTAATTTCTTATAATAATTCTAAATGCGTACTCCACCAGAAATTTCCAAAATCACACCAGTTACTAGTTCATTTTCTATAATAAATTGAGCCGTGTGTGCGATTTCATCTGGTTCACCAAGTCTTCCGATCGGGATTACTGATTTCCATTTTGCCAATGCATCAGGATTCATATCTTTTAATACCATCTCAGTTCCAATAAAACCAGGAGCTATTCCTGCTACACGTATTCCAAAACGTGCTAATTCTTTTGACCAAGCAACAGTCATAGCAGCAACTCCTGCTTTCGCAGCACTATAATTTGTTTGTCCTGAATTTCCATGCATAGCGATAGAGGCAATAGGTATGATCACTCCGGATTTTTGTTCAGCCATACAAGCGGCAGCTTCTCGACCAGTCAAAAAAACACCAGTTAGGTTGACATCAATGACTGATTGCCATTGGTCAATGCCCATCTTTGCTTTTACTTTTCCAGTCTCTTTATCTACGCGAATCAAAAGTCCATCACGTAAAATCCCAGCATTTAATATGGCAACATCAAGTGATCCCCATTTGGATCTAGATTGTTCGATCAATCGAATGCTATCTTCTTCGCGAGCCACATTGGCAACGATACCTATAGTATCTATCCCTTCATTTTGAAAGGATGTTACAGTTTCGTTTAGTTTGTCTTCTTGGATATCAGAGAGAATGATTTTAGCACCGAGTTTTCCTAATCGGTATGCCATTGATTTTCCAAGCCCACCTGCTGAGCCTGTGATAAGAACTTTAGAGCCTTTTATTTCCATGCCCACCAAAGTCTTTAGAGTAGGGGGCATTGTCTAGGAAAATCAGTTTTGTTTTTTTATGATGTTTTTATCAATTATCAATGAAGCTCTGCTACTTCACCACTTCGAATTGAAACATAATTTTCATTGAAAGGAATTTCTACACGAGCGACAGTTCTATCGGCATGGGTAATGATGCGAAATAAATTTGGATCGATGCCTTCATTTTTCATTAAGATCATAATGAGTGCAATTCCAAGTCCTGCACCTTCCGTGTTATCCATATTGTCCATATAGAACTCGGCGATATCATTATAGCCCATCGACTTTTTCATTTTTTCTCGCATTCGAGTTTCTTCTGTCTTAATTACGGGGGTATTGTTTACGACTTCGACGAGCATTCCATCATCACAGTAATGAAATTTGATTTGGATGAATACACCACGAGCAAGGCAACGGCGACCGTATTCTTCTGCCATTTTTTCTGAGAACTTTTTGGAATATTCTTTGATCCCTTTTTCGTAATCTTCTGGGTTTGTGATCTCTAATCCTTCATCTTCAAAAAATACTCTTTTTTGGTTGGCCTTAATGCCATTGATGGTGAGTTCTTTTGCGATCGTATAAAGCATTTCTACGAAACGTTCATTTTTTCGTCCGGTTAAAATTTCTGTAATCAATCCCAGAACGTACTGTTCCAATTGTCTATTCATGCGAGAGGATCGCACAATGATTTTGGAATTTGACTTTACCAGTTCTGGTAGATTTGCTTCTAATTCTTGAAAGGGTTTCGCCACAATAGATCCTTCTCTCTTTCGGGATTCCTATTTATTATCGAACTTGGAAAGAGTAAAACTGAATTCTCACGAAAATTACGAAATTTCCTTATTTTTTGCCAAAATAAGGAAATAAACTCATTTTCCATTGACCAAACAGGCCCATTAAAAATAGTGTAAAAAACCTAGCCCTGCTTAGAAGCCCGTGCTTAGTCTGGGAGAGGATTTGCCCTCTTAGCTCAGCGGTAGAGCACTTCCATGGTAAGGAAGGGGTCACCAGTTCAAGCCTGGTAGAGGGCTTGAAATAGGGCTGTAGTTTAGTGGTAGAACAAGGATCTCCAAAGTCCTTGGTGGGAGTTCGATTCTCTCCAGCCCTGCCATTAATAAAGACTGCATGGATTTACCAAGAAAATAGAGAAGATTAGGACAAAATTGATGAAGGCCACGAGTTTCATTCAAGAGTGCAAAGCAGAATTAGAAAAAGTCCACTGGCCTACGCGTCAAGAGGTAGTGAGTTCTACTGTCGTTGTCCTTCTTACAGTTATTATATTTTCCCTTTTCCTTTCGGCGTCTGACTTTTTATTTTTAAGATTGCTGAAATGGTTTTGGGCATTGGGTGCGTAGGAGAGTCTTTTTTTAAATGAGCGATTCTACGGAAAAAAAATGGTATGTCCTTCAGACCTATTCAGGTCATGAAAATAAGGTCAAAACCAACATTGAAAAAATGGTCCAACAACAAAAGTTAGAGGATCATGTTTTCTCAGTCAAAATTCCTTCGATGGAAGTTGCTGAGATGAAAAATGGCAAGAAAAAAGTTACGAAAAAGAAACTTATGCCAGGTTATGTTTTAGTAGAGATGAACATGACGGATGATTTGCGATTCAAAATCCAGAATCTTCCTTCTGTTTCTACGTTTGTGGGTGGCCAAGGAAAGGGTCCTGAGCCGCTCTCTCTAGATGAGATCAAAAATCTCTTTTCTGATGTCGGCGATGTGGAGTCAGAAGAAGTTTCAAGACCTCGTTTTCTATTTAAAGTTGGTGAAACCCTTAAAATCATCGACGGTCCATTTGCCAATTTCAGTGGCTTAGTGGATGAAATATTTCCTGATAAGGGAAGATTACGTGTGCGAGTTGAGATTTTTGGCAGGTCAACACCTGTTGAGCTCGATTACCTACAAGTAAAGTCTGAACCGTAATTTTAAGCTATTTGATAAGTAAGGATTTTTAAGTTTATGGCCGCAAAGAAAGTAGTAAAACAAATTAAACTCCAAGTGGAAGCTGGTAAAGCAAATCCTGCGCCTCCTGTTGGACCGGCACTCGGTCAAGCGGGTTTGAACATTATGGAATTTTGCAAGCAGTTCAATGAGAGAACCAAAGCTCAAATCGGACTCAAACTTCCAGTAGTGATCACAGTTTTTACAGATAGAAGTTTTACTTTTATCACCAAGTCTCCTCCTGCGGCTTTACTTGTATTAAAGACTCTGGGATTAACATCCGGATCTCCGACACCTCACGTAACTAAGGTGGGGACCATCAAACGGGCGCAATTGGAAGAAATTGCAAAAACGAAGATGGAAGATTTAAATGCTAACGATATGGAAGCAGCTGTAAAAATCATCGCTGGAACTTGCCGTTCCATGGGTGTAAACGTAGAATTATAATAGGATCTTGGTAGATTAAGATGAAACGCGGTAAAAAATACATCCAATTGAAAGAGAAAGTTGATCGCACAAAAGCTTACACTCTTACGGAAGCTGTGGGATTAGCGAAAGCTACTTCTTACACTAAGTTTGATGGAACTCTTGAGATCTCCACTAAGATAAACTACAAATCCCTTCAAAATGTTAGGGGAACTATTTCTCTTCCGCATGGAACGGGAAAGACAATCAAAGTTTTAGTTTTCTGTAAAGGTGACAAACAAAACGAAGCTCGTGCCGCTGGAGCGGACTTCGTTGGTGATATGGATTTAATCGAAAAAGTGGCTGGTGGTTGGACTGACTTTGATGCTTGTGTGGCCACGCCAGACATGATGAAAGAAGTGGGAAAACTCGGTCCAGTTCTTGGTCGAAAAGGTCTTATGCCAAAACCTAAAGCCGGAACAGTTACAACAGATGTCACTCGTGCTGTGAACGAATTGAAAGCAGGGCGAGTAGAATACAGACCTGATAAAGGTGGAGTGGTTCACTTAGGTGTAGGAAAAGTATCTTTTTCCGATGACAAACTCCAAGACAACATCAATGCAGTTGTTGCTACCCTTATGAAAGACAAACCTTCTGACGCAAAAGGCGATTACCTTCGTTCCTTCGCAGTATCTGCGACTATGGGCATAGGTGTTAAAGTCGACGTCAAAGAACTAGTAAACGCAAATATTTAACGGATAACCATCAATGGCAAACGCAACTAAAATTGAAGCAGTAACAGAGTTAAAGACCAGATTAGAAGAAAGACCAAATTTTATTTTAGCGTCTTACAGTGGTCTTACGGTTGAAGACATGACAAATCTAAGAGCAAAACTTCGTAAAGAAGGCTCGACGATGAAAGTGATCAAAAACAATCTTTTTCTCAGAGCACTTAAAGAATCTTCACTTCATAAAGATAAAACTTTGGATTTTGGAGATACTTATAAAGGACCTCTTGCGGCTATTTTTTCAAATGAATCATTGCCTGCAGTTGCTAAAGTTTGCAAAGACTTCGCAAAAGATAAAAAAGAGTTAGATGTTAAGACTGGCTATTTCGATGGCCAAGTCCTAGACAAGAAGGGAGTTGAGTCAATCGCTGGACTTCCTTCTAGAAATGAGTTGCTGTCACAAGTGGCACGCGGCTTAAACGCACCTAGTACACAAATTGCCTCAGGACTTAACCAAATTATTGCTAGTTTGGCCCGAGGAATCAAAGCTATAGGTGAAAAGAACGGCTAATATTACACTGGATTTATAGTGATTAGTAGAGTAAGGAGAATATAGGATGTCAGTTGACGCGCTATTAGAACAAATTGGTAATCTTACACTCGTTCAGGCTTCTGAACTCGTGAAGAAAATGGAAGACAAATTCGGGATTTCTGCTGCTGCACCGGTTGCAGTTGCTGCTGTTGCTGGTGGTGGCCCTGCTGCTGCTGAAGAACCTGCAACTTTTAACGTAATCTTGAAAGCTCACGGCGACAAAAAAATCGACGTGATTAAACTCGTAAGAGAAATCACAGGTTTAGGTTTAGCAGATGCGAAAACTCTTGTTGAAGCTGGTGGAAAATCAGTGAAAGAAGGGGTTTCGAAAGACGAAGCTGCTGATATTAAGAAAAAACTCGAAGGTGCTGGGGCTCAAGTAGAAGTTGCTGCTGCCGGTTAATCACCAGCTTGCAGGTTTCTATTTCCCCTTTCTTCAAAAATTTAGAGGCAGGGAGGCCGTAGGCTTCTCCACCTCTATTTTGTTATTTATAGTTACCATCATATTTTGTTATATCTAGGGAGAGTGTTCCATGAATACCCGAATGCAATCTAGAAAGCGGGTAAATTTCGGTAAAATTACCGACCTCAATTTACTTCCTAATCTTATCTACGTTCAAAAAAAATCTTTTGACTGGTTTCTCCAGGCAGAAGTGAAAGATCCAACTAAACGCGCGAACCAAGGCCTTGAGGCGGTTTTCCGAGAGTCTTTCCCAATCGAGAGTCCCAATAACGATATGGTCATGGAATATGGCCATTACGTATTAGGTGAGGCAAAACGAAATCCGCAAGAATGTAAAGATACGGATTCTTCTTATGCCTATCCTCTTAAAGCAGTCATTCGCCTTATCATCAAAGAAACGGGTGAGATTCGGGAACAAGTAGTGTATATGGGCGACCTTCCTGTGATGACAGATCACGGAACTTTCGTGATCAATGGTGCCGAAAGAGTTGTGGTCAGCCAATTGCACAGATCTCCTGGTATTTTCTTTTCCTATGACCAAGCAAGAGATACTTTTTCTGCAAGGGTAATTCCATATCGTGGATCATGGTTAGAATTTGAAATGGACAATAAGGGTATCCTTGTTGCGAAAATCGACCGTAAGAAAAAATTCCCAGCTACTTTACTTGTAAAATCTATGGGTATGGGAACAAACGAAGAAGTATTACGTTTGTTCTACGGTTCATCCAAAATGAAAATTGCGGGTGCTGGTCCAAAAGAATTAAAACGACTGATTGGTCGCAGAACCATTGCTGATATCATCAACATGGAAACTGGCGAAGTTATGCTCGATGCCGGATCCAAAATCAACGAAGATAATATTTCCATCCTTCGAGAAATGAAAGTGAAAGAAGTGGATGTGATCGAATTTCCAAAAGGAAAAGACAATCCTGTTCTGATAAACTGTCTGGAAAAAGACGGAGTAAACGATTACGAAGATGCGGTGAAAAAATTTCACACCATTATGCGTCCTGGTGAACCATCGACTATCGAAAACGCAGAATCGGAACTGAGGAGATTATTTTTCTCTCCAAAAACTTTTGATTTGGGTATCGTTGGTCGTTACAAAATCAATAGCAAATTCGAATTTAATAATCCAAAAGACTTTAATAAAGCGGACGAACGTGTACTTCGAAAAGAAGACATCATTGAAACGGTGCGTTATTTAGTCATGTTAATGAGCGATGCAGAAAACTATTATCCAGATGACATTGACCATTTGGGCAATAGAAGAATTCGTTCTGTTGGGGAACTTGTTGCCAACCAATTGAAACTTGGTTTTTCCAGAGTGGAACGTGTCATCAAAGAAAGAATGACGGTCCAAGAACCAGAACAACAAACTCCACAATTATTGATTTCCATTAAACCAATTACAGCTGTGATCAATGAATTTTTTGGTTCATCTCAGTTGTCGCAATTTATGGACCAAACAAATCCTTTAGCAGAACTTACGCACAAACGTAGGTTAAATGCTCTTGGACCTGGTGGTCTTTCTCGCGATAGAGCAGGGTTTGAAGTTCGTGACGTGCATTATTCGCATTACGGAAGAATGTGTCCGATTGAAACGCCTGAAGGTCCAAACATTGGACTCATACTATCCATGTCTAGTTTCGCTCGTGTGAATGATTATGGATTTCTTGAAACACCATACCGAGTTGTGAAGAGTGGAAAAGTAACCAAACAAGTTGAATATTTAACAGCCGATAAAGAAGAATACCATTATATGGCGCAGGCTTCGTCTGCGGTAGATGAGAAAGGTGATTTTCAATCTAAACTAATTTCAACTCGTCACCGAGGGGATTTTCCTTTCAGAAGCCCGGCTGAGATCCAATATATGGACCTTGCTCCATTGCAAGTTGTATCAGTATCCACTGCTCTTATCCCTTTCCTTGAGCATGATGATGCGAACCGCGCTCTTATGGGTTCGAACATGCAACGTCAAGCTGTACCACTTCTTACCGACGAAGCACCGTTTGTTGGAACAGGTATTGAATCCAGAGCGGCATATGACGCTGGGGTTTGTATTGTTGCTAAAAAAGACGGGGTTGTTTCTAAGGTGGATGCGGAAGGCGTTTGGGTAAAAGAAGATGCTTCAAAAGAAATAGCTCATTACCCTTTGATTAAGTTCAAAAAAACGAACCAAGGCACTTGTTTTAACCAAAAACCAAACGTAAGTATGTTACATGCATACGCTTCCGGAAAGGTTTCAAAAGTTTCCAAAGAAAGAATTGAAATTACATTAAATGATGGTGAAAAAGAAATACATGAATTGATTCAAAATGAAGAAATTCAATTTGTAGCACTTGTTAAAGAAGGACAAGATGTTCCTATAGGTTTTCCTATCGCAGGTCAACTCATTAAGGGTGAAAGAGTTGGGGAATTCGGTGCCATTTTACAAAAAGGTACTGTTCTTGCCAATGGACCTTCAACTGATTCAGGTTATTTGGCGCTTGGTAAAAACGTACTTGTTGCCTTTATGCCTTGGGAAGGTTACAACTTTGAGGATGCGATTCTGATTTCAGAACGTATCATCAAAGAAGATGTTTTTTCATCTATCCACATTGAAGAATTCGAAATCCAGGCTCGCGAAACAAAACTTGGACAAGAACAAATCACTCGTGACATTCCAAACTTATCCGACAAAGCATTCCGTGATCTAGATGAAACGGGTGTGATTCGTATTGGTGCCGAAGTCAAACCCGGTGATATATTGGTCGGTATGGTAACTCCGAAAGGAGAAACAGACCTTACTCCTGAATATAAATTACTTCACTCTATTTTTGGTGAAAAGGCGAAAGAAGTAAGAGATTCTTCTCTTCGTATGCCAAATGGTTTTGAAGGAACGGTTATAGATATCAAAAGATTCTCGCGTGAAACAGGTGATGAACTTGCGGCAGGCGTTGAAGAAATGGTAAAGGTTTATGTTGCTCGTAAACGTAAACTACTTGTTGGGGATAAGATGGCAGGCCGACACGGTAACAAAGGTGTTGTGGCAAGAGTTATGGCCCAAGAAGACATGCCATATATGGAAGACGGCACTCCTGTAGACATCGTGCTTAACCCACTTGGGGTTCCATCACGTATGAACTTGGGACAGATTTTTGAAACGCAATTAGGTTTTGCTGCTAAAAAACTTGGCCTTAACTTTGAAACACCAGTATTTGATGGTGCTACCGAAGAACACGTACAAGACTATTGCAAACAAGCAGGCCTCCCATCCAATAGTAAATTTAAACTTTATGATGGTAGAACAGGTGAATCATTCATCAATCCAGTGTTTTGTGGATACATCTATATGTTGAAGCTTGCACACTTAGTAGATGATAAGATCCATGCTCGTTCTACTGGTCCATACTCACTTGTCACACAACAACCACTTGGCGGTAAAGCGCAGTTTGGTGGCCAAAGACTAGGAGAGATGGAAGTTTGGGCACTCGAAGCTTATGGTGCATCTCACACATTACAAGAGTTATTAACAATAAAATCTGATGATATGTTGGGTCGGGCTCGTATTTATGAAGCGATCGTGAAGGGGATTCATTCCATTAAACCAGGAATTCCAGAATCTTTCAACGTTCTCGTTCAAGAATTACGTGGTCTTGCCCTAGACATTATCATCAAAGACTCTGAAGGTCTGGAAGTGGATATTTCTGATTACGAAGATGAGTTCTCGAAAAACAAAAAGAAAATTAAATTCGAAACCATCGAAAACGCGTAAGGAACAAGATTATGAGAAATTACAACAGTTTTGAATCAATCACGATCCGTCTGGCTTCACCAGAACGGATCAAAGAATGGTCGTTTGGCGAAGTAAAAAAACCCGAAACCATCAACTACCGTACCTTAAAACCGGAGAGAGATGGTTTATTTTGTGAAAAAATATTTGGAACCACAAAAGACTGGGAATGTTATTGCGGTAAATTTAAATCCATTCGTTACAAAGGTGTTGTTTGCGACAAATGTGGAGTGGAAGTAACACACTCCAAAGTTCGTCGTGAAAGAATGGGGCACATTGAACTTGCGGCCCCAGTTTCTCATATTTGGTATTATAGATCTGTTCCATCACGTATGGGTCTTCTTTTGGATATGACAATCAACCAATTGAAGAGCGTTCTTTATTTTGAAAAATATGTGATCATTGATCCTGCGGATTCGGGAAGAAGCCGTGGTGAACTTATTGATGAAGATGAATACCATAACTTCTTAGATGAATATGGTGATAAGTTTATCGCAGGTATCGGTGGGGATGCCATTAAAGAACTACTTGCACGTATCGATGTAGATGCAGAAGCAAGAGCCATTCGTCAAAAAATCCAAGATAGAAGTAAAATTTCTGACAAAAGAATTTATAAAAGATTAGAAGTATTAGAAGCCTTCCGTGATTCAGGGAACCGTCCTGAATGGATGGTGCTCGATGTAGTTCCAGTGATTCCGCCTGAACTTCGACCTATGGTACAATTAGAAGGAGGTCGTTTTGCGACTTCTGATTTAAATGATTTGTATCGTCGCGTAATTAACCGTAACAACCGTTTGAAGCGACTTCTTGCACTAAAAGCTCCAGAAATTATCGTACGAAACGAAAAACGTATGTTACAGGAAGCGGTTGATGCTTTATTTGATAACAGCCGTCGCAAACGTACTGTGAAGGGCAAGGGAAATAGACCATTGAAATCTATTTCCGACATGTTGAAAGGTAAACAAGGACGTTTCCGCCAAAACTTACTTGGTAAACGTGTGGATTATTCTGGTCGTTCGGTAATTGTTGTGGGTCCAGAACTTAAATACCACCAAATGGGTCTTCCAAAAAAGATGGCTCTTGAACTTTTCAAGCCTTTCATCATGAAACGCCTTGTGGATCTTGAACTAGCTCCAAACATTAAATCTGCGAAGAAGAAAATTGAAGCAGAAGATCGTGAAGTATTCGATGTTTTGGATACTGTAGTTAAAGAACACCCTGTATTATTAAACAGAGCTCCTACTCTTCATAGACTCGGGATCCAAGCTTTCCTTCCCATCTTAGTTGAAGGTAAAGCGATCAAATTGCATCCTCTAGTTTGCCATGCCTTTAATGCTGACTTTGACGGTGACCAAATGGCCATCCACCTTCCACTTGCTCCAAAAGCACAGTTGGAAACATGGATGCTTATGTTATCACCGCATAACATCTTAAATCCAGCGAACGGACAACCGATTTGCGGACCGACACAAGACATCGTACTTGGTATTTATTATCTTACTTCAGAAGTGAAGGATGCTAAGGGCCAAGGTAAATTTTTTACTGGTCTTGATGAGATTATGTATGCCATAGAAAGTAAAACAGTGGAGATTCGTTCCAAAATCTCCGTGTTACACGAAGGTAAAATTATCGAAACAACACCTGGTAGACTAATTTTCAACCAGGTGATGCCAAAAGGTTATGTTTACGTAAACAGAACCCTCGGTGATAAAGAAACCAATAAAATCATAGCTGATGTTTATGAAAAATTTGGCCCAGGTGCCACTGTTGTTATGCTCGACGAGATCAAACGTCTCGGTTATAAATATGCAACATACTTCGCACCAACAATCTCCATAGAAGATATACGAGTATCTCCACACAAAGAAGGTCTAGTCAACGACGCCAACAAAGAAGTGGAAAAAGCGGATATGGAGTACCGAAAAGGTATTATCACTAACGAAGAACGATACAAAAAGGTAATCGAAATTTGGACAAAAACAAATGATAAAATTACTGATGGTATGTTCAAAGAGTTAGAGAAAGACCAAGGTGGTTTTAACCCAGTTTTCGTAATGGCGGCCTCAGGTGCTCGTGGATCAAAACAACAGATTCGCCAGCTAGCAGGGATGAGGGGACTTATGGCTAAGCCAAGTGGCGAGATCATTGAGCTTGCCATCAGATCAAACTTCCGTGAAGGTTTGGGTGTATTAGAATTTTTTATCTCTACGCACGGTGCGAGAAAAGGTCTTGCGGATACGGCACTAAAAACTGCCGATGCGGGTTATTTGACTCGTCGTCTAGTGGACATTTCTCAAGACGTAATCGTTTCTGAAGACGATTGTGGTACAAAAGAAAACGTAACTCTCGGTATGGTAAAAGAGGGCGAAAATATTATCGTGACTCTTGCTGACCGTGTGTTTGGCCGTTATACGGCAGAAGATCTTGTGGATCCAGTGACAGAAAAAGTGGTTTTCCCTAAAGATACCATCATCACTCGCGCCATTGGCCAGCAGATCGAAAATCTTGGTTATGATAAAATCAAAGTTAGATCACCTTTAACTTGTAGATCAAGACAAGGAATTTGTACAAAATGTTACGGTATGGACATGGCTCGCCTTGTTCCAGCTGAGATTGGGGAAGCTGTGGGAACCATTGCGGCTCAATCCATTGGGCAACCGGGAACACAGCTTACCATGAGAACTTTCCACATTGGTGGTGCGGCATCTGCTACGATCCAAGAGAAAGAACACAAAGTTGGATATCGATGTCTAGTTAAATCAGTGAACGGACGTTTGGTGACAAACCCTACTGGCTCAAAAGTATTCACTCGTCGTGGAACAATTATCGTTCAAAGACTTGTGCAAGAATTTCAAACTTCAACTCTTTCTAATATTCGAGTCATTGATGGACAAAGATTGGAAAAAGGGGAAGTATTCGGAACTCAATTGACTGAAAACGGAGAACAAATGGTAACGGCTGACCAGCCAGGAACTGTTTCTCTTCAAGGTTCATTGTTACGAGTGCTTGGTGATGATTTAGTAATCCCTGTAAAAGTGGGAACATTACTCAAATGTGCAGATAATGACATAGTCGATGAAAACAAACCACTCGCAGAGTTTGACCCATATAACGAAGTTGTTGTGACAGAAATTGGCGGAACGATTTCTTGGGAAGATTTAGAAGTTGGTAAAAACGTTCGCCGAGATGTAGATCCAAAAACCTCTAATATTATCTTTAAAGTAGTAGAACAGAAAAAAGATCGTTTGGTTCCAGTTGTTGCTGTCTTAGGAGCAACAAACGAAAGTTATTCTGTGCCTGTGGATGCCTTACTCCAGTTCCAATCGGGAGACAAGGTAAAAGAAGGAGATATTCTTTTCAAAATTCCATCTGTTGCAGAAAAAACACGAGATATCACTGGTGGATTACCTCGAGTTGACGAACTTTTTGAAGCAAGACGTCCAAAAGATGCTTGTACCTTAGCAGAAATCGAAGGTAAAATTGAAGACCGCGGGGAAATCGTAAAAGAAAAACGTATACTTTATATCATTTCTGAATCTGCCGAAGTGGAAAAGGTTAAAGTAGCGATCCCGATTGGTAAACAACTTCGAGTTCGTCATGGCGACTTTGTGAAAGTAGGCGACCAAATTGATGAAGGAAACTTTGATCCACATGATATTTTGGCCATCAAAGGACCAAATGCCCTTCACAACTATATGGTTTCCGAAGTGCAAGAAGTGTATCGTCTGCAAGGTGTTCATATCAATGATAAACACATTGAAGTTGTCGTAAGACAGATGTTAAGAAAGGTTATCATCACAGACAGTGGGGATACATCTTTTGTCAATCAACAGCAAGTAGATCGATTTTTATACAATGAAGAGAATGAAAGAGTGATTGCTGAGGGGGGAAGTCCTGCGAATTCCCAGCCGATACTTCTTGGATTAACAAAAGCATCCTTGAATACAGAATCTTATTTCTCAGCGGCTTCCTTCCAGGAAACAACTAAGGTTTTAACGGATGCTGCCATCAAGGGCAAAACGGATCACCTAATGGGTTTAAAAGAGAACGTGATTATCGGACATATGATCCCTGCCGGAACGGGCATGAAAAAATACCGAGACATCGAAGTTTTCAAAGATATACCTGGAGATTTGGATTGGGATCTTGAGGAAGAGGAAGAAGTAGAAGAAGAAATGGTCGAAATACCAGAATCGGCTCCTGTTTCTGTAGTTACTCTTTCTAAGTTAGTGGAAGAAGATGATGAGGACGAAGACGAATTAGAAGATGATGATTCGGATGCGGACGCAGAAGAAGAGGATGACGAAGATTAAATTCTTCGTCTCCTGAAAACAATTTAGGTTTTCGTTTACAAAAACAGGTATTCTGGAAATTTGGACGGAAACGGCATATTTTTATAAAGAAATAGAGTTAAGAAGGAATCGAATGCCTACAATTAATCAGCTCATCCGACATGGAAGAGACGCACAAAAGAAAAGAACTAAATCACCTGCTCTAAAGGCATGCCCTCAAAGAAGGGGTGTTTGCACGCGGGTTATGACTTTCACACCTAAAAAACCAAACTCAGCTCTTCGTAAAGTAGCGAGAGTTAGGTTGACTACTGGTATTGAAGTCACTGCATATATTCCAGGCGAGGGTCACAATCTTCAAGAACACAACGTTGTTCTCATTCGTGGTGGAAGGGTAAAAGATTTACCAGGGGTTCGTTATCATATCGTTCGCGGAACACTGGATACACTCGGTGTTGATAAACGTCGTAAAAGCCGATCAAAATATGGCGCTAAGCGTCCTAAGGCGTAGAGGAGAGTTTTTGTATGTCTAGAAGAAGAGGAAAAGTTGACCCACGCCCGATGATCGGGGATCCAAAATACAATGATAAAGTAATTACAAAGTTTATCAATTGTTTGATGGTTGATGGTAAAAAAAGTGTCGCAGAATCAGTATTTTACGATGCTTTAGAAGTTATTAATAAAAAAACTGGCCAAGACGCTTTTACCGTATTCCAAGAAGCTTTGGAAAACGTAAAACCACAAGTCGAAGTTAAATCTCGACGAGTGGGTGGTGTTACTTACCAAGTTCCTATTGAAGTAAGACCAGAAAGACGTCTTGCTCTTGGGATCAGATGGCTGATTCGTTATTCTAGAGATAGAAACGAAAAATCTATGAAAAACAAATTGGCGGCAGAATTTATGGAAGCTCAAAAAGGCACAGGTTCTGCAATCAAGAAGAAAGAAGATATTCGAAAAATGGCAGATGCCAACAAAGCATTCTCTCATTATCGTTGGTAAAATTTTTAATTCGATTCTAAACCATTTGGAAAGCCGGGTATTCACTCGGCTTTTTTTATTTGTATGAACTACGTCACAATAGGTATCTTTGCTCACATTGATTCAGGAAAGACTACCTTAACGGAACAAATTCTATTCCAAGCAAATTTGATTTCCGCTGTGGGTAATATTGAAGATGGAACTACCGAGTCGGATTCACTCTCAGAAGAAATAGAAAGGGGGATTTCGATACGCTCTAGTTTTCATCTCGTACCTTGGGTATTTGAAAATAAAGAATACAAACTTCAATTTGTCGATACGCCAGGTCATATCGATTTTCGTAACCAAGTCACTGATATTTTACCCGCCATAGAATATGCCATCATTGTTTTGGAAGCAGGCTCCCTTGTTCAATCGCAAGCTCGCCTAATCATCGAAGAATGTAAGGCACACAATATTCCCATGATATTCTTTATCAATAAGTTGGATAAGTTTACCGACTTTTTGGACAATTTGATCGACCTAGAAGATATTTTAGGAAAATCACCTGTCGTTCTTTTTGAAGGGGAATCTGATTTAACTCACATTAAATTCTTTCCACATACAACAGAACCCTTTTCAGATCAGATCAAAGACGAACTGATACAATGGTCTGATGAATTAGTTATATCCTCTTGGGAAAATACGAGTTCAAAAGATAAACTTGCTCTGAAAGGTTTAATCGAAGGAACTAATGTCTGTAAATTGTATCCTGCTTACGGGGGATCAGCAAAATCAGGGGCAGGGGTTAGAGAGTTATTAGATCTAGTATGTTTATTAACAATGGTTGAAAAAAAAGGATCAAAAGATACAGAGCAATTTGTTTTAGCTCGCAGAATTCATCCAGATAACGGCCGCTATTCGGTGATTTACACCAAAGACAGAATATCCTTTCCCTTCCAATATAAGTCCAAGTCTGATAATTACCGCATTGCCATAGCTTACAAATTAAATGAAAATACTTTTGAGCGCATAACAGAAGCAGATGCCTCTATGTTGTATGTCTTGCCTTTTGATCCAAAATATGTTTGTTTGCCAGGTTTTAACATTATGTCGCCTAAATACTCTGAGCTAACCTTGGAAAATGGGCAATTCTTAAGAAGTCCCTTTTTGCTAAATCTAGAACCAGAACTTTCCGAAGAAAAAGAATTTTGGCTTACTAGACTTAGCGAACTGTCTTGGGAAGACCCAAGTTATGTCACAAAGGAAAATGGGGAGACTGGACAGATTGAACTTTCGGGTAGGGGTGAGCTTCATCTTGAAATTGGAGTGCAAAGAATCCAAGAAAATACGAAAAAAAAATTACATATCAGTGCGATAAACATTGCGAGATTTGAGCGCTTCAAGAAAGTGACACATAAGGTTGCACTAGAGCATCGTGCCTTTGAAGATTCAAAGTCAAGTGGTACGCTCACCGCATTCCTGGAAGATACTGCCGATTTTTCAAAGCAAGTTGCCTTTGAGGTAAGTCTTCCGGAAGAAGTTAAAAACTCGATTGAGACCGCTTTCTATGAATCCGCTTCGGTGGGATTCTTCGGTTATGACGTATTAGGTGTTCGATTGCGAGTGATCGCTTTTGATATGCCTCTTTCAGGTAGGGAGTTCGCGCCGTCCTTATTGAAAGTTGCCGTTCATATCGGAATGAAAGAAGGGTTTCATGAGAACACCGAGATCATCGGACCGCAAACAGAGTTAGAAATACTCGTGGATGCGATTCATGTAGGTGTAGTTCTTTCTGAGTTAAACCGTCGTTCTGCGAAAATCCATTCGGTGGATGAAGAACGGGCAGGTAAGAGTCGCTTAAAAGCCACGGCATCGGCACAAAACATGCTTGGCTTTTCAGGGGCTCTTAGAAACATGACCAAAGGGATTGGCATTTCTTGGGAAAGGACTGCTTTAACCTCTGAAATTTATGCAGTTCTAAAGGAGTAAAGAACCCGAATCGGGTCTTGCACCACGATTGAGGAGTAGATTCTAACAATGGCTAAAGAAAAATTTGACCGTTCAAAACCACACTTAAACATCGGAACAATTGGTCACGTTGACCACGGTAAAACTACGTTAACTGCTGCTATTACAACTACACTAGCTAAAATAGTGGGTGGTAAAAACAAAGCGGTAGCGTATGACCAAATTGATAACGCACCTGAAGAAAAGGCTCGTGGGATTACTATTGCTACTTCCCACCAAGAATATGAAACTCCTAATCGTCATTATGCGCACGTAGATTGTCCAGGTCACGCCGACTATGTTAAAAACATGATTACCGGTGCCGCTCAGATGGATGCTGCTATATTGGTTGTTTCTGCAACTGACGGAGCCATGCCGCAAACGAAAGAACACATCCTTCTTGCTCGCCAAGTTGGTGTTCCATACATCGTAGTTTATTTAAACAAAGCTGACATGCTTGCTGCTGATGAAAGAGACGATATGATTGAAATGGTTAAAGAAGAGATCAAAGACCTTCTTAACAAATACAATTTCCCTGGTGATAAAACACCTTTCGTTTCTGGTTCAGCTCTTAAAGCACTTGAAGGCGAAGATTCAGACCTTGGAATGAAATCAATTGTTAAGCTTATGGAAGCTGTTGATTCCTATGTTCCAAATCCTACTAGAATCATCGACAAACCTTTCCTTATGCCTGTTGAAGACGTTTTCTCGATCACTGGTCGTGGAACTGTTGCTACTGGTCGTGTTGAGCAAGGTATTCTTAAAATCAATGATGAGATCGAAATCGTTGGTATCCGTGATACTACGAAGTCGGTTGTTACTGGAATTGAAATGTTCCGTAAACTTCTAGACCAAGCAGAAGCTGGCGACAATATCGGCGCTCTTCTTCGTGGAACAAAAAAAGAAGACATCGAGAGAGGACAAGTTCTTGCGAAACCAGGAACTATCACTCCACACAGAAAATTTAAAGCTGAAGTTTACGTTCTCACTAAAGATGAAGGTGGACGTCATACTCCATTCTTTAATAACTATCGCCCACAGTTCTACTTCAGAACTACAGACATCACTGGTGTTTGTAACCTGCCTGCAGGTATGGAAATGGTTATGCCAGGTGACAACGTTACGATGTCAATTGAGTTGATTCATCCGATTGCGATGGACCAAGGACTAAAATTCGCTATCCGTGAGGGTGGAAGAACGATCGGTTCTGGTGTTGTTGCGGAGATCGTTGAGTAATTAAATGGCAGGACAAAGAATTCGCGTTAAGTTGAAAGCTTTCGATCATAGGTTGATAGACCAATCAACTTATGAGATCGTTGCGACTGCGAAAAGGACCGGAGCTACTGTTTCCGGTCCCATTCCACTCCCAACGAAAAAAGAAATCTACACGGTTTTACGTTCCCCTCACGTGAATAAAAAAGCTAGGGAACAATTCGAAATGAGAACTCATAAGAGACTCATAGATATTTTAAATACTAATGAAGATACTGTAGAGGCTCTAATGAAGCTTCAACTCCCGGCGGGAGTCTCAGTGGACATTAAATCCTAAGGATAGGATCCATGGCAAAAGGTTTACTCGGCGAAAAATTGGGCATGGCCCACATCTTTAATGACGAAGGTAAAATGGTTACTGTTACCATTTTGCGTGTGGGTCCTTGTTTTGTGTCACAAGTTAAGACACAGGGTGTTGATGGATATGATTCCGTCCAACTCGCGTTTGATGATTCTAAAGAAAAAAATCTTTCTAAAGCAGAGATAGGACATTTAAAAAAAGCAAATATTGCTGCAAAGCAACATCTAGCAGAATTCAAAGGTTTCGATGGCTTGACTCTCGGCGCTGAACTTAAACTAGGTGATGTCTTTGCTCTGAATGACGTTGTGAAAGTTTCTGGAACTTCTAAGGGCAAGGGAACGCAAGGTGTTGTAAAACGTCATGGTTTCGCGGGTGGTCCGAAAGGTCACGGTTCTCGTTTTCAAAGACATCCTGGATCCATTGGATCTAACACTACGCCTGGTCGTGTGTTTAAAGGATTGAAAATGGGTGGGCGAATGGGGAATGCGGAAAGCACAGTTCGTAACCTAAAAGTTGTTAAAATCGAACCAGAATCAAATTTAGTTTTTGTTTCCGGATCTGTTCCGGGACGCGACAGATCGATCATTATGATTGAGAAAACCGGTAATTAGGAAAAGATATGAAAGCACGTAAATATAATAAAGAGGGAGTCTTCGTTAGCGAAGTCGAATTGCCAGCAAATTTATTTGGAACTGGTATCTCCCTTGGTGCCATCTACGACGCAGTAAAAGCTGAAAATGCAAATATGCGTCAAGGAACACATTCTACAAAAGACAGATCGGAAGTAAGAGGTGGTGGTAAAAAACCATGGGCTCAAAAAGGTACAGGTCGTGCTCGTCAAGGTTCGATTCGTGCACCTCATTTCGTGGGTGGTGGTATCATTCACGGACCAAAGCCTAGAGATTATTCTTCTAACCTTTCGCGTTCTGTTAAGAAAAAAGCTGTGCTTTCTATTTTAAATAAAAAAGCAGAAGAGAGCCGCATTTCCATTATTGAAGATGTGGAACCATCAGCTTATTCTACGAAGTCAATTTTTAATATCTTAAAGAAAATGGAAATTGCGGACAAAGGAAATGTTGGTTTGGTTGTAGCTGGTGAAAACCAGTTCTTAAAAAGATCAACTCGCAATATCGAAAATCTAAAGTATGTAAACAGCAAACGTATGGTTTGTCGTGATATTCTTTATAACAATAACTTAATCATCGCTGAGAGTGCTCTTAAAGAGTTAGTTGCTCAGTATAGTAAGCAGGCATAATAAAGTGAACCTTGAAAATGTAATCTTATCACCTGTTGTGACTGAAAAATCACAAGAATTACAATCCATTGGCGAAAGAATGGGAAAAAGAACTGTTAAGTATACGTTTAAAGTTCACCCTGACGCTAATAAAACGCTCGTTAAGCAAGCGTTAAAGAAAATGTATAATGTTGTTCCATCAGCTGTGAATATCGCAGTGTTTCGTGGAAAAATGAAAAAATTCCGCAATATGCCTTCGCAAAGACCTCATTACAAGAAAGCTGTAGTGACTTTTGTTGATGGTGCGAATCTGGATTTTGCTAAGGTTTAATCATGGGAATTAGAAAACTAAAACCAACGACTCAGAGCTCACGTTTCTATTCTGTTCTTGATTTCAAAGAAGTGACAGAAGCAGTACCGTACAAACCTTTAACTACAAATACTAACTACAAAGCTGGCCGCAGTAATGATGGTCGCATTGCTGTTCGTCGTAAAGGTGGAAGGAACAAAAGAAAGTTCAGAATCATAGATTTCAAAAGAAACAAAGTAGGGATTCCTGCTTCTGTAAAAACAATTGAATATGATCCAAACCGTTCTGCATTTATCGCACTTGTTTGTTATGCGGACGGCGAATACAGATATATATTAGCACCTCATGGTCTTAAAGTGGGAGACAAAGTTCTCTCTGGACCTACAGCAGAAATCAAACTAGGGAATACACTTCCTTTAGACAAAATTCCTGCGGGAACAAATGTTCATAATATCGAATTGCACATTGGCAAAGGTGGTCAGATCGCAAGAACTGCCGGATCCTTTGCGGTAATTGCGGCAAAAGACGGTGACTACGTTAGTCTTAGACTTCCTTCTTCGGAAGTTCGTAAGATCAGAAAAGAATGTGTCGCAACCATTGGTGAACTTTCCAACAAAGACCACAACCAAGTCATCATTGGTAAAGCTGGTAGAAATCGTTGGTTAGGTAAAAGACCAAAAGTAAGAGGCGTTGTCATGAACCCAGTGGATCACCCACTCGGTGGTGGGGAAGGTAGAACTTCCGGTGGACGTCATCCAGTAACTCCGTGGGGAAAACCAACAAAAGGTTGGAAAACTCGCAAAACGAAGCCTTCAGACCGCTTCATTGTCCAAAGACGTAAGAAAAATAGAAATAGGTAGGATCTAGAGTTCCATGGCTAGAAGCTTAAAAAAAGGTCCCTTTATCGACGACCACCTCATGAAAAAGATCACCAAGTTAAACTCGGAAGGGAAAAAAAACCCATTCAAGTCTTGGTCAAGAAGAAGCACAATCTATCCTGATATGATTGGGCATACCGTAATGATTCACAATGGAAAGTCTTTCGTTCCAGTTTATGTAAACGAGAACATGATTGGCCACAAACTTGGTGAATTTGCTCCTACTAGAACCTTCCGAGGTCATGGTGGGGACAAAAAAGTAGCGAAGAAATAGGATTAGAGAATGGAAGCCAAAGCAGTAGCGAAACACGTAAGAATTTCTGCTCGTAAAGCAAGACTTGTAGCAGATGAAATTCGCGGTTACGATTATAAAGAAGCGATTGATATCCTTCGTTTTACAAACAAAGCAGCAAGTTCAATGATCATTAACCTCTTGAACTCGGCAGTTGCGAATGCGATTCAAATGAATGAATCCCTTGATCCATCTAGCCTTTTTGTTAAAAAGATCTACATCGATGATGGTCCCATTATGAAACGTTATCGTCCTCGTGCACGTGGTCGTGCTTCAAGGATTCGTAAAAGACTAAGCCACATAACAGTGGTAGTTTCTGAGATAGAGAAAAAGGCAAAATAGTATATGGGTCAAAAAGTAAATCCAATTGGTCTTCGTATCGGAATCACAAGAAATTGGGACTCCATCTGGTTTTCAAAACAAGATTATATTAAAAATCTTCACGAAGATATCAAAATTAGAAGGTTCTTACAAAAGAAGTTTAAAAATGCCTCTGTTGTAAAGATCGTAATCGAAAGATTTCCTGAAAAAATAAATATCAACCTTCATACAGCTAAGCCTGGTATGGTGATTGGCCAAAAAGGTCAGAACATTGAAGCAGTGAAACAAGACCTCAAAAAGATGGCCGATAAACCAATTGGCATGAACATCATTGAAGTTAAAAAACCTGAAATCATTGCACAAGCGATCGCAGAAACTGTAGCTCTTCAAATTGAGCAACGTATGCCTTTCCGTCGAGTTATGAAAGCTGAGTTAAGACGTGCTATGCGTGGTGGAGTTGAAGGTGTTAAAATCCAGATCTCCGGACGTTTGAACGGGGCAGATATGGCTCGGACTGAAAAGTATATGGAAGGACGAGTTCCATTACATACACTTCGCGCAAAAATCGATTTCGGATTCAAAGAAGCACTTACTACATTTGGACAAATTGGTGTAAAGGTTTGGACTTATACGGGAGATTATTTCCCGACAAAAGAAGAATCAGAAGAAGATAAGTACGCTGTTAAACGAAGAACAAGTTAAGAACTGATAAAGAGAAACTAAAATGTTAGCACCTAAGCGAGTTAAATTTAGAAAACGCCAAAGAGGGCGTCTGAAAGGCAAAGACGAAAGAGGTTCTTACGTCGCTTTTGGAGAATACGGATTAAAAGCCATTAGTTCAGGAAGAATCACAGCTCGCCAAATTGAGGCAGCTAGGATTACCATCAACCGCCAAGTAAAACGTGGTGGGAAATTATGGATTCGTATTTTTCCTCATCTACCTATTACCAAAAAACCTGCTGAAACCAGGATGGGTAAAGGAAAGGGAAATCCAGAATTCTGGATTGCTGAGATTCGTCCAGGCCGTGTTCTTTTTGAAATGGCGGGTATAGACGAAGAAACAGCAAGAAAAGCTCTCCACCTAGCTGCATTTAAACTGCCAGTGGAAACAGCTTTCGTTAAGAGGAACATACTATGAAAGATAATTTTAAATCTTTATCTGCAGATGAATTGAAAAAAGAAATTCAATCTTCTTCAGAAGAAGTTAGAAAAGCAAGATTTCAATATGGTGTTACTAGATCTCTTGAGAATCCTAGAGTGATTAGAAATCATAAAAAAAGAATCGCCCAAGCTCTTACCATCATTCGTGAGAAAGAGTTAACAGCCGCTGGAAAGTTAAAACAAATTCCAGCTAAAGCAGGTAAGCCAGCGCAAGCAGCAAAACCAGCTAAGGGCAAGAAGAAGTAGGTTATGGAAGATAAGAACGCAAAAAAATCTTTAACCATACAGGGTGTCGTAGTTAGCGATGCGATGGATAAAACTGTAGTGATTGAAGTGATCACTAGAAAAGTTCATCCTCGTTTCAAAAAAATTATGACAAAGACATCCCGTGTGAAGATCCACGATGAGAAAAACGAATGTCAAGTTGGCGACCGAGTGATCGCAGTTGAAACTCGCCCTCTTTCAAAACAAAAACACCACAAGCTCCTGAAAGTGGTAGAAAAGGCTAAACTAGTATGATCCAGCAAGAAACTATTTTACAAGTTGCCGATAACTCGGGTGTAAAAAAAGTCATGTGCGTTAAAGTACTTGGCGGCTCAAAGAAACGTTATGCGACTCTCGGTGACGAAATCATAGTAGCTGTTAAGGATGCACAACCTGCCTACGGTCTCCGTGATGGTCAGGGTAAAAAAGTTCACAACAAGGCTGTTCAAAGAGCTGTTGTTGTTCGAACCAAAAAGGAAGTTCGTAGAGCAGACGGAACTTACATTCGTTTTGATGATAACGCTGTCGCTATCATTGATGACAAAGGTAATCCTAAAGGAACCCGTATTTTCGGGCCAGTAGCTCGTGAACTTCGTGATAAAAAATACATGAAAATCATCTCTCTTGCTCCGGAGGTTCTATAAAATGGCCACTAAGTTAGCTTATCGTGGGTCGGAGCCTACGAAATTTAAAAAAACCAAGATCAAAAAAGACGATGAAGTTTTGGTCATTGCCGGAAAAGAAAAAGGCAAAAAAGGAAAGGTTTTAGCAGTCGATAAACGTAAAGATCGTGTTTACATCGAAGGCGTAAACAAAAGACGTCGTTACGTTCGACCAACGCAAGAAAACCCACAAGGTGGGGCGATTGAAATCGAATTCCCGATCCACCTTTCCAACGTTATGTTTTCGGATGCTAAAGCTGATAACAAGGCTAAGCCAAAGAAGAAAATTAAGGCTGTACGCTTAGGGTTTTTGAAAAAAGATGGAAAAACCGTAAGAGTGACTCGCCCTGAAGGGAAAGAAGTTTAAACATGATACCTAGGCTTAAAGATAAATACGAAAAGGTCATTCGCCCAAGTCTCCAAAAAGAACTTGGTTTTGAGAGTGTAATGCGTGTGCCTAAACTTGAAAAAATCGTAATCAATGTTGGGATGGGCGAAGCTCATACCAACCCAAAAGCGATGGAAGCATGTTTAGTAGAAATTGGTCAAATCACAGGCCAAAGACCAGTAAAGACTTTTGCAAAGAAGTCAATCGCTGGTTTTAAAGTCCGTGAGGGTATGGTGCTTGGTTGCAAAGTTACCCTTCGTGGAAACTACATGTATGAGTTTCTTGACCGTTTTATAAACGTTGCTCTTCCGAGGGTTCGTGACTTTCGCGGGGTCAATCCAAAAGGATTCGATGGTCGTGGAAATTACAACTTATCCGTAAAAGAACAAATCATTTTTCCTGAAATCCATTTTGATAAGATCAATACGATTTATGGAATTAACATTACCTTTGTCACAAGTACAGAAGAAGACAAAGAAGCGTACGAATTATTTCAAGCTTTCGGCATGCCTTATCGTGCCGGGGGAAAATAGGAGAGAGTCATGGCGAAAAAATCGATGATGGAACGCCACGCCAAAAAGCAAAAATTCAAAGTGAGAGAGTACAATCGTTGCCCTCTTTGTGGTCGCTCACGCGCTTATTTGCGCCGCTTTGATATGTGTCGTCTATGCTTCCGTGATTTAGCTAGTAAAGCTCAAATCCCTGGCGTAAGAAAATCCTCCTGGTAGAATGTAGGAAAGGTTAATAAGAATGAGTCTTTCAGATCCTATAGCAGATATGCTAACCCGAATCCGCAATGCACAACAAGCTAAACATGAATTGTGTGTGATTCCGGGAAGTAAAATCAAAAAATCAATCCTAGACCTTCTCAAAGAAGAAGGTTTCGTAGATGAAATACAAACAGTAAAGAATGGAAGTTTTGATGATTTCCAAGTTAAGCTAAAGTATGACCTCAATAAAAAACCCGTGATCAGAATGATCGAACGCGTGTCTACCCCTGGTAGACGTGTTTATATTCAATCATCGGAAATTCGTCCATTCAGAAACAATATCGGGACGATGATCCTTTCCACATCTAAAGGTGTGATGACAGGAAAACGAGCTCGAAAACTCAAGGTAGGAGGGGAAGTTCTTTGTAAGGTATTCTAACCAAACAAAGGATCATCATCATGTCTCGAGTCGGAAAAAGTATTATAAAATTACCAGCAAAAGTTGAAATAAAAACAGATGCTAGCTCAATAACCGTAAAGGGCCCATTAGGCGAGCTTAAATCTCCAATTTATGAAGGTGTAGCGGCAAAAGTAGAGAATGGAGAACTTGTTTTTACAAGAAACAGCGAAGACCAAAAAGTCGTAGCTCTTCATGGACTTGTACGTTCCCTCGCTATGAATAGCGTAAAGGGTGTCACTACTGGTTGGGAAAAGAATTTAGAAATTACCGGTGTTGGTTATAGAGCACAAAAGAAGGGAAAGGATCTAGTGATGAACTTAGGTTATTCTCATGAAGTTGTTTTTCCTGAACCAGACGGTATCAAAATTGATGTTTTAGACCAGTTGAAAATCAAAGTATCAGGAATTGACCGCCAATTGGTGGGTCAAGTTGCAGCTGATATACGTTCAAAACGTCCGCCAGAACCTTACAAGGGTAAGGGCGTGAAATACGCAAACGAATATATCAGACGTAAAGCTGGTAAGACTGGTAAGAAGTAAGTAGCTATGATCAACAAGACAGCAAAAAATTTACAAAGAGCAAGGCGAACTGAAAGAGTTCGCTTCAAATTAAAAGCTACATCTGAACGTCCGAGATTAGTTTTTAATAAATCAAATCGTTATTTAACTGCACAAGTCATTGATGACCAGAAAGGTGTAACGCTTGTTTATGCAACTACTCTTGAAAAGGATTTTCCAAAACATGAAAATTCCAAAAAGAGTAAATCTGCAGCGGTCCAATTAGGTAAACTAATTGCTGACAAAGCAAAAAAAGCAGGCGTTTCTCAAGTTGTTTTGGATCGCTCTGGTATGGTGTATCATGGTCGAATTGCTGCCTTCGCTGATTCTGCTCGCGAAGGTGGTCTGGAGTTCTAAGATGATTTTAGAAGAAGAAACAAAAGAATTTACTGAAAAAGTCGTAAAAATCGACCGCGTAGCCAAAGTAGTAAAGGGTGGTAGAAGGTTTTCCTTCAACGCTCTTTCTGTGGTGGGAGACTCTAAAGGCAAAGTAGGAATTGGATTTGGTAAGGCCAATGAAGTTCCAGATGCCATTCGTAAGTCTATCGAATCTGCGAAAAAAAATCTTAAATCAATTCATTATATTGGTCACACCGTCCCTCACGATGTTATCGGAAGTTTTAAATCAGCTCGTGTGATTTTGAAACCAGCTTCTCCTGGAACTGGAATCATTGCCGGTGCTTCTGTTCGTTCTGTATTAGAAAGAGCAGGTGTACAAGATGTTTTAACTAAATCATGGGGATCATCAAATCCTATGAACATTGTTAAAGCGACTATGGACGCATTACAGCAATTAGAAACTCCTTCTATGGCAGTGAAAAGACGTGGAGTGAGCCTCAAACACTTGTTCGGTCAAGATCTTTAAAAGGAAATAGATATGGAAGAAGTATTGGTCACCCAAGAAAAAAGTTCTATTGGTATTATCCCAATCCATAAGAAAACTTTGATTGCTCTCGGTCTTCGTAAAAAAGGGCAATCACGTAAACATAAAATGACTCCGCAATTGAAGGGAATGCTTAGACAAGTTGGTTACCTTCTCAAAGTGGACAAGGTATAAATAAATGGCGACTGCAGAAAGAATTGAACATGCAAGAGGATTTGGCAGTAAACGTGCCAAAAAGACCACTTCGCTTGGAAACAAAAACTTAGTCCCAATTCCAAAGGGAGCAAAAACTTCCAAAAAAAGAGTCGGACAAGGTCCTGGTTCTGGAATGGGAAAAACTTCTACTCGAGGTTCGAAAGGACAAAGAGCTCGTGCATCCTCCATGAAACGAGGGTTTGAGGGTGGTCAGATGCCACTTCACAAACGATTGCCGAAACGTGGTTTTACAAATATTTTTTCACAGGAATTCCAACCAGTTAACTTGCTTGTACTAGCTAAAGCGGGCTTAAGTGGTGAAGTAACTCCTGCTATTTTACGTGCAAAAAGACTTATCAAATCCGAAGAAGGTTTAATCAAACTTCTAGGAACTGGTGAAATCACTGCTGCGATTACAATTACCGTTGATGCTGTTTCCGCTTCTGCAAAAGTAAAAATCGAGAAAGCTGGTGGAAAAGTAATCATTAGAGAAAAGAAAAAAGAAGAGAAGAAAAAAGCATAACCAATGTTTCAAACTATAGCAAACATCTTTAGAATTCCTGAATTAAGATCAAAAATTTTTTTTACAATTGGGATGTTGCTCCTTTTTAGGATGGGAACTCATGTGACTATCCCAGGAATCAATAGCTTGATTGTGACTGGGATCACTGCCGATCCGAGCGAAGGTTTCCTCGGAATGGTAGATTTGTTTGCTGGTGGGGCACTCTTGAAGTTCTCCATATTTGCACTTGGGATTATGCCATACATTTCTTCTTCAATCATTATGCAACTAGTGATGGTATTGATACCATCTTTACAAAAGATGCAAAAAGAAGGCGAAGAGGGTAGGAAAAAGATCCAACAGTATACAAAGTATGGAACATTACTTTTGTGTGCAGTTCAGTCTTTGGCTGTGATCCAATTGGCAAATTCTTGGTCAACTGGATCTGGAAATTCGCCTGCAAAATACCCGGGTCTAATCAATCCTTCTGTAGAATCGTATTTTCTCCCCCTTGCTATGCTTTCTATTACAACAGGAACTGTATTACTTATTTGGTTAGGTGAACAGATTACTGAACGTGGTATAGGAAATGGTATTTCTTTGATTATCTTTGCAGGTATCATCGGTAGAATGCCTGAAGCATTGATCGCTATGTTTACTTCCGACACTTCAGATGCACTTTCTGTTTTAATTTTATTAATCATCTTTGTTGTACTAATTGCACTTACTGTTGTTTTAACACAAGGTGTGAGACGAGTTCCACTAAACTATGGAAAACAAATGGTGGGACGTAAAATGGTGCAGGCTCGTAGCCAATCCATTCCGTTTAAAGTAAATAGTGCGAACGTGATGCCTATCATTTTCGCATCTTCACTTATTCTGTTTCCACAAACGATTGTTCAGTGGCTATCATCTAAGGGTGGCCAGTGGGCTGGTTGGGCTGTGATTATGGATTATTTTAATCCATTCTCTCAAATTTGGTATCATGCTTTATTTTACTTTGTTATTTATACTTCTTTGATTATCTTCTTTGCCTATTTTTATACGGCCATTCAGTTCAACCCACAAGAGTTAGCTGATAACCTTAAAAAATATGGTGGGTTCATTCCTGGTGTTCGTCCCGGTTCTCAAACCAAGGAAATGATCGAAAAAATTCTAAACCGTATTACTTTGCCTGGTGCTATGTTTCTTGCAGGTCTTGCACTTGCGCCTTATCTCATCATCAAGTTTTTGAATTTAGGTTCAAACACAGGTGGGGGAACTCTTGTGTATACTTTCGGTGGGACTTCGCTTTTGATTATGGTGGGTGTGGCTTTGGAAACTTTGAAACAAATTGAAGCCCAACTTCTGATGAGAAATTACGAAGGTTTCATGAAGAAAACTAAGATAAAAGGTAGGGCTTAAAAACATGAAACGATTAATATTTATGGGTCCACCGGGTGCCGGCAAAGGAACACAAGCAGACATCGTAAAAGCAAAATTTAAAATTCCTCAAATCTCCACTGGAGATATGCTACGAGCAGCTGTTAAAGCTGGCACCAATATGGGTGTAGAAGCAAAAAAATTTATGGACGCTGGAGACCTTGTTCCAGATGCTGTCGTTATAGGCATTATCCGCGACCGTTTGGTCGAATCGGATTGTGCGAATGGATTCATACTGGATGGATTTCCTAGGACGGTGGAGCAAGCAAAAGCTCTCTCGGAAATCCTCAAAGAGCTTCATATGGAGCTCGACTCCGTTGTCAACCTAGAGGTTCCCGATGAAGAATTGGTGAAACGTTTGCTAGGTCGAGCGATCAAAGAAGGACGCTCTGATGACAACGAAGAGACCATCAAAAACCGTCTGCATACTTACAATACAAAGACTTTGCCCCTGATCGACTTTTATAAAGGCACAGGTATCCTTCGGCAAATCAATGGATTGGGAAGTATGGAAGAAATCACCGATTCTATTTTAAAACAGATTCAATAGGAGAATCACCCTGGCTAAGGAAGAAGCAATTACCATTGATGGGACAGTTCTAGAACCGTTACCGAATGCTATGTTCCGCGTGGAACTTGAGAATGGTCACAAGGTTTTAGCGCATATCTCTGGTAAGATGAGGATGCACTATATCAGAATTCTACCTGGTGATAAAGTGACAGTGGAGCTTTCTCCGTATGATTTGACCAAGGGTCGTATTACTTACAGAAAGAAATAGGGAAGCATATGAAAGTTAGAGCATCAGTCAAAAAAATCTGTACCGAATGCAAAGTCATTCGCAGAAAAGGTGTAATCCGCGTGATTTGCACCAACCCAAAACACAAACAAAGGCAAAGATAAGATAGTATGGCACGTATCGCAGGCGTTGATTTACCCTCAAATAAAAGAATTGTAATAGGTCTTACCTATGTATTTGGCATAGGAAGAACATCCTCACAGAAGATCCTCAAAAAAGCGGGGATTGATGAAAGCATCCGAGTCAAAGATTTAACTGATGAACATGAAGCGGCAATACGTCGTGTGATTGAAGAAGATTACCAAGTAGAAGGGGATCTAAGATCAGAAGTTAACCTTAACATCAAACGATTGATGGATGTGGGATGTTATAGAGGTCTTCGCCATAGAAGAGGACTTCCTGTGAACGGTCAAAGAACAAGAACTAACGCAAGAACACGTAAAGGTGTTAAGAAGACAGTTGCGAATAAGAAAAAGGTAACTAAGTAGAGATCATATATGGCTGAAAAAGAAACAAAAGGCAAAAAAGACACAAAGAAAGTCAAAAAAAAGGAAAAGAAAAACGTTCCGAGAGGAAAGGTTTATATCCAGGCTTCTTTCAATAATACTATCGTTTCGATCACAGATATGGTCGGAAATGTTTTATCATGGTCCTCTTCTGGAATGATGGGATTTCGTGGATCTAAAAAATCAACACCTTATGCAGCTCAAATTGCTGCAACAAATGCCGCAGAAAAAGCAATCGATGCTGCGGGATTATCTGAAGTTGATGTTATGGTTTCTGGTCCTGGAATCGGTCGTGAATCAGCAATTAGGTCACTTACCACAAAAGGATTGTTAATTAAACTAATAAAGGATGTTACACCTCTTCCGCATAACGGTTGTCGTCCTCGCAAAAGAAGAAGAGTTTAGGTAGGAATAGGAATTATATATGGCACGTTATAGAGGACCCGTTGTAAAGTTGATGAGAAGAGAGGGATTAAATCTCTTTCTTAAAAATAGTCACACACTTAACAAAGATAAATCATCATTAGAAAAAAGAAAATACCCACCAGGTTTACCTCCTAAGAAAAAGGGGAAAATTACTGAATACGGTGCTCAGCTTCGTGAAAAACAAAAAGTAAAGAGAGCCTATGGTGTTTTAGAAAAACAATTCCGCAGATATTTTGAAGAAGCATCTCATACTCCAGGTATTCCGGGCGAAAACTTACTCCAATTTTTGGAAAGAAGATTGGACAATGTATTGTATCGCATGGGCTATGCGGTAACTCGTAGACAAGCAAGAAACTTTGTAGCACACAGACACGTTCTTGTGAACGACCACAGAGTGGATATTTGTTCCTACCGAGTCAATATTGGTGATAAAATTCAAATCCGAGATAAATTTCAAAAGTCTACTTTTATAGAAGAAAACATCCGTCTTGCGCAAGCGATTAACCGAAGTGCTTCTTGGCTAAGTGTTGATTTTGCAAATTTTTCAGGGGAAATTTTGTCTCTTCCAACAAGAGATCATATTGATATCCCTATTAAAGAACAAGTTATCGTAGAGTTGTACTCTAAGTAAGCAAACGAATCTAGAGAGAAGGTTACGACATTGTCCCCAAAGAATTTATTAAAAGGTTTTAAAAGACCAAAGAAAATCGAATTCACGACTGATGTGAATACTCCTAACTATGGTAAGTTTGTTGCCGAACCTTTTGAAAGAGGAATCGGCACGACAATAGGAAACTCACTTCGTAGAACACTCATGTCTTCTATTGAAGGAGCTGCAATTTCTGCCATTCGCATTGAAGGCGTAACTCACGAATTTGCTTATGTTGAAGGTGTTGCGGAAGACGTAACTCGTATCATTTTAAACTTAAAACAAGTTAGAATTAAGTACGAACCGGAAGACAAAGAAGCAAGCAAAGTAATTCATATAGAATTGAAAGGTGCAGGTTACTTTAGAGCTGGTGACCTTGCGATTGATTCCTCAATCGAAATCATGAATCCGGATCTACACATTGCCACTTTGAATGAAGATGCAAATGTGATTTTGGATTTAGAAATCCAAAGAGGAAGAGGATATGTTCCTGCTGAAGATAAGAAAAAAGATATAGAAGTTCTTGGAACTATCCCTATCGATTCAATATTTTCACCAATTCAAAAAGTACTATTCGAAGTTTCCGAAACTCGTGTTGCTCAAAGATCTGATTATGAAAAACTAACTTTAGAAGTTTGGACTGATGGATCTGTGTCTCCGGAAGATGCAGTAGCCCAAGCCGCTAAAATTTTGAAAGATCATTTGACTGTATTTATCAATTTTGAAGAAGAAATTGAAGAAGAAGAAGAAGAGTTAGATGAAGCTGACGAAAAACTTAAGGCTTCTTTATCAAAACACGTAGAAGAACTAGAATTGTCTGTAAGATCTTCAAATGTCCTTCGAAGTCTTGAAATAGATTTCATAGGCGAACTCGTTAAGAGAACTGAAGAAGAAATGACGAAATCAAAACATTACAGCGAACAAAGTTTAGTCGAGTTAAAAGCTAGACTTTCTTCACTTGGACTTTCATTCGGAATGAGAGATTTTTAAGATGAGAAAAAAAAATAAAGTAAAACAACTAAATCGTTCTGCTGATCATAGAAAAGCTATGATCCAAAATATGGTGATTTCTTTGCTTCGCCACGAAAGAATTGAATCTTCCGTTGCTAAATTGAAAGTCGCTAGGTCTTATGCAGAACGCATTATCACTCGTGCCAAAAGAAATTTGGATGCAAATCTCACAAATTTGGATGATAAGAAAAAAGCAGAAACTATTCTCCATAACACTCGGTACCTATACACTCATCTAGGAGATGCGGAAATCGTTAACAAATTGTTAACTGACCTATCTTCAAGATTTGCTACAAGAGTTGGTGGTTATACAAGAATCGTTCGTCTAGTGAATCGCCAATCAGACAATACCGAAATGGGAATTCTCGAACTTGTAGAACGCAAAACGCAAGATGAATTGAAAGAAGAAGTTCGTCAAAAGAGAGAAAAGTCTGCGACTTCCAAAGGGAAAACAAAAGTCGAAAGTAAAGATAAAAAAGAGAAAAAGGAAAAGAAAGTAGCGAAGGCGAAATAATCTCTTTTCATTCATCTCTTAAAGAATCCGTTAAAAGAGGTAAAACTTTTTAACGGATTTTTTTATGCCCTAAGCCTTAGCTGGGGTTTTTTAGGAATCAATGAAATTTATGCGATATTTTGCCGTTAATCCTCGAATTCAATATTATAGAATAATTGTGATCCAATTCTAATTCCTTTTTTATCTTCTTCATTCGTATTATGATAATGAACAGGAAAGGTAAATATAAAAGGTTTCTTTATCTTTATTAGTTCATTAACCTGATTATTTGACCATTCGCATATGTTATTTCCTCCATCCGCAATTTGGTATTTTTCTGTATTATTATATTTAAGAATCTCAGTAACCTTTAAAATTAGTTTATCATTTGTTAAAGTATAATTTCCTGTGAAATATTGAAACCTTGGAAGGTTTCTCATTTCTGAAGAATAAAATTTGAATGTATTGTTCTTAAAGAATTGAATTCGTTCATTGTATCCGCTTCCAACGGAATAGGATCCATGCCATTTTCCGATTATGTAATCAGAGTTAGGTAAGCTCGGCTCTTTTAAGTTATTTTCAAAATATTTTATTTGTTCGATAGAGTTTTTTTCAATTTCATTTAGAGATTTAAGTATTAGAGAATGATCTTTTGTTTTACTTACATACCATTTTCTTTTATTAAAGTAACTTCTTAAATCTTCAGATTCAAATATAAAACCATGCTTTGCAAAATAAAAATTTCTTAAAATTCTTAGCTGAGAATCATTCATCGCAGCAAGGTGTAAATTAGAGATAGAATAGTGCGAAAATGAGAGATCATTTTTTTCTATTTTATTCAGAAAATAAGCGGAATCAAATTCATCATAAAGGAATTCTTCGCAAATTTTTTCTGAGGGTTCGCTGTATAGGTAGATTGGTATAATGAGTATTAAAATTATTCTTTTCATAGATTGGATTTTAGAATCCTTTATTTAAAAGTTTATATTTTTGAATTTATTTTTTCTTAAAAATGATTCACCCATTTGCAGCATCATAATTGCCGCTAGGGGGTGAATCGGACCATCTAAATTCTTTAATTTCTGGCCAATTGCAATTGTAGAGTCTCAGCAATTTTATCAAAGTCTTCGTTTTGAATCACAGCCCTATAGGATGAAGTGACGATCGGATGTCTTTTTTCATCTAAGTTGATGAGATTAGGAAGAACTTTGAGTCCATAAAAACCATTCGTGATTTTTTCTGGTCTGGTACCGTAGGCCAAGTCGTATCCGTACTTTCTATCACGAGTATCAGATCCGAAACAAGCTAACATAAAGTCTGTCATACCTGAAAGACCGTTGAAAGTAGTCGGATCTCCACCGAGTAAAACACCAATGGACACCATTTCATTAAAGAAACGATTTGAAAGATGGAAGAGAGTGTTGTCTACGTTTCCACCTAATTCTTTTTTGAAATAGCCTTCGACGAGTCCCATTGCAACCGCATAAATCGTTTTCAATGCACCGCCTAACTGAACACCTTTGGTGTCACGAGAATTGATCGCAGGTCTAGTGAATACATAACTAGTGTTAAAAAGAGCTTGTAGTTTAGGAATCAAGGAATCTTCAAAGGACCCAATTTCAAAACCGGATATTTTTCTTTCCATGATTTGATCTGGATAACATGCCCCAGAAATCACTGCTAATCGTTCTCTTTCAATTCCCATTAGATCATTTAAGTCTTCAAGAATCAGCCCTTTTTTGGAACCGGTGAATCCTTTGATCACATTGATAAATGGAGATTTATTTTTTTGGATATAGGATTTGATCTTTGGATAAACGGTATCAAAGTCCCAAGGATTTGTACCTTGGATAAATAGAGTTGCTCTTTCACAAACAGTCGGATCAGAAGAGAAAACTATATTTGGAGGAAGTTTGTAAATAGGGTAATGTAAAACGTCTCTTCTTTCCTCATTGCACTGTTTGACGATGTCTTCTTCTGGTTGATATACTGTGACTTCCACATTTTTATTGGCCAAAACGCAACCGATAGCAACTGACATATTCGAAGAACCAATCACAACGATTCGCTCTTTCGGTTCTTTCGGTAGGCTAATCAAAAGATTTGACTTCTGGTCATCACCTTTGTAAAGATTGCGATAGGTTCCGTGTTTGTGTTTGTTTAAATTGGAACCTACTAACAAAGCCAAGTTGTCGATGATGAATTGTTTTTTATCGCCAACGCCAGGAAAGGAAATTTGTTCAATATGTGATGGAAAGGTAGCCATTTCCTTTTTGGTTAATTCACCAACAAGCACTGGTTTACCGATGACAAGTTTACCGACGGCTTGGTTAAATAATAATCCTTCGATCGGTAAAATTCTATCTGTGCCTTCCAAAGAAATGGGAAGGATCACTTTATTTGCCACATAATGATAAACGGTGTCAACGAATGGCATCAAACGCCCGTCACGCGATCTTGTCCCTTCAGGGAATATGGAAATGATTTTGCCGTCGTTTTGGAGCTTTTGCGAATTTCGGAAAGCTCGCATGTTTATTTTTGTCATCAAGTCTGAGAGGGAAGGATTGTCCGCCATATCCTTTTTGGAACAAACAAGAAGGGTTCCAAACATATAAAGGCCCAGCCGAGTGAAATCTGGCTCAAAGGCTAGTCTACCTGCAATGAAAACAAGAGACTGTGCAATTTTTCGTCCGACATCGCCCGTATTGTAAAGTAGAGTGAAGATAGCCGGAGCATCGAGGTGACTCAAGTGATTTGATATAAGAGTGACTGGATACTTCCCGATCACATCATTTAGGAGGTTGAGATTTTCAACGCCCTCGACCGTGAATTTTTTCATGATAGGATCAAGAAACTTAAGCATAAAGTCCCGAGGTTCCTCTTTGATATCCGTGAAAACACCAATCTCTTCTAGACGTTCTGGTTCTGTGAAGATATCCATTACCTTAGGCTTTGGGGTAGCCTGGGAGAGAACGAGAAATTCTTCTAAAATTGCTTTGGCTTCGGCCTGCGTAAGGCCTGATTTCATAAATAAATGAATGTTTTCAAAAAATTCTTTATGCCACCTGCCGAGTGTGGCTTCTTTTTCTGTCATGCGTACCCTCTAAACCGACATTAATCTAACGAAAGAATTCGTTTTGTCTATCTGATTTTTACAATTGATTGCATAAATCATGTAATTATCTAATCTGTCTTCTTGGGTATAATTCCCAAGTCATGAATTCAATAAAAAAATCAAAACTTGCTGAACGACGCTGGATCCCAGATGGATTTCATTTTTTGGGACCAGAGGAAAGTGAAAATAGACGAAAATTGCTACAATCTCTTTCCAAATGTCTGGAAGATGCGAAGTATTCGGAAATCAGCTTACCGGCATTTGACTACACATCTTCTTTTCAATCCCATATTGGTGGACTAGATTCATCGGACTTGCTGACAGCGAAAGATTATGATGGGTATTCTTTATCACCGGGCGTAGACCTTACTTTGCAAGTGGTAAAAGGTATGGCAGCTCGTTCCCATTGGGCAGAAAATCAAAAAGTATATTATATCGGTCGAAAGATTCGTGATCATAAAAAACGAAATGCTTCCAGAAGAGAAATTTTGCAAATGGGAGGGGAATGTATTGGAGATAGTTCTCCAAAAAATGTAGTCTCTCAAGTTCAAATTTTAGAAAAGATGTGGACAATGGCGCTCGGGAAACCAAACGCAAGTTTTGTGCTAGGTCATGCTGGTTTACTCAGTTTAATTTTCCAAACTTTAAAATTAGATACTGAATATGAAAGTCGCGTTGCCCAATTTTTATATACTAAAAATGTACCAGAACTTATGTTCTTTGCTAAAAAAATTAATCTAAGCGACAAACAAATTTCCCTTCTTAAGCTCACCTTAAAACCTATCCAACTAGATAAATTTTCTAAATTTAAAGAAACTATCCTTAGTCAATTCCAAGATTCTATAAATCAAAAAGATTTATTAGTTTACTTAAATGAAATTGAGGAATTTATCAACTCTTGGTTTAAAGAAAAGATAGGATTTGATGCGCTTTTTGATCCATCACTGATACGTGATCTGGATTATTATTCTGGCCTTGTGTTTCAGGGTTATATAGAAGGATCCTCCGAACCAGTATTTGCTGGCGGAGTATATAATGGACTTTATGAGACTTATACTGAAGTGAAAAAAGATGCATGTGGTTTTGCACTACATATTGATCCAATAGAAGAAAAGATTTATTCCAAAAAATGAGGTAATTTATGCCGGCAAATTTAGTTGTTGGAGCCCAGTGGGGCGATGAAGGAAAGGCTAAGGTAATAGACTACCTTTCTAAAGATACTGATATAATTGTTAGATACCAAGGTGGGGCAAACGCCGGTCATACGGTAGTTGTTGGTGGAAAAAAATACGTTTTTCACTTGGTTCCTTCGGGAATTATTTATGACAATACTGTTTGCGTGATTGGCAATGGAGTTGTTCTCGATCCTGAATATTTTATCCAAGAATGTGCAGATTTAGAAAAAAGCGGATTTAAGGTAAAAGAAAAAATCCTGATCAGTGATTCCTGTCATATTTTATTACCGCATCACAGACTGATAGATGAAGTGCGAGAGCTTGGATCAAGTCCTGAAGGAAAAATTGGCACTACAAAAAAAGGCATAGGAATGTGTTATGCGGACAAGATGTTGCGAATCGGTCTTCGCGCAGGGGATCTTTTGGATAAGGATATGCTTAAACGTAAACTTACCCATATATTGGATGTTAAAAACCAAGAACTTGTAAAATACTATGATTTAGAACCTGTCCGATTTGAGGAAATTTACAAAAGTCTTCTCGGTTTCGCAGATATCATGGGAGCAAATATAGTAAATACTATTTATTATTTAAATGATGCTCTCGATAAAGGCAAACGTGTGTTACTTGAGGGTGCGCAAGGCACAGGACTTGATATAGATTTTGGAACCTATCCTTATGTTACGAGTTCGAATCCAACAACTGGCGGTGCACTTGCTGGTTCTGGTGTGAATTTTCGTCACCTCAAAGATGTAATCGGAATTACAAAAGCCTATGCGACGCGTGTGGGAGAGGGGCCATTTCCATCTGAAATTATGGGGGAAGCAGGAGAGATCCTTCGCAAACTCGGTGGAGAATACGGATCCACAACAGGCCGACCTAGAAGGTGTGGATGGTTTGATGTTCAGATGATCAAACATTCTATAGTTGTGAATGGAATTAACAGCATTACACTGACAAAAATCGATGTGTTATCTTATTACGATTTGATTCCAGTTGTGATTGGATATGAATATAAAGGTAAACGCCTTTCCCATTTTCCATCGCAAGGATTGGAGGACGTTAAACCAGTGTTTGCTGAGTTTAAAGGCTGGAAAGATGATATTTCTGGTGTTTCAGATTTTTCAAAATTACCTCCGCATTGCCAAAGTTATATTAACACTTTGCAAGAATTGATTGGAACGAAGATTGGCATAGTGTCAACGGGTCCAGATCGCGACCATACAATCATAATGAAATAGGAAGGAAAATTTAGGATCTCGAGGTATTTTTTTATGTATTGATTGACCAAGAAGGGTAGGTCTTTATTCTTGGCAACAGAGCACGAGTCGTTAGCTCAGCTGGTAGAGCAATTCCCTTTTAAGGAATGGGTCCGGGGTTCGAATCCCCGACGACTCAAACACGTGTCATTTAAAACGGTGCCATCGTCTAATGGTTAGGACACAAGGTTTTCATCCTTGCAATCGGGGTTCAATTCCCCGTGGCACTACCAATCAAACAAACCCTTTCTAATTTGCATTCAGAACATATTTCATTTATCCTTTTGCCTTGGCATTTTTGAATCATACCGACTCTTGTTAAATAAAAGTCGTATAACAAGGGATCTTCGGGAGATAGCTTTCGAAAATAATCTCTAATTAATAAACTTTCTTTCAATCCGTAAGTTTTATTTTGTGAAATGCCTAAGATTCGTATCAATCTTTGGATATGAACATCTAAAGGGAAAGGTATATCACTACTTTTAATTTTTTGATACAAACCAAAATCTGGAAAATTTTTTCGCACCATCCATCTCAAAAAAAGGCAAATTCTTTTTTTAGCTGATTTTGCTTTTGGATCACCGATCAAAAAGCACAAACCTCTTGTTAGTTGTTTTTGTTTAGAAGTTGTTAGAATTTGAGTTTCTAATGTAGATTGGAAATTGGAAATTCCTTCAAAAGGTATAAAGAGTTCATTATCATTTAAAAATAATGATTCAAAAATTGGTTTTTGGGAACGCCGAGAGTAGTGAATTGTTAAAATCTCTGAAATGGATTTTAGGAGGATTAGATTATCTTCACGAGTTTGAAATCTATAATAAGAAATATTTTTTAAGGTATTATGGTAATCAGAATTTTTTGTCGCAAGTGTTAAGTAAGGTGACGGTCCTAAATTTAAGAAGAGGGGCGATAAAAAAGAACGAATCGCTTTAACATTGCCATAAGCAAATAAACATGTGAGAAGCGAAATGACTTCGATATCTAGAGGAGAATTGTATTCTTTTGGAAAACAAATAGGATCGGTTGAGAGATATTTTGGATGATTGTATATTTCAATGACTTGGTTTAGGGCTTCTTTTAGTTCACTTGGAAAACTAAGAGGAGGCATTGGATTTTTCTCGCGCAATAAATGTACGAGAAGTGAGGCTTCGGCCAAGGCGAGATTGCATAAACGAAGAAGCATCGATTAATAAATCTAAGTTGATACCTGTAGAAAATCCAGCCCGCTCTAAAAAATAAACCAAATCATCGGTTGCTAAATTACCAGATGCACCTTTAGCATAAGGGCAACCACCAAGACCACCTGCAGAAGAATCAAAGGAGCGAAGTCCCATATCTAATGCTTGTTTAACGTTTGCGATGGCCATTCCGTAAGTATCGTGAAAGTGTCCGGCAAATAAGGATGCAGGAATTTCTTTGAGTAGACAATTTAGCAAAGATTCAATTTCAGATGGCACAGCAACGCCAATTGTTTCGCCGAGTGATATTTCGTAGGCACCATAGTCTAATAATTGCTTTGCGATATCTAAAGTTTTCTTTGGGTCAATTTTTCCTTCGTATGGGCAGGCAATGACAGTAGATATATAGCCCCGAACTTTGATGCCATCAGATTTTGCTCTGCTAAAAATTTCTTTAAATCCTTCTATGGATTCTTTCACTGTCCGGTTGATATTTTTTTTGGTAAAACTTTCGGAGGTCGCAGTAAAAATGGCAACTTCTTTAAAACCTGATGTTAGTGCGGATTCATAACCTTTGTTATTGGGTGTTAGACAAGAATATTGAATATCATTTGTTAAAGATTTATTTTCAAAGATTAGTTTGGCAAGTTCCTCTGCATCTCCCATCTGGGGAACCCATTCTTTTTTGACAAAGGAGGTGGCTTCAATATGTTTGATCCCTGTTTTTGCGAGCAGTTTGATAAATTCAAATTTATCATTCGTTGAAATGATTGTTTTTTCATTTTGCAATCCATCACGAGGACCGACTTCTGTGATCTTAACAAAATTCACTTGCCATAACCTTCCATGTTACCATTCTTTTCCCTAATCATTCATTGCAATCGTTTTTGTAAGATTCTTTATTGTGTTAGAAATCAAATCACTCAGCGTCTCTGTCGGGTCTAAAAAGATACTGAATGATATCAGCATAATGGCTGATAGTGGGAAAATTACCGGTATCGTAGGAAAGTCTGGATCAGGAAAATCAACTCTTTTTAAAGTGATACTTGGGGTTTCTGAACTTCTAGAAGGCTTCAAAGTAGAGGGTGAAGTGACTTGGAATGGTTTGCACTTAAATAAATATAAAAAGAAACCAATCCAACCTGTTTTCCAAGATCCATTTTCCTATTTTTCCCCCTATTTGACTATTGAAAGAAGTTTATTGGAACCCATTTTCATTAAGGAAGGTCTTCGGCCAAAACCGAGCCATCTAATTCGTTACAAAGATAAAATGAATTCTTATATGGAATCTTTTCAGTTAAATCATTCCATTTTACTTAAAAAAACAGACCAATTGAGCGGTGGCCAATTGCAAAGATTAGCTATACTTCGTGCTCTGTTATCTTCCCCTGATTTGATATTGTTAGACGAACCTGTTACCGCATTAGATGCATTAGTTCAAGTTGAAATTGTCCAAATGATCAGGGATTTAAATCAAAAAGAAAAAATGGGATTTGTTTTGGTTTCTCACGACTTGGGTCTTGTAAAAAATCTTTGTGACCAAGTTTATATTTTAAATGAAGGAAAAATTATAGAATTTGGCACATCTAAAGATATTTTTCAAAATCCAAAAATGGATTTTACAAAAGAGCTCATCCAATCAAGAGATTTGTCTAGACTTTAAATCATTCTGGATTTTCAACAGGCACTTCTTCCGAATCATCTAACTGTGATTTTTTGGCTTCTGCGAATTTTTTGGCAATATCTCTTCGCCTTGCGATTACTTTCGGGGAAACTGTCGCAAAAAATGGATCATTAGGAAAACTAAGCATTTTCGTATATTCTTGTTCGGCGGTCTCATAATCCGTAACTTTGGATGCGGTCTCTGCATAATAATAATGGAATTTTTTATCATAAGGAACTGGTCTTCCTTCTTGGGAGGTGAGGGATGTGCGAGCAAAGATTTTATATGCTATATGATGATTTCCTTTTTCCATTTCGATTCGTGCAAAACCCAATTTAACATTCGGACTTGATTCTTGAATTTTTGATGCTTCTTGTAAATATTGGAAAGCTCTGTTTTTTAAACCTGTGGCGATATAATGATCACTCAGTCGAATCAATGCTTCGGTATCATAATTATTTTTTTTCACAGCCAGTTTGTAATTTAGAATAGCATAATATACTTGTCTTGTAATTTCCGAAAGTATGCCGATATGTAAATAGGTTTTAAAATAATCAGGAAATTCTGTTTTAGCGAATTCGAATTGGATGAGAGCATCTTCGTATTCATAATCAATGGAATGTAACCTCCCTAAATTGTATCGAAAGGGAAAAAACTGGGGATCATATTTTAAACCAGCCTGGAACATTTTTTTTGCTTCGGTTCGCTCTTTCTGTTTTCCTGTAAGAGCCAATTTGACTGCTTCATTATTCCAGAGTCCGGAATTTTCTATGGTTTTTCCTTCGTAAACAAAACTGCTACGAGATCTAGGTGGCTCACCTTGGTAGAGTTTTCCTGTAGCTAGTATAAAATCGGCTTTATGATAGATAAAACTGCCATTTGGAAAATCTGATGTATCAAATTCCTCATCTTTTCCCCATAAAAGTTCTGCATATTCCTTATCTCCGATTTGTTTTTGGGCAATAAGGAATGTGAATGAACAAAACAATAGTGCGAAACAGAACAAATATCGGAACATGGCAATTGTATGTCTCAGGATGTGATCCTTGAAAATAAATCTCTCACATTAACTGTCGGTTATAAAACACTTTTTCGTGAATTGCCGATTTCTTTTCCGAGCACTGGACTTGTTCTTATCGAAGGAGAAAATGGAGCAGGAAAAACAACCTTACTGCGAGAGATTTATTTGAATGGCACTGATTCTCCAAACTGGCACTGGCCCTTGGGAAAACAAAATATTGGATTTTTAGGTCATGAATTAGGACTTTATACTTCGCTCACTTTGGAAGAAAATCTTCGTTATTTTTCTTCGCTAAGTAAAACTTCCCTGAGTGAATCTGAAATTTTATCTATGGTTGATTTTTATAAACTCACTCGTAGAAAAAAAGATCCCATTTATACATATTCACGAGGTATGAAACAAAAGGCAGCTATCCTTAGAACCTTTGTTTCCAATCCAAAAATAATTTTAATGGATGAGCCATTCACTGGTCTCGATAAAGAAGCCATTAGCCTTTTTACCTCACATTTAAATAGAGAAAAGAAAGATCGATTGATCGTTGTCGTATTGCACGAAATTCCAGGCGGCCTTATCATAGATAAAAAGATTTCTATAGGTAAGGAAAAATTTTAGTGTTTTTGAAATTAGTAAAAAAAGAATTCCTCCTCGTCGGAAGATCCCTTGGCGGTTTACTTTCCCTTGTCTCTTTGAGTCTTTGTGTCATGTTTATATTTTATACTTCTATTGAGGTGAATGAAAGTTTGAGTGAAAGGAGTGTTAGGGGACTCAAATGGGCGATCCTTTTTGTTTTAAATTTTGTTTTGGTCGGCCAATCACTTTGGGAAGAACGAGAAGCGGGGGGATGGTTTGCCTCTTTATCATTTGTTTCGGTCAGTAAATTGTTTTTTGCAAAGTCATTTGTGATTTGGTTATGTACATCTATATCAAACGCCTTACTCATATTAGTTTTTTGTGTTTTCTTTCAAAACGCCCATATGGATTCTTTTTTAGGCCAATGGCTATTTTCTAATCTTGGTAGTCTCTCTCTTGTTTTTCTTGGTGTTTCTATGGGGCTCATTTCTGAAGAAAGTAGAGTGAAAGAAATCGTCTTACCCTTATTGCAGCTACCATTTTCGATTCCCTTATTTCTTTTTGGTTTGGAAGCAGAAACACGATTCTGGATGGAATCTGGCTTTTATTTTCCAAGTGTTTTCCTCCTTCTCTTTTTTGCGGTTTTTTACGGTGCTTTGGGTGGACTTTTTCTAGAAATCCTGAAGAAAGAATCCTGATTTCCCTTTTTTCCTAGAATTTTAAAGAGAATTCGCAATACTGGACTTGTGAGAAAAAAGATTCCCTTAATCCCCATGGCAGTCGATTGGCTATTGTGGTTACTTGTATCCATCTCGGTACCTGTTGCTATTTTTATGGGACTCATGTATCCAAACGTGATATTAGAACAAGGCCTGAGTCACAGAATTTTTTACTTCCATGTTCCGGTCGCATGGGTTGCGTTATATGGACCCATCCTTGCCAGTGTGTTCTCTTTATTTTTTCTTTTTTCAAAAAAAGTGATTTGGGATCATTTGGCATTCACATCAAACCAATTGTCATTTTTATTCGCTCTTGGAGTTTTATTTTCTGGTCCAATATGGGCGTATAGTGCTTGGGGGGTGCCTTGGGATAGAACGGATGCTAGGTTACAGTCTTTCTTTATTTTATGCCTCACTCTTGTATCTTATTTTGTCTTTCGTTTTCTCATTCAAGATCCTAAAAAAAAGGCCATTCTTTCTTCTTATCTTTCTTTACTTTGTGCTATGAGTTCTATCCTCACTTGGGGTGCCATTCGTTGGATAGAAAATCCCGGAAACCATCCAGGCTCTGTTCTTGGCAAGGGAGGAATGGATGTTGATATGAAATTGACTTTTTGGTTTAGTGTATTGGCATTTCATTTTTTATTTTTATTACTCTTTTTACTCACCTATCGTTCTGAAAAAATTATAGCCTATAGAGATTCACTTCGAGTGGAAAGAGGTTAGCTAATGATTCTCTCCGATAAAGAAAATCATAATATTCTTATCGTAGATGATGTTGCAGAGAATGTTGAATTATTAAAATACTTACTATCGAGTGAAGGATTTAATACTTTTACTGCTTCTTCTGCGGAAGAGGCCAGGTTGATTTTAGTTAATACTGCCATTGATGTATTGCTATTAGATGTCAATATGCCTGTGCAAGATGGATTTTCATTTTGTCGGGAACTGCGTAGCATTGATAAATATAAACTACTACCTATCATATTCATCACTTCGATAGAAAGAGAAATTGGTTTTGAAGAGGCCATGCGTAATGGTGGCGATGATTTTATCAATAAACCATTCAATAAAAGAGAGTTAGTCGCCAAAATCCACTCGATTGTTCGCATCAAAGATTTGCAAGACGAACTCACACAAGAAAAAGCAAAGTACGAAAAAGAATTACAAACGGCAAGAAAAGTACAAGACCAATTGATTCCGGAAAAAAAATTCATATGGAATGGTATCAAAGCGGAGACTTTATTTCATCCGTACTTCCAAATTGGTGGAGATTTTGTAGATTCTTGGGCTGATGCAAAAAAATTGCATATTGTCATTGCCGATTGTTCAGGACATGGACCGAGTGCTGCTCTTATCGGTGCCATGTTTAAAATGCAACTTTTTAATTTAAACCCACAAATGGGATTAAAAGAGAGAGTTGATCATATCCGTAAAAATATGGAAATCGTATTGCCTGAAGATTATTCTATAACATTTTGTTATGCTATGTTAGATGAAGATTTTACTTTAACATATATTAATGGGGGGCATCCTGCTCCATTAGTTTTTATGAATGGCGCTACTTCATTTTTGGAAGGTAGAAGTCCGATGATTATGGGAATTAATTTGAACGCCAAAGACGAGGTTCAAACTATAAAATTACCTCCACATTCAAAGTTATTTCTTTATACAGATGGAGCGAGTGAAGCTATGAATGAATCTTCAGCCTATTTAGCAGAAGAAGGTATGAAAGATATATTTCATACCGCCGTCATGGAGGGAGGGGAAATTTTGGAATTAGTGAGAAACAAAATATTATCTTTTTGCGGTACCAGGGCACCACTTGATGATATGGCTATGGTATGCATACAATTATGAATCCAAGTTACAGAGGAAAAGTTCGGGATGTCTATGATCTTGGTGACAAACTGGTTTTATGTGCTACGGACAGAATATCTGCGTTCGATGTAGTATTCGCGGAAAGTGTTCCAGATAAAGGAAAGATATTAACTCGTATTTCTACAAAATGGTTTCAATTTTTTAAGGAATATAAAAATCATCTTATCACAGATAACATTAGTTTGTTCCCCGATCCATTTAAAAACCAAGAATCATTTAAAGATAGATCCGTTTTAGTAAAAAAAACAAAACGCATTGATTATGAATGTGTGGTTCGCGGGTATATTTCTGGCTCTGCCTATAAAGAATATAAAGCTACTGGCCAAGTCGCATTTGTAGATTATCCGAAGGGAATGTTTGAATCAGAAAAATTTGGAAGTCCGATTTTTACACCTGCCAGAAAGAATGATGAAGGTCACGATGAAAATATTAGCGAAGATACTATGCGAAACGAAATCGGAGCAGATCTTTTTTCAAAATTAAAGGAAACATCCATTTCTATTTATTCCAAAGCACACGAACAGATGTTAAAAGAGGGTATTTTGCTTTGTGATACAAAATTTGAATTTGGACTCCTAAACGACGAACCCATATTAATTGATGAAATTTTAACTCCAGATTCTTCTCGTTATTGGGATTTGGATGCATATAAAGTGGGAACAACACCTGCCAGTTTAGATAAGCAGATCCTTAGAAATTGGCTAGAAACTACGGGTTGGAATAAAACACCACCAGCTCCTGCCTTGCCTGCCTCATTGATTTTAGAACTTAGAGCAAAATATTTACAATTAGAAGAGAAAATTAACAAATGTTTATCATCAAAATAAATATCACATTAAAAGATTCCGTATTAGATCCGCAAGGGCAAACCGTCTTGCGTGCATTACACGACCAAGGCAAAGAATTGGTAAGTGATTTGCGTGTGGGAAAATATATCGAAGTCAAAGTTAAAACAGATGATAAGTCTGTGGCAGAAAAGCACGCTAAAGACTTATGTGAATCCATACTTGTAAACCAAGTCATTGAAACCTATCGTTATACTGTAGAAAAATTATGAAAGTTAATGTGATCACATTTCCAGGTTCCAATTGTGATAAAGACATTGGTTCTATACTCGCAAAAGAATATTCGGCAGACGTTTCTTTTATTTGGCATAGAGACCAATTTGAGAATGAACCCGACTTGGTTGTGTTACCTGGTGGATTTTCTTTTGGTGATTATTTGCGATGTGGAGCTATGGCAAAGTACAGTCCGTCCATGAAATCTGTCTTGGAACATAAAAATCGAGGTGGAATGATTCTAGGAGTCTGTAACGGTTTCCAAATTCTTACAGAAAGCGAACTTTTGCCAGGTGCCTTGCTACACAATCGGTCTTTAAAATATATCTGTAAGGATGTGGATTTAAACCCTGTTAAGAATAATTCTATTTCTAAAGATATCCATAAACCAAATCTCACTATCCCAATTGCCCATGGAGAAGGGGCTTTTTATGCAGAGCCTGAAACTCTAAATCAAATAGAAGGTAATGGCCAAGTCGTATTTCGTTATGCACAAAATCCCAATGGATCACTCAACGATATCGCAGGACTTTCGGATAAGGCAGGTAGAGTGATCGGAATGATGCCACATCCAGAACGAGCGATCAATCCTTATACAGATCATATGGATGGAAAAATAATTTTTGATGCTATTTTTGCAAAAATGTAAATAAGATTAAGCACTTGTCTTGCTTTTTCGTCAAAGTATAATATAAAGATACCTCTATGCGTTTCCAGGAAGACTCAATTGATTGCGTGGATTTTATATTAAGAAAGGACGAAGTTCTGACAGTCATTTTAGGGGGGGGAAAGGGAACGCGCCTTCTCCCACTAACGGAGAAAAGGTCTAAGCCTGCCGTCAGCTTTGGCGGAAAGTATAGACTTATTGATATTCCTATTTCCAATTCACTCAATAGCGGTTTTGAAAAAATCTTTGTTTTAACACAGTTTAATTCCTATTCTCTCAATCGTCACGTCCATCGAACGTATTCTTCAAATTCCATTCACCAAAAAACCTTCGTGGAAATTATCGCTGCAGAACAAACCGTTTCGAGTATCAATTGGTTTGAAGGCACGGCGGATGCTGTGCGAAAAGTATTGCCCTATATCCGAGAACAAAAACCAAAATATGTTCTGATTCTTTCCGGGGACCAATTGTACAATATGGATCTCTCTGACTTTATGCAAAACCATCTGATTGATCCCGAAACAGAAATCAGTGTCGCCTGCAATGCCGTTAGCGAAGACCAAGTGCATGGTTTGGGAATTGTAAAAACGGGAGTGGGTGGATTTATCCAAGAATTTATAGAAAAACCGCAAGATATTTCCCAAGTAGAATCCTGCCGGCAACCCTCGGATTTGTTTTTAGCAAATATGGGGATTTATATTTTTAATACCCGCACTCTAGTCGAAGTCTTAGAAGATCCAACCATGACTGATTTTGGCAAGGAGATCCTGCCAAAAGCGATCAGCGAAAAAAAAGTCAAAGCCTATGTATACGACGGTTATTGGGAAGATATAGGAACCATACGCGCCTTTTACGATGCCAATTTGATGCTAACAGATGATATCCCTAAGTTCAATCTTTACCTAGAAAAAACTCCCTTTTATACGAGGGCACGTTCCTTGCCCCCCACTAAGATTAACAATGCGATTGTCAATAAAGCTCTGATTTCCGAAGGAACGATATTGAATCACTGCGAAATTCATCGTTCGGTGATCGGCGTTCGGCAATTTATTGACCATGGCACTAAAATTTATGATTCGGTTATTATGGGACTTGATAATTACGGTTCCTTTGATCGTAAATCAGGTAGAATTCCCAATGGGATCGGACCTGATTGCGAAATTCGAAATGCCATCGTGGATAAAGACTGCGCCATCGGAACAGGTGTTAAGTTGCTGAACAAAAATCATTATTCAGAATATGAAGATGAGTTTGTGCGCATACGTGATGGCATCATTGTTGTGCCAAGACATACGACAATACCTGATGGGTATGAAATTTAGCATTGCACAAAAATGACATAAATGTCACAAATTGATCCTTTTTTGACACTCAAAAACTAAATTTTCCTTGCCAACCCTCGTGATAACCCGAATCTATCCTTAAGAAATTAAGCGAACTATGTTCATCACAGAAACAGAACAAGGAAATCAATTTTGGAATGAGAATCATTTTGTGCCTCATTTCCAACCGATCGTGAACGTGATCAATCGTTCGATTTCGGCATACGAAGTTTTAGGTAGGCAGTTCAATCCAGAAGAGAATTCCTACCATTCCCTGGGCGGACTTTTTCATAGCCGAGAAAAAGATATGGTTCCGATCTACAACATTGACCGCATCCTCAGAGAAAAAGCGGTTCTCTCCCTCAAAGAATCCAATCTTCGCACAAAGCTATTTTTTAATATGATGCCGAATTTCCTTTCCCGAGTGCATCATACCGATTTATTTGCGGAAAATTTTCATATCATTCAACTCATCGAAAAGTATGGAATCAATAGAAACCAAGTCGTAATTGAGATCACAGAAGACGAATTTGAAGGATCCATAGAAAGGTTGATCCAAATTGTCCAGATATTTCGTGATTATGGCTTAAAGATTGCCATTGATGATTTAGGAACTGGCTTTTCCAATTTGGAAAGGATAGGGTATTTGCACCCGGATATCATGAAGGTTGATATCCAAATTATGCGTGAGAGTTTAAATAAAAACTCTTTCAAGCAAGTACTCGGTGCAATTTCTGAAATGTCCCAAAAATTGGGTTCGCAATTATTATTTGAAGGAATTGAGACCGAGGAAGAAGTAAACCTGGCTCTTTCCATGGGTGCAAATCTTTTGCAGGGGTATTACTTTTCCACAGCTAATCCTCATTTTTTAAACCGAAATACATTTTCTGATAAAATGACTACAGTTCTTGAAAACTTTACCAAACAAAGATCTAAAGAACTTTACGAAAAAGGTTCCAGAGAGCAGGTAATTATTGACCATTTAAATGCGGTATTATCTGGCTTTGATGCCTCTTTGGAAGATGATTTTATCAGTCACTTCGGCACTATTCTCAAGACCTTACCCAAAAACATTTTGAAGATCTTTGTCTGCGATAAGGACGGTTATCAAATCACACCCACATATGATTTGGACCGGATGTCTGGTGGGTACCATGAAAAAAGAAACCAAATTGGGAATAATTATTCTTGGAAACCCTATTTCTTGAAGCATAAAGCTGAATCCCTTAGGTTTCATAAAAAATGGGGTGTGACCTATCCTCTTTATGATATCCGAAACCAAAACCAATATGTTATTTTTACTTTTTCCCTATCCGACGATCGTGTACTGATTGCACAAGTCGACTGGACAGATTAGGAATCATTTGTTTTTTTAAGAGGTTCGTATTTCCTGGTAGTAGGGAATCGTCTATATATAGAATCATTCTAAATATAGGTAAAGGATAACGAATTTGGCCACTTTTCTGGAAATCCGTGACTTACATGCCAGCGTTGGCGAAAAAGAAATTCTCAAAGGTGTCAATCTAAGCATTGGGCCTGGGGAAGTTCATGCCATTATGGGACCGAATGGTTCGGGCAAAAGTACTCTTTCAAATATTATACTGGGACATCCCAAATACACTGTCACCTCTGGTGATATTAAATTCAAAGGTGAATCTATATTGCCTCTTCCTACAGACGAAAGGGCAAGGCTAGGTATATTTTTATCTTTTCAGTATCCGACCGCCTTACCTGGCGTTACTATTGGTAATTTTTTAAAATCCATACTCAAAGCCCATAGAGGAAAAGACACACCTGTTAAAGAGTTTAAAGCAGAATTGAAATCCGCAATGTCATTGTTAGATGTTCCGGATTCGTTTATAGCTCGTTATGTGAATGATGGGTTCTCTGGTGGCGAAAAGAAAAAAGCAGAAATTTTACAATTAAGTTTATTAAAGCCCATTCTTTCCATTTTGGATGAAACAGATTCTGGTCTGGATATCGATGCTTTGCGTATTGTTTCTGAAGGCATCACTGCTAACAGATCAAAAGATAGATCCATTTTACTGATCACGCATTACCAGCGTATGTTGAATTATGTGATACCAGATTTTATCCACGTCTTTGCTGACGGTAGGATATTAGAAACTGGTGGAAAAGAGTTATCTTTAAAACTCGAAGAACAAGGTTATGATTGGATTTTAGAAAAGGCAGGTATGAAATAATTGGGATTACCTGTTTTACAATCGGAATTGAAAAATAATTTGATTCCCAGTGAAATAATCATAGAATTTAAGAAAGATGTACTTGTTCATTTTGAAAAATTAAAATATCCATTGAGTTCTGATGAGTCATGGAGAAAGTTTCCTCTTCACCAATTTGATTTTGCTGAACTAAAAAATCAAAATCCGACACAATCTCTAGTTCCAAATTCAAATTTTAAAACCTCTAACCATGAACCTTTAGAACTAAAAGGTATAAAATTAAAACTTGAGACACTTCTGGGAATTGTGCGAGAAAATTATTTTGCCCTTTATACTTTGTTACATGCTGAAAATTATTATTTTTATACACTGCAATCTATTTCAGAGTCGAATCCTTTAAATGAATTTGAATGGGCCTTAGATCAAAAATCAAATGGATTCAATGTTTTTTTGGTTTCAGTTCCAGAAGGAGTGCAAGGCAAAATCAAAGAGACGTATCATTCTAAAATCGAAGGTGACTCAATCCATTTATTTGGAAACCTTTCCCATTATTTTTTAGAGGACAATGCACATCTAGATGTGTTAATCGAAGAAGAATATGATGAAAATCTATACAATTTTCGCTTTGTAAGTTCTACCCAAAGTAGGGATTCAAACTTAAATATATATTCCTTTCCGATTAGGGGTTTTCGTAGTAAAACATTTTATACTCCCTATTTGGATGGTAAAGGTTCAAATTTCCTCCTAACTGGCGTTAGTTCTTTATCTGGAAGATCAATACTTGATATAGATGCAAAAGTAACTCATCTGGGTGACAATACACAAAGTAAAATTTCCTATAAATCTATAGTTTCTGGTCGTTCGCATCATATCTTTACTGGAAATCTTTTTATACCTTCCAGTGTGAAAAAAGTAAGTGCGCACCAAGAGTCCCATAACCTATCCTTAAGTAAAAAAGCTCGTGCTGAGGCCAATCCCAAACTTGAAGTATTGGCAGAAGATGTTTCATGTACACACGGGGCTACTGTTGGCGACATTGACGAAGAACAGTTGTTTTATCTTTTGACTCGCGGATTGACATTGGATGAATCAAAATCTCTACTCGTTTCTGCATTTTTTAAAGAAATAGTAGAAGCTATTCCATTTGCGATAGAAATTAAAGAAAATATTTCCGATAAGATCGGAAAATCCTTACTCGGTAATTAAAATGGCCTTCACTAAATTAACAAAAATCAACCTAGTTCTTGAAGGTAAAATTTTAGTTATCAAAACAAAATATTGTAATGTCGCCTTAACTAAATTAAACGGTGATATACTTGCCTTCGAAGATGTTTGTACTCACGATGGCGAAATTATTTCTTGCGGGAAATTAGAAGGCGAAATCATAACATGTCCTAGACATTTTGCAAAATTTAATATTATCACTGGATCGGTTGTGGCAAAACCCGCAACAGAACCTTTGGCGGTTTTTAAAGTAAATGTGAATGGTGATGATGTCGAAGTGGATTTGGAGAATTAATCATGCCATTTGACGTTTACCAATTGCGCAGAGACTTCCCCATCTTAGATATTAAAAATCCAAATGGAAAACCTCTTGTTTATTTGGATAATGCAGCGAGTTCCCAAAAACCAAATTCTGTAATTTTAGCAACAAACAAATATTATTCGGAAGAGAATGCGAATATTCACAGAGGAGTTTATCACCTCTCTCAACATGCGACAGAACAATTCGAAAAAACAAGAATCAAAACATCAAACTTTTTTCATGCGCAATGTGCAAAGGCTATCATCTTCACGCGAGGGACAACGGATGCTATTAATCTAGTCGCACAGTCATGGGGAAGAACTAACGTAGGTGAGGGGGACGAAATTGTGCTTTCAGTCCAAGAACATCACTCAAATTTAGTTCCTTGGCAAATGTTGGCTTTAGAAAAAAAAGCACGCCTGAAATTTATTCCTATACTTCCTGATTCCACTTACGACTTACGAAATCTAAACGAAATTATCACACGCAAAACAAAAATAATTGCTATCTCTCAAATGTCAAATGTGACTGGAACTATCCATGATCTCTCACCTATCATCGAACGTGCAAGGCAAGTCGGTGCTAAAATTCTTGTGGATGGTGCTCAGTCCGCATCTCACTTAAAAATTGATCTAGTGGGGATGGATGTAGATTTTTTTGCTTTTTCTGCGCATAAGATGCTCGGGCCTACTGGAGTAGGTGTATTATTTGGCAAAGAAGAAATACTGGAAGAAATGCCACCTTGGTTAGGTGGTGGTGATATGATTGAAAGTGTAGAACTTGAAACTTCTACGTATGCAAATTTACCAGCTAAGTTAGAGGCAGGAACGCCGAATATTGCGGGAGTGATTGGTTTTTCTGCGGCTTTGGATTATTTGACCAAGGTCGGAATGCAAAATATTCACGAACACGAATTAGAAATAACTTCTTATGCATTAGAAAAATTAAATTCCCTGGGTGGTGTTACCATTTACGGAACAGAAGATTTGGCAAAACGGGGAGGGGTCGTATCTTTTACCTTAGATGGTGTTCATCCACATGACGTAGGTTCCATGCTTGATGAGGAAGGTGTCGCCATTCGCGTTGGCCATCACTGCTGTCAGCCTCTCATGAAACAATGGTCAATTCCTGGAACTTGCCGTGCTTCCTTCTATCTGTACACAACGAAAGAAGAGATAGATGCATTGGTATTTGGATTGGAGAAAGTTAAATCCATTTTCTCTCGTGTCGCAAAAAAGTAAGGAACAAATAGAAAAGTTCCTTTATTGGAAGGAACTTGGAAACTGGGAAACATCTCCGAGTGAAAAACAAATTGTTTCACTCAAAAATCCACTTTGTGGTGATGAAATTCATCTAGCATTAAACCAAACAGACGAGGGGATACAAATTGTATCTTTGAACGGTGAAGCCTGCAGTGTTTGTTTGGCAGCGGCGGGTTTACTTTATTCGAAGAAACATAAGTGGAAAGAAGATAGTCTAATATTATATGAAAATCAAATCAAAAACTACCTAGATGGCAAAAATGAATTGATGACCTTTCCACTTGACGAAGTAGAATTTTGGGAGATTATGAAATTGCACCCAGGTCGACATCGATGTGCTTTTTTACCGCTACTTGCTTTAAAAAAAAGTTTACAGGAGTAAACAATGTTATCCGAACCAGAAACAGAAAAAGAATGGGAAGTTTATCATAGCATTCGTTCCGTGGACGACCCAGAGATTGGTATTTCTCTCGTAGAACTTGGGTTAATATATGAAGTTAAAGTGGAAAATGATAAAGCTTTAATTAAAATGACTTATACTTCACTAGCATGTCCATCTGGACCTGAGATGAAAAAAGATATCGAAAATCATGCTTTGCGAGTAGAGGGAATCAACGAAGCAATCGTGGATATTGTTTGGAATCCAAAATGGGATCCAAGAGAAATGGCAAGCGATGAGGCGAAAATGGAAATGGGGATTTTTGATTGAATCAAAATAATTTAAGATTATTCTCAATTAGATTATCGCTCATCCTTTTAAGTTTTATCTTCCTTTTTGTTTCCTGTGGTCAAATCCATTTTTTAAAACCACAAAAAGAGGAAACAAATTCAAATTCTATACTTCAAATTGAAGGTTCCGCAGAGAAAAGATCACGCTACGAATTTACAGGAAAAGAAATTGTTATCGCTACAGATCATCCATTGGCATCACAAGCAGGTATCAACATTTGGAAAAAAGGTGGTAATGTAGTAGATGTTTTTGTTGCGGCGAGTTTTGCTATTTCCGTTTTACGACCACACTCGACTGGATTGTTAGGAGGCGGTTTTGCTGTAATTAATATTGATGAAGGAAAAACACGAAAAGCTTTTGATTTCAGAGAAAGGGCTTCCGAAAAAGTAAACGCAAAACTTTATGTGGATGAAAAGGGAGTCCCGATTAAAGATAAAACGATCCATGGACCCTTTAGTGCAGGTGTTCCTGGTATGATTCCAGGGCTTTTATATATTCATAAGAAATATGGTAAATTGAGTTTAGCGGATGTCACTGAACCTGCGTTAGATATTTGTTCTAAAGGGTTTTCTGTATATTCAGATTTAGCAAAGAGCATTGAATCAAATTGGAATTATATGAATCCAGAAATGATTCAAATTTTTGGTAAAGAAGGAAGACCACTTCGGACTGGTGAAATTTTAATCCAAAATGATGTATCCCAATTATTAAAAAGAATGGTTCAAAATGGGGAAGCTGAGATTCGAACGGGTGAAAGTGCCGTAAGAATCGCAGAATATTATTCTAAGTATGATCAATTTATTTCACTTGAAGATTTAAAAAAATATAAGGTGAAGGAATCGGAACCGATTCAAGGTGTAGCATTTGGTAAAAAAGTAATCACCATGCCTCCACCATCTTCTGGAGTTCATTTAATCACCATTATGCGAGTTTTAAAAGAATTAATGGACAAAAAAAGTTTTCCTGAAGGGCAAGTTGGCGAAATTATGCGTTTAACGGAGAGTATGCGCGTGGGTTTTAGAGATAGAGCCAAATTGGGAGGGGATCCGGAGTTCACAAAAATCGATGTAAACAATCTTTTATCCATTCCCTATGCGAAAGATGAAGCGGAAGAAATTGAAAGAAAAGTAGTATCTGGTGCATGGACATATAACGACTCAAATTTAAAAAAAGAATCATATAACACTACACATATTTCGGTCATGGATTTTTTAGGGAATGGAGTTTCGTCGACTCAGTCTATTAACGGCAGTTTGGGGGCAAAAATTGTGGTTCCTGGAACTGGGCTTATCTTAAATAATACGATGGATGACTTCGCTGTCGCTCCCGGAATTCCGAATATTTACGGTTTAGTTGGGTCAGAAGCCAATTCTATACAAGCGGGCAAAACACCTTTATCGAGTATGTCACCTATGATTTTTTTAGATGAATTTGGCAAAAGTGAAATCATAATCGGTGCCCCCGGCGGTTCACAAATTCCCACTACTATTTTAAATACATTATATTATTATAAAGTGAAAGGATTATCACTTTATGAAAGTGCATCTTATCCAAGGTTACACCACCAATTTATGCCAGATGTATTATTTGTTGAACCAGAAGCAAAACCTACGTTTCCTGAATCTACATTGACCTTTTATAAAGTCCAATATATGAGACATAGAGCAAAAGTGTTTGTTGTCGCACGGGAAGGAAAGGATCTGATTGGAGTCTCTGATCCGCGGGGTGAAGGAATCCCTTTAGGTTATTAAAATAATGAAATTACTCGCAAAAAATTATAAACAAACGGCAAAGAGTCTACTTACAAAAGATCGGGTTAATTGTTTACTTTCCGCAAAACACGGATTAGAGAGAGAAGCCTTGCGTATAGATTCAAAAGGCATGCTATCAAAAAATGATCATCCACAATCTCTCGGTTCAAGCTTAACCCATCCCTTTATTAAAACTGATTTTGCTGAACCGCAAATTGAGTATGCAACTAATCCTCATAAAAATATGGAAGATACTTTAAATGAATTATTGAATCTTCATTCTTTTACATTCAAAAAACTAGAAGGTGAAACATTATGGCCTTTTAGTATGCCAAGTCCATTGCCAATTGAGGAGAAAATTCCCGTAGGTAAATATGGCACGAGTAAAGAGGGCCGTAAAAAAACAATTTATCGTAAAGGCCTCGGGCATAGGTATGGAAAAAATATGCAAACCATCTCTGGTGTGCATTATAATATGTCTTTCGACAAATGTTTGTTATCGACTGTATCTGAAATCAGATATAAAAAACCCCTAGAAAAATTTTCTCAATCTGAAATCTATTTTGATACCATTCGAAATTTTAATCGAATTTCACCAGTTCTCATGTATCTCTTTGGTGCATCTAGTATCATTGATGAATCTTTTATTGAGAATCATTCTGGATTAAAAGGATATGGAAAAAAAACATTAAATGCTCCCTATGCTACAACATTGAGATTATCTAATATAGGGTATACAAGCAAAGTTCAAGCTAAGGTTCCTATCTCTGTCAATTCACTGAAAGAGTATTCCTATTCCATGTGTGCGGCTGTTTCTAAACCTTATTCGGAATATAAAAAATACAATTTAAAGGCCGAAGAGCAACTAAATGATCATTATTTACAAATTGAGAACGAATATTATTCCTTAGTGCGTCCCAAACAAGTTCCTGAGGGTGAAGAAAGAGTGATCGATGCACTTACTGAAAGAGGTGTTGAATATTTGGAAATTAGGCTATTGGATGTTAACCCTTTTTCACCTATTGGTGTGGATGAAACCCAATTGAGATTTGTACATTTGTTTTTAATCTATTGTTTATTAGCAGAATCACCAAAGGCAGATAAGGTGGAGATGTCAATTTGGCGAAAAAATCAAGAAAAAATGACCTGGTTAGGTAGAAATTCCAGAACAAAAATGACTGTATTTGGGAAAGATTGGTCTGTTTCAGATCTTGTACATCAGATACTTGTCGAATTACAACCGATAGCTGATCTTTTGGATGGAAATGATGCAGAAAATGGGAAATATACAAAAGCATGGGATGCACAATGGGAAAAGTGGAATGACCCAAGTTTACTTGGATCGACTCAATCTGAGATTGATTTAATGATTAATAAAATGTCTTTTCATGAATTTGGCTTAAACTTAAGTAAAAGCCATTCTAAATATTTGAAAGATTTACAATTGTCTCCGAAAATAATGTCATATTATGAGAGTTTGGCGACAAAGTCTCTTCTAGATCAGAAAACATTGGAATCAAATGAAGGTTCAAATATTAAAAAGAACCAAAAACCTATCATTTTAGATCCCATAAAATTATGTGCGGAACAGGTATCGTGAACCAATTTGACCTCCCCAAAGGATGGGAAGATTTCGAAATTTCCACTCAAATCATCGTAAGGGAAGCACTGAAAAGTGGCATTGATATCGAGATCATTGATCGTAAAGAAAACTTTTTAAGATTAAAGAATGGTGGCCATACGGAATTTATCAAAGAGGCCAGTAAAACTCGTTTGGATAGTCTTATGACATATCTTGTCATGGAAAATAAAATAGCATCCAAACTTGTGTTAAGTGAAAATGGCATTCGTGTACCAATTGGCAATCATTATGATAGTTTAGAATCTGCTCTCTCTGATTATAAAAAATATCATGATATAAAAAAAGTGATAAAGCCTGCCACGACCAATTTCGGTCTCGGGATTGGAATTTCTGGAATCGGTGATTCCATTCAAAATTATAAATCATTTCTTGAGATCGCTTTTTCTTATTCGCCATCAGTGATAGTGGAAGAATTTATTGAAGGGCCTGAATACCGTTTTTTGGTATTAGGTGATGAAGTTGTCGCTGTATGTAATCGAGTTCCTGCGAATGTGGTCGGAGACGGGACTTCAAGGATCAGGACTTTAGTTGAGGTAAAGAATAATGATCCGAGAAGAGGTGAAGGTCATAAAACTCCTTTGGAAAAAATTCAACTAACTCAAGTGGAGTCAAAGGTGTTAGCTGAAGTAGGATATGATTTTGATTCTATACCTAAATTAAATGAAATTGTATATCTCAGGAAAAATTCTAATATTTCCACGGGCGGAGATTCTTTGGATAAAACGGATGAAGTGCATCCTGAATTTAAAGAAATAGCTTTAATGAGCGCGAAAGCTGCGGGTGCAAAAATTTGTGGAATCGATATCATTTCATCTGAAATCAGTGCAAAACCAGATCCAAAGACTTATGCCATATTAGAAATCAACTTTAATCCAGTGTTGTACATTCATGAATTTCCCTACCAAGGCAAGCCTCGATCAGTAGGTCGGAAAATTTTGAATCTGCTCGGTTTTGATTAATTATACTTTTTCTTTATATACTGTATAATATCCTCAGATTCATACATCTTTACATTTCCATCTACGAGAAAAGGCACCTGAGATATACCACCTAACTGAACCACTTCTTCGCGTCCGGGTGTTCCCCCGGATGCGTTGATTAGATCATAGTCTTTACCGGATTTTAATCCCAATGTTTCCATAACACGCAATACACGTTGGCAATAGGGACAACTTGAATATTGGTATAATTTTAACATAAAAATTTCTATCCGATTAGTTTTGTAAGTTCTCCAGAATTTGCCATCTGAACTGTAATGTCATGACCGCCCACAAATTCGCCCTTGATATAGAGCTGAGGGATCGTTGGCCAATTGGCAAATTCTTTGATTCCTTCACGAATATTCATATCTGATAGAACATTAAAAGAATCAAAATCAATATTCAATTGTTTCAATACACCGACTACACCAGCAGAAAATCCGCATTGTGGCATTTCTGGTGTTCCTTTCATAAAAAGAAATACCGGTTTTGTTTTAATTAATTCTTCTATTTTCGTTTTCACACTTGGTTCCATTATTCACTCCTTGTTTCTAATGCTAATGCATGTATTTCTGCTTTCAACTCATCTTTTAATGTGGCATATACCATTCGATGTTGTTCTATTAATGACTTGCCCGCAAAGCCCTGATAGGTGACAAGTGCCTTTATATGAACACCATCTTTATAGGGATCAAGAATTTCAACCTTAGCACCGGGTAGTCCTGTTTCAATTTTATTTTGGATTTCTGGAAGAGTCATAAATTTATAAAATTCCTCCTAAATAGGAATTTTGATTTTTAATGTATTGTATAAAACCAGCAGGAACTTCAGGTAAAACGGATTCTTGAACAGATGTTTTGTTTAAAAGTGTTTTAACCCATTTTTCTAATTTTGGGAGCCCTTTATATAAATCCAAAAAGTCTGGTTTAACATCGATTAAATATTTGATTCTACCGAAGAAGGGAGCGAAAGCTGTATCTACCAAATGAAAGTTAAGGCCTGCGAAGTATTGGATATCTGAATTTGTATCTGGTAGAATATTTTCCAATTGAACAAATTTATTTTTGATAGATTCTCTATATTTTAAATAATCTTTTTCTTCTTTTGATACACATAACATATATTGATCAGCAAGTAGGCTGCTTGCAAATTCTGTCCAAGATCTATGTTTAGCTTTAACAAGGGGATCCTTTGGATGAAGGCTTGGGGGTGTCACTTCATTTAGATATTCGTTTATGACGGCTGACTCAAACAAAACTTCCTCACCGACTTGAAGAGCCGGTACTCGCCCAAGTGGGGAAATTTTCAAAAACCAATCTGGTTTATTTGCCAGATCAATATATTCTATATCGAAAGGTATATTTTTTTCTTTGAGTGTGATCACCGATCTTTGCACATAAGGACATAATTTAAAGCTAATCAATTTGGGTTTAATCATAGGTACTAATTAGACTGAATTTCCATCTACTTCTGTGTCAATTTCCAAAGCATGCAATCCAGATTTTAATTCATGGGATAGTAACTCATATATTTTTCTATGTTTGGCAAGGACGCTAAGCCCTGCGAGTGAGCTTGCCTTAATCCTTACTTGGTAATGGGTTTCCCCACTCGGGGATGCGCCAACATGACCCACATGCGCTAAAGAATTGTCAATGACTGAAAGATATTCCGGATGCAGGGCATTTTCTATAATTTTCCGAATGCGTTCTAATCTAGTTTCTAATTCCATAACCTTTCTGCATCAAACGAACGTTAATTAAAAATAAAACTACACTCAAAATGGAAAGTATGAAAAGGGAAAGATATACATTCACATCACTGATTCCTAAAAATCCATAACGAAATGCATTGACCATATAAAGGATAGGATTTCCAAAAGAAATCATTTGCCAAACCTCCGGCAAACTATGAATAGAATAAAAAACTCCGCCTAAATAAGTAAGGGGTGTGAGTATAAATGTGGGAATGATGGTGACATCATCAAATTTTTTAGCAAATAGTGAATTCAAAAAACCACCAAGGGAAAATAAAATGGATGTCAACAATACAGTGAACAATATCAAAAATCCATTATGAATCCGAAGTTTTGTGAAAAACATAGAAGTAAGGGTCACTAAAAATCCTACAGCCAATCCTCTAACAACACCACCAAATGTATAACCTAAAACGATCGTATAAGAAGAAGTAGGTGAAACGAGTAGTTCTTCTATATTTTTTTGCCATTTTGTGCCAAAAAATGAGGATACCACATTGCCATAAGCATTTGTAATCACACTCATCATAATGAGACCTGGAACAATAAATTCTATATAAGTGAATTCACCGATTTTCCCAATTTGACGACCTACGAGTTCGCCAAAGATTAAAAAATAAAGTGACATGGTAATAACGGGGGGAATCAGAGTTTGAATCCAAATTCGTATAATCCGAATCCATTCTTTTCTAACGATTGTTAATAGAGAGATAAGATTTTGTTTAAACATTTGAGCCTCTTTTATTGGTTAGGCTAAGAAATAGTTCTTCTAAGCGATTTGATTTGTTTCTTAAACTAGAAACTTGAATTTTTAGTTTTGATAACTCAGAAAAAAGGTCATTGATCGATTGGCCTTTTTTGATTTGTACTTCTAAAGTTTTTTGATCTAACCATTGAAACGGAAATTTTTTGGAAATAGGATTTTTTTGCGGACGGTCCTTAACATCAATGACAAACGTTTCTTTGTTTAAGCTTTGAAGCAATTGTTTCATGGAAGTGTTTTCAACGATTTTTCCATGATCGATAATGGCGATATTACGGCATAAGGACTCTGCTTCTTCTAAGTAATGAGTGGTAAGAATAATCGTTTTTCCTTGTGAGTTCAGATCGATCAAAAATTCCCACATGGACCTGCGAATTTCAATATCAACTCCCGCTGTTGGCTCATCCAGAATCAATATCTTCGGATCATGGACAAGGGCTCTTGCGATCATTAGGCGGCGTTTCATACCACCTGAAAGTTGGCCTGATTGGGATTTCCTTTTGTCGTATAGCGAAAGTTTGTCTAAAAAATAGTTTACTTGTTCAATGGCATTTTTTCTAGGTATTCCATAATAACCCGCTTGATTGATTAAAATATTTTCGACAGACTCAAAGATACCAAAATTAAATTCTTGAGGAACAATGCCGAGAAAAGTTTTTGAAAGTTCCGGTGATTCATCAATATTTACACCGCATATTTTGACTGTACCTTTCGTTTTAGTCACAAGAGAACTGAGTATGCTAATCGTTGTGGATTTACCAGCACCGTTTGGTCCAAGCAATGCGAAAAAATCACCATATTGTATTTGTAAGTCGATGGAGTTTAGTGCACGTACACCACTGGCATAGGTTTTTTCTAATCCTTGGATGTCGATTGCATATTTTGAGGAGAGTTCTTTCATTATTTTCCGACCAGTTTTCTTGTTAAGTGATGTGTTTCATAAGAATGTTTCATACCTAGTTTTCGTAATTTTCTTTGTTCTTCGTCAGGTAATTGAATCAATTGTCTACAGGATTCAGAACAACAATTTTCCATTTTGATTTCGCATTCTTCACATTGTACGAACAAAACATGGCAACCTAAATTGGCACAATTCGTATGACGGTCGCTAGGTTTTCCGCACTCATAACAAACAGTGAGTACATCATCAGTGATTTTTTCACCCAAACGGTCATCGAAAACAAAGTTTTTGCCTATAAATTTTGACTTTAACCCATGTTCTTTAATGACTTTTGCATATGAGATAATTCCGCCTTGCAATTGGTGTACATTGGAAAATCCTTTGTGTTTCAAGTAGGCACTAGCTTTTTCACAACGGATCCCACCCGTACAGTAGAGTAATATTTTTTTTTCCTTTTTATCGGCTAATGCTTCTTCCACCATTGGCAATTCTTCCCGGAATGATCCAGCATCAGGACAGATTGCATTTTCAAAATGACCGACTTCTGATTCATAATTATTGCGAAGATCAACTACCAAGACATCCGGTTCAGCCAAGGCATTATGAAACTCTAGTGGTGAAAGGTGGGTTCCCACATCACTTGCGTTAAATGAATCGTCATTGAGTCCATCGGCTACGATTTTTTTACGAACTTTGATTTTTAATTTTAAAAATGAATCTTTTTTATCTTCTACGGCTTCATTAAAGTAGATATTGGCTAATTCTGGTATGGAATCAATTTGGCTTCGAAGATGATTGTATTCGTCAATAGGGATTGAAATTTGTGCGTTGATACCCTCAGAAGCTAGATAAATCCTGCCGAGGGTCCCAAGTGCAAATAAATTTTCATATAAAAAATCTCTAAACTCTATGGGATCATTGATTTTTACATATCTATAAAAGGATAAAACTTTTCTTTCTCTGGGATCACTTAGCACTTGTTTTTTGAGAGTTTCTTTGTCATATTTATTAAATAGTAGTTTTTTTTTCATTTTAATAAACCTCATTTTATAATCTGTGATTTTACTTTTCGAAAAGCATTTCTTGTGACTTCAGGAAGCGCTGGATGTATATAAATCATATTTAGAAGCTGGTCTAAGTTGGCTTTTAGATCCATAGCCAAGATCAATTGATGGATCATATCACTTGCTTCGTCGCCGATGATATGTGCACCGAGGAGAGTTTCGGTTTCTTTATCTATTAGCACTTTTACAAAGCCTACATCAGACATTCTAGCCATTCCCATCGCAGAGGAGGAATAACGATTCACTCCCTTATAATACGGAATGTTCTTTGAAATTATTTCTTCTTCTGTTAGGCCCACACTTGCAATCTGGGGATGAGTGAATACCGCAGAGGGTATGGATGGATATTGAATGGGTTCGCTAACATTTGCCTTGTAAAGATTTCGAAAAAGATATTCCCCTTCATAATTTGCTGTATGTCGGAAAAAATATTTTCCTATCACATCACCAAAGGCAAAAACATCTTTAACATTCGTTTCTAAGTATTCATTTACTTGGATAAAACCTTTCTCATTCGTTTTGATCTCAGTATTTTGTAGATTCAAATTTTCTGTATTTGGTTGAATGCCAGTCGCCAAAAGTAACTTCTCTGCCTTGGAAGAAAATATAGTTCCGTCTACTTTTGTTCCCGTTAGATGAAATTCATTGTCTTTGAATTCAATATGATCAATTGTAAAATGAGAATGGATCGGGAAGGGGAGAAACGCATTCAATTCTTGTCGAATCTCACTATCCGCACCTCTTAAGATTTCAGTGCGAGTAAAACCTTCTACTTTACAACCATATCCTTGGTAGGCGGCACCTAACTCAAGTCCTATAAATCCAGCACCAATCACGATCATGGATTTAGGTAAATTTTTTGCTTGGAGGGCATCACGGGATGTCCAGTAAGGGGTATTTGCTAGACCTGGAATCTCAGGAATATGGGGTCTAGTCCCTGTAACAATGAATATATGTTTGGCGGTAAAATTCTTTCCGCCCGCTTCGATTACCTTATTTGATATGAACTTGGCCTGCAGGGGAAAATAATCAATGTTTGGATTTTTTTCATAAGCCTCGGGAATTGATGCCGCATCCTGAGCAACGGTTTGATTCACCCTAGATATGATTTTCGAAAAATCCGCAACCGGACGATTTGCAAAATGTATCGGGAATTTTTTTGAAGTGTCACTCGCGAAGAGTAGTTCAGTGGGATAGATTAACATCTTGGAGGGAATGCAACCGCGATTCAGGCAGGTTCCCCCTGGCGTTTCCATTTCAAAAACGGCAACTTTTTTGCCTATTTGGGACGGCGGTGTGACAAGTTTTGTACCAGCACCCGCGCCAATGACGATGATGTCATATTCTTTCATGGTCGTTTGTTACATGGAATGAAACCTAGTATTTTCTGTAAATCCAGCTAAAACCAAAGTAAACAATTTTCAGGGAATAAAAGGATTTTTACGGCCTTGGATTCGTTCTATAATTTCATTCTTTCGTATCTCGAATGCATCTGCAGGGTCAATTTCATTCCAATTTTCATAGAGTTTACGTTTGTCATTGGCAATTGGAATCGCCCATTGTTTTTCCATATATAAATAAATGCGAGCAATGTCTCCCCGAATGGTTTCCCTCGGTTCTGCCAATTTTTCTTTGAAGTCTACTTCAAAATCACAAATCCCATAGTTTCGTTTTTCACCAGGAATGATTCCAAAATCATAATTGCCCCGATCATTATTGATCTCACCGGGAGCGGGAACTAAGTTGTGTAAGTCGGCCTCGATTTCACGAAAGACAGGATCAGTTCCTTCACAACACTTACGTCCTTTTACTTTTTTTCCAGAGACTTCGCAATTCGTATCTGTCCAACAGCTTCTATTTTTTCCAAAGGCATGAGCAGGGACAATATGTTCCCATTCAATTAAAAAACTTCGATCACTACCCGTTCTGGATTTTAATCCACAGTCATCATGGATTTGAAACCTTCCCTCCAAATCCTTGTGAGGTGAAAACTGACATCCACAATAAAATTCCACTCCAACATTTTTATAAATTCGCCTGAGGAATTTTTTTGCCCTTTGAAAATCAGAAACAACAGTTTTTTTAGAAGGTGTTTCTTCGCCAATGATTTGAGAAATAAAAATGGAAATAAGTAGCAATGAAAATGTGAGAAAAACAAAAATGAATTTGTTAGATTGATTCATATTAAATTTTATTTTACCATTTATCTCGGACAGAACGCAGGTAGATAAATAAATTTTCTTCAGATTTTAAAACATCTGGTGGCATATTCTGAAAATACTCTGGGTTACTTTCCATAACTTCCCTTAAACGAAAGAAAGGGTTTATTTTTAGTTCTTGGCCATACTCTGAGACGAAAGGTGAAGTTTCGCTATGATAGGTTCGGATTAAATTTTCTATTTCCGTGAGATAATGATTTTTCGGATCTACTTCTTTTGCAAATTTGATATTGTTTTCCCAATAGTCATGACCTGGATATAATTTCATTTCCAATGGAAATTGATTCAATTTATTCTTTATGGTTTCAAATAATACTTTTGGTTCCCCACCTCGGTAACAATTTCCGACACCTGCATTAAAAAGAGTATCTCCCGAGAAGAGTGCCACAGTTTTTTTGGAAGTTTGTAGCACATAACAGTGATGACAAAAGGTATGGCCAGGTGTCTCAAGAGCAATTATCTTTGATTCATCATTTTCAAAGGCGATTTCATTATCTTTTATGACTTCATCTAGACCTGGTATTTTTTCTTTGGCACCAGGATGAGCTTTAACAATGGCACCTGTTTCTTCTTTTAATTCTAAGTTGCCTGCAACATGATCATGGTGTTCATGTGTATTTAAAATACTAACTAACTTTAGTTTTTTTTGTCGCAGAAAAGTGATTACGCTTTTTGATTCGAAAGGATCTATACAAATTGCCTCTCCGCTTGTGTCAGAATAAACTACATAGGTATAATTCCGAAGCGGAGAGTGAGTGTAAATTTGTTGTACACTCAACATAAGAATTTAATATAGAATTCTTGTTCTTATGGAATTTGGATGCGCCTTAATTTTGTTTTTTAACTCATCACCGAGATTTTTATCAATTTCCATAGACAGATAACCTATGTTTGCTGATGTACTTAAGTTTTGGGTTAAAATATTTCCACCGAGATCAGAAATGATATGATTAATATCTCTTAAAAAACCTGGTTGGTTTTTATGGATATTGAGTATTCTGTGGTGAGCTGGTTTCAAATTTCCAAGTTCAATGTTCGGAAAATTGACTGCAAAAGTTGTGGATCCATTATTGATAAATTTCAATAATTTCTGAGCCACTTCAGTTCCAATGTTTTTTTGAGCCTCTTCCGTCGAACCACCAACATGCGGTGTTAGAATCACATTTGGTAATCCTTGCAATGGGCTTTTGAATGGATCATCATTTGACTTTGGCTCTTCTGGAAAAACATCAATGCCCGCACCAGCAATTTTTCCCGATTTTAAACCTTCTGCCAAAGCTTCGATGTTTACTACTTTACCTCGAGATAAATTTAATAGATATGATCCTTGTTTTATGATGTTTAAATGTTCTTTTCTAAAAAGATCTTGGGTCTCTGGAGTTTCGGGAACATGATAGGTAATAAAATCTGAAAGTGTTAATAATTCTTCGTATGTTGCCACCGAACTCGCATTACCCAAAGGCAACTTTGACATCACATCAAAAAAAACAACTTTTAGACCCATAGATTCTGCAAGAACAGAAACTTGCGATCCGATATGTCCATAGCCTACAATTCCTAAAGTTTTTCCTCTAACTTCAAAACATCCTTTGGCGATCTTATTCCACTTGCCCAAATGGACATCTCGCGATTGGTCTGTAGCCTTTCTTGCAAGCATGATGATCTCGGCTATAACGAGTTCGGCGACAGAACGAGTGTTGCTATATGGTGCATTAAAAACAGGAACGGCAATTTTTTCTGCCTCTTCCAAATCTACTTGATTCGTCCCAATACAAAAACAACCGATGGTTAATAGTCTTCTTGCATTTTTTAGAGCTTTGGCAGTAACGTTTGTTTTACTTCTAATCCCTAGAACATGTACTTCGCCAATGCGTCTCGTTAGTTCATCTTCTTCGAGAGCATCTTTTTCTAGAGTCACATCGAAGCCGTCTCTTTGAAAAATTTCATAGGCATCTTTGTGAATATTTTCGAGTAATAGGACTTTTATTTTTCCCTTAGGGTAAGATTCCATATAAGAACAAGATTTTTTCCTTTGCGAAAGCTTGCATCTCGAAAAAGATGAGAATCAAATGGAAAGATTTCGTAAAATTAGTTCGGTAATTTTTGTTTTTAGCCTTCTTTGCCTATCCTTTGTAAATTGTTCGTCATCAAAAGCCTATACGATACAGTATGAGCCCACACTCGAACAATTGGTCTCAGAAACAGAGGAAATCTGTTTGAATCGAAGACTTTTTATCTTCTCTGCAAGGCCTTGTCTTATTTTACGTGGGGAAAAAGACAATGCTTCCTCCGTCATTCAATACTACCTTCGTTATGAGATTGGTTCTTTTGATGTAGATCTTCCTCTTGGAATTTCCATGAAGTTTGGAGATGTGTGGCACAATTTAAAAAAATCTGCGACAAACTATTCTGATACCATAACCGTCGTTTCACTTTTTACAAATGAAGATTTGTTGGCACTCACTTCCTCATCGAAAATGGAATTGAGTTATACGAACAGAGCAAAGACAGAAAATTTCAAACTAAGTGACTCAGATGTTTCTAAAGTAAAGGATGGATTTGTCAAAATTCAAAGATTACTAGAATCTGAAAAAAAAATGACGATCTTAAAAAAGTAAAACTAAATGGGGAGAGGGCTCCCCATAAAAATTCTCTTATACTTCTGGTCGCATCAATGGAAAGAGAATGGTATCTCTTATTGAATGAGAATCCGTAAGTAACATCACCAAACGATCGATTCCGATGCCAAGTCCACCTGTTGGTGGAAGACCATATTCTAATGCACGAATATAGTCTTCATCCATCATAAAGGCTTCATCGTCCCCAGCTTCCCTTTGTTTTACTTGTTCTTCAAATCTTTCTTTTTGATCAAATGGATCATTTAATTCAGTGAAGGCATTGCCAATTTCTCTACCAGCCACATAAGGTTCAAAGCGTTCCACATAACGAGGGTCATCTTCCCTTGATTTTGCCAATGGTGATAATTCTTTTGGAAAATCAGTAATGAATATCGGCTGAATTAAAAATGGTTCGACGAGTTTGCTGAACACTTCATCACAAACTTTCCAAATAGATACGCATTCATCGGCATCCACTTTTACTGCCTTAGCCTTTGACTTAGCTTCTTCTAAAGTTTGGATCAAACTAAAATCGATGCCTGAATATTCTTTGATGATATTAACATACTTGATACGTTTCCATGGGGCGGAGATATCGATCATTTCTTTGCCATAGGCAAATTTTGTCCCTTTACCAATAGCCTCTGCCACAGTTATTATCATTCGCTCTGTTAGGCTGAGCATGCTTTCCATATCACCAAACGCCATATAAGCTTCCATCATGGTAAATTCAGGGTTGTGTTTTGTGGAAATTCCTTCATTACGAAAGTTTCTATTGAGCTCAAAAACACGATCCATTCCACCGACGATGAGCCTCTTTAAATAAAGTTCTGGTGCAATTCGTAAAAATAAATTCAAATCTAAAGTATTATGATGTGTGACAAAAGGTCTTGCCGCAGCACCCCCTGCAATTGGTTGCATCATTGGGGTTTCTACTTCCAAAAATCCTTCGTTAGTCAAAAATTTTCGTATTTCAGATACTATGCGTGAACGCATTTTAAATGTTTCACGGACTTGGTCATTCACAACTAAGTCCACATAACGCATACGATACCTTTGTTCTACGTCAGAAAAAGCATCAAAAATAACACCATCTTTTTCTTTTACGACTGGTAATGGTCTGACACATTTTGCAAGCAATGTGACAGATGTTAAGTGTAATGTGGTCTCGCCTTTTTGTGTTTGAAAAAGCCATCCCTCTATACCAATCCAATCTCCTAAATCGAGTGATTTGAATAGGGAATAATTTTCTTCCCCGAGATCATCTCTTGTTGCATAGAGTTGAATCAATCCGTCTCTGTCTTTTAGGTGAGCAAAACTAGCTTTACCCATAACACGTTTGCCATGTAATCTGCCACCTAACTTAAAACTGACTTTTTCTGTCTTTGTGGCATCAAAATTTTTTATTAAGTCTAAAGAATACGCGTTTGGAAAAAATCGAAGAGGGTAGGGATTTATTCCCTTAGCCTTACAATCTTTTATTTTTTGGATCCTTTGTTGGATTAATTCATTTGTGTCTTTTACTTCATCCATTAGATGATACCTCTAAACATATAATATAAATACTTAATACCTTCAAAACATACATCTTTCAGGCCTTCTTCAGATAAAAACCAATTGGAAGCCGAAAAATCCGAAGGAAATGGAAACATCGAAATTTGAACTGGCAAAGATGCCAGATTCTTTTGGTAGACTCGTAAAATACGTTTTGATTCAAATTCTTTTGTTAATACAAGCACTGATTTGATATTTTCTGAAACTGCTATTTTCAAAAGTCCTTTGGCCGCTTCGTCCGAATCCACATTTTTAGAAAGTGGCAAACGAACAATTTGAATCTTGTCTGCATCTATTTTTGTTGAAACTAAATAACTGATTAATTTTTCTTCTTTTTCGTTAACACTTATTAAACTAAAGTCCACTTTGTCTTCACGTAAGAAAATTATTAGTTTAGAAAATGTTTTCTTTTGATAGAGATTTCCGACTGCATTTAAGAATTTTTTGGAAGGCAATGAATTTGCTTCCAATACAGCTAACTCTGATTTATGAAATGGCTCCGATACTTTCAAAAAATATGGTGAGGCAAAAAGTAATCCCAAGCCTATAAAAATTGGGCTCAAAAAACCAAATGTGATTAATTTTAAACGAAAGTACAAATCGGATACTTGCATAAGGACTCTACCTCTACCTTAACCTTGTAGGTAAGGCCTGTGACAAGAGAAAATTGAACTCCTTGACGAAAGAGGGCTTTTTCTTAGCCTGACCAATATAAGATCCATACTCATCGCTCGGATGGTGGAATTGGTAGACACGCTACTTTGAGGTGGTAGTGCCGCAAGGTGTGGGGGTTCGAGTCCCCCTTCGAGCAAACACCGGTTCAACGAAATAATTTTAAATACTAATAAAAAATGAACTCGAACAGTGGCGCGAGTTTTAAAATTGCGACCCATAGGGAGTAAATTTTAAAACAAGGAAGCCAAGGATGGCTTCCGTCGAGTGCCGCCGTGCCTCGGAGCGTTTCATCACAGGAAGTGATGAAAGCAGAGAGGTCAGAGTCCAGTATTTCTTAGCAAACACCGGTTCAACGATAGTTCGTAAAATTTAACTTTCTTAAAAATAGAAAACTAACTTTTTCTTTCATAGTTTTGCATAAACGTGTTATATATGGATTTATGATTTATATGTGTCTACAGCTTAAATTAGGATGTAAATCGAAAGGAAAGTTTTTATAAAACCAATCAAGAGTTTAGGTACGATCTAATGGAGAATTATGTATGAACTAATCGTTTCGATTCGCACATATTCTCTACTATTGTTAAAGAAATATATAGAATATCATAATAGAAACTTTGATATTGCTAAATGGACGACCCCCCATTTCCTTGAATATTTTCTAAATTTCGCATAAGTTTGGTTAATAGATCATTGAGAGTTTTTATTTCGTTTTCATTAAAACTTGACAAACACCTATTTTCATTTTCTGTATGCACCTTTACTGCATCTTCAATCAATGAAAATCCTTTTTTCGTGAGTATTACATTGACAACTCTTCTATCTTTCTCATCTGGTTTTCGTTCGATCAGCCCCTTTTTCTCCAATCGATCCAAACGATTTGTCATTGCCCCTGAAGATAATAACATTCCTTGCCATAACTGAGTTGGATTCAATTCATAGGGAGTGCCAGAGCGTCGAAGAGAAGCTAGTACATCAAATTCTCCCAATTTCAAATCAAAGGGTTCTAGAGCCTTTTCGACAATATTTAAAGTTCGAAGTGCTACTTGGCCAATGCGCCCAAAGACTTCCATTCCTGAAAGAGAAAGATCCGGAATTTCATTCTTCCATTGCTTTAAAATTTTATCAATTGCATCCATTGTTTTATCTTCATATTAATTATCTTGACGTCAAAACAAATAGAAAAATATCTTGATGTTAAGATTCTTAATGGAGAGATAAATGAATTTTAACAGAATTTTTTCAATTTTCCCGATCATTTTAGCTGGATTGAGTTCTTATGCTTGTTTTTCCAGAACTGCTATTCCGTACAAACAGGAAATTTTACCAATATCCTTGGAAAAACCGAAAAATGGGCTTCGTATGGAGGTTTTTTTAACCGGGAGAATGTTCGTTGATGCTTGGGCCGCTTATATCGGTGGCAAAGGCAAACTATTAATGGACCAACCTGCCTATTTAATCACTCATCCTACTTATGGTCAAATCGCGTTTGAGGCCGGTCATCATTCGGAGATTGCGACTTCTCCTTCCGAACATTTGGGTTGGATTTATAAATTTGGACTAATGCCAATGGAACAAGACATTGGACAAGATTTCAGACAACAATTAATCAATAAAGGCAAAGATCCAAATCAGATAAAAGACATCATCATATCTCATTTTCACCCCGAGCATGTGGGGGCAGTTGAAGAATTTCCAAAGGCGAGAATTGTAGCCGACAAGAAAGAAATCGAACATGGAAAGAAAGCACCTAACTATAACTATGTGCCTTCGGAATATGATCAAGTTCCAAATTGGTATCCGATTCAATTTTCCGGGTCACAACAATTCGCACCGTTTGAAGGTGTTTATGATTTGGTAGGAGACGGATCCATTTTGGTATTATCAACTCCAGGGCATACACCTGGTCACATTTCTTTGTTAGTTAATTTAGAATCAGGTCCCATTTTGTTAACAGGCGATATGGCATGGACAGAATTCAATTTACAAACTGCTTCGATTGGACTTCCTTTTATTTCTTCGGATGGAGAGAAGGCAAGGGTTTCACTTGGTAAGCTTTTAAAGTTCCAAAAAGTGAACCCAGATGTTTTAATTGTTCCTGGGCATGATTTAAATCCATTACGTCGTATAGATCGTAAAGGTGTAATTCTTCATCCTTGGACTTCTCAAATTGTGAGATAATGAAATACTAACAAACATTTGTTTTATTTAAAATATAAGACAATGTTTGTTAACCGCTATGCGAAAAAGGACAATGTCCAAACTAAGTATACTAAAGGAAATTTTCAATTTGGCAAAGTTAATGCTAACTTATTGACCATAGAATCGGTCGTTTCACTTTACTAGCCCCTTTACATCTTTTAAAATCATCATCAAACGAAACATCATTTCAAAACTTTTATCTATATCAGTTGTGCTACCAAAATTAGCGATGATATGGGCATCATATTCTGGCGAATAAAACATTAAGGTGGACAAAAGTCCAGAGTGACCATATAATTCTGGAGTGCCAGCCATCAAAAATAACATATCGCCGTATTTAACGGTCATTAGGCCATAACCATAATAAATCCCATCGTGGAATTCATTTTTTCCTTTCATCTTTTGATAAATTTCAGGTCTTACTAATTTCCCACTAACTAGAGCTTTGTGGAATTTGAGTAAATCTTCTGTGGTGGAAATCAAGCCACCGCCGGCCCAGTCAGCACTCACACTTTTAAACTCGGTCACATTTGTATTTTCTAAAAACATTTGCGAAAGGGGGAGTTTTTTCGGATTTTTAGGCTCACTACGAAGATACATATAAGTGTCGTCCATTCCAAGCGGATTAAAAATTTTGTCTGAAAAGAGTGCTTCCAAATTTTTCCCAAAATGTTTTTCTAAAAGGATGCCAAGTAGTACATAACCCGTATCAGAATAATGAAATGCATCTCCAGGCTTAGACAATGCTTTTTGATTTTTTCTAGTGAATTCAATTAATTCGAGTGGAGTCCAAAAATGGTCAGGATTTTTTGTGATTTCATGTATGACGGAAGTATTTGTTTCTCCTTCTGTTGATTCAAAATAGTCTGCGATCCCAGAAGTATGACTTAACAGTTGTCCTATGGTAACCTTATCCTTATAATCGATACCTTCAAAAACAAATAAACCATCTAGAATTTCATAACCTAAAACCTTAGAAATTGGAGTTTCTAATGTTAATTTTCCCTTTTCAATTTCTTGAAAGACCAAAACACTTACGATAATTTTGCCAATACTTGCAATGTGAAAAGGTTGGTCTGGACTTGTGGGAATCTCTTTTCCTTCTTCCAAAACATGTCCGTAACTTTCTTTCCAATGAAGCTTCATAACATCCGAATGAACAAGTAAGCTTGCGGATTTGATTACTTTTGAATCCTTTGCTGTTTCTAGGAATCTGTTTTGTGTTTGAGTTTTAGCTTCTTCTATTGATTTGATTTGGCAGTTGAATAAAAGAAAAGGTGTTAGTAGAAAAAATAAAAATTTTGTGAATTTGGGAATGGTCATATAACACCTAGCGCAAATCATATTTTTGAAATTAAAGCTGTTTGAATATTTTGGCTTGTTTTTTGTTTTCGGGATCGATCACTGTTTTTTCTGGATGAAAGACTATATTCCAGTATCTAATGATATAAACCACCATCCCTATTAAAACGACTAGTAACAATATATAGGCGGAAATTTCGGGCTTTAATAACAAAGAATTTTTATCTATTTCACCGAGTAGTAAATTTGGCAAAAGCATATACCATAATACAGATATGGCGACGATTCCCACTCCGAATTTCCCCCACCAATTAGGCCTACCTTGCAGTCCACGTTTAAGATACAAAAATCCACCAAGCCAAACCCCGAGAATTTCCCGAATCGTATAAACAACCAATACCCATATTGGAAATCCAAAATGATAACAAGCTACACCAAGTCCACCTAAGGTCACAAATTTATCGCAAACTGGGTCAAGGTAACGTCCGAGATTACTTTCTTGGTGGAGTAGGCGAGCAAAAAGACCATCCAGAAAATCAGTGAGAACTGCCGCCAAACAAAGCGCTATCGAAGAATAAAAGAATGTTAAATTTTCAGGAGCCTTAGCATAGGCAGATGTGGTATAAAAAAAGAAAGGTAACATAAATACTCTCGAGACAGATATTAAATTCGAAAGAGTAAAGATGCGATCTTCAAAAATTTCTTTGGCTTTTTTCCCTTGGAGTGGCATAGGTCTAGCACTTCCAGTATTTTAAAAATGTTCAAGGTGGCAAGAAAACAAATGATTTTAAATTTGACTCGGAAGCCTTCCAAATTAGTCTGACATACGAATCACGGAGTTGTAGCTCAGCTGGTTAGAGTGCCTGCCTGTCACGCAGGATGTCGCGGGTTCGAGTCCCGTCAACTCCGCCATGATTCATTCCACATATTCCTCTTTATCTTTCTTAAATAGTATCAGCTTTTCATCTTCTAATTCCCGAGCTACTTGAATGATTTTATTTCTAGCTTCGTTTATCTCACGTAATGTGACGCGAGGTTTTAAATCCAATGCATCTAAGATATCGGCTGACCTATTGGCTGACATATTCTTTAAAAACTTGGCCCTTAATTCATCACCCGCTCCACGAATGGCAAGAGAGATTGAAGTATCATCTGCCAATCGATTGATAAGCACACGCATTTCTTTCGCATCCAATTGCAATATATCTTCGAACGTATAAAGTTGTTCTCTGACTTGGCTTGCCACATCCGGCGATGCTTCGTCTAATTCTTGTAATATGGATTCTTCGATTCCTTTTTCCATAAAATTGAGAATATTTGCAAGGACATGTGCACCGCCAGCTTCGGAAAATTCTCTTTTGTCCCTTTCCTCGTACCTTTTTTTAAGAATACGAGCTATGTTTTGCATCACATCGGGGTGAGTTTTGGAAGTAGTCGCGAGTCGCATGGCAATTTTGGCCTGGTCAGCCTTTGGAAATACTTTCAAAACATCGGCGGCTTTTTTGGGATCCAGATTGGAAAGGGTTACGGCAATGATTTGCGGTGATTCCGCCGCGAGTATGGCTTGTAAAATTGTTGGTTCCACACCATTTAAAAATTCAAAATCGTTTTTTGTTTCTTCTTTGTTGATTTTCTTTAAGATTACGTTGGCTTTTTCGGCTCCGACGGATCGTTCTAACAGAGTTTTGGCGGTATCTAGGCCACCTTGGGCTCCGTCTTTCAATTCGCTAATCGTTGAATGAAATTCTGATAGAACTTGGGCTCTTTCTTCTTTCGAAATGCTTCGGATTTTTGACATTTCTAGAATCACCGCTTCAAGCATGGTATCGTCCAAGTGTTTTAGGATTTCTGCCGCCTGGTCTTGACCGAGAGAAAGAAGTAAAAGGGCGGACTTTCGGACACCTGAGGGCGTAGATGCTTGGTTGAATTTCTGCATGAGACATAATTCTTTCTTATCTCATGTTATGTCAAAAAAAACTTCACTAATGAGACAAAATTTTCTCAAGGAAACCTAAAGTCTGTACGATACCCTTTGTAAGTTTAAAAACAAAAATAGGGAAGCACCAGATGGACAAAGCACACAAATTCAAAAATACATTAGAAAGATACATTCACTACAGAGGAATCGATATCGTTTTGCACTTAAAAGACGGAAAAGTCATCGAACTCGATAAAAATCGCCAAATGGAAAATGACATTGTCATTGGAAACCTTGCCAACGGCGTAGTCCGCATCCCGATCGAAGATATTAGCAAAGCGGATTTTTTCGCCGCCTAATTATTGTTTTAAAATCCTTTGCCATGACCGGAATCCCGTATCCTGGCGAAAGGAACTTAGATTTAGATACCACTTAAGAGGGCTGGATTTTCTAAGAAGGCCCGAAGAGTTCTAAGAAACTCCGCACCGATCGCTCCATCGACGACTCTGTGATCACAAGATAACATCAGAGACAACATTTTCCCCGCAACAACTTGGCCATTTTCCACAACGGGTTTTTCTTCTATGGCACCCACCGCGAGGATTGCACTTTCTGGCTCATTGATAATCGCAGTAAAGCGACTAATGCCGTACATTCCCAGATTGGAAATCGTAAAGGTACCGTTTGTAAATTCTTCTGGCTTTAACTTTCTATCGCGAGCTTTCTTTGCCAAATCTTTCACTTCTGCTGAAATTTGTAAGATGCTCTTTTTATCTGTATTCCGAATTACGGGTGTAAGTAGGCCACCATCCAGTGAGACTGCAATTCCCACATCCACTCGCCCATACTGAATGATAGAATCCTCAGCCCAACTTGCATTGACTTTCGGGTGGAGTCGCAAAGAAGATGCCACCGCTTTGACAATGATATCATTGATACTAATTTTCGGGGCTGTTTCTGGCAGATTTTTTTCTCGGAAATCATTCAATTCTTTACGAAAGTTTTCTAGATTCTTCGCATTGATATCTGCATTTAAATAAAAATGTGGTAAATTGAGTTTAGAATCTTTTAGGCGCTTAGCAATTGTTTTACGCATGCCGCCAAGGCTAATTTTTTCATCATTCGGCACTTCACTATTAAATGAAGAACCATTTGTTTTACCCGCTTGTTTGGAACCAAGGGAATCAAGCACATCCTTTTTTGTAATACGGCCTTCTGGACCCGTGCCAATAATGAGATGGAGATCTAAACCTTGTTCAATGGCGATTGATTTTGCTAGAGGGGATGCAAGGACCCTTAGGTTTCCTTTTGATTCTAAACTAGGGGTTTCTCGTTTGTTTTCAGAATCTACACTTCTTGGTAAGGAGTTTGATTTAGTTTCTCGAATGGTCTGAGTTTCTACCACAGCCTGTGTCTTTGATTCTATTGGGACTATTTCCACCTTTTCAGAGTTTGGTGCAATGGGCGCACTTGTCTCGGTCATGGATTTCGGGGCATTGGACATTGCATTTTTTAGGAGTTCTGTGATATCCTCACCCGGTTTTCCAATAATGGCAAGCGCCATGCCAACTTTGAGTTTGGCACCTTCGCCTTCTACGATTTTAAGTAAGACACCAGAATCATAGGCCTCCATTTCCATAACGGCCTTATCTGTTTCTACTTCGGCAAGCACGTCACCCGCTTGTACTGCTTCGCCTTCTTTTTTGATCCATTTAACAATGGTACCCTCTGTCATCGTTGGGGAAAGTTGGGTCATTTCGATTAATTTAGCCATATAAAATTCCTACTTTAACATCTCGCGGATTGCCGCACAAACTCGGTCCACATTGGGAAGAGTTTCTCTTTCTAAATTTGCCGCATACGACATGGGAACATCTCTTTGAGTTACCCTTTCCACTGGATGGTCCAAATAATCGAAGGCATTTTTTTGAATCAAATAGGCAATCTGAGCTCCAAATCCCGCCACAGGCCAACCTTCTTCAATCACCAAAACTTTGTTTGTTTTTTTTACGGATTCATAAATGATCGCTTCATCTAATGGGCGAAGGGTTCTTAGGTCCACAATCTCAACACTCACACCTTCTTTTTCCATTACTTTCGCCGCTTCTTCTGCGAATATTAAAGCACGAGACCAGGTAACAATCGTTAAGTCCGTTCCTTTTCTTTTGATTTCACCTTTGCCAAAAGGGATACTATATTCTTGATCGGGAACTTCGCCTTTGACTCCATATAACACTTCTGATTCGATAAAGATGGTTGGGTTATTGTCCCTGATGGATGTTTTGAGAAGCCCACAAGCATCCTTCGGTGTTGCGGGACATACGACCTTCATACCAGGGACATGGGCATACCAAGATTCAAAGGCCTGCGAGTGTTGGGCACCAAGCCTTCCACCTACACCACCTGCACCACGAAATACGATAGGCATAGGAAACTGGCCGCCACTCATATAATTTAGCTTAGCTGCTGAATTGATAATTTGATCAATGGCGACAAGAGAAAAATTCCAAGTCATAAATTCAATGATAGGCCTAAGTCCAGTCATGGCAGAACCAATGCCAACACCAGCAAATCCATTTTCAGAGATAGGTGTATCTATCACTCTATCTTCGCCAAATTTTTCGAGCATTCCTTGAGAAACCTTGTAAGCACCCTGGTAATGTCCTACCTCTTCCCCCATAAGATAGATTAGGGGGTCTTTTTCCATTTCTTCGACCATGGCTCGGTTTAAGGCTTCGCGGTAAGTGAGTATCGCCATTTATTTATCCTCCGCGTAAACACTTTGAAATAGTTGGGAGAGGGGAGGTTCTGGCGATTTTTCGGCAAATTCATAGGCTTCGTCCACTTGTTTTTGAATCGTTTCATCTAAAGAGTCTAATTCTTGTTCGCTGAGGCCAGCTGATACAAGTTCGGCTCTTGCTCGAAACATAGGATCTTTCTTTTTATAACTATCCAATTCTTCTTTGGTGCGATACTTGGCAGGGTCACTCATGGAATGGCCTCGAAACCTATAAGTTGAAACTTCGATTAAAGTCGGACCTTCCCCGCGACGGGCACGGTCAACGGCTACCTTAACATGATCTCGTACCTTTCTCACTTCATCCCCTTCAATATGGTCACGGGCTATATCATAAGCCGTAGCTCGAATGGATACATCTTTGACAGCTAATGCACGATACTCGGGTGTTCCCATCGCATAATGATTGTTTTCACAGATAAAAACCACTGGAAGTTTCCAAATCGCCGCTAGATTTAAACCTTCGTGAAAAGAACCGATGTTTGCCGCTCCCTCCCCGAAAAAACAAATAGTGACCGAATTGTCCTTTTTGTATTTAGATGCAAAGGCGATTCCTGCCGCCAAAGAAATATGACCCCCAACGATTCCATGACCGCCCATAAAATGAGCATTTTTATCAAAAAAGTGCATAGAACCCCCATTGCCTTTAGAAATTCCTGTGGCTTTTCCGAATAATTCCGCCATTAATGCATTGGGAGAAAGACCTCTAGCGATCGCATGACCATGGTCACGGTAAGTGGAAACAATATAGTCTTCTGGTGTTAGGCTTGCGATGGCTCCGACGCCAACCGCTTCCTGGCCAATGTATAAATGCAAAAATCCACCAATTTTTCCAACGCTATATGCTTTTGCGGCGGCTTCCTCAAATTTTCGTATGAGAACCATTTGTCTGTAAAACTCTTTTAACTCGGCAATCGACTTTTGATCTTTCGGTATAGAAGAAACCAATTGAACCTCCAAAAACCAACAAAAACTACCACATTTAGACGAGAATAGAAAGCAAAAATCTTGCGATCTCATCTCGTATTCAAGAAACTTCCAATATAGCTATATTTCATGAAAATTACAAGTAACGGCATAGAATTCCAAGATTTCCCCGAGTTTAGGCGATTCGTTCTAGAATATGAATTGTTAGGTTCTGTTTCTTTGAGTGAACCAATAGTAGACAAGAGTGGCAATGTTTTGTTAAAAGAGAAAGTTGCCATCAAAGAAAATTTAATCAAAAAACTAGAAGAGATGGACGGTAAGTTTATCCCTTCTTTTAAACTGGCTATGTCAAAAGATTTGATGCGAATGCTTAAGATGGTACTTGCGAAAGCAGTCCTCAATCGCATCGAAGATAAAACGAATTTGTTTATCAAACATCTCTATGAAAGTAACCCAGAGAAGATGGCGAGTCTAAAAGGTATCGTTCAAAATTCATTTTATACAAAGTCATTGGCCTTAGCTTTTTTTCGTCTCCTTGTGAATGAAAAAGAATTTTTTATTCATCTTGCAGATATGGGTTTACTCGCATTAGGTGCAACAATTCAAAAACGATATCATTTTAAAATGGTAAATCGATATTCATTTTTGGCAGGACTCTGTGCAGATATCTCTACTTCAAAAGATGGTATTTATAAAAAAACATTAGTCGGTCCTGTATTAACCACAACCACTGCACTTTCTATGGAAATTACTCGTAAGTTTGCTCTTCCAGAAGAGATCATGGCGGCAATCAATGGGCATCCTGTCAGTAATTTTGAAATTCCTAATAGTGATCCACCAGAAGTGACTGCGGATGAATTGCGAAAAAACCAAATCAACCAAGAACTGTTAGCTGGCACGCCCATGGAAGATGAGTCTACAGATGTAGAAGATGAATCCGAAGAATATGCAGAAGAGACAGCAGGTGTTGTCCTTGCTTCTTTAAAGATCGCTAGGTTTATCAAAGAAAATTTAAAAGTCAGCGTTGATAAAGAACACATATCCGAAAAGTTACTTGTTATGTTTACGTATAACTCAGAGAAGGGGGTATTTCGTAAAGACATAGCAGACCCTATGCTGAATCGGTTTACTGAGTTTGATCAAGCAATAAAGAAGATTAGAGTTATTGCCGAAATTGAAAACAAATGTAAGTTTCCGCCTTCCGCTTGGGCTTACCCGAAACCGAAGTCGGCACAAGTTCTTTGCAAAGATAAAAATTACCATTGTCCACTCATTGTCAATGGATGGGATTTGAAGATCATTTCGGCACAAGATCCCTATGGATTTATAGGCACGACACTGGACGTAGGAACCTATCCTAAGTGTGCATTGGAAGAAGAATTACACGAGAAAGTAAAACTAGATTAGAACAAGGAGAACCAATCCAAATAGGATTGGTTCTGTAATCGGTGAGATTAAGGAAGTTTTGTTTTCATGGCATCTGTAGCAGCTTTTGTGCCTTCAGTCGTTGCCTTTTTAACTTCAGCTTCCGCAGCTTTTTTAGCTTCTGCAGCTTTTTTTTCTGCTTCAGACATTACTTTGTTTGCTGCATCTTCTACAACAGTTTCCATTTTTTCTTCCGCAGCAGGCTCTTCTTTTTTGCAAAATACAAGTCCAGAAGCAAGTGTAAGTCCTAAAGCTAAAATTAGAAGTTTTTTAGTCATAATTGAAATCTCCTTCGTTATTACGAATGGACAAATTCTAATTTTGAATCTTTATGAGGGAAGAAATAAATTTAAAAACTCATCTAAATCTTTTTAATAAAGGTCAAAAATTCTTCCACTTCACGTTTGCTTCCAATGATTAAGGTCGTTCTTTCGTGTAATGTTTTTGGATCTAGGTCTAGAACTCTTTCCCCTTTGACAGTCACAGCCATTCCACCAGCTTTTTCCGCCAAATAGGCCATTGGTGCCGCTTCATACAGTAGGCGAAGTTTTCCATTTGGATATTTCGAAGACTTTGTATCGTTTGGATAAAGGAAAATCCCACCTTTTAAAAGGTTTCTATGGAAATCCGCTACGAGTGAGCCAATGTATCTTGCCGTTTTAGGTTTTTTCCCGTTTTCTATGGATTTGATATGCGAAATATAAGATTTAACTTCCTCGCTCCAATAACTTGCGTTACCTTCATTGACAGAATATATATCTCCTTTTTCTGGCATGACCATTTCTTCATGTGATAAAAGAAACTCTCCAAGGCTTGGATCCAAAGTAAATCCAACGACAGATTTTCCTGTGGAAATCACAAGCATAGTGGATGATCCATAGATTATGTATCCTGCGCATCTTTGCAAAGATCCTTTTTGCAATAGGTCTTTCTCAGTTCCTTGTGCCTTTGAATTGATATCTAGTCTTTGGTGGATAGAAAAAATGGTACCGATAGAAACATTGGTATCTATATTAGAAGATCCGTCCAAAGGATCAATGGCCATCGTGTATTTGCCGACAGCATAACCATTAGGAATGGGGATAATTTCTTCATGTTCTTCACTGGCAAGCACGCATAAGTGCCCACAAATCTTGAGAGAATGGTTGAAGGCATTGTCCGCATACTGGTCCAATTTCATTTGCGTTTCGCCTTGGACATTTGTATCTTCGGTGGACCCTAAAATATCATGAAGTAAACCTGCTTTTCTAACTTCTCTCGCAACGATTTTTGCGGCATAGACTAGATGATTGAGTAGGGCGGAAAATTCGCCAGAGGCATGTGGGATTTTGAGTTGCTCTTCTATGATGAATTGAGAAAGAGAGATCTGCTTCTTCTGTTTTGGAATTGAATTCACGGTTTTGCCTTAGTTTTTTCTTCATTTTGAAGGCTAGACCAGGGTGGCAATCCTTTCTCCTATTCTTCGGTGAACCAGTTTCCGACAATAAAGTGAGACCCTTATGGAATCGACTATCAATTACCACGTTAGCCCCGAGCTCAATCTAGCTGAATACCATATTCGAAAAATCACGCAGGCATTTTACGGATTGGGTGCCGTATATGGATTTCTTTTTATCGAAAACGAAAATGTATTCCGTTTAGGCAAATCTCCAAGAGAAGCCAATTTTTTAAACCAAATCCAAAACAATTATGATGCTTTAAAAAAATCAGCGAAAGACCTTCATCCAGTAAAAATTTCCAATTGGGCGGAAGAAGGCCAAAATCTGCAAGCAGTGCTTGTTCGCCTTCCCCATAGAGAATTATTTGTTTTTGCTATTATCATTCACAATGCGGGGGAAGAATTTCCTAAAAATCGATGGTCCTTTCTTGCAAATTCGACAATGACCTACCTTTCGGTTGGGATTTCCTCCCGCGCCAAAACTTTGTTGAGTTTTCGTAGCTTTACGGAAGTTTTCCGAAGGAAAGTCTGTGATTCTCTCACAGAATTTGACTCTGGGGTCCTAGTTTTGTTCTATTTGCAGGACCTTTCTCCCTTTTTCAAACCACTTGGCATAGTCAAAAGCCAAGAAATACTCAGGGAAGTCGCATCTACTTTGCAGGCGGCCATAAAACCGGGAGAGTTATTTTTCCAATTGAATGTACGTTCTTTTTACCTTTTTAGCCCCGGTGAAATCGTTGCGAATTTGAACGAAAGAATGGAAGGTCTCTATTTTCCTTCCAAACACTTGATTTTGGACTATAAATTGAAATTATATTTGGTTTCTAAGGTTGTTGCCGAAGATCCGAACCAATTTTCTGATCTTTTCATGGAAAATTTGTAAAATCATAATTGGCGGAATTGACAGCAAGGGCTCTCTCAGATTATTGTAAAATTTACACTATTTACAAGAGGACAGTTATTTGTCTATGACCCCACAAGTAGGGATTTATTTAAAAGAAGGGGAATCGATCGAGGCAGCGCTTCGTAGATTCAAAAGAGATTGTGCTAACGCAGGTATCATGAGCGAAATCAAACGTAGAGAATACTTTGAGAAGCCAAGCGTAGTCAAGAAAAAAGCTGTGGAAGCTGCCAAAAGAAAAAGAGACAAAAAGAAGAGATTGTTTGCTAAAAAAGACAAACTCTAAAATTCTCTCTGAATTTCTCTGATGACACTCCAAGAGACCATCAATTCTGATCTGAAACAAGCTCTTAAATCGAAAGATGAGCTTGTCTTGGGAACCTTACGTCTGATCAAAGCCGACATTCAGTATGAACTTACAAAAACGGGTGCTTCGGAACTAACGGATGTAAATGTTATGCAGATATTGAAATCAAATTTCAAAAAAAGAAAGGATACTGCGATTGAGTATGAAAAAGCCAATCGTGTTGACCTTGCTTCCAAAGAACGCGATGAAGCAGATGTGATTTCTCGTTACATTCCCGCAGAAATTTCCGAATCAGAAATTCAAAATGCAGTGACAAATGCCATCCAGGAGATGGGGGCGAAGAGTCCAGCTGACATGGGTAAAGTTATGGGCAAAGTGATGGCTGTATTTAAAGGACAGAATATCGACGGCTCAAAGGTTTCTCTAATCGTAAAACAATCATTATCCGCGAATTAATAAAAGCCTGTGAATCCCTATCAGAATTTCAAAGAAAGAGTTCGCAGGGAAGTCTCTATAGACTCCTATATTGGACGATTTGTTCCTCTTCGTAGGGCGGGTCGTAGCCTAACGGGTCTTTGCCCTTTCCATAATGAAAAAACTCCCTCGTTTTCCGTAAATCCAGAATCCGGTTTTTATCATTGTTTTGGCTGTAAGGCAAGCGGTGATATTTTTCGATTTGTTATGGACCATCAAAAAGTTGATTTTCTAAAATCACTTGAGATACTTTCCGAATATTCAGGCATTCCCTTATTAGAAAGAACTAAAGCGGAAGAAGAAGAAGATCGTAAAAAAGAATTTTTATATCAAATATCAGAAAGAGCAAAAAATTACTTTCAAAAAAATTTCCAAACCACTGCTGGAGAACAAGCCTTAAAATATCTCGAAGAACGAGGCTTATACGAAGAAGATATTAAGATTTTTGGCATTGGCTTTGCTTTGCCAGGATTTTCTAATATTTTAAGAGATCTTTTTCGAAGTGAAGTGGAAGCTAAGTTAGGTGAATCGCTTGGCCTACTAAAAAGACAAGATGCCAATAAAGATCCATATGATTTTTTTAGAAACCGCATCATGTTTCCTGTCATTGATCCAAAAGGGCGTACCATAGCATTTTCTGGAAGGATTATCGGAAATTCGGAAGAAGCAAAATATATCAATAGTCCCAATTCCGCAATCTACGACAAAAGTAGAAGTTTTTATAATCTCAATTTAGCACAAGACATGGTGCGTAAGTCCCGTGAGGCAATTGTCGTAGAAGGTGTGTTTGATGCCGTGGGACTATTTCGAAAAGGAATAGAAGCCGTTGTCGCACCACTTGGCACAGGCTTTACCGAAAACCATGCACGGATCTTAAAAAATATGGCTGATAAAGTCATACTTATGATGGATTCCGATTCGGCTGGTGCAAAAGGTGCCTTTCGCGCGGTCACTTTTTTAAATAAGGAAGGAGTCGATGTACGTGTTGCCTCAGTTCCTGAAGGAAAAGATCCCTTCGATTTTTCTAGAAATCATAATAAATTAGAAATTCGTGAACTTTTAGAATCGGCAGGTTCCGCATCACAGTTTATGATCTCACAAATTCTTGCCGGCACAACTTCTAGTTCTGTTCCAGAAGCAAAACAGGCAAGTGTGCGTCGGCTCATGGAATTTGTAAAGACCATGGAAAAGGAAACGGACAAACAAGTTTACCTCCAAGAAGGCGCAAAACAGCTCGGAATTTCATTTTCTGCAATTTTTCAGGACTTTGCAGGGCCTGGACAGAAAAGTTCCACCCCCCTAAGTGTCGATACTAAGAAGACAAATAGAAACATGCCCGCTCTGCGTGTGAGCTCCATTCAAGTTTGTGAAAGAAAGATGATAGCCAAACTCATACAAAACCAAGAACATTTTGAGTTCTCTGACGAGATTCTAAATCTTGAATTTAAAGATGAGACATCTAGTTTTTTGTGGGATTATATTTACACGAAGTACCTTCAAAATGAACCTATTTCAGCAGCTGAGATTTTATCCAAAGAAGATATTCCACAAGAATTTTTGGGACTTATCGCAGAACACTTTGATACGGAAGAAACAGAAAATCAGAACAACAAACAGTTGTTTAGAGAATTGTTATTAAATCATAGAAGATTTCATTATGATAATCAAATGAATGAACTAATGGCAAAGATGAGCGAAACATCCTTAACACTAGAACAAAAGAGAGATATTCTCTCTGAATTTACGTTTTTAAAGAACGAACGAGATAAGATTTCGGAGTATCTAAGAAAACTCCAACCGCAAGAAGTTTGATAGAGGAACTATAGAATCATGGAAAATTTAGCCAGTCTGCCAGAAGTACAAAAAATTATCTCCATCGGAAAAGCAAACCGTGAGGTTTCTTACGATGAGATCAATGAGATATTGCCAGACAAAATCCTTAACTCAGAAAAAATCGATGATGTATTTACTCTGTTACACGAGATGGGCATTGAGATAGTAGAAGAGTATTCAAAAAAATCTCTAGAAGAATCATCTAGCCTAACTACAACTAAAGAAGAAACTAACAAAGAAGTAAAACCAGCTCGTAAAAAAAGAGAATCTACTGTCTCTTCTAGTTCAGAAGACCCCATTCGCCTTTACTTAAAAGAAATCGGAAAGGTATCACTTATCTCTGGTGAGACGGAAGTGTTTTTGGCGAAACGTATCGAGAAGGGTGAAAAAATTATAGAAGAAACCATACTCGGTTCATCTATTCTTCGCCAAAACTTTGCTAAACTCATACCAAAGATTAAATCCAAAAAAATCAAAGTTTATGACTTAGTTAAAGTTGATAAAATGTATGCTCTAAACCAAGAGCAGGCGGACAAACTAGAAAAAGTTTTCTTTGATAATATGGAACTCATCCAACAGGATGAAAAAGTTTTAAACGAATCAACAAACCGCATTCGTAAGTATTCTGAAAATTCCAAGAAGTTCAAAGAGTTAAAAGAAAAAATCGATATGTCCTTTGGGAAAATCGATGAAGCGATTCGTAAGATTGGTGTTTCACAAAAAGAAATTCAAAAGATTTCACAAAAGATCAAATCTATGGTCTTTCGTGTTAAAGAAATCGAAAAACATTTCTTAAAAATCAAAGCAAAATACGGTCATGATGTTCGTGAGATCAAAGGTTTAAATCGTTTTATAGAAAAGAACGAAAACCTAGACGAAATCGAAAAAATGATGGGTTGCGATATTGAAGAAGTGCGCGAAGTCATCAAAGACATTCGAAACAACGAAAGAAAACTTCGTCGCATGGAACAAGAGGCCGGATCCCCAGTTGGAGAAATCAAAGACTGGGGTGAAAAGATCATCAAAGGCGAAAGAGAAATTGCACAAGCGAAACGAGAACTAGTGCGAGCAAACTTACGTTTGGTGGTATCAATTGCTAAGCGATACGCAAATAGAGGGATGCACTTTTTTGATTTGATCCAAGAAGGAAATATTGGTCTCATTCGTGCAGTTGATAAATTCGAATACAAAAAAGGTTATAAATTTTCTACCTACGCGACTTGGTGGATTCGTCAAGCAATAACGCGCGCTATTTCTGATCAAGCACGAACCATTCGAGTTCCAGTGCATATGATAGAACAAGTGAACAAAGTAATTCGTGAAACAAGACTCTTTGTCCAAGAATTTGGACGAGATCCATCTAACGACGAAATTGCGGAAAGATTGGGGTGGCCTGTTCAAAAAGTCAAAGCTGTGAAAAATGTAGCGAGAGAGCCAATCTCACTCGAAATCCCCGTTGGGTCAGAGGAAGATTCTGAACTTGGAGATTTCATCGAAGACAAAGATGTAATCTCTCCACTCAACTCAGCAGCGACTTCTATTTTGAGCGAACAAATTCGCCAAGTATTACAAACATTGCCTGCTCGTGAACAAAAAGTCATTCGTATGCGATTTGGACTTGATGATGGTTATGCGCAGACCTTGGAAGAGGTTGGTTATCAGTTTAAGGTCACAAGAGAGAGGATTCGTCAGATTGAAGCCAAGGCACTTAGAAGGCTTCGTCACCCGAGTCGTTCTAAAAAGCTAAAAGACTATATCGATTAGAATTTTCGCTTGCCCATGTTCATAGAAGTCCTATTTTCAAATTAAATAGAATAGGACTTCTTTGAATGAAATACTCTTTATCCTTCTCACTACTTTTAATCATCCTTACTCATAATTGTGGACCTAAAACAGAAAAGGCACTAAGCTATGTGAGTGCTGGCTCTGTAGGCCAATTGTATCCAGAACAACCGTGGAGATATAGCCCCGAATACGTGTTTGATGGAAAACAAAGCACGGCGTTTTGTGCGGATTCAAAACAAACAGATTCTGGATTTACAATTTATTTATCAAACCATTCTGAATTTTCAGCCATTTCTTTTATCAATGGATTTGCGAAATCGTCTCTAGATGCTTCGCAAAATGCACAGGTAAAAAAGTTAAAAATAACTGCCATTGTTCAAGCTGTATCAGATAATAAAACTAAAGTGAATTCGGAAGATTCAGTGATTGTCGAACTTCCTTTAGCTGTATTTTCCGGAAATGAGGCAAAAGTTCAAAGTGTAGATTTAAACAAAACCTTAAAAGGCAATGTGATACGATTTGAATTTTTAGACACTCACAAGGGATCAAAATTTACAGATGTTTGCCTGAGTGAACTTATCATAGGCCAAAGGAAAGATAACCAATTTCAAAAATATCCTGTTTCCAATGAAGAACGAATCAAAACTTTGATCGCAGGATATGAAGAGGCATCTCGACATTATTATGCTTTTAAAAAATTAATCACCGCGAACGAGGTTGGATCTATTAATTTTTTAAATCAAAATTTGGTTCTCCCAGTATTTTTTAAACCAGATTTTACTTTCAGTTTTTCCGAAATGTATGGTGGTAACCCGGAAGCTGGCATGGGTGGGATGGACAGCGCCAAACAAGGAAGTTATACTATACTTTCTTCCAGTGCTCATGGAATTGAGATCAATTTAAGTTATTTTGATGCGAATGGTTTAGAAAAAAATGATACATGGATTTTCCGTCGAGCGAGTGCTGGTGATGAAGATTTTGAATATTTTAAAACGAAACTCGGCACAACTTTTTCGGAAGTTTACAATCCAAAGACCCATTATTTGTTATTTCTTAAAGAAGTAAATACTAGTTCCTCCTATTACAATTATGAAATTCCTTTCAAATAGTTTGCACTATTTAAAAAAGAATAATTGTGTATAAACAAATTAGTCTAGATATTAAATGTAATCTAAAAAAAAACGATCGGCTGTTAAGCGATCGTTTTTGAAAGAGCAATTACCACTTCATTAAATTCTTTGAGAGAGGATTTTTTCTGTGCTTCCGTCCAGGATTGGCATTTTGATAAAATCTTACTTACTGGTTCAGCAAGTTTTGTTGCAAGTTCCAAATCCAAAAATAGAACTCTCCATCTTCTAGCTAAGATATCACTTACGGAAATGGCAAATTCATTTTTAACAAAATGAATAATCTCCTCTTCGAAATAACCCGTTCCTTTTTTGATCTCTTTTGGTTTTTTACCAAGGATCATTTCTGCTTCGCCACCTAAAGAATCTGCTAATCTAATGGCAACTGACTCTTCAAATCCATAGATCCATTGTAATTTTCTATATAAATCTTTTGTATAACCGATAGCCCCTGGGAAACTATAATTATAAGTCATACATTCATTTTTGGAATCCAGACCACCTTCATCGATTAGGCGATTTGTAAGGTCTTCGCCCATTTTGCGGTAAGTAGACCATTTGCCACCAGACATGGTCACAAGGCCTGAATCAGAAACGAGTATAGCTTCTTCCCTAGAAATGGATTTTGTATTTTGATTTCCTTCAAGTGAGATAAGTGGGCGAAGGCCACTAAATACGGATTGGACATCGTCTTTAGTCAGTTTGGCGTCTAAATAATCATTCCCTGTTTTAAGTAAAAAATCTACTTCTTCTTTTAAGGGAAGTGGTTCATCATCGATGGATTTGATCGGTGTATCCGTTGTCCCCATAATGACCTTACCTTCCCAAGGGATGATAAATACCACACGTCCGTCAGCCGTTTTGGGAATGATCATCGCGGTTTTACATGGAATTTTTTCTTTTGAAAATACCAGGTGGATGCCTTGGCTTGGGCTTAGGACATTTGATGCGTTTGGTTCATCTAATTTGCGTATGGCGTCAATCCAAACACCAGTTGTATTTGCGATGACCTTGGCATAAATATCTATTTTCTTTTTTGTTAGTAAATCAATTGCTTGAACACCAATAATGCGACCATCTTTTTTGATAAATCCTTTCACTTCGACTCGGCTTAAAATGTCAGCACCAGCATCTTTTGCACCGCGTATGGTAGCAATGTTCAGTCTCGCATCATTGAACTGGGCATCGTAGTATTTGATTCCGCCTTTGAGTCCCTCTTTTTTTAAGGAAGGAAATAAATCTAAGGCTTGGGTTTTTGAAACTCTTTCGTGTCCAGGGACAGTGGAAGAACCAGCTAATAGATCATAAAGAGTCAAGCCAATGGAGAAGTAAGGTTTCTCATACCATTTGTAAGTGGGCATGACAAAGGGAAGAGGTTTGACCAAGTGAGGTGCATTCTTTAAAAGTCGTTTTCTCTCCGTGAGAGCCTCATGTATCAATTTGAAATGCAATTGTGCTAAATAGCGCACACCACCGTGAATCAGTTTGGTTGATCGAGAGGAAGTGCCGCTTGAAAAATCTTTTTTGTCAAGTAGGGCAACTTTGTAGCCACGAAGGCTCGCATCAAGTGCTGTGCCTGAACCCGTCGCACCCCCACCAAGGATGAGAATATCATACTTTGTTTCGGAGAGTTTTGTGAGAATTTGTGATCTTTCTTTTGATAGTGCCATTCTTCGTTTTTGCTTTTCTTGCCTATAGAGATTCTTAGGTAAGTATTGTCATATATCACCATTTCATCCATCCAAAATTAAAAGACTTACATGAAAACTGACGCACAAATTGAATTAGAAATCGAAAAAATCCGCAGAGGTACTGTGGAGATCATTTCCGAAAATGAACTGAAAGCAAAATTAAAAAAGAAAGTGATTCTAAAAATCAAAGCTGGGTTTGATCCTACAGCTCCAGATTTGCACCTTGGACATTTTGTATTGCTTAGAAAACTAAGACACTTTCAAGAACTCGGACATGAAATAATATTTTTGTTAGGTGACTTTACTGGAATGATAGGAGACCCAACTGGAAAGTCAGAAACTAGGAAACGACTAACAAAAGAAGAAGTCTTAGTTAATTCTCAAACTTACCAAGACCAAGTTTTCAAAATTTTGGATAAGTCAAAAACCAAAATCGTTTATAACTCCGAGTGGTGTTCACCGATGAAAATCGAAGATGTCTTAAGTCTTACTGCAAGATACACCGTTTCACAAATGTTAGAGAGAGATGATTTTACAAAAAGATATAAGTCTGGTAGTCCAATTTCAATTATTGAATTTTTATATCCATTATTCCAAGGATATGATTCTGTTGCGATACAAAGTGATGTAGAGTTAGGTGGAACTGATCAAAAATTCAATTTGTTAATTGGTCGGGATCTGCAAAGAGAATACGGTCAAGATCCACAGTGTGTAGTCACTATGCCTCTACTTGTTGGCCTTGACGGGACTAAAAAAATGTCTAAGTCACTTGGCAATTATATAGGAATTACCGAAGCACCGCTCGATATTTACGGTAAGGTGATGTCTATCTCTGATGATTTAATGTGGAATTATTTTGAACTTCTGACCGATCTCCCTAAAACAGAAATCAGTGCCCGTCAAAATGGGATTAGGGAAAAAGCTCTCCATCCCAAAGAAGTGAAAACAGAACTCGCTCTTTTAATTATGAACCAATTGCATCCTGCATCTGAAAATCAAAATGCCATCGAAGAATGGGCTCGCATACATAATACAAAAAATCGTGCTTTGCCAGATGAAATTCCGACGGAAACTCTTGGCTCTGAGTTTTTTAGTGAAAAACCTCCCTTACTATTAGCTATATTATCCCAATTCAAATTTATTCCCTCCACATCGGAAGGACGAAGGCTCATCCAAGCCGGGGGACTCTATTTGGATGAAGAAAAATTAACAGACCCAAATATGGTTCTTGCAAAGGGCAAAGAGTATCTGATCCGCCAAGGGAAAAAAGGAAAATTTTTACGTATAATTACGAATGCTTAAAATGAAGATTCACCCCTCGAATGTCCGATATTTAGAATAAGGATTCTTATATCTAAATGCCTCTCGATCCGACACAAGAAGAAAAAGAAATTCAAGACATTGTTCATGAATTGTCAAAAGATATAGAGAAGGATCGACATTTCGCCAAACAATTGCAACGTGTGTTATTGCTTTTACTTGCTGGTTTTTTGGCAGCAGGTTTGGTTGTACTCCTCAGTTATTTACTCTATTTAAATTTTTCAGTTAACAAACTACAAACGGAAGTCAAACAAAAAGAAAAAAGTTTACAAGAGTTAGAGGAAAGTCTCTTTTCACTCATGTATCAGGAACAATTAAAGGAAGAACAATACCTTCCCTTAGATTCAGATGCAGATCAAAATTTCAGAAAACAAGTCGAAGAAAATATCTCCTATTTAAAAGAAGTAACTAAAGGTGTGAAGGGCAAAAATATCCTTCGAGGTAATGAAAATCACAAAGAGATATCACTTACCTTTGATTTGGCGACTGGTGAAGAATTAGCTACCTTACTTCAATATATCAAAGAATACGATATTCGTGTGACTGTATTTCTTTCCAATGAAAGGCCATCCGATACTAGCGGTTCTTTTTTCGTCCGTCAAAACTTAGATCTGATCAAAAAAATGTCAAAGACTGGAAAAGTGGAATTTGCAAATCACACTTGGAGTCATTTTAATTATTCACGTTCTGTCACGGAAACATCACAGAAAAAAAGAACTGTTCTGGATTATCTATCCAAACAAGTATTGGATCTTCCGAGAATGGCTGAAGAATTAAAAAGGGTAGAAGATATTTTTTCTGCTCTCACCAAACAAGATTTAAAAAAATACTATCGATTGCCATATGGTGCGATCAACCAATTGATTTTAGATGCTCATGCGAGTATCGGATATACGGATCATGTTATGTGGTCAAGAAATAACAAAGGATCTTTAGATTTACCAGATTATATTCATAAACAATTTTTATACAAAATTCATAATGGGAAAAAGGAAGTTGTGAAAAATCCCTATTACAAAACGAGTGGGGAAACTTTAGAATATTTGGATGCTTGGGAATCTGTTGATAAAAATGGAATGAACGGTGCGATCATTCTTATGCATTTAGGTGGACCTAGAAAATTTGATAAACTGATTTATATATTGCCTGAATTTGTGAGACGAATGCAAAAGAAGGGCTACAAATTTGTAACCCTAAGTGAAGTTCTAAATAACGAAGCTGATTAACTTTAGTAATATCTTTTCAGATATCGAAACCTCAAACAAACTGAGATTTTTTTCTTTTAGTTTTCCACTTGTCTTGCATCCAATGCACAAAGTCATAGGTCGTGAGATAAAAGACAGGAACCATGATCAAGGTGATAAAAGTGGCAAAGGCTAGGCCCCAACCAAAGGCAAGTGCCATTGGGACAAGGAAAGGATCTCGGCCACCGATACCGTAAGCTGTGGGTAGTAGTCCCAAAACAGTTGTTACTGTGGTGAGAATAACAGCCCTTAAGCGAATGGATCCTGTTTCTACCAATAGATCAAAAGTTTTTATCTCGGGGTTTTCTAATTTTAATTGGTTGGCACAGTCCACGAGTACAATGGAGTCGTTGACGACTACCCCCGCAAGTCCGATGATCCCAAGAAATGAAAGAAAAGATAAAGGCTGTCCGTGCAATAAAAAGGCAAATATAACACCTATGACACCAAAGGGAATCGCACTCATTACCACAAAGGGTTGGAGTAGGGATTTGAAAAGGGAGGCGAGGATCATATAAATGATAATCAAACCAACCAAAAATGCTCGCCCTAAGGATGCCATTGACTCTTCTGTATCTTTGTTTTCCCCAGAAAAACGAACTGTATATCCTGGATACTTAAGAATGATTTTTTCACCGAGCACTTTCGCATCTGTGTTTACTTTACGTGATGTGGTTACCGTCTCATCAATGTTTGCCGTTACAGTCAAAAGACGTTTCCCATCCAAATGATTGATGGATGCGCGTCCTGGTGAACGGTCATATGAAGTTAATCGGGAAACTGGTATCATATTACCGGCAAGATTATTTACATATACTTTATTTAAGTGCGTAAGAGAGGTTCTATATTCTTCTGGAAAACGTACGCGAACATCTACTTCTTCCTCTGCCCGTTTGATTTTTGTGGAAACCGCCCCTTGCAATGCAGTATTGATGGCGAGAGATACGGATTGGACACTAACGCCCGCAAACGAAGCTAGAGATTCATCAACGGTGACTCGTATCTCATCTTTTCCTTCATTAAAATCATCCCCTATGTCAACGACACCAGGCACTTTATTTAAAATCAATTTATACTCCTCGGCAATCTTTTGTAAGGTGGAAAAATCATCTCCTTTGATTTCTATGGCCACTGGTTTCCCAACAGGTGGTCCACCTGCCAATTTTTCAAATTCTAAATTGATAAGTTTTCCTTCTAAAGCTTTGAACTCACTCGGTATAGGAAGGGTTTCGAATTTTTCATCCTTACTTGCATTTTGATTTTCTTTCGCAATTTTTTCTTCAAGTAATAACAATGCTTTGTCGTTTAGCATGTACTTTGTGTTGTGCCGAATGTATTCGATAACTTTTTCTGTGCTTCTATCTCTCGACTCTTCTGGTGTGAGATAGACTAAGACCTGCGCATAGTTTTTGCCACGTTTGGTGAATGGATCATTTGGATCTTTTTGGATGATGCCCACTCTCGAGATATAGTTTTCCAATTCTTCTTTTGGCAAAGTTTTTAAGGAAAATTCAATTGCTTGAATGAACTTATCTGTTTGTTCCAATGTAAGTCCCGTTTCGGCAGTGACTCTCACTTGGAACGTTTCAATGGCACCTGGGAATAGTTTGAATTTCCCGAACATACCTTGCAAAACTATCGAAAATACAAATAATCCCAAAAGTAAAGAAATCATCTTTAACTTGTGGTTTAAGGCAAATCTTAAAACGGGTAAATAATAGTTTACTTTGAAATTCGTAAACCAATGTGATTCATCTTTCACTTCACCTTTTAAACTAGTTGTTTTACTAATATCATAAAGGTGGGAAGGAAGCATAAAAAATGCTTCGAACAAAGAAGAAGATAAAGATAAAATCACAACCATCGGTATGGAACCGATGAATTTCCCAAAAATCCCAGTCATAAACAACATTGGTCCAAATGCAGCAATCGTAGTCGTCACTGTTGCCATAACGGGTGCTAAAACTTCGGATGTTCCGCGCAATGCCGCTTCGAATGGTTCTTCGCCCATTTCCAGGTGACGATATACGTTTTCACAGATAATAATGGCATCATCTACTAATATACCTACGACGATGATTAGTCCCATCATAGATATAAGATTCAAAGTCATTCCAAAGTAACTCATGGCAACAAAGGTCATGGCTATGGAAATAGGAATCCCGAGTGCGGTCATGAGTGCCATGCGCCATCCAAGGAAAACGAATAGGGATGCCGTCACAAGAAGTAGCCCAGACATCGCGTTCGATGTCAAAACCCCAAGTCTTCTTCTGATGTATTTGGATAAGTCATTTACAAACGCATGACGAATGGTGCCATTTGCACTGGCGATAAACTCATTCACAACTTTTTTGGATTCGTCTACGACAACAATCGCATCGGATTTTTCTCGTTTAATGACTGTCAGTGCAATAGCAACTTCGCCATTTGATTTATCTAAATAATCCGAATCTTCAAATCCTTCCGTCACTCGTGCTATGTCTTTGACTCGCACTGATCTGCCTGCATCATTTGTACGGACAAATACATTTTCTATCTGTTCGGCGGTGTCAAACTCGCCCACAGTGCGAACGATAATCTCTTTCGAACGTTCTGAAATATTACCACCAGGAAAGTTAATGTTTCTTAAGCGTAGAGCGTTTACTACTTGAGTTGAGGAAATGGAAAGTGCTGTCATTTTATCTGGAAATAGATCCACTTTCATTTCACGATCACGCCAACCGCGTTTGGTTATCCTTGCTACAGTTGGTAAACTTTTGAGTTTATCTTCTAAAATTTTCGCTTGGTCACGCAATTCTTTTGGAGATAAGATTTGTTTTCCATCTTTCAATTCACTTGTTAAATGGATTTCAATGACAGGTTGTCTAGCTGTTGTGATTTCAGTGACGATCGGATCTTCTACATCATTTGGCAAATCTTGCACTCGGTCAATGGCTGATTTGATATCATCTACAACTTTTTGCGTGTTTTTGACATTTGGGTCAATTGTGATGATAATTCCTGAACGATTTTCAAGAGATGCTGAGCGGTATTCTTTGATGCCATCTACTTCTTTAATAGCATCTTCTATTGGTTTGGTGACAAGTTTTTCAACGTCGGAGGGAGAGGCGCCGACATAAATTGCTGTAACACTAACAATGTCGAAATTGATATTGGGGAATGCTTCTCTGTTCATCGTTGCTGCAGTGAAACCACCAACGAGTAAAATCAAAAATGTAAGTAAGTTTACGAATAAACTTTTGGATAAAAAATATTCAACGATGGATGATCGCATGCTTTTGCCTATTTAGAAATTTAGTCTAGAAGTTTTCCGTCGGTATCAACATCTTCGTTATAACCGAAGAGTTTAGTACTTTTAAGTCTGTCCACATACAATACACCAAATAAGTGATCACATTCGTGTTGCATGACTATGGCTCTGTATCCTTCGATAATTTCTTCATGCGGTTCGAAGTGCTGATCTCGCCATTTCAATTTGATTTTATCTGGCCTTTCGACATACCCACGCATCCCAGGAACTGACAAACATCCTTCCCAAAATCCTTCACCGGGCGCCGAAAGTGGGGTGATTTCTGGATTGATAAGGACTTGTTCTGGAACGGCAGGCGAGCCTTTGTACCTGTTGTTGTCTTCTTCTGATCCAACAACTACGATCTTTTTCATCACCCCGATTTGAGGAGCAGCAAGACCCACTCCTTCGGCGAAGCGCATAGTTTCAAACATATCGCGTAATAACTTTTTAAATTCTTTAGTTCCAATTTCAGATTCTAGAACATCCTCTGAAATTTGTCTTAAGAGTGGATTTCCGATGCGAAGTATTTTTCTGACTGCCATAGATACTAAGGATTAGATTTTAAAATCCCTCTCCTAGATCAAGTGAACTAGCGGTTTCTATAGGAAAAAGCATTTGACAGTAGGACAAAAAAGGAAAAATTTTAAGGAAATTCGGGATTTGTTGGAGACGAGGGGAATCGAACCCCCGACCTTTTGAATGCCATTCAAACGCTCTCCCAATTGAGCTACGTCCCCGAAGCACTTGCCAAAGTGCTAAACGGACAAGCCATGTCAACAGAGAAACATATAGAGAAAGGGGAATCAGTTCCAATGAGTCAAGAAATTATAGACGACCTAAATAAAAAATTGAAAATTCAATCAGATATTATTCGAGGTTATGAAAAAGTCCTAAGACTCAACGAACAAGAGTTATCCAATGCGGATGAAATCATTCGCATGTATGAACAAATCAGCGACTACTCCCGGTCAGAATTAAAAGAAGCCAAGGAAACTGTCCAAGCAAGTTCAATGGTTTCAAACCTAAGCCGTGACGAGCTTATGTCTGCTTTTGATAAAATCAAAGCGTTGGAAGAGGCAAATCGCAAACTCCGCGAAGAATCACTGAAGTTTAACAAAGATTAGATCCTAGTGAGTCAATCATTGCTTCCTCCCTTAGTCCAGAAATCGGCAGAAGGTGGATACTTCGTAGCGTCAACGACTGAATTGGTTGACCTATACCATTTTATTTTAAGCCAAGCAAAGCGATTAGTATCTGCAAAATCAGCTGGCTTTTATTTAAAAAACGAACGTGGTAATTTAACGCGTGTCGGTCTTGTCAAAGATGCACAGTCTTCGGCAAGAATTGCAAAACATGTATTTAAAACTCAAAAAAGTTTGCTCCTGAAAAAGGGTGCGCATATCACTGCGAATGCGAATCCTTTAGAAGAATCAGTGATTGCCTGTTATATTGGAGAAGAGGTCGGCGAACTTTCGTTGGGTGTCTTGGTTATTGAAGGTATAAAACACTTTGATAATTTTTCCGAACAAGACTTAGACCTTATTAATTATTTTTCTTCAAATTTAACAGCCCTTTTTAAAGACACGATTTATTCCGAAGGTGAAAACCAATTTTTCAATTCCCTTGCGACATCCATACTATTACTTGTTGATAATTCAAATATCCATAACAACAACAATCGCCTGCAATACTTTTTGGAAGAAATCATCAGAGTTGCAGTTCTTATCAATACAAGTTTAGACATTGATAAATTATTAGAAATGGTGATGCATTCTGCAAAATCCGTTTTTAGAACTGAGGCTAGTTCTTTACTTTTGTTAGACGAAAGAAAAGAATATTTAGTTTTTAATACAGTAACTGGTGATAAAAAAGAAGAAGTTGCCAAGGTAAAAGTGCCAATTGGTCAAGGTATTGCAGGAAATGTAGCGATCACCAAACAACCTATGATCATCAATGATGCCCAAAATGATCCGAGAGTGTTTCGGGACGTAGACAAGGCATCAAATTTCATCACTCGTAATATTTTGGCGGCCCCCTTGATTGTAGGCGATGAAGTGATTGGTGTCATTGAAGCGATCAATACCATAGATAGAAATAATTTTAGCCAAAATGATATAGATTTCTTTTTATCATTTTCTTCTGCTTGTGCTGTCGCCATTCAAAAGACAACCTTACTCAATAATTTAAACATAGCAAACATTGAACTCAAACAAAAGTTAAGTACTCTCGAATCACTCTTTGAACTTGGGCAAGCAGTTCTTGAATCCCACGATGAGCTGGGGCTAATGTCTAGGTCTCTTGCCATTCTTTCTAAAGAATTGGATGCGGAAGATGCAGGCATGGTGATCTTTCTGGAAGGAAAAAAGAAAATCATTCAAGTCTATGCCAGGCAGAATGGAGTGGTTTTTGAATCATTTTATGATGTCACTGAAAGTAATTTAATCCTCAGTTCTATTGAATCCAAACAACCTTTACTTGGAACTGTCACACTCGAATTAGCAAATGATTTTTTAGGATTAGAATCCTTTGTGTTAAAAGAATCTTATTTGGTTTTACCCGTGTCACCGAGCGGAAGTTCATTGAAGGCGGCACTATATGTTTGTGGTAAAAGAAAAAGAACAGGATTTGGGGAAGCTGACCTCCGTATGTTCAAAACGATTTCTAGCCCTCTTGCCAAGGCTTACGAAAATTTAAGATTAAACCAGGAAATTATCACAAAAAAATCTATAGAAAAAGAGATTGAGATCACTCGTAATATCCAGAACAATATTTTACCAAATTCACTTCTTAAGTCTTCCCAATTTGATTTAGGTGTTAAATCAGTTGCCGCCAAGGAAGTGTCAGGTGACTTTTATGATTTCCATCAATATGGAACCCATAATTTTTCATTTTTAGTTGCTGATGTCTCTGGAAAAAGTTTACCCGCGGCCATTTTTATGGCCATGTCATCTTCGATTATTCGTACTCTCTCACGCACAACTGAATTATCACCTTCGGAATTATTAAAAAGAGCCAATCAATTAATATATGAGGATTCCCAGTCAGGGATGTTTGTTACTTTGTTTTTTGCTAACTTTGATTCGGTGACAAAAAAGATTCGTTTTGCCTCAGCAGGTCACAATGATCAAATTTGGATACGTGCCGATGGAAGTTATGAATTATTAAAAGGGAAGGGTGCTCCCCTTGGTGTTGTGCCCGTAGGAAAGTATATCGGTGGCGAAATCGATATGGTCCCAGGCGACATGCTTGTTTTTTATACAGATGGTGCGATAGAAGAGAAAAATAAAGAGGACGAAGAATTTGGATTAGATAGACTTATCAGTGAGATCATATCTAGAAGAGATAAAAGTTCCCAAGAAATCATCGAAGAAATATATAAAATCATTCGTGAATTTTCCGAAGAATCAGAACAATACGATGACTTTACAGTCATGATCTTAAAATTTCCAGAAACCAATTCCGAGTTTTATGCCAAAACCTTCCCTGCATTATCTTCGGAAATCCCTAAATTGCGCGATTTTCTTGCAGAAAAATTAAGAGATAAGGTGACAAGAGAACATGCTTTCGATGACATACTTGTTTCCCTAGATGAAGCCGCGACAAATATAGTTATGCATGGTTATGCGGGAATTTCAAATGACGAACCGAGCTTTGAATGTAAAATTCAAATTGAAGGTGAAGTTGCCATTTTCACTCTGGTAGATGAAGCCAAGGCATTTCAAAGGGAATTTGTTCCCACACCTTCTTTAGAGGCAAATTTAAAAGGGGAAAGACGCGGTGGTTTTGGCGTTTTCTTAATGGAAAAACTAATGGATAAGGTCTCTTATCATTATGATGGCAAAAAGAATTATACCTATTTAGAAAAGAGGATTATATGAGCGAACACACGATTAGTATACGTTCCGAACTTATTGGCGATAAACTTGTCGTTCATTTTCAAGGAAATTTGGACGTTCATAATACGCATCAAATTGAACAGGATCTAATGAATATGGTAAAATCGGCTAAGACCTCTATCGTTTTTAATTTAAGCGATGTTCAATTTATATCTTCGGCAGGACTTCGGGTGCTTGTGACTTCACTCAGGCTTTGTCAAGATCTAGGTATCAAAATAGCAATTTGTTCGCTTCGACCAGCGGTAGAAAAGGTTTTTGATATCATAGGTATGCAACAGTTATTTACCATTCATTCGGATCTGAATGCGGCCCTTTCTTAAAATAAACTTTTCTCAGTGTCAAATATAAAAAAATTGGAAAAAACAAACTATGGAAACTAAGTTATACTCTCTAGATAATCCTTTTCAAAACAAAACTTCCTCCGATTCCGAGTTTCCCAAGGGCATTTATGATGATGCATTAAAACTCGGAAAAGAACTTATCGAAAAACCCGTCTTAGGTGGTGGTGAAGATAGAATTCGAGTTCAACATTCTAAAAACCGAATGACTGTATGGGAACGAATCAAAGTTCTTACCGATGCTGAACCAAATATCACATACCAAAACTGGGGTCCAAATTTGGATGGCGCTTCGATAGTTACAGGCATTCTAAATATTGAAGGAAGAGATGTAGCCGTTTACGGTCATGATTTTACACTTCGCGCAGGTTCCATGGACGCGACTAACGGAAGTAAGCTTGCCCGTTTGATCCTAATGGCAGGTGAACAGGGAATCCCACTTATCGGTATGAATGATTCAGCGGGAGCCTATGTTCCAGCGGGTGTCGGTGGTCTTGATGGATATTCCGAAGCCTTTACAGCACTACGAAAGATCAGTGGTGTTGTTCCTTCCATCATGTTAATGTTTGGTTTCAATGCTGGAGGCGGTGCCTATCTTCCAAGACAAGGATCATTTATGATCCAGTGTGATAATACATTCTTTGGTCTAACAGGGCCGGGCGTTGTTAAAACTGTGCTTGGTGAAGATATCTCTGCTGAAGATTTGGGTGGACCAAAAGTCCATGGCCAATCAGGCGTTGTGGACTTGGTGACAAATGATGAGCTTGGTTCTTTACGAACTGCAATTCGTCTTCTTTCTTATTTACCAGATAACAATCGTTCAAATGCACCTTTTTATCCAACATCGGATTCATTGGATCGTTTTATCTACGAAGAAGATATTTTGTTCCGTAAAACGTTTAATAGTCCGACAGGAATGAACACTCCTTTTGACATTACACTTTATCTCCAACAAATTTGTGACCATGGTGAGTTCTTTGAAGTGCAACCGCAAAGAGCTCGTAACATCGTGACGGCCTTTGGTCGGATCGGTGGTCATGTAGTGGGTTTTCTTGCCAACAATTCGGCAGTGTCTTCCGGTCAAATAGACATTGGGGCTTCTAGAAAAGGGACTCGTTTCGTTCGGTTTTGCAATTTGTACAATATTCCTATGGTGTTTGTAGAAGATACGACAGGATTTTTACCAGGTCGCGACCAAGAACATAATGGAATCGTTTTGGAAGGTCGTAAATTATTGGATTCGATTATTGATTTACGAACACCTAGATTAACTTTGATTATACGAAATGCTTTTGGTGGGGCTTATGCGACATTTAACTCGTATTTTACGGGAGCATCTGCGGTATTCGCATTGCCAACCGCAAGAATTGCCGTAATGGGACCTGCGGGAAAAGAATATGTATACAAAGATGAAATCACAAATATCCAAAAGGAATACCTAGCTAATTTAAAAAGTGGTAAAAATGAAAAGGACGCTATTTCCATTCGCGATGCAAAACTTTTAGTGATTAACCAAAAGTATGAAAAAGAACTTATGAATCCAAAAGAAGCTCTTTCACTTGGATCTGTTTCTTCCATCATCCTACCAGGTTATACTCGTAAGGTGCTTGCAAAAAATCTAAATTTCTTAATGTCAAAATATAAACCCGCTCCAATGGGCGGCCCTCAAAGGGAGTTTGAGTAAATCCTATGCTCGACAAAAATTTCAACCGTTTAAAATTTCAAGAATCGAATTCCGAGTGGATTAGATCGTTTTCCGTAGATTCTATAAAATGTCTTATCGTTTGCCGAGGCCCTGTGCGTAAAGAAACGATGGATGTCTTTGACCTAATTGGCGTTAAAGAATATGGAATTTTACTTTCTGAAAAGGATTCCATTGTTTATCCAAAAGCACTGGCACCTGAATTAAGAAATTTTAGATTTCCAGAAAATGTGCACCGAGTCCCAGATTATATGGGTGCCGGGAAAGAAGAAAAAGAACAAAGAATTAAACAAATTATTTCGATCGCAAAAGACAATGGTTATACGCACCTTTTTGCTGGTTATGGATTTATGGCAGAGGATGCCGAGTTTATAGAAGCCATTGAAGATTCTGGTCTAACGTTTATGGGCCCAAGTTCACATGTTGCTAAGGGAGCAGGGGCTAAGGACGAAGCAAAAAAATTGGCTCGGTCTTTGAAAGTTTCTGTCACTCCTGGTGTAGATAATATCACTGCGCTTGCACTTGTTCGTAAAGTTGGAAACAAAGATGGCCTTTTAAAAATTGCAAAAGATAACCAAATTGATTTCAAATTTAATGATTCCTTAAGTATCGAAGACAATGCGGAACTCCTTCTCCAATTGTCTTATGAAAAAACAGTAGACCTAACATCGATTCCAGATTTGCAAAAAGAATCGCATATCCTATGTGAAGATATTTGGAAACAATATCCTGGTAAGAGGATTCGTTTTAAATATATTGGTGGTGGTGGCGGTAAAGGCCAAAGAGTCATCAATGAAAAATCGCAAATTGATGCAGCAGTAATGGAAATTTTAGCCGAGTCTAAAGTAACAGCTATTGGTTCAAACAGAAATTTCCTTATCGAATTAAATATTGAAAATACAAGACACAATGAAATTCAAATGATAGGAAATGGTGAGTGGTCACTGTCCCTTGGTGGACGTGATTGTTCTTTGCAAATGCATGAACAGAAGTTACTCGAAATTTCCCTAACGCAAGAATTATTAGAGAAAGAAGCGAATGCAGTTAAGTCCTCTAATCCGAAAAAAGCTGAAATTCTCCTGAAAGATTTAGAAACCTTAAAGGATATGGAACATCAGGCGGAAGTATTCGGAAAAGCCATTCGTTTGAATAGTGTATCTACTTTCGAGTGTATAGTGGAAGGTAATAGCTTTTTCTTTATGGAAGTCAATACGCGCATCCAAGTGGAACATAGGGTCACTGAGATGGTTTACCAGCTAAAGTTTGTTAATCCTTCTGATCCAAATGACTATTTTTATGTAGATTCCCTTGTTGAAGCTATGGCCATTTTGTCCATTCACGCAAAAAGAGTTCCAAAACCGGAAAGAATTCTTCGTAATGTTTCGGGTGCAGAAGTGAGAATTAACGCCACTAACCGCGCCTTACAGCCACATGCGGGTGGTATCATTCAAAACTGGTCAAAACCGGTTGAAGGTGAAATTCGTGATGACCAAGGCATTTGCACTCGCAATCCAGATACTGGTGCCTTTGTTCACTACAACCTTGCTGGAGCCTATGATTCAAATGTGGCGCTAATTGTGAGTTATGGGGAAGACAGAACACACAATTTAGAGATTTTGGGGAACATACTTCGTAAAACTGTGTTACGTGGTCAAAACCTAGAAACAAATCTACTTGTTCATTATGGATTGATACAATGGATTTTAGGTAAGGACTCCATGTTTAAACCATCTACTGCGTTTATGATTTCCTATCTAGCAGGCATTGGTTCTTTACAAGCGATCATAAACGATATAGATTTAGAATATCTTTGGAGCGAAAAAGTCAAAAAAGCTGATCCTGAATTGAAGAAAGTTTTGTCAAAAAAGCTTACTCTTGTTCTACGACCAATTGAAAAGCTCTTAGCAAATCCTCATGTATTGGGTGGTTTTTTAGGTTATTATGATGGTAAATTGTGGGATAAAAAGAATGGAAAATTATCTTTCTCTGAAAATCCTATTAACTTCTTAGAAAAACTTTACTATTACCTAAATCTGGAGGACGTAAGTACAAAGCCTCCTTCTGAAAAAATTTGGGATCACGATCTTAAGCTTTTAACAAATGCCAAGGCTTTTTATTCCGAATTACAATCGCGTTTGGGTATTACTAGCTGGATTGATTTAGATGAAATACTAAAGTCTTCCAAAAATCCAAAACCGGGAGCCATTTCAGATGTAGAATGGAGCTCTTCACTTGCCGCTCACAATGGATTTCAAGCGGGACTAGAGGTTCTTCTCATCATTCCTAATTTAGGAATCAAATCAAATTTCTTTGAATTAGGAATGGATAACAATTTGGAAGGTGTGATTCCTGAAGCATTCAAAAAAGCAGAAACTCGTGATGCTTTGATTAAAACTTTAAATCCACCTCCAAAAATGAGCGGAGATGAAATTGTTGCCCCAATGGGTGGAATGTTCTATTCAAAAGAAGCACCTAACTTACCTGCAATCATTGAAGAAGGACAAAGATTTGTAGCGGGCCAGCCTTTATTCATTATTGAAGTTATGAAAATGTTCAATAAAATACTTGCGCCTGTTAGTGGTACTGTTGTGAAAAATCTTATGGTGGATTCGGATGGAAAAATCGTTACAAAAGGACTGCCAATTTTTAAAATTAAGCCTGACGAAATTTTAAAAGAGGAAACGCCGGAAGAAATCCGCCTTCGAATGATTAAAGTTACAACGGAGATTTCTACTTTTTAAGTATAACCGACGATTGCTTTATGCATTTCGCGGAGTGGTAGGACGTTATCTGCTGCTCCGCGTTTGATTGCCTCTTTCGGCATACCAAAAACTACACAAGATTCTTCGCTTTGGGCGAAGGTACCTGACCCTGATTCTTTCATTTCTAATAGTCCAGCCGCACCATCATCACCCATACCTGTCAAAATGATACCGCGTGCATTTTTCCCTGAATTTTTAGCAACAGAACGAAATAAGACATCCACAGACGGACGGTGACGATTGACTAAAGGTCCATCTTTAATTTCTATAAAATACTGCGCTCCAGATCGTTTTACTTGCATATGTTTATTGCCAGGAGCAATGAGAGCAAGGCCTGGTGTGACTCGGTCCCCATCTTTACCTTCACGCACATCGATTTCGCAAATGCTATTTAATCTTTTGGCAAATGCTTCGGTAAATTTTTCAGGCATATGTTGGACAATGACGATTCCTGGAGTTTTATCTCTAGGTAATTTCATTAGTATTTCTTCCAAGGCAATCGTGCCTCCAGTGGATGTTCCGATGGCGACTATTTTTTCTGTAGCTTTGATCTGAGAAATATCTGTCTGGATTTTGATTTTTTCTACATGAGTGAGAGTGCGTGGTGTCATTCTACTTAAAATAGTTTCAGAGGCTCCAATGACTGCATCCACAAGTACCATGGACGTTTCATTTAAAAAATCTTTTAAACCTACTTTTGGTTTGGTGATGATTTCGACGGCACCGAGAGATAATGCCATGAGTGCTGTGTCAGATCCTTCTTCTGTTAAAGTTGAGCAGATAACGATAGGAGTCGGCCTTTCTGACATTATTTTTTTTAAGAAAGTGATTCCATCCATTCTTGGCATTTCGATATCTAAAACAATCACATCTGGCCAATTTGAATTCATTTTTTCCATTGCAAATATGGGATCGGAGGCACTTCCTAAAAATTGAAAATGTGGATCTTTTGAAAATATGTCAGTTAATACTTGTCTGACGACAGCAGAATCATCGACTACAAATACTTTAATTTTTCTCATGCATTTTCATGGTGTGTTTCTAACCAAACTTCACCATCCCAAATTGTAAAAAAAACCTTTCTGTGCCCATTGCCACCAGTATTTTCAGAAGTGATTTTTACAGAGTGTTCATTTAAAATATCTTTTGCGAATTGGATATTTTTCATACCGACTAACATTGAATTGCTAGCCGAAATTTCATCTACAAGGCTACGTTCAACTTTTGAAAACATATTTGAACCTCCAAAAATTTTTGCTTGGTAATCCGAGATCGGGGTGTGATTTACTTTTGTTGATTTTAAAAAATAATTAAATGCCTCATCACCGTATTTACCTTCTAAACCAGGCGAAATAGGTTTATCTGATTTATGCGAAAGGAGGTAATGGCACATCCCTCCGATATGTAATTTTGGATGCCATAAGATAATGGAAACACAGGATCCAAGCAAAGTTCGGACTCGGACATTTGGACCACCAAAGTAAAGTTCGCCGGGATTTAAATAAATATCCTTAACTTCTTTTGGTGGCGCTAGAGTCATATTTCGCTAGTTTGTGCTGATAAATTTGCACTTTCTTGTAAAGTAGCTAACTCATCTAAATTTAGAATTTGCTCAATATTTAAAAGAATTACAAATTTTTCATCTACCTTTCCGATACCTTGCATAAAATCTAATCGTATTTTGGCTCCAAAACTTGGTGCATTTTCTACTTTATCAGGAAGGATATCAACAACCTCATTTACTGCATCTACAAGTAGACCGACATCTATGGATTCTTTTTCTAAAGCTACTTCCGTAATGATAATACATGTTTTGCGACCAAATTCGGTTTTACGTTTGTAAAACCTATGATTCAAATCGATAACAGGTACAACATTGCCACGAAGATTGATGACACCAGGAATGTATTCTGGCATCATCGGCACATGCGTGACTGATTCAAATTCAATGATTTCTTTGATATGTAATATCCCAATACCAAAAGTTTCATTTGAAATTAGGAAAGTTAAAAATTGTATTTCTTGCAACATATTTAACCTACCTAAAATTTTTGAAACTTATCATGATTCTCACCAGTTGTTGATAATCTAGATCCTGGATTTTGTTTTGAAACTGGAGTTCTCGTCGGTTGAATTTTTTTTGCATTTGATTGCGTAACACTTTGTGCTACTTTAAAAAAACTTATTGAACCGAGCAATTGTTCGGCGCGAGCTTTTAATTCTTCGGCAATGGCAGCTAATTCCTCTGAGGCGGAGGCACTTTGTTGTGAAACTTGGTCGAGTTGCGACATAGCCTTATTCACCTCATTGACACCAGAGGATTGTTCTTGACTAGCAGCTGCTATTTCTTGTACCAAGTCAGCGGTTTTGTTAATAGCTGGCACAATTTCTTCGATTAGTTTACCGGCCGCTTCTGCGATTTGAACGGAACCACCAGCAAGGGAACCAATTTCATTTGCTGATTTCTGACTTCTTTCTGCTAGTTTTCGCACTTCTGAAGCGACAACGGCAAAACCTTTCCCATGTTCACCGGCACGAGCCGCTTCAATAGCGGCATTTAATGCCAGTAAGTTGGTTTGATAGGCGATATCTTCTATGATGGATATTTTATCAGCAATCTCTTTCATGGCAGAGACTGTATTTTTTACTGCTTCTCCACCTTGTTTTGCTTCTCTGGCTGATTTTGTCGCAATGGAATCGGTTTGTTTTGCATTTTCTGCATTTTGATCAATAGATGCTCCCATTTCTTCGAGGGATGCTGTTGTTTCTTCAACAGAAGCTGCCTGTTCACTAGCACCTTGAGATAATGTGCCAGCAGTGGAAGATACTTCTTCTGCCGCATTGACTAGGGCATCCGTATTCAATTTTACTTCGTCTATGATTTTGATTAACGTTTTTGTCGTGTTGTTAAATGAATCACGAAGTTTCGCAAAACCAAAATCGTATTCGTTTTGAATTTGTGCTGTGAGATCACCAGCTTCTAATGCGGATAGTCCTACAACTAAATCTTCTACGATTCGATTTGTTTCTATTGATAATTTTTTCTGATCAGTAATATCAGTTGCAAATTTGATAACTTTGTAAGGTTTTCCATTAAAATCCAATATAGGATTGTATGTTGCCTGTAACCAAACTTCTCTTCCACCTTTTCCTATTCTTTTATATTCAGCAGTTTGAAATTCGCCACGATTTAAAGCGGCCCAAAATTGACGGTATTCTTCCGAATTTACTAACGAAGGTTCAGCGAACATACGGTGATGTTGACCTTGTATTTCATTTAGAGAATAGCCCATAGTTTGTAGGAAAATATCATTGGCAGTGATTATTGAGCCATCCATATTAAATTGAATGGTCGCTTGCGATTTACTGATAGCTTGGATTTGACCTTCATAATCCAAATTCTTCTTTTTCTGATCAGTGACATCACTTGCAAATTTAATAACTTTATAAGGTTTACCTTGTGTATCAATGATGGGTGTATAAGTAGCTTGGAGCCAGACTTCTCGGCCACCTTTTGCGATTCGTTTGTATTCAGAAGTTTGAAATTCCCCTCGGTTTAAAGAAGCCCAGAATTGACGATACTGTTCAGTATTAACTTCATTAGGATCCACGAACATTCTGTGGTGTTGGCCTTTAATCTCTGTTAGACTGTAGCCAATCGTTTTTAAGAAATTTTCATTAGCTGTTTCTATTGTTCCATCCATTTTGAATTCAATGGTCGCCTGAGATTTATCTATAGCTTTTTGATTAGCATTTTTTTCTGTAGAATCTGCCCACTCAACAACACTTCCTAATCTTTCACCTGATTCAGTGATGATGGGATTGGCAATTAAATCAAATTCACGATTTCCGATTTTGATACTACTTCTAAATTCAGAAGTGAATGTACTTAACAATCTTCTTTGATGGCTTGGATCTTTATGATAACTATCTATATTGCTATTCATTAATTTACCTAATGAAAAGTGTGTCAGCTGTGTTTTGATGTCCATCTCAGATTTGGCAAACATAGATTGTATCGCTTTGTTCATATAATTAACGTTCAGATCTTTGTCCGCCATCATGATGTTAGTAGAAACATTGTCGAGTGCGCTTTTAATAATTTTGTTCATCTTATCTTGCTTTTGATAGATATGAAAGATGTAGTAGGTGAAAAGAAAAAAGATAAGAGAAAATAAAATCGAACTGCCAAGAATTAAATAATAAGGACTTTCGGAAGTTGTCGAAGATTCCAGTGAATTTGCTGGGCTAAATTTAGATTTTTCATTCAATATAAATTTAACTTGCGAAGATATCGATTCAATAAGTTTAGTTTTGAATTTTTCTTTTTTGATTAATTTATCTTCTTCAGTTAATATTTCAGTCGCTAACGAAAGTGATGTGGATGTTATTGAATTTTGAGTTTCAATGAATTCATTCCAATCATTAGTAGCTTTTTCGTTGGGTTCAATTTTTTTAAATTCTGTGACCAGATTTTTCATCTCTTCGCTTATATCTTTTATTCTTTTGTTGAAAGATTGTGAATCTTCATTCGTCTGAGAAAAGATTAAAGAATCAATATTTGATTGAAGCAAAAAAAGTTTTTCGGTAATTTGTGTGAGGATTTTTTCTTTTTGTCCAATGGATTTTTGATTTAACAAATTGATATCAGAGACCTGGTCAATTTTATGAACCGAGGCAAATGATATCCAAATTGTATATCCGATTGTAAGAACCGAAAGTAAGGTTAGTTTGGTTCCGATAGTAAAATTTTTCATAGTATCCTCATTCTATTGTTTTATTTTTTCTAAATTAATGGTTCGCTGAAAAAGCGAAGGTAAATCAACGATCAGCGCAACACGGCCGTCAGCAAGGATCGATGATCCACTGACACCTCGAACATTTTGAAAAACACTGCCCATAGGTTTAATTACAGTTTGAAATTCGCCAAAAAGTTTTTCTACTACGATACCCGCCTTTTTGTCACCCGATCGAACTATAACAATGTTTTGGCGAGCATTCACAGAGGGTTCTTCTATTTCAAAGACGTCCTTCATTTTTATATAAGGAATCAAACTTCCTCGCAATGGAAAATATTGATTTTGTAAATCATTGGATTCGATATTGAATTCTAAACATTCCAATACCATTTCCATGGGTAATATATAGTAGGACGAACCTACACCAACCAAAAACCCATCTATAATAGCAAGTGTTAAAGGAAGACGAATTAAGAAAGAACTTCCTTTGCCAAAGGTTGATTTGATTTGTACGAGTCCACGTAAGGATTCTATATTCTTGTGAACTACATCTAAGCCGACACCGCGACCAGATACATTTGTGATAGAAGAGGCGGTAGAAAAACCAGGATGAAATAAAAACTTAAATATTTCTTCTTCTGAATCAGGCTTTAATCCTGAAGCTAATCCTTTTTCGATCGCTTTTTGCCAAACCAGATCAGATTGTATGCCACGTCCATCATCTCTAATTTCAATGACCACCGAACCCGTGTCATGGTAGGCATTTATCCAAAGATTACCTGCCTTAGGTTTTCCGTTGCGAATTCGCTCTTCCGGAGATTCTAGTCCATGATCACATGCGTTTCTGACTATATGAACGAGAGGGTCACCTAATTTATCGACTATGTTTCTGTCTAATTCAGTATCTTTACCTTCAATGTGTAAATTGATTTCTTTAGATAGATCATTTGCTAGATCACGCACAATTCTCTGGTATTTTTGTAATACGTCCCCAATTGGAACCATTCTTAATTTGAGAGAAATTTCTCTGACTTCGTTTAAAAGTCGACTAACAAGCATAGCCGATTCTTGCAGTGCGGAATCATTTTTCCCACTTACTGATTGATTTAAGTTAGCTGATGCAACTACTAATTCGCCAACTCTATTGATTAAAGTGTCCACTCTTTTTGCATCTACGCGAAGAGTTCCACCTTTTGCGTTTGTTTCAGATTTATTTGATTGAGTGGTACTTTCATTGCTCAATTGGTTTTGAGAAATAGAATTTAAAGATTCTAAATTTTGATTTTCTCCAGAAAGTATTTTTAAATACGTGACCAATTCTTTTTCATTGATCATACCCATTTCTTTCCAGACATTTCCAAGATAAATTTCTTCTTCTGGCAATTGACCTGCAAGTGAAACAAGGTCCTCGATTTCTGCGAGTGGGGGAAGGATATGTAAAAAACTATCTGATTCTACAAAATCAAAAGCATTTCGTATTTTTTGAATATCTTCTTTAGATGAAAAAAGAATTTCGAAACCTAAATAACACTCTTCGGGATTAAAACTTTCCAAAACAGGGAAATTGTTCGTTATCGTTTTTAAGTAAGTAATTTTACCAAGTTTTTTTAAATATACAATAAAAGAATACGGATCAAGTCCAGATTGAAAGACGGAAGCGTAAGGTCGAAATGATATTAAATAATTCGAATTAACTAATGAAGGCGAATTTGAGTTTTGTGATTGAATCGAATCTAATTTTTCATTTTGAATGGAAATTGTTTCTTTTGAGTTATTGACGGCAAGTAATGGCTCAATAGAACTAAGCAAATTTTGACCAATTTTTGTTCTTTCGTCTGAGATATTTTTTATAGGTTCTGCTTGGACCAAATAATCTAATTGATCTTTTACCTGCAATAGAAGGTCTGTTAGTTGTTTTGTGTAATTAACTTTTCCTTCACGTACATCATCAAGCAAGTTTTCAACTTTGTGTGCGAATTTGACGGTTTGGTCAAAACCAAACATGCCTGCGGTTCCTTTGATGGTATGTACTGATCTAAAAAGAGCATTTAAGTCTTCTGATGTTGGATTTTTTTTCTCCATATCGAGGAGAATTTCTTCCATATTAACGAGCAATTCTTTGGATTCGATAATATAGGCATCTATAACTTCGGATAGATCCATATTATTCTTTTTTTGTACCGTAAGATAATTCTAATTCATTGGAAAATTCTTTACTAATTTTGATTTTATCCCCAAAAAAACCGATCATACCAAGGACATCAAAAACCTTGATGACTGGCAATGAATGATTATTTAAAGTTAGGTGGATATGGTTTTGCAAGCAGTGTTTTTTAATATACACCAATAATTGGACGCCTGCAGTATCAATTCTTTGAATTTTATGAAGATCAACGGATAGTTTACTGCCAGTTTTTATAGTTAAATTTAAAAATTTTTCCTTCCAAATCGAAATATATTGAATCGTTAAATAACCTTCCCAAGCTGAGAAATATTCTTCGTTAGTTTCTTTTATCTTAATTATAGGTTCCATAATTTAAGCCTTAAGGCATAAGTTTAGAGATAGTATCCAGTAATTCTTCGGGGGAAAAGGGTTTCGTTAACCAAACTTTTGCCCCAGCATCGAGGCCTTGTTGTTTTTTTTCGGGTTGTGATTCTGTGGTCAGCATGATGATGGGAGTAAATTTATATTTTGGATTTTCTTTAGCTTTTTTTATGAATGTGATACCATCCATATTTGGCATATTCATATCAGAAACAATGAGATCGATTTCATTTTCGGAAAGTTTTTTTAGACCCTCTACACCATCACCTGCTTCTATTAGTTCAAAATTAGCATTCTTTAGGTGGACGGAAATTATTTTACGAAATACAGCCGAATCATCTATGATTAATATTTTTTTATTCATTATTTACTCCAATTAATTTTGAATAGGTATAAAAAGTTCTGCTAAGGTACATAAACTAGAATCTTCGGTCGTATGATCCTTGGCATTGCGAATGAAAAACATACCATTGTGTTTATTTGCGATGTATTCAACCATTGTGAGTCCAAGTCCTAGGCTGAATGGTTCTTCTCCGTGAACATCTTCCACAGGTGGATGAAATCGGAAGAAGGGTAGGGTTAATTGCTTTTGCAATTCTTGTGGAATGTTGCTATATAAATCATTTTTTAATTTGTTTTTAACAGATAAACAAAAATATCCATCGATTACCGTTATGAAAGTATCAATATAGGAATTATTTTGACTATATTTAAGTGCATTGAGAATGATTTCTTTTAATGCTAAAAATATAAGATCTATATCAAGTAATAGTTTATAATCACTTTTGAAAATAGGGGGTTTTAACGTTATCGATTTTTGTTTAGATATTTTTTCAAAATGAAGGATTAAAGAGGATATTTTCTCTATGAGTTCAGAAGAGTTATGTTTACTGAGATTCACTTGTAATTCTAAAATTTCGACGGCTTTATCAAGCCCACGTAACATAGATTTGGTATGATTGTTGTTTTCTTCCAAAAGAGCAAATAGTTCACCATCAATGGAAACTTGGCCATCATCTGTTCGTTTTGATGTTTGGCTGATGGTATCGATTAAAGTTGCCATTGCACCAAAACCGGAACCTTGGGATAAAGTGGTTTTTAGATTAAATATAGATGCGTTTTCAGTATTTGCTCCAGAATTTTTGCGAGCGCTTTCTTTATAATTAAGCCATTCTAAATGGTCACGGAGTTCTTTGGATTCTTCTTTTAATAAATTTCTTTCTATATCGATGAGATATCTATATTCTAAGGCTTTTTGCAAACTCACTTTGAATAGGTCTAAATTGATGGGTTTAATCAAATAATCATAAACTCCGAGTTTCATAATGTTTATGATTTCCTCGGAAGAGTCTATTGCTGTTTGGACAAGAATGACAGAATCTGGATACTTTTCTTTTACTGCTTTGATAAAAGATTTCCCATCCATTACAGGCATCATCAAGTCAACAATGTAAATGCTAAATGTTTGGTGGTCCAACAAATCTAAGGCAACACGACCATTTTCTGCAATTTTATATTTTACATCTAGCGAGTCGCAAATGCCAGCAAGTAACATTTGGTTCTCCTCGCGATCTTCCACGATCAATATAGGATGTAGTGGTCTACGAGTTTGGGAAATTAATTTTCCAATTTCATGACCAATGGGATTTTGAGATAGACCAGGCATCATCTATATTATCGGAAATGATAAGCATAAAAAAAAATACCTGCAATCTCTTTAAAAAATTAATGAGAAATAGATTTAGTTGGAATACTAAGAATGAAAGTCGATCCAAATCCGAAAGAACTTTCAAAGAAAATTGATGCGCCAAGCATTTCTGCAAATTTTTTAGAAATCGTCAAACCAAGCCCTGTGCCTTCAATGGATTTATTTTCAGTAAATCGAGCAAAAGAATCAAATAAGCGTTCCTTGTCTTCTTCACGTATGCCTTCACCCTGATCTTTGACCTTAATAAGAAGATCATTTTTTACTATTTCTAAAGAAACATTCACTTGAGATTTGGATTTTGAGAATTTGATAGCATTCGAAATTAAATTGAGTATTATTTGATACAATTTTGTTCGGTCTGAAATTAATTTGAATGATTCTAAATTGTTGGTTTCAATGATTAAACTAATTTCGGAACTTTCTATTTGGGGGGTCAAATTCTCTTTGCAATTCAATAAGATTTCATAGGGATACACTGGACTCATATCCAAAGAAACTTTACCTGCTTCAATTTTTGAAAGTTCTAAAAGTTCATTGATCATTTTGAGAAGTGTCTTTCCAGATTTATTGATATATTCTATATATTTTTTACTCGTCGTATTATCTTCAGGAAGTTTGATGATTTGAGAAAATCCAATAATGGAATTTAAAGGGGTCCGGAGTTCATGGCTCATATGTGCTAGAAATTCCGATTTTACTTTATTTGCTGATTCAGCTGCTTCTTTAGCTTTTACTAAATCGTTAGTACGAATTTCAACTAATTCTTCGAGATGTTCATGGTAAAGTTTCAGTTCATTACTTGTTTTTAATCGTTCGATATAATTGCCCACCCAATTCGAAACCGTTTTAAAAAGTAAAATTTCATCTTGTTCTAATATTGTATTGTTTTGTTTTTCCCAACCAAGAATACCATAGTACTTACCGCTAATATAAATCGGAATCATTAATACATAACTGCACCCTCGGGCAAAAAACCATTTTTCGTTTTTTTTCGCCATATCTACATTGATAGAAATCCATTCATTATCAATTAACTGCTTATGCCATAATTGTAAACTTTCTTCAGTCCATAATTTATTGGTTAATAAATTGCTATAACCAAGGTAATCTGGATTCTTTTTTGCTTCGAAGTGTAATGCATACTCTATATCTGAATCGCTATCTATGTTTTGTAAAAGATAAACACAATCCATTTCGGTGAAATATAAAAAGTCTTCCAAGGATTCACTTAGAATATGTGGAGTTGGGTTCGGTTGAATTAAAACTTGAGTAGTAGAAGAGACGCCAAGTTCAAATAACATACGTTTTGAGATGTTTTTTTCCATTTGTTTTTGCTGGCTAATATCTTCAATATTAAATAAAACAAATGTTGGATCAGATTCCTTTTCAAAAATTACTGACAAAGTAATTTTTGCTTCAAAAGGTTCTTTGCTTTTTTTATAACATGTAAGTTCGGTAACCAGATTTGTTTTGGATTTTAAGGCATCTTCAATTTTTAATAAAGTGGAGTCCCGAGTCAGAGGGCCAAATAGTATCCTTGGACTTTTTCCAACTAATTCTTCCTCAGTATAACCTGTTAAATTACTCAAGGCTTCATTGATGATTTCTATATTAAAGGTCTCTCTAAAGTTGATATTGAAATTTAAAATGAGACTGGCTTCATGGCTTTGGTGGAACATCGATTTGTATAAAGCTGATTCATAACTAGTTCTTATCCGAACAAAATAAGATTCCAGTATATAAATGATTCTCGTCCACTCAATGTGTTCGGAGATCCAATCCGCGGAGACTTCTGTAATTAATAAAACACCAAGCAGACGTTTGTCTTTTTTTATAATCAGTGTGATATTGTAGTTATCTGATTGAAAAGATTTATCAATATTTAATAGTTTTAATGTACCTAGTTTTAATTTTTCTTCGATGGCAGTAAGTGTGCCTGGTGAATAAATTTTTTCTTCACGGTAGGAAGATATACATTTCCAATTTGATTTCCTCTTTTGATTTTTTATGGGTTCAAAGGAAAAGGATTCAATATTGCCCCAATACTCGATTTGAGAAGCATTGGTGATACTCTGAAATTGTATTACCACTTCGGAAATAAGATCTTCCGTTGGTGTATTCATTAAGGATAAACCTGAGATAAATCCCTTCGTCTCTAAAAATAAAGTTCTGTTTTTCTGAATTCTATCAGCATTAACTCTTTCGGTAATATCTTCAATGATACAACTGTAAGGAGGGGGAGCGTTTGGTGTTAAGCTAGGGATTAAAAATATTTGATAAGAAAATATTTTTATTTCATTTTGATTCTTTTCTTCAATAATCCCATTTGAATGTGAAGAGAAATCTGTTTGAGACTTTACGATTTTTAAAAATATATTATGGTAACTTATTTTTTCAGCAAGTCCGTTTTGATAAAGGATGGTTGGTTTTTCGGAATCTCTTACTGCTATAAAAACAGCTTGGTTTAAGTTTGCTAAGGTTTCATAGGCGAGTAATAGATGGTCAAGTTTCCTTGTATCATTTCTTTCAAAAAATGTAGAAGGATCCTCTGGCATTTAAAAATGAGTTAATAGATCTTTTGGTAATTTAAAACTCATAGTGTCTTCTCTGCTTTCTGGAAAAAGAGTCACGTTCGCATTTGGAAAATAAGCAAGTAATGTTTCTACAATTTCATCTACGAGAACTTGCGGACTCGAGGCTCCAGCTGTAATACCTAAAATTTTTATTTTATGTTCTTTGAGGTATTCTTTATTTATTTCCTCCCGGCTCGTGATTCGAAAAGATAAAGGCTTCGTTTTTTTTGCCAGTTGAAGTAACCTAACCGAATTTGAAGAGTTTGGTGATCCGATGACAAGCATAGCATCGACAGAGTCTATCATACTAGTCACAGCTTCTTGCCGTTCTGTTGTCGCATAACATATGTCATCTTTTTGTGGATGTTCAACGAATGGGAAAACTTCGGCAATTTTTTCAACAATACCTTTTGTGTCAGTAACTGAAAGTGTCGTTTGCATCAGATAAGTGAGAGGTTTTTCTTTCGAAATGAGGTCTTTTAAATTCACAACATCATTTTCATCCTCTACGAGAAACATATCTGCTTCCCCCATAGTTCCTATGGCTTCGTCATGACCTTTGTGTGCGATATATATGATTTGGTGAGTGTCTTTAATATTTCTAGCTTTCCTATGAACTCTAGTCACAAGAGGACAGGTAGCATCACCTATATGCATGCCTCTTGATTTTGCATCTGCAACGACTTCAGGTGAAACTCCGTGGGCCGAAAAGATAACTGTCGCGCCATTCGGGGCTTCCGAAAGTTCTTCAATAAATTTGATTCCTCGTTTTTTCATTTCATCCACAACTCTCTGGTTATGCACGATTTCCTTACGCACATAGAGTGTTTCATTGGGCTTAGAGGCAAAAACGGTGTCAACGTAGGATATGGCATACTTTACGCCTGCACAGAAACCGCGGGGGTTGGCCAAGTAGATAGTCTCGAGCAAATGGGAACCTTCCTTAAGTCTTTTTGCCAAGATTCCTACCAAATGCAAAGAGAATTTTTCTGCTGTGACATATTGCTTTTTAGCGGAAGTCAGCTTTTATTCTAAAAATCTTTTATTTATCTATTATCCCATCCTCATAATTAACCGATCATGTTCTTGAAAGGGCCAAGGATGGCCTCTTCGAAAATTCATCAATTTCCCTCACCTTATTTTTGGGGAGGGGGAACGGATTCAAGGAGGAACCCGGATGATTATCAACCACAATATAAGTGCGATCTTTGCACACAGGACTTTGAAGGCTAACGACACTAACCTGAGCAAAGATTTAGAGAAGTTATCTTCTGGTATGCGTATTAACAAAGCCGGAGACGATGCTTCTGGACTTGCGGTGTCTGAGAAAATGAGAACTCAGATCTCGGGTCTTCGACGTGCGGAACAAAACACTGAAGATGGTATGTCCCTCATCCAAACGGCTGAAGGATATCTCCAAGAAACACATGAAATCGTTCAACGAGTTCGCGTGTTAGCTGTTCAAGCAGCCAACGGTATCTACACGGAAGAAGATAGACAACAGATCCAAGTGGAAGTTTCTCAGTTAGTGGATGAGATCGATCGTATCGCTTCGCAAGCAGAATTCAACAAAATGAAACTGCTTACAGGTGCATTCGCGAGACTTAACCCTACTGCGAGTATGTGGTTCCATATTGGAGCTAACATGCACCAGAGAGAGCGCGTTTTCATTGAAACAATGAACACTGCGGCATTGGGATTAAGAAACCCTACGGTTCTTACTTTCATTTCTCTTTCGACTGCAGGAAAAGCAAATTCCGTGATCGGACTTTGTGATGATGCCCTAAGAGTGATCTCTAAACAAAGAGCTGACCTTGGTGCTTATTACAACCGTATGGAACATGCTGCGAAAGGACTTATGAACGCTTATGAAAACACACAAGCTTCTGAGTCTCGTATCCGTGATACTGACATGGCTGAACAAATGACCAGCTTCACGAGATACCAAATCTTGACTCAGGCTGCAACTTCCATGCTCGCGCAAGCGAACATGAAGTCTCAGTCCGTGATGAGATTACTCCAGTAATGGGATAGGAGAAGCTAAGAGGTAGAGCAGGTGGTTGGGGCACTGCTTCTTAGTTTCTCTGTTTTCTTTTTGATTTGATCTAAAAACCTGAACATAGTTTTCCTCTCTTTATATTATAATTTAAATATCCTCTTTTTATTTTTATTTCAATCTTACTTAATCTAACGAATGCCTAATTGTAAAAAGATAATTGGTGTTATCTCTTTTGATTGTTAGATAATTGAATCGGTTTTCGATAATTCATTTTCAAGCTTTGGGATGATCAATAATAAATCGCTAACGGAATAGATGAGGTTGAAATGAGTTTAGGAAATAATAGATTATATAGATTAAGCCAAATCGGATCAAATTTAATAAACTACTTTCAATCAAGGAATAAATATGAAAAATATTTCTGTATTTTGTATCTTCTTACTTATTGGTTGTCTATCAGAAAAGGATGATTGTTATGATAAATTAGAAATAAATTCAAGTGATACAAATTGTTTGGTGCTACCTATCGCTTTGCGAAATACAGAAATTAGATCAACGGGTTTAGCTGACATTATTTTTAATGAAATGCCTTCAGTATGAATATGGTAAAACAAAAATGCGAAGGCAAATCTCCGATTTTACCTAGAGGAATAAAGTGAAATGTTAATATTCTACTATTAACAAAGATTGCTTACTTTCTTCGGTTATGTGATTCGTAAGAAATTTGAATTGAAAATGAATTAGAAAAGCATCTGACAAATCATATTTGGGATAAGCCCAGTTGGTTGCTGAATTGAGCCCAAAGGAAGAACGACTATAAATAATATAAATATTTATAGTCAAGATATTAGCGTCGATTAAAAATTTGTAGAAATTTTTCACTAAGTATTTAATTTTACAGGTGATATGCGAAAGTTAAAATAAAAGCAATATTTTTATATTAATTAAAAACAGAAACCGAAAGAAAATCAAATGAACCTTCTTAAAGTTAGTATACATAGCAAAAATATAGCAAAACGAATATTGTTTATAAGTATAATACTTGCGCTTAATTTTTGTTATTCCTTATCGATTATTTCTCCTGGCATCTCTTCTATTTATAAATTAAGAAAAATCGGGGATATACGCTTTGAAGAAGCAAAATTTTACGGAAGTGCAGAATATTCTTATCAATTATTTTTTATTGAAGATTCATTTTTGCAAGAGATCTTCGATGATCCAAATAATTTGTATTTTGATGAGAATCAAAATTTTGGAAAAGAAAAAATTTCAAACCAGGTCAATTCAAAGAGATTTTTTTTGTTTGAACTCTGTTATTCGAAAGATAGGGAATTTGATATTCTGACTGATATAAAAGATTATGATTTCCGATTAAATCAAAATCCATCTTTGTATCAAATTCATTATTCTTATGCATATAGTTATTACCAAAGAGGGGAATACAAATTCAAAAATAAACCTCTTATCGTAAGAGATAAATTACCTCATTCAAAATTACTTCTAACGACAGGGACAGATTTCATTTCTTGCGTCAGATCTATTTTAGTTTATGATCAAAAAAACGAGATCAAAGGGAAAAATTCATTTAAAGTCATTACATCAAATAAAAATCATTTGGATTTTTATTATAATTATATTCATGAATTTGAAAAATACTGGGATGAACCAATGGAAATTCGTGTTAAATAGGAATTCGAAAATACCGAATTTTCCAATTAAGAATTGAAATAAACGCAAATTATGCGATTTATATAAGTAGTAAAAATGTATATTCTTTTCTAGTTTATGAGAGTTTTGCCTAATGTGAGTTGAAAAGACTTAAGCAAAGTATGTTCTAAACTATAACTAGGCTAAACCGTCAGATGAATTTATAGGCATATTTGAAATAGTGTATAGAATGTTAAATAACAGAATACTGAATTTTTATAGTTTAGTCGTCTCAATGATTATAATTATATTCAATTTTTCATGTAAAAGTGAATCTGAATGTCATAAAACAGCCACTAATATAAGTAAAAATTCATGCATCCAAATTTTAACGACACCGATTTTTGATAACTTATCTGAAATGGAACGGAGAGAAGTCATTACTATTGGTCAGTCTTTTTGTTTATTGGAATTAATTACTTTGAATCGTCAAAAAAAGAAATGTGAAACTTTTTAATTTTATTTTTAATTAGAGAAAAATTATGGTTCAGATACGAACGAGTTTATTTATTTTTAATTTTATATTATTTCAAAATTGCCTTTTACCTAATTATATTGATCACACTTATAAATGGACTTTGATAAAAAACATTCCGAATGAATGTTTATTGAAATCTTCGATTGATAGAAACAATAATTTAATCAACTCCTATTTATTGGATAATCAATCTACAATAGATCTAATAGAACATTTTGGTTTGTATCAGAATGGAAAAAATAGAAAAAATACTTTTGTAATCGAAATATTTTCTATGGAAAATATTGAAATTAAACAATTTTCTCCTATTGAATCTTTACTATTACCAGTAGAGGCTTTCAAGGTTGAGATTCATTCCGTTAAAGCGTATGGTTATTTTTGGGAAAGGTGGAACGAAAAACCAATGCGATTGAAAGATTCATATATTTATGAACCAAATTATATTAATACAAATAAATTATTGCCTGATCCAAATGTTTGGTATGTATACTATTTATTTTATATTGGTATGAATTTTGAAAATCTGATTAAAAATGAAATTCATATCACTCAAGTTATTCATAATAGTAACTCCTTTCAGAATCGAGAATGTTTTAATTTCTAGAGACATCTGCGAAAGGGATTTTAGCGGAAATCCTGCGGTACTCTGATCAATTTTGATAGGTTTAGATAATTTCGCCAAATAGAAAACAATGGCAGATTGGAGCGTAAAGCCCGTTCTGCGTTAGCAGATTCGCCCAAGGAATACAAAATAAAAATACTTTTTATTCATCATCGTCTAACATATCAAATCCGCCTACACCAAAAATAAAATCGGCCAACTCATTTAAATTCAATCCGAGGCGAATGCCATAAAAAAAACTGATAGAAGTTTCCAAATGAAGAGGAGCATCACAGCCAGCATTATCTTTCTGATTTTGTTTTGGTATCGGAACAAGGAGTAGCAAATTCAATGCATCAAATGATTTTCCTTTTTCACGTTCAGAATTTCTATACATAGGTCTATGTTGTATCGAATTTTGAATCAAATACGAAGATCCCATTCGATTTCTGTGTTTTCCGATTAAATCAGCGGATAATATATTGATATTTCCATGACCACCTGTTTCATAAAAACCGATGGTACCGCCTCGCATTCCGATACCTTTTGTTGAAGCATTATATGATAGACCTCCACCAAGACACCAAAACCAAAATGAAACACCCAAAGATTCTTTTTCCACTCCTAAGGTGATGATATCTTTCAAATCTTCTACTCGATTTTTAAGATAAAAGTGATCCGTCTGGCAAGAGAAAGTAAATAATAAAAGAAAAAATAATTTAATGAATCTATGTAATTTCAAATTTTGCCTTCCTAATTTTTTTATATGAAATTAGGATAATAGGTATTAATTTTTATTACATAGGTGATCTCCGCAATGTAGGGAATTACTTAAATGGAATTTATCTCCTAATTGTTGCTATTTGAAATACAGGAATTTCATTTCGATTCATATCATATTCAAACCTTTGCGTATGTGTGCCAGAAAAAGTATCAGCTTGGGTTGCGAAGATGATAGAATTTGATTTGCCTATATAGGATGGATGCAAGGATGGTTTGTCCCCATCAGTTAGATATTTCACTTTTTTTGTGTTACGTGACCATTCCGCTAGTTGTGCGACGGGTCCATAATCGTCACTTCGTTTTGTATGAATTCCATCGAAATTGTCGGCACGTGTAACGAATGCTATTTGATTTCCATTCGCTGAATACGTAGGAGTGGAACTGCTTTCATCTCCATTTATAATTTTAATGATTTTTTTACTGTTAACCTCCAATTCCCAAATTTGGCCCTTTCCTCCAGGGTTCTCTGAGTTATAATCAGCTGAGGATTCAAAAACGACTTTTTTTCCATCTGGACTATAAACCGGGTTTGCAGCACCGGCATCGCCATTAGTAAGGTATGTGAATTTTTTGTTTTTCACATCATATTCGGCCAATTGGTATCTTCTGTTAGGTGGGGAGGCGCTGAGATTAAGCGCACCTGTGACAAAAATAATTTTTGTGCCATCATGATTGTATCTGGGGCGACTCGATTCACCATCGCCATCAGTTATATAGGTTACAACATTTGTTTTGCGATCCCATTCAGCAATTTGTTGTTCTGGATCTCCCCATTCATTTTTTCTCGCTGTAAATTTTCCTTTAAAACCGGCAGATCTTGTTTGAAAAATTATTTTATTTCCATCAGGACTATATTCTGGAAAATCAGACCAAAAATCTCCATCGGATATGTATCTCGTTGTTTGATTTGTAAGATCATACTCTGCAATTTGTGATGTACGAACGCCTTTTGGGTTCAATTTATTTTTAAGTGAACCTAGGTTATGCGATTCTGTTCTAAATACTATAAATTTTCCATCATTACTATAACTGGGTTCTGATTGATAATAATCTGCATCAAACAAAAATTTAACTTCACCAGTTTTAATGTCTAACTCGGCTACTTGTGTGAATGAAGTTGTTTCGTGATTTCCACTAAAATTATCTGCATGTGTAATAAAGACAATTTTGGAACCATCTTTATTTGCTCTCGGGGAACTAGAACTTGCAGATAAGGTTTCGTCTGAATCAGCTGGTGATCCATCTGTCATATAAATGATATGATCGGTACTTTGTGAGAGTAGAATTTGGTAAGAAAAAAGTAGAATAAGTAAGCGGATTTTTTTCATAAATAACCTTTGTAAGCATTGATTTAGAACTGCCAGAAATTATATGAATCTGTTTCCTATATGCAAGAATAAAATCTAATGAAGAATCAAAATTGATAATTATCCTTAACACTTGACCATTTCCCCGCAAAAATTTGTCATACTGTAAGGGAAGGGTTTATAAATTTAATGGCGAATAAACAAGAAATTCAAGAGAAAGTTAAAGTATATTTAAAGAGTAAAGAACGAATCAGTCTTTCCATTTCAAAGATCATTGATTCAATTTTTAATACTCCATTTTCTAAATTCTTTGTAGAAAATTTCCAACTTCCACCAGTGGCTTTGTTAGACGCTTTTACAAAAAAATCATCAAGAGTTAGTTCTGCATTGGACTTAAATATTCAAAATGCATATCCATTCCAAACATTGTCAGAAGGAATGCAAAAGGAAACTGAAATTGCTATTGCAGATTTTGTTTCTGCTATCGAAGTTTATCCCTCCAAAGAATTGTTAGTTGATTTACTAAATCAAAAAGCAATTCAAGAGATCATCGCAAATATTATTGAAAGTGGTATCATAGAATTTAATAAAAAAACGAATCCATTGTTTGGAATGATTCAGGCGACAGGACTTGATAAACAGATTAAATCTTTTATTAATTTGTTTTTGCCGAATTTTTTACCTAAGATTGCTGATTTTTTATACAAAACTAGTTTTGGAGAAAATAGTACATTGACGCGTGATATTGTTGTTATACTGCTAAATGCTCCCATGACAGAACTACAAATGCCAAACGCAGAGCAGGTTAAAATCGCAGAAGAAAAATTGGAAATATTAAGTGAAAAGATTAAAAATGACGCTACTTTAGAAAAAACTCTTTCCACTTTTATCTCTGAGATTTCGTCTAGGTTCCAAAAAGCTCATGGTCATGAAAATCTGATAAAATTTTTAGAACTTTCCACAGATGATTATCAATCCTTAAAAAAAATGTTTTCTGATTATTTAGCGAATGAAATTGTAAAAGTTCAAAATCAAAATTCCATTGATGAACTCGTGGCGGGAATTATCGATGATATACTAAACCAATAATTGTATGGAAACTACTTTTATATTTTTAATTCTGTTTATATACTTTCCTATAATTTTTATCATTTATTATATCAAAGAAGTGATCGAGAAACCAAGGTTATATTATAAACCGAATGAATGGAATCAAAGATTATTACCAACATTAAGAAAATTGCATGTATCCTATTTTCCTACTATTTGGTGTTTTAATCGGCATTTGATGTTGGCTTTATTGCTTTTTCGAGAATCCCGTTCTAAAGAATATTTTTATGATCAAATTGAGCATCTAACAATGAAAGATGGGGGAATCACTGGACTTGCTTGGACTGGGTTAGAAAATTTAAATCAAAGGTCCAATGTACCAATCGTTGTGATTTTTCATACAATCAGTGGAGATGAACAAGATGTTAAAAATATAGTCATTCATATTAAAGAAAAAATGGATTGTGCGGTTGTTGTTTGTATTCGCAGGGGTCATGGAAATTTACCATTAAAAACTCCCGTCATTAATACTATGGGCTCAACGGATGACTTAAAAATACAGCTAACGCATATTAAAAGAAAATATCCAAATTCCAAAATCCTTGGTGTTGGTATTTCTGCTGGGTCTGGTTTACTTGCTCGGTATTTGGGTGAAGTCGGTGCTAAGAGTCTTTTATTTGCGGCAGTTGCTATATCGCCGGCCTATGATATTGAAAAAGCATTTCATAGAATCCACCCGATATATAATAAACTTATGGCACAAAGACTTATTAATTATTTTTTAGAACGACATTACCTCAGTTTATCTGAAATCCCTGGTTATAATCACGTCAAAGATTCAAAATCAATAGGCGAATTTCAAGATCGCTTGCATTTGCTTTCAGGTTATGCTTCTAAAGAAGAATACTATCATTATAGTAATCCGATCAAAGTCGCAAATTTGATTCAAACACCACTTTTGATTCTAAATGCAGATGATGATCCTATTTGTGTTAAATTAAATGTAAACGAAAACTTACATTGGTTAGAAGGTTTGACAAAGACCATACTAGTTAAAACAAAAAGAGGTAGTCATATCGCTTTTTTTGAAGGTTTCAGGGCCAGGTCTTGGTGTGATGAATTGGTTACAGATTATTTTATTGAAGTTTTAAAAACATAACATTTAAAAATTCAATTTGTATTCAACGCAGGTGATGAAGTTTCATAAATTTGTTTTTATCTTGTTCAGAGATTTTGAATTCTAATGCGAGTAAATCTAAAAATCTTCTTTCCATTTTTACAAATTTATGGTCTTGTCCTGCAGTGATGCAGGCGATTTCAAAAAGATCCTTTCTTAATGGTAGATTATCATCTGTTCGAAGGAGTATTTCTGACATCTCTAAAGGATTTTCCCAAAGATCTTCTACATGTTTTTTCGCCTTCTCATAGAGATGATCTGGTACTAAAGTCCATTGAAGTTTCGGATCATTTTTGTCAAATAGCCGTGCTTCCATTTTTTTAAAATAAACTTGTTCTGAAACTGATAAATCACCATCAATGATCGCCATACGTTTGATGATACTTACATACAAATCTATAAAACGAGTATTGATTTCAGTGATTTTTTCTGGATCAACACTTGTATCAAAAAAATAATTTGATATTGCTTTTGCAAAATCATCAATCATTCCCATAAATACTTACAACTGTTTAATTAAAGCTTTCAGATCACTAATAAGTGAATAGGGAACAGGTTTTATATCCTCAGCCAATTTAATCGCATCTTCAATGGTTCGAGTCAATACTTGTTTTTCAGCTACATAGCCCGTGTTATGCATTTTGTTTTTATTTTGTTTAAATGTAGTTACTTTTGTGTCGATGATTTCGATAATCTGATTGAGATATTGTATTTTATTTTCCATAACAAATCATTATCCTTGTATTGTTTTGAAATTCAACCCATTTAATCGGTAAAAAGGTATTTTAATAAAATTGCATATTATCAACGAATCCAAAATTTGGAATGGAAATGAGTTTTCTTAAAAAATATTGGGTATTTGATATGGATGGCACTTTAACTTGTGCGAAACATGATTTTCCAGCAATCAAGACTGAGTTAGGTTTGCCTTTAGATAAAGATATCTTGACTGGGCTAAGTTTTCTAAATCCAATAGAGAGGGAAAAGAAAAATTTAATACTCGAAAAAATCGAATTAGAAATAGCAAAAATTTCTACTCCTCAAATTGGTGCTTTCGAATTATTGACACATCTAAAAAATTTAGGAGTAAGACTTGGAATACTAACAAGGAATAGCCTTATAAATACAATTGTAACATTAGAAGTTACAAATCTACTTTCTTTTTTTCCTGAATCTGAAATTCTAACTCGTGATCATGCGGAACCAAAACCGCATCCAGAAGGACTATTCAAATTACAAAATCATTGGCAAGCAGATCCAAATGAAATGATCATGGTGGGAGATTATCTTTATGATTTGCTAGCGGGCAAAAGTGCATCCACGGATACGATTTATATAGATCCTACTGGAGAATTTAAATTTAAAGAGCATGCTACTCACTGTATTAAAAATTTGTTTGAGGCCATCGATCTAGATTTAATAAAATAGAAAAACTAATGAATAAATATCTAGAAATATTTTTTATTTTTTTTCGCCTCGGATGTACTTCGTTTGGTGGACCTATCGCTCATTTAGGATATTTTCATCATGAGTTTGTAGAAAAAAGAAAATGGCTCACAGAGGTTGCCTATTCTGATTTAGTAGCCCTTAGCCAATTTTTGCCAGGGCCTGCAAGTAGCCAAGTAGGTATGGCCCTTGGAAGTTTGAGAGGTGGAATCCTTGGTTCTTTACTATCTTTTTTAGGTTTTACCCTCCCTTCTTTTTTCCTTATGACAAGTTTCGGATTAGGAATGTTAGCACTTGGAAGTAAAATACCAGTTAGCTTGCTTCATGGATTGCAACTTTCAGCAGTAGCTATCATCATCCAAGCTGTTTGGCAAATGGGAAACAAACTTTGTCCCGATAAAGAACGAATTTTGATTTGTATTGGTGCGGCCATCATTAGTTCCATAGTTTCTGGAATCATCGGTCAAATTTTTGTTATTGTTTTCGGCGGTTTCATCGGTTATATTTTTTTACGAAAAATTGAAATTAGTCCTTACCACAATGTTGATTATCAAATTTCAAAACCATTGGCACTCTTTTTTCTTTTCTTATTTTTATTATTTCTTTTTGGATTTCCGATTTTAAGGTTATTTTGGGATTCAAATATTTTCTTGTTATTCGATAGTTTTTATCGCACTGGTTCTTTAGTGTTTGGTGGAGGTCATGTTGTGATTTCCTTACTAGAAGATGAAATTGTAGCCCAAGGTATCTTATCTAAATTGGATTTTTTATCAGGTTATGGTTTTGCCCAAGGCATCCCTGGTCCCTTATTCACTATTTCATCTTATATTGGTGCTATGAATTCACTGGGTATCAATGGTATGCTAGGAGCTATCATCTGTTCTGTGGCGGCATTTTTGCCAGCATACTTTTTGATTTTAGGAATTTTGCCTTTTTGGAATAGTATTCGCAAATTTAAAGTTATGCTATATATGATGAGTGGGATTAATGCCGCAGTGGTTGGCTTACTGCTTTCCGTATTATATGATCTACTTTACAAAGAGACTGTTATCAATACGTTTGATTTTTATCTTTTACTAATTGCCGTGATATTATTGCAAAAATGGAAATTACCATCCTGGATGGTATTGGTATTGACGACGACAATCTGTTATAGTAAAGATTTAGTATTAATTTATATTAAATAATATGAATATATTAAAGAATTTATTTTCCAGAAAAAAAATAAATACTTATTTAAACACACAATATCAAATACAAAGTCTATTTACTGAAATTAAAAATGGAGATGAAATCTCCGACGGAGAGTTTGATAAATTGTACCCACCTTACTTCCAAGAAATCTCTTCTGTACAGTGGTCGCCCATTCATATTTGTAAATTGGTTTTGGATTTGTTTAATTTGAAAGAGGAAGATCAGCTCTTAGATGTGGGTTCAGGTGTTGGTAAATTTTGTTTTATTGCTGCGATTCTAACAAAGGCAAATGTGACTGGAGTAGAAAAGCGAAAAGAACTAGTCCAAGTATCAAACGGTATTCTCAAACAATCAAAATTAAAAAATTTAAATTTTATACATAAACGAATGGAAGATTTGGATTGGAACCAGTTTTCCTGTCTTTATTTTTATAACCCCTTTTATGAAAATATAAGCCCTCATCATAGGATAGATGATGAAATTCCTGAGGGAATAAAAAAATTTTCTGAGAACCTGAATGTGACAAAGCAAAAGTTAAGTGATCTAAAGAAAGGAACAAAAATTGTCACCTATCATTCTTTTGGTGGAAAAATGCCTTCGAGTTACAAAAAAATAAAACATATTAATTTGACTTTGGGGGAACTCGAATCTTGGATAAAGATTTAATTTTACCGTTTAGAAATATTTAGGTGGGGTTTCGCTAATAATAAATATAAAAGTCCAGTCATAATAACGATCCCACTCGTCAAGATCATAGAATAATTAATAAACCAAGGTTCATCTAAGGCCCTTGGCCAAATCATATTCAGAACAGCACAAAGACCATATATGAGTGCTATGATATTTATGGTCATTCCCCATTTTCCTAAAACAAAACTGCCATTAGGTTTCCATCCTTTGTAACGCGCATACAAACTTCCAATCACAACCATTTGGAAGGCTATATAAATTCCAATGGATGCAAAACTTATGACTGTATTCACAGCATCCTGAAGCCAGTGTCCTATGCTTGCGATGAATATGGGGATGAGGCCTGAGATAAGTAATGCGTTAAATGGAATTTTTGATTTTTCTGATAAAGAATTAAATAGATTACTTCCAAATATCATTCCGTCTCTCGCAAAAGAGAATATCAATCTTGATGCCGCGGCCTGCAAACTTAACAAACAAGATAAAAAGGAAATCATAACAACTGCTATGACCAATTTGTATCCCAAATCACCCATGGCAAATTGCAATGTGCTTGTGACGGGATCTGCATCTTCTCCACTTATGGCTTTAGGTAAATCGGGAATGGAAAGTAATAGGGCAAGACATACGAAAGTAGCGGCACCACCGCCCACATAAATTGTCATTCTCATTGACTTTGGTATCGCTGAACTAGCATTTGGTGTTTCTTCGGCCACATCGCCACATGCTTCAAATCCATAATAACAAAACATAGCAGCAAGGGATGATGCTATAAACGCTGGTATATAATTGAAACCATCACCGAAACTAAAAGTATCAAAAAGAATGGTAATGGGTTGAATTCTTCCAAAAATAAGAAGGTATCCTCCCACAAGAATGGCTCCCACCAATTCACAAATAAAACCAATCATAGCAACGCGAGCAAGTAGTCTAGTCCCACTTAAGTTCATTATTGTGGAAACAATGATCATAAACACTGCGATCCATATTGTAAATGAGGCACTCCAATTTAAGCCAATGAGCCTGGATAAAAAAGGAGCTCCACCGAGAGCCACACCTGCAATCGTCGTAAACAATGCCCACGCATAGACCCAAGCAGACATCCAGGCCCATTTAGTTCCAACTAGCCTAAGACACCATGGATAGATGCCTCCAGAAATAGGATATTGAGAAACTACTTCACCAAACACAAGACAGACAAAAAATTGACCGAGACCTATCAAAAAATAGTTCCAAAACATCGCAGGGCCACCGGTTTGCAATGCCATGGCAAATACAGAATACACCCCGACGACAGGGGAAAGGTAAGTGAAGCCTAAGGAAAAATTTTCCCAAAAACTCATACTCCTATCAAATTTAGAAGTATAACCTAAAGCTTCTAATTGTTTTGTGTCTAAATCTTGAATGTTTGTTTGGACTTTTGACTCGTGCATATAAAAAAATAAGACCTATAAAAAATTAAAATTCAGTTTTGAAATGTGTGAAACTTTCTGCTCCGCCTCGTCTTGCCTTTGTTAAGATCCCATAAATGACGGCATCTTTTAAAGATTGATAATACCCAGAATCACAAAACATATACAAGGAAACTTTCAATTGACTGTGATCACCTATGAGAAGTAATGCGTTATCTTCGGAAATGATTTCTTCTAATTCATTAAAAGAAATCAAATCCTTTCCTTTTCTTACTCCTTCGCTATTGATTACAATTTCTTTCTTTTTCATTCTATGGAATAAAACAAAACCAATTGGGAAAAAGGAAATGGAAGTCATAATAATGAAAAATATAGATTCGGGAAGGGGAGGCGGAAAACTTTCCCAAGAAAAAACAGACATATCAAAAGCATCTGCAAATGCTAAATTTAAAATCAAAAACAATACGATTGAAAATACAGTCCCTAAAATAAGAAAGATCTTTGGTTTGTAGACGGAATTGATTAAATACTCTTTTCCCGTATCTGTCCAAGTGATTGCGCTCTCAATGGGAAAATTAGGAATATGGAATTCATCAAAATTGGCATGTGGTCGTTTATGAAAGGGGATATCAAGTTCAGTATGGTCTCTTGTTTCTCCTTGTTCATTTGTGAGGGGTAGTTTTAATGTTTTTGCAATGTTTTCCGCAAAACTTCTTGCTGTATATAAGTCCGTTGATTCTGCGAGGATTAAATCTGGAAGGTCCTTGGAGATCACTGTATAAACTATGACAGTTCTTGAACTATTTTTTGATCGCACAACATACGTATAACGAGATTGAGCTAGATTTTGAATTTGGGAAAAAGGAACTTCCTTAAGTAAGTTTTTATCTTCAAAAAATTGGATTTTTTTGGAAGTGATATCAAAGATAGTTCTTTTGGGTTTTCCCAAAGTTAATTTAATTAATAACAAAGGTAAGAGGGAAAAGGAGAAAAAAACAGGAATAAACACAAATAGAAATATTGGCTCAATTCCTTCCTCAGCTATCATTGAATAAACGACGGGAATGAAAATGGCGAGAGAAAAAATACTGAAAAAAATCAGAATGAATTTTGTAAATTTTACATTCTTTTGTTTGTGATCTTTAAATTCTAAATTCATACAAATTGCCTTGGTTCCATAAATAAATAACCTTGAGAATATTCAATGCCAAGTTTTAAAATAGTATCTTGGATTTCTTGAGAGGAAACAAATTCGGCCACGACTTTGGCTCCTATCCTATGAGATAAATCAACTATCCCTTGCACTAGAACCATCGCTGTTTGGTTATGTGGCAATACTTTGATAAATTGACCATCAATTTTGATATAGTCTGGATCAATTTCCATAAGTCTAGAAAGATTTGAATTGAGAACCCCAAAGTCGTCAATTGCTATTTGGCATCCTATTGATTTCAGATTTTGAATCGTTGTCACGCTGTATTTATTTTCTGTAAAACTAATGTCTTCTAAAATTTCAAAGGTAACTCGTTCCGGTTTTAATTTATAAAGCGCAAGCCTCGCTTCGACCCATTTCGCAAAACCTTTGTATTCCAATTCAGCTTCGGTGAGATTGATAGAAAAATCATAGGTTTTATCACTAAAATAAGAAAAAGCTGAATCTATCATTTGTAATCCGATGAGTCGAATGGAACCAGTTGCTTTGGATAGATCAAGAAAGACTGCCGGTGATAAAAATCCTTGTTTGTCCCTAATCCTTGCTAAACATTCAAATTTGTTGATTGATTTTGTTTTGTTATCGTAAATTGCCTGAAAGAAAGGAACAATATCTTTATTTTGAATGGCACGATAAATTTTTTGGCTCATTAAAAAATTTTGTAAGTGATGATCAGTCGATAATTCTTCGTTATACGGTACAGTGGTTTTTAAACCAGTAGATTCTGCTTTGAAAAGGGCCAGTTTCGCTTTGTAATATGCATCCTCTCTGCCACGAGATACTGCTGAAAAACATTTTATATGAAAGCTTACATCATCTAAAACCAAATCATCGGATTTGATTAACAAACGAAAGGTTTCAATTTCTTCAATCATACTTTCTTCAGAAAGAGAAGATACAATGGCAATTTCATCTTCATAAAGATGGTAAATTTTTGAAGTTCCTTTTAAATGAATTGATAACATTTGCAAAAATCGTTTTACGATCCTGCGATAGATTTCAATCCCGAAATTTTTTATAATGCTAGGATATGAGGAAATTTTGATTAAGGCAATAGTGTAAACGGCATCATGAGTATCTGGATTTGAAGTGAGTCGAATCAGACTTTCAAAATTTGGATATTTTGTTTCTGAATTGAAGTAGAGAGATTTCTCTAGTTCTTTATTTTTTTCAGCTAATGATAGATCTGTATCATAAGCGCTGATCGCATGTTTGATTGTGAGTTCAAGGTCATTGGCATCCCATGGTTTTGCCATATATCGATAAAGACATCCGTGATTCAAAGCATTGCCTACGGCTTCGGCGGCAGCTTGTCCCGTTAACATGATTTTTTTGGTATTTGGATTTGAAAGATGGAGTTGAATTAAAAACTCATCACCTTTGATGCCAGGCATTACCTGGTCGCAGATAACAACGAGTATTTCTTCTCCCGTTTGATTGATATCCCTAATTAATTCAAATGCCGCTTCAGCGCTTTCTGCCGTTTCGATAATAAAGTTATTACCATAACTTTTTTTAAGCTGTTCTTTCAAATTCCAAAGTATAAAGAACTCATCATCAATGCATATAATGTAACGTTTGGGATTCAAAATATATTAGCCTTCTTTAATTCCGGATTAGATTTACGACTTTTTGTATTGTTGCAAGGAATATTTGGTATTGACATTTTTTGAAAATGAGATTTAATCTAGCCGTTCCATTCTGAAAGGAAATGGATTAGAATTTACGAGGCTAGAATGATTTCTAAGAAAATTTACGTAGGGAATTTGAAATTTACCTTAAAAGAAGAAAATATCAGACAAATATTTTCTGTCTATGGCGCGATCCAAGATTTAAAGATGATATACGATCGAGAAACTGGGAACTTTAGGGGATTTGCATTTATCACCTATGGTAGCGAAGAGGCGGCTTCCGATGCAGTCAAACAAATGAATGGCCAAGAAGTGGATGGTCGGAATCTGAAAGTCACTTTTGCTGAGGACAAAAGAAAAGAAAGACAAGCCTAAATTACACTTTTCCTAATTGCACATACTTGAGATAGAGGGAGGATGAATTCCCACTCTATCGAGCACCTGATTGAAGAATATACTTCTCCACTTTGGATCACTCCAAATGTATCAATACGTTTTGATTTAGATATAGATAGAACAGTCGTTAGATCAGAGTATGAAATTGCCTACAATGGTCCGGATGAAATTTTTCCCCTTCCACCTTTATTTCTAAACGGAGAAGGACTTACTTTTTTATCCCTGAGACTAGATGGTGCGATTTGTGAACCTTTACAGTACCAAATATCGGACGAAGGTCTTTTTTTAAGAACTCCACCGTCCAAATCATTCCAACTGATTGTAGAAAATAGCATTTGTCCCAAACGAAATACAAGTTTAGAAGGTTTGTATCATTCGGGTTCAATGTTATGTACCCAAAATGAACCAGAAGGATTTCGTAAGATTACCTATTCCATTGATAGACCTGACAATCCGACAAAATTTAAAGTCACACTCTGCGGAGATAAATCTCTTTTTCCCATTTTACTTTCGAACGGAAATCAAATTGCTTCGCGAGATTTTGGCGAAGGAAAACAAGAGGTAGTTTGGGAGGATCCCTTTCCAAAACCAAGTTATCTCTTTGCCATTGTAGCCGGTGACTTGGTGGCAAAAACGGATGTTTATACGACTAAATCGGGGAAAAAAATTGATTTAAAAATTTATGTAGATCGAAACAATCTGAATAAAACCGACTTTGCTATGTTAGCTTTAAAAGAAGCTATGCTTTGGGATGAAGAGACATTTGGTTTAGAATATGATTTAGATCTTTATATGATTGTGGCCGTTGATGATTTTAATATGGGGGCAATGGAGAATAAAGGACTAAATCTTTTCAATTCAAAACTGGTGTTAGCTGATAAACTTTCTGCTACGGATGAAACTTTTGAATCGATACTCGCCGTTGTAGCTCATGAATACTTTCATAATTGGACTGGAAACCGAGTGACTTTAAAAAATTGGTTCAATCTCACTTTAAAAGAAGGACTGACCGTTTTTCGCGACCAATGGTTCACAGAAGATAAAACAGATGTCAGCGTCAAACGTATCAAAGATGTTATGTTACTCATTGAACACCAGTTTCCAGAAGATGCAGGTCCAATGGCTCATCCCATTTTGCCAAAATCCTATGTAGAAATGAACAATTTTTATACGGTCACAGTATATGAAAAAGGAGCAGAGGTAATCCGCATGCTCTCACTCCTAATCGGGAGAGAACTTTTCAAAAAAGGACTGATACACTATTTAAAAACTTATGACGGGCAAGCGGTGTCATATGAAGAGTTTGTTTCTTCTATGGAATTTGTAAGTGGTAAAGATTTAAAAGTATTCCGAAATTGGTACGATAGAAAAGGAACACCTAACATAACCATGTCGGAAAAGTGGGATGAAGTTAATGGAAATTATACCATTCAAATGCGAGATATAGAAGAAAATCAAATTCCCTTACATTATCCTGTTGAAGTGGCACTCTTTGACAGTTCTGGTTCCATCATCGCAGAAGAGGTATTGGAATTAAAAGGTCATTTTCTGGAACACTCATGGAACCAACTAAAAGAAAAACCTATTCTTTCTCCCTTTCGCAGATTTTCTTCCCCCATCAAACTATCATTTCCACGCAATGTATCGGAATTATCATTTTTGGCAAAATATGAAAAGGATGGATTTTCGAAATTTTTCGCCTTACAAGAAGTAGTTTTATATGAACTAAATCAAATGTTTTATGGCAATCAGAAGATGGATTTTGAATCTATCATTACGATATTCCGTGAAAATTTACGGAATCGAGATTCTCTTCCAAAAGATTTTTTAAGTTACCTTCTGGCACTTCCTGGTCTCAACCAATTGGCCGAAAAATTCCAAATTTTTAATTTTGTAGAATTAGAAAAGATTAGAAAAACTTTGTTAATTAATATAGCAAACAACCTAACAACAGAATTTCAAGAATTGTATGCAGAAAATTTCAAATCTCTCGCTTCACAAAACAGAGAACAAATAGGTAAACGAAAATTGAAAAATACAGCCCTTTATTATCTTTTTCATGCAGAAAATATGAAAGATAAAATAGGTGACATGGCATTACGTCAACAAACAGACGCTAATCACATGAGTGAAGAATTATCTGTACTAAGATATTTTTGTGAAACAAATGTTACTAAAAAAGAAAAAAGTATCAGCCTTTTTTATGATAAGTGGAAAAAAGATCCGCTCGTTTTGGATTATTGGTTTTCAGCACAGGTATCAACAAGTGCCGATGCATTAGTTGTGGCACAAAACCTATCTTCTAGCAAAGATTTTAATTGGCAAAATCCAAATCGTGTCAGGGCATTGATCGGTGCGTTTGCAAGGAACAATGTTTCGTTTCATAAATCGGATGGCTCTGGATATTTATTTCTTTCGAAGGCACTAGAAAAATTAAATGATATCAATCCGCAAATCGCATCCAATTTAGGAAAATTATTTCAATCGGTGAGACTACAGGAAAATAAACAAAAACAAATTGCAAAGAAAGAAATGGAGAGGCTTTTAGAAATGAAAAACCTTTCACGAGATTTGGGCGAAGTGCTCGGAAAAATCGTGAAAGGATTGTGAGTTTTTAAGTGTACATTCCCTTGATCAAATCTTTGTATTTGTCATGAATTACATTTCTCTTCATTTTGAATAAGTTGGTCAGCTCATCGCCAACTTCCATGATCTTTGGCAAAAAGCGAAAATCAGTGAGTTTTTCGAAAGATTTAAATCCATTCTCAGAAGAGATTTGTTTTTTGATGATGTTTTGATAAAAGGATCGGACTTCTTTGTTTTGGTTTAAGTCTTCACCTTCACTGAATTTAACACCTGCTTCTTTCAATCGTTCTTTATCAGGCCAAACAAGGGCTGTGAGAGATTTTTGATCTTGTCCGACAACAATCACTTGGTTGATAAATGAATTTTCTAATAACAAATTTTCGATAGGAACTGGCTCTACGTTCTCTCCACCTAACAAAACGATGGTATCTTTGACTCGTCCTCTTACTGAAAGTGTGTCGTTAAAAGAAACAAAACCAAGGTCACCAGTATTCATCCAGCCGTCTTTTAGAGTTTTAGCAGTGGCTTCTTCATTTTTATAATAACCCTTCATGACTTGAGGGCCTTTTATGTGAATGACACCCATTTTACCGCGTGGCATAACTTCGCCTGTATCACTCAGAATTTTTACAGAAGTTCCATCTGGCCAATAGCCAACAGATCCTTGCACAACTTTTCCTACTTCGCGCACAGAAATGATCGGAGAACATTCAGTCATTCCATAACCTTCATAGACGGGAATGCCGATCACGTTAAAAAATTCATCAACGTGTGCGGGTAGGGCACCACCACCAGAAATAGTTCCATGAAGTTTACCACCTAACACATCTCTGATTTTTGAGAAAACAATACCATCTAATATTTTTGCTGGTAAAAACAAATTGATAGAATTGGCAATGGCAAAGGTTGTATTTTTGGCACGTTCAAAAGGATTTTCTTCTGTTGCTAGAAGTTTGTTGCCTGCCAAATAATCAGTGGCATCTTTCCATTTTTTACAAACGTCGTAGGCAAATTCAAAAAGTTTCCTTCTTGTCTCAGGTGCTTTTTCCAATTTTTGTTTGATGCCCAAATATAAATTTTCCCAAAGTCTAGGAGCTGATGCCATAAACGTAGGTTTGATTTTTGTAAAATCATCTCTTAGATCTCTAACATTTGTATATGCAATGCTTGCACCTTCGGCAAGTAATGCGTAATCAATGGCCCTTTCAAATATATGCCAAACTGGTAATATAGACAAGGCACGATCCCCAGGAATGAGTCCTACTTTTGGTGGAACTTTTAAAACATTATAAACCATATTTTGGTGAGTGAGCATCACACCTTTAGGCATTCCTGTTGTTCCAGAAGTGTAAATGATGGTGAAAAGATCATCTGGTTTTACTTGTTTGGCTCTGAGTTCCAAAGAAGGTAAATTCTTTCTGTAATCTTCACCTAACTTAATTAAATCTTTTAATGAATAAACATCTGGTTCCTTAGAAACGAAACTAGGATCAAGGATAAAGATTTTTTCTACTTTGGTTTGTGGAAAAATAGGTTTAAGTGCATCATACAGTTTTTGGTGTTCAACGAAGCAGTATTTACTTTCAGAGTGTTCTAATATATATTGTATTTCTTGTGGAGTCGAATCAGAACCACGCGGGACATCAACAGCACCATTTAACAAAACTGCCATATCAGCAACAGCCCATTCTGTTCGGTTATCAGCCATTAGGCCTACACGATCTCCGGGTTTTAAACCGAATTGTAATAAGGCAAGCCCTACATTTTCAGCGTCTTTAAAGGCAGCGCTAAATGTCGTACCTGTAAAGTTTTTTTGGCTATCTTTGGCAAAGAATAGTTCTCTCGAACCATAATGATTTTTTGCATAATAAAACACATCGTTCAGTGTTGCGAAATTTTTCATTCCAGGCATAACTCCATAAATTCTTCTCGATGCTTTCTTACTTCTGTTTCACTTGCAAGGAATATTTTGAAATCAAACTTTTCCCTTGGCTTGATTCAGTGAATTTAGAATAAAGTGGGTTATCCAGAATTTGTTGGATCAGAGTTAGATCTTTGTTCAATGCTTGCAAAAGATAGGGATGACCATCCTCTGTGCGATTCAAAGAATAATACGCATGTGCAATTTTAAAATGAATCAATGGATGGTATTCAGAATCTTGGGATTTTGCGAGTGCCTTTTTTAAATCTTCTACAGCCTCTAAATGTTTTGAAAGTAATAGGTTACAAGAAGCACGGTAATAGAAAAAATAAAATCTTGCTACATGAAGCATTCTCCTTTCCCGAAGGCGTTCTAAACTAGATATGCAAGAGAGGGGATCTTTATCCATATATTCTGCAAGAGAGAGATTTAAGATCAGTTCTGGATTTTCTTCGCCATTAGTTTTGAAATATTCTTCGGCCGCTTTTCTATAGGTTTTTTTGGCTTCTTTATAATTTTGTGAGAGGTAAAGTTGATAATAGGCTTTATAAATCAATATATTCAATGATGATTTTTCACAAATAGAAATACTTAAAAATTCATCTAGATTCTTCGCAAAGGAATTAAAATTCTTTTTCTGGTAATCAAGAGATATGATTTCTGATAGAAGTGAACAAGACTTAAACGACGGTTTTTGAAATTCTTTTTTTATTTCATCAAGTGCTTTATTGAATAATTTTAAGGCAAGGTCTGTATTTCCTTCGGCTAATGCAACTTTGGCTTCTTTCTCTTCTTTTTCACCTATACCTTGACAGGTGGAAAGTTTTCCTGATTCATAAATACATATTCTTTCCCGAAATCCATTTTCATTTTCATCATATTCCACTCGTACCAATTGGCAATTTTCATAAATCCACCATTCATCAATACTCCCAATACCATTTTTATCTTTTTTTACTTCCTTTATACATTGGTTGGGAGAAAAAGTTGTAAATGATTCTTTGCGACCACTACGAGTCTCATCTTCTTCGAGTGCAGTTAATTCCCCATCTTTAGAATAAAATTCCCAGCGGTAGGGTTTAAATAGTATTCGATCCGAATAAAATGAAATTTTCAAATTTCCATTGGTAGGATCATTTGCAGTATAACAAGAAATTGTTGATTTACCAAGTAAGTTTTGAAAAATTTGTTCTCCATATAATTCTGTTAGTTGAGGTCGTATATTGACTCTATGCCTTGGGATTCTATATGTGTTATGATACCTTTCTAGATACTTAACGCAAAATTGGAATACTTCGTGACTGATGGCTTCTTTCGTTACTTGGCTTGGGGTTTCATAGCCGAAACTAAACTTATGTGTTTCTGGGGATTTGTCGAAGAGTTGGTATTCTTCTTTTGATTTTTGTAATAAGAGCCAGACTTCTTCTAATCCGAGTGCCTCTAGCATTCCCAAGGGGCAAAATGTAAGAAGAAACAAACATATGTTAACTTTTAAAAATGCTTTCAAGCCTTCAGGATTTACTTTTCAAATAGAGATCAAATAAGATAGGATTTTCATATGGATTGCCGACTTTTCGAATAGAAAACAACTGAAGTAAGGGCACACTATTTTCAAAATAAAATGCCGCATGTTCGTTGTTATAGCGAATCACTCCGACCTCTTGTGTTAAATTCCCACCTTTGGCAATTGTATGTTCAATGATATCTTCTTCATACAACTCTTTGTCATACTTATCTTTCATTCCCGTAGATGCATGTAAAATGAAATTGTTTTCATTTTGAATCGGTTGACCCATGCGAAGAAGTTTTCCATCTAAGGTTAAAGAAAATCCCTTTATGGTGAATTCTTTTGCCGTTTTGTCCCAAACCCTAAATTTTGCCAAATATGCCATATCTGTGACTATAATTTTTCTCATGGAAACAAAGACCAAGGAAATTTCAAAAAAAATTCCTTGGTAATTCTCCTAAACTTATTAGAATGAGTCGGAATGAAAATAATCACTGTATCCAATATCAAAGGTGGAAGCGCCAAGTCCACAACAGCGATTCATCTTGCGAGTGCTCTTTCCAGGCGCGGAAAGACACTTGTCATTGATATGGACATGCAGGCAGACCTCACCGATTTTTTTCTGCCAGATAGTTCTCTAGATCGTTTGGAAGCTCACAATATTATGACTTTGCTTTTAGGACAATCAAACATAGAACAAGTGATTATAGAAAAACCGCACATGGATATCATTCCGGCTACTCTTACTTTAGCGAAGTTGGTGAGGATCGTCCAAGATCCTTTTTTTCTTTCACAACAACTAAAACGCGGATTGGAAGCCGTCAAAAACAAATATGCATACGTAGTCATAGACACTCCTGGTTCTGCTAAATATGAACTGACTAGTGCCCTAAGTTGTGCGAATTTAGTTGTGATTCCAGTAACACCGAGTAAATGGGCCATTCGTGCCGTCAATTTATTGTTAGATGAAATTTCTTCTGCTGAAACTTTATTTTCAGCAAAAAAGAAAACTGCCTTTTTGCCTTGCTTATTTGGAACTTCCAAAAAACACCGAGAGATTTTGGATAAGTTAAAAGCAATTGAAGAAATTCCTACTTTAAACGAAATTCCGAAATCTGAATCTATCAAAACAAAAACTGAAAAACATGAGTTCTTAAAAAAAGATTCCATTCCTTGGTTTGCTTTTGACCTACTCGCCGATGAAGTGATTAAAATGGTGGACCCTGAAAACGGATTTCCATTTATTTAGATTTCTTTTTTTGTAATAGTTCTTTTGGCAGATGCCCTAGTTTTTTACGACTTTCTTTTTTTCTATCCATAGCCATTTGACGGATACTACGAGCAAATGTTTGGTGGTGTTCCAAAATTTCTTCAAACGCATCTTTTCCAAGAGTGTACACGTCACAAAATGTTTTGGCTTTGGCGGTCGCAGAACGTAAGTTATCGTTGATTAAGGCCATCTCCCCAAAAAAACTACCTTCATGCAAAGTTGTCAAAATTTGGCCTGAATCTTCGTTGATAATATCCACTGAACCTTTGGCAATGAAATACATGTTATGTGGAACATCTCCTTCCCGAAAGATCAGATCTCCTTTCATAAAGGCCATTGGTTTCAATTGTTGTACAACTTCCCGTTTTAATTCTTCAGTAGCTTCTCGGAAAAAAGGGACTACGGAAATAAGCTTTGCATGTAAAAAAAGTGAAACATCTATCTTGATTGCAGTTGGTAATTCTGCCCAAATATCCTTTTCATCAATTCCGTGGCGGTATTCCCATAGGTTAACATAATAAGTGCGAATTCTTGTGGAAAGATCGATAGGTATTTTTTTGTATTTTAAAAAGGAATTGATCGTATCTAGTTTTTCTTGGAATTTAATGCGCGCTATATCAACATTGGAAAGTATACTTGCGATATTACCGACCACATAACCATAAATACCTACACCCACAATCATTACGCACATTGTATATATGGTTTGAGTATTTGTCGTAGGGACAATGTCACCATATCCAATCGTTGTTAATGTAGTGACTGACCAATATAGAGAGCGAATGTATCTTGTAGTTCCGTCGCTCGTTGCTAAAAAGCTAGGATTTAATTTGATCCAACCGCAAGCCACCCAATGGGCAAAAAGAAATGTCCAGTAGATAAAAAATGTCAATCGGAATGTAACTGGATTAATGACTTCTAAAACTTTGTATTGGAACTCTTCATTACCACCCATGGCAAGAAGTCTAAGAGAACGAAAAAGTTCAAAAACTTTCATCGCTCGAATGAGTCGTAAAATTCTAAGTGTATCTGTAAGTCCGAAGTATTGATAAAAAAATCCGCCAAATAAATCAAAAGGGAAGGCGGATAAAAAATCGATAAAAAACCATGTCACTAAATATCTCTTTGCAACTAACTTTGGATGCATGACCAAAGTTCTTTCTACAAAATACCCGGTTCTAAAATTAAAAATTACATCGATTAAAAATAGAATTTGTATGAATCTTTCATAATTGGCTACTTGTGCATCTATCTTATAATTTAGAACGATTCGCAAAGGAACTTCTATGGCAAAGTAGGTAATTGCGCAGAAAATGATTAAATCCCAAATTCGCTTCCATGGGGTATCAGGATGGATCATACGTTTAATATCGACTAAAAGTTAAGGCAAATGAAACAAAGGATTTTTCAATTGCCATGACTTCGCAGTAAAATACTTTGCAAGTACGTAAAGATTTTAGAGGTAAATATGTTCGGTGGCGCTGGTGGCAATAAATTTGAGATGTTGAAACAAATGAAGAAAATGCGTTCTCAGGTAAAGACCATGGAAAAGGAATTATCTGGTCTGAACTTTGTAGGCATTTCCAAAAATAAATTACTTTCTATCACTTTGGATGGAAAATTCCAAATGAAATCCATACAGATCGAGGATGAACTTTTGGAAAAAAAAGATAAGAATGTATTGGAAAAATCCATACAAGAAGCTTACGCTAAAGCATTGTCAGAAGCACAAGCGGGTGCGGCGAAACAAATGCAAGCTATGGGTGGATTTCCAGGTCTCGGTATGTAAAATAAAAGAGCCAGTTTGAATCATTCAAAACTGGCTAAAATAACATTTTTGAAATCACTATGCATGTTTTAAAAACATTGTTTGGTGATTTCAAAAATTGTGATAAGGATGATTTTAACCTGCGGCTAAAATTTCCACTTCCACTCTTCTGTTGGCTCCGTCTTCAGGCTTTAATCCTTTTGCAGGCACACTTGATCCGTAACCTTTAACTTCGCTGATTCGTTTTGATTCGATTCCGCTATCAAGAATAGCACCTTTTGCAGATTCAGCACGAGATTGAGAAAGTCTCAAATTCACATCTTCTGCACCAGTTTTGTTTGCGTGACCTGCGATGTTAATTTTAGTTTCAGGATAAGCGGCAAGAGCTTCAGCTAACTTGTCTATGTTTTCTTTTCCTTTTCCTTTTAAATCAGCTTTTCCGTCTTCGAAAGCAATTCCGCCATCCATAGTGGCAATGAGTTTTTCTGGTTCGCCTTGGGCATTGACTCCACCTTTTTCAAGTTTGATGCCTTGTTTCGCCATTTCTTCACTCATGTTGTCATACATTGTGTTTAAATAAAAACCTGTTCCAAGACCAGCAAGACATCCTGCACCAAGGCCGATAATCTTACCTTTGTTTTGTGGCTTTTTCTTTTCTTGCGTCAATGTTTCTTTGATTTGTCTTTGGAAATTGTTGCTTTTGTTTTTAGAATCTTTTTTTCTTTGAGATTCATCATAAACAGCACCAATCGCAAGACCAGCCGCACATCCGATAGAAGTACTTACTATGAGTCTTTTCGCGTTGTCAGAAAGTCCACAGGCAAGTGTGGAAAAAAGGGATAGGGTAACAAACCCTGCGGTAATCTGTTTCATTAAGAAACTCCTAAAGTTATCAGTTTTTTGCAGTTTAGGAGAATTCGCCCTTTCGGGCAAGGAAATAAGTAAAAAGGGGGAAAGAATCCCCCCAATCAAAGAATCTTTAGTATCTATCCGTTAGGAGTTTTACTACTGATTCGGGTCTTACATTTGCCTGAGCAAGCATAGCCACACCTGACTTAGTCAAAATTTGATTTTTTGAAAACTCTACCATCTCAGTCGCCATATCAGCATCTCTAACTTGTGATTCGGATGAAACCAAATTCACATAATTATTGCTAAGTGAACGAAGAGTAAGATCAAGTCGATTGTAATAGGCTCCAAGATCAGATCTCAAACGATTTACTTTTGAAATCGCATCATCTAACACTTGCAGAGAACCATTCGCCTTTTCCGAAGTAGAAAGTGTCAATCTATCAGTGCCTGATTTTAATTTTAAAGAAGAGCTGTTCATAGTGTTGATATAAATATCTACACGTTCACCAGCATTACTTCCCACTTGCACTGACATAGGATTTTTTCCAGCTCGAGAAAAACGACCGTCAAGTGGACGGACTTTGTTAAACTCGGCAGTGGTTCCGATTCTTTCTACTTCTTCTACTAATTGCGAAACTTCCAATTGCACAAGCTTACGGTCGTCATTCGAATAGATCCCGTTAGATGATTGGACTGATAGTTCTCGTAGTCTTTGTAGAATCGAGTTGACTTGTTCTAAAGAGCCTTCAGTGACTTGCAAAAAAGAGAGCCCATCCTGAGCATTTCTCTCCGCTTGTCCAAGTCCTCTGATTTGACTTCTGAGTTTTTCAGAGACTGCAAAACCAGGAGCATCATCCCCAGGGCGATTGAGTCGCATGCCCGTGGATAGACGCTCCATGGACTTGTCCATGTCCCTACTGGTGTTTTGAAGAGCCCGCTTCGCGATGAGCGCACTCACGTTGTGATTGATAATCATAGTCACACCCTCCTGTGTGTACATGACCCGATTGTTTCCCTACAATCGGAGAAAAACGGATTCAATTTCAAACGCATAGAGTTTGATTGAGAGAGAAGGAGCTGCCTTTCCTTTTGTCCCTCTTGAATTTTGCCTTTCCCTTTCAGTCTATCATCTTAATTCTGTGTCTGTAAAGAAAATTTGTCTAAAAGGAATGCATTTTTGAAAATCTATACCAAAGCGGGTGATGCAGGGGAGACCTATCTTGCCTCCGGAACCAAAGTCACAAAAACTGATCCCAGAGTCGCCTTATATGGAACTTGTGATGAATTGAATTCTGTCATAGGATTTGCTATTTCATTTTCCTCGGTGAATGAAGAAACTTTTACCAATTTTCTATCCCACACCCAAAATCTATTATTTGAGATAGGTTCTGAACTTGCAGGATACATTCCCAAAGACAGGGAATCCACTTGTTTGTTTGCATCCGACATTACCGATATAGAAAATGAAATTGATCGACTAACAGAAAGTTTAAGTCCATTAAGAAGTTTTATTTTACCCAGGGGTTCTTCTTTTGCGGCAGGCTTACACATGGCTCGCACAGTCTGTCGGAGGCTTGAAAGAGATGTATTGGTCTATGTTGAATCTGGTGGGGCCATATCAATGGAAATCCGTACATATTTAAATCGACTTTCGGATTACTTTTTTACTGCGGCTCGTTATGCGAATTTTTTAGTCAGTCATAAAGAATCAGAATGGAAAAGCAGAACCAAAAAACAATAGCTTTCAAGAACCACCCAAAAGGTCTTGTTTCTCTTTTTCTCACAGAAATGTGGGAGAGGACAAGTTATTATGGGATGCGTGCACTTCTTGTTTTATATCTTGTTAAAGAATTACATTTTTCAGATGAGAAGGCCACAGAAATTTACGGCTTATATACAAGTTTTGTTTATCTAACCCCAGTGATTGGTGGATTTCTCGCGGATAAATTTTTGGGACAAAAAAGATCTATTTATCTCGGCTCTTTACTAATGTTATGTGGTCATCTCTCCCTTGCTTTGCCAAAAACAGAATTTTTCTATCTCGGTTTGGTACTTCTTGTTTTGGGAAATGGATTTTTTAAACCAAATATGTCTGCACTTGTCGGACGACTCTATGAGCACAAACCAGAGTTACGTGATAGTGGTTATACTATTTTTTATATGGGAATCAATGTAGGTGGACTCATTGGCCCAATTATCTGTGGGAGTTTGGGAGAACGTATCAATTGGCACTTTGGATTTGGTGCTGCTGGTATCGGTATGGCAATTGGGATTCTCATTTTTTATTTAGGTTCTAAAACATTTCCGAGTGAAATCTGGGAATCATCCAGTGAGAGAGCCATTCGAAAAAATGAAGATGATGCCAATAACAAATATAAGATTGGCCTTATTTTAATTTTATCTATATTTAGCATTTTGTTTTGGATGGCGTTTGAACAGATGGGTTCTTCCATGAATTTGTTTGCCGATCGTTATACTGACCGAGAGATATTTGGCTGGCAAGTACCAGCATCATTTTTTCAATCCATAAACCCATTGTTTATCCTGTGTCTTGCACCTCTTGTAGCTATCCTTTGGGACAGTTTGGCAAAATATTCCATACAACCAGATCCGATTCTCAAATTTGTGATGAGTTTGTTTTTTTTAGGTCTGGGATTTTTAGTAATGGTATTTGCCGCTCGGGAAAATGCTGAAGGAGTGATATTTTCAAGCATCTGGTTTTTGTTTGGTGCTTATTTTTGGAATACTATGAGTGAATTGTTTTTATCTCCCGTTGGTCTTTCCTTTGTGAGTTCGACAGCCCCATCTAAATTTGCTGGGATGTTAATGGGTATCTGGTTTTTATCCAATGCCTTTGGACATTTGTTAGCTGGTTACTTAGCAGGTTATTTTGGAAAGATGGAAAATTTGGCAGATTTTTTTACTTTTTTTGTCATTAGCTCTTGGTTAGGTGCAATTCTGCTTTTGGCGATTTGGACAAAAATAGCAAAATGGATGCATTATAAATAATAAATAGATCTTTTCCTTAACCTGATGTTTGATTCACGAGTTCTTCGATTTCTGTAAATTTTTCTTCTGCCGCTAAATCCAATACCTGTTCTGCAAGTAGTTTGGATTTCCAAACACTGCATTCCGTGATTCGTTTTTTCACTTTTTTTAAGAGTGGGAGTGCACAAGATAAATCTCTGTACCCAAGGCCTATGAGAACTGAAGTAAACATGGGATCACTTCCGATCTCTCCGCAAATGGATACTGGCTTTTTTTGGGATTTTGCCACTTCTGCGATATTTTTTAGCAATAGCAAAAATACCACCTGCCAAGGGTTATATAGATCGTTGACTGTATGATTATTTCTTTCGACGGCTAGTAAATATTGCAATAAGTCATTTGTGCCTACACTATAAAAATCAATATGTTTTCCAAGAAAGGGAAGGTTTAAAGCACAAGCGGGTGTTTCTACCATAATCCCAAAAGGGATTGATTTATTTAATGTGAAGCCACTTGTTTTTAATTCTTCAATGCACTCATTCCATAAAACTTTAGATTGAAGGATTTCCGCCAAAGTCGTGATCATCGGTAACATCACTTGCATGGTTCCGTATTCGCTCGCACGAAGGAGAGCTCGGATTTGTTCTTTAAAAAAATGCGGATGACGCAAAAGATACCGGATACCTCGGTTTCCCAAAAATGGATTTGATTCTTCATATCCATTTTCCATTTTGTCGGCACCAATATCCCACACACGAAAAGTAACTGGTTTGTCCTTCATATGTATTAGAATTTGTTTATATACATTAAACTGTTCTTCTTCTGTCGGTTTGTGATCTTTGTACTGGATAAATAATATCTCTGTCCGAACAAGGCCAATGCCATCAGCACCTTTTTCCAAAGCTAGGGGAACTTCATCCAGCGAATCAATATTAACTTTTAATAAAAAGAGAGTCCCATCTTTGGTTTTTAATTCAGGAGGTAGAACCTCTTCCATAACAGGCGTTTTGAATTCACTTTGAAGGCCAAATAGTTTAATATCATTTAAGTTAGGTGATCTATTGATGAATCCTTTTACCGAATCGAGCAAAATGTAATCTTCATCTTCAACATGAGATGTGATATTTTTAAGTCCTACAATGGTTGGTATTCCAAAATTACGAGCAATGATGGCCATATGACCCGTTTTGCCTCCGTAATCTGTTGCTATGCCTGTGATTTTTGACTTATCAAGTGTGATCATTTCCGAAGGAGTAATTTCTTTGGCGACTAAGATGCAAGACTCAGGAAGAATAGAATTTAAATCTTGGTTTTGTTCGCTAACGTCCGATAGGTTGGTTTCTAATCTTTTTCCAATATCTAAAAGATGATCTGCTCTTTCTCGAAAATAGGGATCAGGAATATTCTGAAATTCTTCATAAAGGGAACTAACCGCTGTTGCTAGGGCAAGGTTTGCACTTTCAAAATTGAGTTGGATGCGTTCTACAACCTTTGCCCGGAAAATGGGATCATTCAAAAAAACGATTTGAGATTCTATAATTTCTGCTAGTTCTTGTTGGTTTGGATTGTGCCTACAGGTATCCTTGATTTTTGCCAATTCATCTTCGGTTTTTTTTAAGCTGGATTTAAAAAGTTCCAGTTCCGCTTTGCTTTCTTGGGAACTTAGGCCTGTACGGGTCTCGCGTTTCTTTTTCGGCGGTTTCCATTTGTAAACTTGGCCATAAACAACACCAGGGTAGGCAGATATTCCTTTGAAAATAATCTTTTCATCTACCATGGGATCCATGGCAGAAGTTTCCGGAAAAGGGAGGAGATTGAAAAGTAAAAAAAAACTATTTAGGAGTTTGCTTCTTTTTTAGCAAAGAGAGGTATTCTTTTGCTTTTGAAGGTCGTCAGTTCATCCCCAGTCACTTTGCTCATGATGCATTTCGCAAGGGAGATGTCCAAAGCATGGCCCGCTTTTGAAGCAATCAGGTGACCATAAAATGGTCTTCCCATGACTGCTAAATCACCGACTAAATCCAAAATTTTGTGACGAACACATTCATTTTCATAACGTAAACTTTCATTTAAGTAACCATCATCAGTTAGGACAACGGCATTGTCGAGAGAGCCACCAAGAGCGAGGCCACGAGCTTGTAATGCTTCTACGTCCTTTAAAAAACCAAAGGTTCTTGCAGGAAGGATATCATTTTCGAGTATGGATTCGTCCAATTTTGTTGTGTAAGATTGGCCTTTGAGTAGAGGGTGATTGAAATCAATATGGTAGGTAACTTTTAATTCGTCTGCGGGAAGCATGACTAAGTATTTGTCTCCATCGACTACCCACATAGGGTTTGCGATGCGAATTGGTTCTATCGTTTCTTTTAATTCTTGGATGCCGACACTACGGATTCCTTCAAAAAAAGGAAAAGAAGACCCATCCATAATGGGAACTTCCACAGCATCGATCTCGAGAATACAATCTGTGATTCCTAAAGTATAAACTGCAGCAAGCATATGTTCGATGGTTTGGACTCGATTTGTTCCACCATCGCCAATCGTTGTGGCATTGCTTGTATCGACAACATGATCAAGTGAAATAGGAATGCGAACTTTTGAGCCCCCACGATATAAAAAGAAAACGAGTCCAGTGCCTGCTTCTGCAGGATGTAACTTTAATGTGACTGTTTTCCCTGAATGAAGACCAATTCCCTTTAATGTAAGTGAACTTTTGATCGTCTTTCTATGTATTTCTTTCATTTCTTTATCTTTTCCAATGATCCAAAGAGGATATATACCTATTACTGCAAGGATCATGCCAAAAGGGATTTTTAGAGGATTAAAATCAAAAAAGGGAATAGGATTGTCTTTGCGAGCAAAGACGCCTGAAAAAACGTTCAAATAATGAACAATAGCGTTAATTTTAGCTGATTTTAAGTGAAAAAAGGGAAAAGTGTCTCCTTTTTACAACAGTGTCTCTATTTTGCAACAAATCAAAAAGCCGAAAGAGCCGAGCGAATGAAACTAGTAACAGGTGCTTGTTCGCGTGTGTCTTCCAAACCTTCGCGGATTTCCTTTAACACGACTTGGGCGTCACCTAAGGTGGTATTTACGGACTTGTGCACATCACTTTCATTGATAAGTTTGCCAAGTGTGCCTTTTCCATCGTTGATTTTGCCTGTGATGTCTGAAATATTTTGCACCGTCTTACGGATATCAGCTCTATTTTCTGCGATGAGCTCGGATAAGGAGACAAGCGGGTCTTGCGTGACCTTTCCTTGGATCGGAACCATTTTTCCACCTTTTGGTGTGATAACAACTGGGCTGTGTACGGTGCCGTCCATTTGAAATTGTTTGGTTCCAGGATCTATGGAGAATTTGGAACCTGGATCTAGAGCCACAACACGACCAGAAAGCAGACTCTCATTTTTGATCACGATTTGGTAGTTGTCGTACAAATTGATCGGGGCTTTTAAGAGGAGGGTTAATTCTACCTTGGTTCCAATGCCAGGTGTGCCTTCTGGTAAAATTTCACCTGATTCACTGATTTGGACCAAACGAATTTTGGAGACATACCCGAAGGGAACTCCATGGATTGTGACTTTGCCACCGACCTTGATGCCTTCCGCATCTGGGAAGTAGACTGATAAATTGAATCCTTCTTTTTGAAAGGGTCCACCTTCTGTAACGATGGTAAAATACCCAACTGCTAGTAGGGCGAAAATGAAAAGTATTCCTACAATAAGGCTACGTCCTAAGGATTTCATTTATGCTTTAGTATCGGTATTTTTAGGGGGATACGTCAATTTGATTTTACCTGTTTCAATTCGGAATGGTCGAGAACCATAGGACCTTCTGTTTTTCCGTGAATGAACTGTTGTATGACGGGGTTTGTTGAATTTTGAATTTCTAAAGAGGTACCACAAAAGAGAACCTGACCTTCATATAAAAAACTAATCCGATCGGCGATGCGGTAGGCTGAATTCATATCATGTGTCACAACGATACTCGTTAGACCCAGTTCCTTTTGCATTCGGACCACTAAATCATTGATCACATTGGACATAACGGGATCAAGACCAGAGGTGGGTTCATCATACATAACGATTTCAGGCTGTGAAGTAAGGGCACGAGCAAGTCCCACCCGTTTTTTCATACCACCGGAGATATTACTCGGCATCGTATCCTTGGCGGGAACAAGGTCTAACCAGCGCAATTTTTCCATCACAATGTGGTCCAATTCTTCGCCGTCTGCTATTTTGTGTTCTCGTAGTGGCAATGCGACATTTTCATATACAGTTAGCCAATTGATAAGCGCACCAGATTGGAAAAGAACGCCTAACTTTGATCTAAGTCTTTCTTTTGTTTTGTCGGCGGCAAAACTAATTGATTCGCCAAAAATCAAACATTCTCCCATATCAGGATCAAGTAATCCTGTTAGGTGTTTTAAGCTGACAGATTTTCCAGTACCTGATGGTCCAAGGATCACCATAGTTTCGCCTTTTTTTACCTTTAAATTCATACCTTTCAGAATCTTTCGTTCTCCGAAAGCTTTATGAACATTTTTCATTTCTATGGCTATAGTTTCCATATATGTCTCACTTGTAAAAAATGGCTGTTATCACATAACCAAAAAATATTACCATCAAAAATGATGTGACAACTGCTTGGCGTGTAGTTTGTCCGACACCAATGGCTCCACCAGTCGTTCTTAAACCTTGGCTGCAAGATACTGTAGCAATGATCAGTCCAAAAACATATCCTTTCAAAACTCCCACATATAAATCTTTAAGTCCAGGTATGGATGAAATTCTATAATATACGTCCTGCATATAACTCATGATATCTATGCCCAATTGAAAGTGACCAACGATGGCACCACCTAATATCCCTAATGTGGATGAATAAATGCACAAAATGGGAACCATAACTGAAAATCCAAAAATTCGTGGCATCACTAAGTACCTTACAGGATCAATGGACATGACTTCCAATGCGTCAATTTCTTCTGATACCTTCATTGTCCCAATCTCTGCAGCCATGGCAGAACCGACAGATGCGGCTAGAATCAGGGAGGTCATAAAAGGAGACATCTCTCTTGTAAGTGTTATGGTAAGTAACAATCCGATTTGTCCCTCAGCTCCAAAGTCACGTAGACCTAGACCTGTGTTTAAACCCATAATCATCCCAGTAAAAATAGAAACAATACTTACTACAAAAAGGGAACCGACCCCAGCAATAAACATCTGTTCCATGATTTCACGGCGTTTGAAAAAAACTTGGTGGGATTGTGCAAAGGCACGAAAGAGTAGTAAGACGGTGAATCCTATGGCATCAAGCGTTGGACCAATTGTTTTTTCAAAATATTTTTTCATATTTCAATTAACCAAAATAATTTAACTTTACTTTTTTCACTTCGAGTGTCAAGGCCAACCAGTCCATATAGAAAGTCATACTTAAAACCAGATTCATTGATCGTATATTCAGCTAACAATGGTATATGTAAATGAAATTCCTCTTCTGACCATCTCTGAGTATACAGTCTTGAAACTAAATGCAGTCTTTTTTCTCCATTATTAAGTTTTTTATATTCAATGATGGAAAAGATTGGTTCCCAAATCTCTTCCAATGCTTCAAAACGAACTGGTATAAGTGAAATCGTATTCCAACCAGAATTGCCCTCACTGTCTCTATGATAACGGAGAAGTGGCCAAAATTTCCAATACAAGTCACTACGTCCAGTACCTGGATATTCTTGTTTGATATGCGTGAATAGAGGAAGTATATAATAAGATTTTGCCTTTAGGTGGTTTGTATTTTGGGATAGGCTGATATAAAAAGGAGTAATAAATTCGGCTTCTTTATTAGCAAAATAAGAATAGCCATAAAAGGGGAAGAAGACAATTTTTTCAGTATCCTTTTTTGTGGAGGTCGTGTATTGGAAAAAGAAAAAGAGAGCAGAAATATTCTTTTGTCCTGTTTTGTTATCATAACCATAGGAGAATAAAGAATTTAGAATAGGAAACCATAGGATGGCTCGACTTTTCATACTTCCACTTTCAGTATCTTTGGCGAGATAAAAGGGAAAAAAAAGTTTGTAAGTCATGGGATCTTTTTTATCCATTCGTTCTTCGCCCCATTGAAAGAAAGGCCAAAGTATCGAATAACGACTGTACTTCCCTAAATGTTTTTTGTGAGAATAAAATGGAAATATCCGCAGATCATCTCTTGTTTCCGATTTGCCTCTCATTGTCAGTGGCCATAAAATTGATTGAGCTTCGTAGGATTTATATTTCCATTCTGAATAGAGGGGAAATAAAAAGAGTGGGAAAAAATAATACTTAATCTTTTGATAAGAAAGTTTATTTTGCATGGTTCCATAAATTGGATACACGCTTATATATTTTTCTTTGGGTGTGTCGCCTGAACCCCAAAAGAAGAAAGGGGATAAAAATATATCTTCATCATTCTCACCTTCTTCATGTTTGATACCGGTACCAGTAAAAAAAAATAAAGATGACCACGCATACCAATGATTAGTTTCCTCTCTATAATAAAGCGGACTTAAAATCGTTTTGAATTTGAGGGCTGTCGTTTTATCTTGAAAACTTCCGTAAAAGGGACGAACATACAAACTCGATTGGTTGGCTCTCGATTCACTTTCATACAAAAACCAAAATTGGTAATAATCAGAGGGGATGTCTTCTGTGAAGGTATAGGGAAGTTTGGCCTCAAGTGAAAAATTAAAAAATAGAATACAAATCCAAACTAGACATTGTTTTCTTAAAACATTTGACACTAACTTACAATATAGGCTGTTAGCTATGAGGAATCAAGTGATTTCATGAGTAAAAAAAAGATCGGTCTCATTTTTGGTGGTATTTCTTCGGAGCATATTATTTCGATACGTTCCTCATATTATATTTATAAAACGATAGATAGAAACATATACCAAGTCCTACCGATCTATATTACCCCCATCGGTGAATGGATTATCCCTACAAAATACGAAGCGATTTTTCCGGATCCAAAGGATAGTAATGAAGCGGAATTTTTAAATGAATTTAAAAAACAAAATGAAATTCTAAACCATAGCGACAAACATCTGCTACCTTCATTGAAATTGGATGCCGTTTTTATTGGGCTACATGGTGGTCAGGGGGAAAATGGTAGTGTACAAGGATTTTTGGAAGTTCACGGCCTGCCTTATACTGGATCTGGGGTGATGGCATCGGCTCTAGCTATGGATAAATATCGATCAAATTTGTTATTCGAAAAAGCTGGTGTTCCCGTCGCCCCCTTTTTGGAATTGGAAAAAAAAGATACAGATATCAAAAGAATGGCGCTTCAGCTTCCTATCTCTTACCCCATTTTCATTAAACCAACATTAGGTGGATCAAGTGTCAACACTGGACCTGCCAAAAATGCAGAAGAAGCCATCAAACTCATTGAAAAAGTCTTTGTTATGGAAGATCGTGTTTTTTTACAGGAACTTGTCCAAGGAACGGAAGTATCTATTGGAGTATTAGAGAAAAAAATTGAAGGCAAGTGGCAATCATTCCCACTCGTTGCTACAGAAATCCGTCCTAAGTCAGAATTTTTTGACTTCACAGCAAAGTATACAAAAGGGGGAAGCGAAGAGATCACTCCAGCAGAAATTCCTTCAAATGTTATGGATACTTTAAAAGAATATACTTTACTTTGCCACAAAACACTTGGTTGTCGAGGTTATTCAAGAACGGATTTTATAATTAAAAATGGAATCCCGTTTGTATTAGAAACAAATACCTTGCCTGGAATGACTGGGACAAGCCTTATCCCGCAACAAGCCGAAGCTCTGGGCATTTCTATGAAAGATGTATTTAATTGGTTATTGGAACAGGCTCTTTCTCTCTAGGAAAAAGCCACATTCCTATAAGTATCCCGATTAAACTTGCCAAAGTTCCATAAAAATGGCTAGTCATTTCATTATGAAACCATTCGAGTGATAACCAAGTGATCATACCTGTAACAAGCGATAGGAGAGCGGCCTTTTGACTTGTTTTTTGATTCCATAATCCAAAGACCATGGGAATAAAAATAGATACTAAAGAAATCCCACCTGAATCTTCCACAAGTGCATAAATGGATGGTTTTCCCACAGCTAACATATAGGATACGATGGAGATGATGATCACAGAAAAGCGAGATAGTTTGAGTAAATTTTTATCTGTTTTGTTTTTTAAAAAATACTTAAGAATATTTTCTGATAGAATAGATGAAGGTGCAAGTATTGCCCCTGACGCTGTAGAAAGTATGGCAGATATCAAAGCAGAAAAAAATAATATTTGCACGAGAGGGGATGCAAATTTAGAAACTAACATCGGTATGAGTAATTGTGAATTTTCGCCGTATAAATCAAAATCTTTTAACAATACCGCGGCTTGTAATCCTAGAATTAAAGGAATCATCGCTAAAGACAAATAGATTCCTGATGCAAGATAGGATGCCCGAACCGCCACCTTTTCCGACTTCGCCGACATGACTCTCTGAAATATATCTTGTTGGGGAAGAGATCCAAGTCCGACAACCATCCAGGCTGAAATGTACATCACCCAACTATTGTAATCTGGCTTAGGGAAAAAATTTAAGAAACCGACAGGTGTATTCTGTAATGTGGTGATAATAGGTTGTACAGAATTGATTTCATAGATCACAAAAGAGAGTCCAATTAATATGGAAATGGATTGAAAAAAATCAGTAAATGAGACTGACCACATCCCACCTAAAAATGTATAAAATATAACGAGTATAGCTCCGATAGTTAAACCTGCAAATTGGGTTATGCCAAAGATCACCTGCATCATGATGCCAAGGGCTACAAATTGTGCCGCAACCCATCCAAAGTAGGAGAATATAAGACATATACCTGCCAAAAACTCCATGGTCTTACCATAACGATCTCTATAAAAATCTCCAAAGGTAAGGATCTGCATTCTGTAAAGTGACTTCGCAAAAAATATTCCGAGTAACAATAAACAGAGGGCCCCACCAAACGGATCTTGGATGACAGCGAGTGTGCCTCCTTTGGCAAATTCGACAGAAGAGCCGAGAATGGTTTCGCTACCGAACCAAGTGGCAAAAAGTGCTGCAGTGGAAATGGGAAGGGGGAGGCTACGTCCTGCCAGGATAAAGTCTTTTGCATTTTTGACTTTTCTTGCGGCAATGACTCCGATAAGGACAGTCGTGAGGAGGTAAATTAGAACATAGATCCCTTGCGCGTTCATTCTTTAAAATAAATCGTCTTCCTGTTTTGAAGCTGACTCTTTTATATCTTCCTTTTTCTTCTTAACACTTGATTTTATGATCTCACCGTTTTGGCCTTTCGCTAAAAATTCTATTTTTGCTTCTGCTTCAGTTAAACGATCAGAACAAACTTTTTTTAATTCCATCCCTTTTTCGTAGGCCTTAATGGATTCTTCCAATGACAATTGGCCTTTCTCTAATTTTTCGGCAATGTCTTCTAGTTCGCGCAATGCATCTTCGAATGAAATAATCTTTTTTTCTGACATATTTAGTCCTTAATTTTGTCTTTGATTTCGGCGGTCAATCGACCTTCACCTAATATTAGTTCTATGTTTTCACCGATTTCTACTTGCTGAAAAGAGGAGATCACTTTTTTATTTTGATTTCTTATGACAGAGTATCCACGATGCAGTGTGCCTAATGGTGAAAAATTTTCCACTCTGGAATGAATCAATTCAAACGTTTGTTTTTTCCTACGAAGTAATTGTTCCATTCGATCTTTTAAAATTTCAGTTCGTAGAAATTCACTGCGTTTTTGGATGAGAAAATTTTTACCCAGTAATGAGATGCGATTCATCACATCATCAGTAGCGATAATTCTCGGTTCAAGAAGTGCTAGCGGATTTTGGAAAACATTTCTAGTTGTGACACCAGTCAACTTCTCTCGGTTGAGTTTTGTTAGGTTTTTTAAGCATCGATCCAATCTATCTTCTGTTTCTGAAATTTTAATTAAAACTTCTGAAACATTGGGAATGGCAAGTTTTGCAGCGGCAGTTGGTGTTGGGGTTGTTGCATCGGCACTTAAATCACTTAGTACACGATCTATTTCATGACCCACAGCAGAAATAATAGGCAGGCGAGAATTGTAAAAGGCATACACAACTTCTTCTGTATTGAATGCCATAAGGTCTTCAAAAGATCCACCTCCACGGCCCGCGATAATCACATCCACTTCCCATTTAGGATCATTTAATGCTTCTATGGCGAGCCGAATTGACTTCGGTGCATCATCACCCTGAACGATGCAAGGAGAAACTAATATTTGTATGGTGGGATTTAAATCAGTTGCAATCCTGATAATATCTTCGACTGCTGCACCCTTAGGTGAAGTGGCAATCCCTAATCTGATTGGGTATTTAGGAAGGGGTTTTTTATGGGAGGGGTCGAAAATTCCTTTTTCGGCTAGACTTTGTTTTAATCTTTCTATTTGTAATAGAATGTCACCTTCACCTAGTTCTTCGACCTTTTGCACAGAAAAACTATAATAGCCACCCGGTTCATAAACAGATATGGATCCAAAAATTCGTAACTCCATTCCATTTTTTATAGGTCTACCTTTGTAGTTTTTACTTTGAAATGAAAAAAAGGCACATTTGATGACGCTCATTGGATCTTTGAGCGAAAAATACATATGTCCAGAGGATGCAGTTTGGGAAAAATTTGAGACTTCACCTTTGACCCAAATGTTCTTTAGGCCGTCTACTTCTTGTAAACTGGTCTTTACAAGCCGATTGACATCTGATACTGAAAGTGATTGGGGGGCATTAGACATTGACAGAATCTTTGAATCTTGTTTCCTTAAAAATTTTCCAAAAATCCCAAAGAATAATCACAAGTGTCAGAGCCATAGGGCCAATGATAATTCCTGCGACACCAAACTCTTGTAATCCGCCAATCAATGATAAAAAGATTAGGAATGGATGGGTTTTTAATCTTTTGTCTAAAATTTTTGGTTTCACAAAGTTTTCTAAAATTAAATAGGCCGAGGCACCACCAATCATGACAAAAATTCCAGAAGTCCATGCATTTTGCACAAGTCCTAAATAAATACCCACAGGAAGCCATATAACGGAGGTTCCAATGACGGGAATGAGTGAGAATATAGTCGCAATACTTGATAGCAAAAATTTATTTGGAACAGATGTGAAAAGTAGAATAAAGTAAATTAAGAATCCTTGCAATAAGGAGATAAACATATTTCCAAGCATCACAGTTCTCACTGCATCTTCAATTCTCCGACCAAGCCTTTCCTCTATTTCTTGTGGAAACGGTAAGTTATTAAAAATTACATGCTCAAGTCGATTTCCCTCTTTATATAAAAAGAAAAGGAGTATAAATGAGAAAAAAGCATTGAATATGATCGTACCTGGAAGTTCAAAAGATCCCAGTACAAATCCAGAGGAATTTTTAAGAATACTATATATAGAATCTAAGTTTAAAATATCCATATGGGAACCAATATATTCACGATAGAGTCCAGGAAGTTTGATCCAAAAAAATTCATTTTCAGAAAAAAAATCAGTTAACAAGGGTGAGTTGAGTAGAAGGGCAACTATAGATTCTTCTGATAACTGATTTCTAATATAACTCACAAGATTTAATGACTCACGTATAATGGTTGATAATATCAAATATGATGGTATGACTACTCCTGCTAACATAAGTAATATCATTATATAAGGAGAGAGTGCTCCAAATCGAATGCCGAGTATCAATTTTAATTTTTTATGAAATTTTCTAGTCGTTACATAAAATAAAATGGCTAGAAAAAAAGACCATAAATAGGGCTTAAATACAAAGAATAAAATATAAGTCGTACTTGCGAATAATAAGGTGAGTATCAAATAGACAATCACCTCATTTTTATTTTCAAACCAATTTGGCATAATTTATACTTAATAGGTGGATTGTTTTTTAAAAAAATATTTCACAATTCGTTTTTCGCCCAAATCGTAAACAAATATGGAAAGAGATTTTTTGATAAAACCTTCAAATAGATAAGAAGTTTTATTTCCCAATTCGTCTTTCTGGATGATTTTCCAATCTCCAAGTGAACTTCTTTTCTCGATTGTGTCTTTGATTTCGGATACGCTTAAATTTGATTCTAAACTTAAATAAGATTCTCTCGGATTGGAAAATCCAGATCTAAGTTCCACCGAATTGATATAAGTTACTGTACTTGGAATAAAGGAACGAGGGATCGCCGAAGGTACACGCTCAGGTAAATGTGCCACTGTGATTCGATCAAAGGCATACGTCTCCTTACTAAAATGACCATCGCCTTGGCAGGAAAAGAAAAAAACTAAGAATGGTAAGACGTAAAGAATCTTGGACATAGGGAAAGCAAATGGAAATGTAAGTATAGTTCCAATCATTTTTTAAAATCTTTCTTGCTAAACGATTCGCTTTCGTAAAAAAATCTAGGAGTGGAAATTCTTTCGCAATTGCCTGATTTCCTAGCCTATCTTGCCACCTTACCAACCTGGTATCTTCTTTTCTTCTTCGGGTTTTCAAACTTTTTAGAAAATGTTTTCCCTCCTTGGCCTGGGGATAGTTTTACCGTTTTCTCTGGATTTCTCGCAGGACAAACGAATGCAAAGATAGGGATTTTCGAGCTTGGAATTGCTACATTGATTGGGAATTGGATTGGCGCTCTTTTGATGTTTTACTTTGGGAAAAGAGTGATCCGATTCCTCCGCGAAACAAAAATTGAATTGATTCGGAAATTATATGAAGAAGAGCCGTTCGAAAAAACCATCCACTGGTTTCGTAATTATTCAGGGTTTGTGATCATTCTTTCTCGGTTTTCTGCAGGTATTCGATTTTTTGTGTCGATAGTCGCAGGTCTTTCCAAAATGAATGTGTTCTTATTTTTATTTTATTATACGATAGCGATTTTTCTTTGGTGCGGTTTATTATTATTTGGTGGTTACCAATTGGGAGAGAATTGGGATCAAATCGTTGTTAGTCTCTCGATATACAATCGAATCATTAGTTTCATAATCATAAGTATAATTGTTTTTATCCTAGGTTATTATTTTTATAGGAAAAAAGTTCGAAGTTGACAAGTTATCTTAAATTGATAACATTTCTTTCGTTATGCAACATTGGGGACCTATCGCCTTTGACTTTTATTCATTCGGTTCACTCGTCGGAGTTATCTTCGCCTTTTTCAATGCACAGTTTTTTTTAACAGTCAAAGATAAGTCAAAGGCCACTGTATTTTTGGGCCTTGCCACACTTTCCCTCGGGATGTTCCATTTTGCCTATTTGATCGGCTTTTCACTACTTGGACCAAATGCGGCATTTTTACGCTGGTTGGTGATGCCGTCTGCGATGCTCGGTGCCACGTTTTTAACTTCGTTTTTTTTATCCTTCCCTGAAGAATACCATCTTCGCACAAGAAAGATCATCTTGCGCGTGTTAATTTTTATCGTTGGATTAACAACCGTATATTTCATTACAGTAAGTATCAATTCCGGACGAGTGTATTATTTTTCAGGTCACTACTGGGATTTTCCAGTTCCAAAGTTTTATAAATTCTACGGCCTTGCTGTATTTTTATTTTTTGTCATCTTTATTGTCGTTGGTATCATTCAATTAATCAAAATGCCAAAGGAAACTCGCATTCCTGCTGGCGGGATTTTATTTTCTTTTGCTCTTTTAACAATTATACCCGGAATATTAAATATTCAATCCAGAGATGGAGCGTTTGAAAGAGGTTTGTATCAAACCATCACAGATTTATTGTTAGTTGTCGGTCTCTTTATTTCGACAGTCTTTTTTATTAATAGTACAAAAGACAAAACAATGATTTTATCTCGGATCATTGGCATCTCTCTTGCTACTTTTTTACTAGTCATTCAATTGATAGCATACTCATCTATCCACCAAACGGAAAGTTCATACGATCGTATCTATTACCAAGAAGCGAGAAGTGCGGTTATTTCTAAGGATGTAGACAATGGAGTTTCTTTTTTCTTTACCTATCAATTGGATGAAAGATCAGGCAAATCGATAAAGGATCCCGAAGGGAAAACTTTTGAGCCGATTGATTACTCAGAAGAATTTTGGAATGTATGGTTATTAAATTCCATAAGAAATATTTCCGACACGCAAAATATTTCTGAGGCACTTGACGCTATATTTCTAAACCTACCAGAAGAACAAGCAGGTTATGTTTCTGAGATTCAAAATGCTGTTAACAATTTAAATATCAAAAAACCGAGCGAACTCGTAAGTTATCTCGAATCACTGAAACGAAAGATTTTATATACACGAAATAAATGGAGAGAACTAAACCCTGAAGAATCAAGAGAAAAAGGGCGCGCCTTATTCGGGTTAAAAGAAGGAAAACTCAAAGGATTTCACGAAAGAGCGATTGTTTTACTTGATTCCTCACTATCAGATAAAGAGGTATATGATAAAATTGATAAAATGCTTGCCCCATTACCTTTGGTAGGTGAAAGAAATTATCGAGGTGTCACAAAATTTTCAGAAAACACCCCTTCACCGAAATTTTTTATTAGCTATTTTGTGATCAATGAAAAGACGAGAACAGTCCATGAAATTGGATTTCCGTATGAAAATTATAGAACTTACCAACATGAAGTGAGTGTTCCTTGGATGTATGGTGGCCTAGCCATAGCAATCTTGGTCATTTTTGGATTTAGATTTTTCTTTAGCGGAGCTCTCATTCGACCTATTGAAGAAATTATCGAGGGTTTAACGGAAGTCAATTCTGGGAATTTGGACTATAGACTTGCAATTCATGTGGAAGATGATATCGGTTTTATGGCAAGGTCTTTCAATCGCATGGTGCGTTCGATCCAAGCGGCACGTAAACGTTTGCAACAATACGCTGACCAATTGGAGCAAAAAGTACAAGAACGGACCAAGGAATTAGAAAATACACTCCAAGAAGTCCAAGCCTTAAAGGACCAACAAGATGGGGATTATTTTCTCACCTCACTCTTGTTACAACCATTTTCAACAAATCACGCAACGCATGATAATGTACAAATAGACTTTTTATTAGAACAAAAGAAAAAATTTACCTTCAGGCAACATTCAAAAGAAATTGGTGGGGATCTAAACATTGCCAATCAAATTGTATTGAATGATAAAACGTATACAGTGTTTCTAAACGCTGATGCAATGGGAAAATCTATGCAAGGTGCTGGGGGTGCTTTAGTACTCGGCTCCGTTTTTGAGTCCATTATCACTCGGACTCAACTTTCCCCTGAGGCCAAACGAACCTATCCTGAACGTTGGATTAAAAATACCTTTATAGAATTACACAAAGTTTTTGAAGGCTTTGATGGAAGTATGCTCGTATCCTTAGTGTTAGGTCTCGTCGATAACCAAACAGGACTATTGTATTTTATCAATGCAGAACATCCTTGGATCGTACTCTACCGAGATGGCATTGCTAGTTTTATGGAAGATGAACTGATGTTTCGTAAACTAGGTACTTCTGGCGTGGACGGCGAAATATTTATACGCACTTTTCAATTGGAACCAGGCGATGTTGTGATCGCAGGATCTGATGGACGCGATGACTTATTAATTTCACTTACCGACGAAGGAAAAAGAATCATCAATGAAGATGAAAGATTATTTTTAAAGGTCGTTGAACGGGGAAGAGGTGACCTTGAAAAAATTTATGAAGAACTGCATACCATTGGTAGCCTAACAGATGATTTGTCCTTACTGCGCGTAGCCTTTGTCGAAGAAAAAGAAAAAGTTCGTATTGAAAAAGAAAAACTCAAAGACATTCAGGATTTATTAACCAAAGCCAAGGAAGCCACTGTGTCTTCTGATTTACAAGAAGCCATTTCTTATTTGGAAGAGGCAAATTCTCTAGAAAAAAACATCCCAGAAATCAAAAAGAAATTTATCCAATTGTATTTAAAGATCAAAGATTATGGAAAAGCAAAGTCCATGGCCAAAGATTATTCCGCTATGAAACCTATGGATACGGAAATTATGTATGTGACAGCATTTTGTGCAAGGAAAGTAGCCGATTTAAAAACGGCGATTGATTTTGGAGAAAGGGTAAGGCTACGCGATCCTCATCATGTCAAAAATTTGTTAAATCTTGGCCAAACTTACTTAGCTGAAAAAAACTATGTGAGAGCGGAAATTATTTTAAGTTCTGCACTTATGATTGATCCTCAGAATTCCAGTTTGTTAAGATTATTAGAGCACATCCGAAAAAAACAATCTGGTAAATAGTTAACGGACTTAGGCGAATTAGAGTCTAAATAGCAGTGACCAAATCCCAATACAAACTGAGTCTTCATAAAAGTTTTTTTGATTTTAAACCAGAGGAATGGAATCCACTTGTACCGGAAGATTCTGTCTTTCAAGAATGGGAATTTTTATCCACATTGGAAAAAACATCTTGTTTGGGTCTTACTGGTGATTGGGAAATTCAAATCTTTGCTGTTAAAGAAAATGAAAACCTAAGTGGTCTTTTTCCTTTTTACAAACGACTGGATTCCTATGGAGAATATATTTTTGATTTCCAATGGGCGAATGCATTTCATAAGGCTGGCATTCCATACTATCCAAAATTTACAGCAAGTGTTCCATTTACGCCAGTGACTGGTGCTCGGATACTTTTACAGCCGAATTTGAGTGATGTGGAAAAGGATTCAATAGCAAAACTTTTGTTAGAATCCTATATTGAACTTGGAAGGGAAGAAGGAGTTTCTTCCTCCCATATTTTATTTTGTAAAGATGATGAGCTAAATTGGGGTAAGGCAGTGGGGATGGTGCCTCGCTTAACACATCAATACCATTGGATCAATAAGGGATATGAAAGTTTTGAAGACTATCTTAATTCGTTAGTAAAGGATCGAAGGAAAACGATTCGACAGGAAAGAAAAAAAATCAATGCCCTAGGCTTGAAAATTGAAACACTTGTCGGTGGTGCTGTGAAGGAAGAACATGCGGATATTTTTTACAATTTTTATATGGATACCCATTCTCGCAAATGGGGACAGGCCTATTTAAATCGAAATTTTTTTCTCCTAATATTCAAAACCATGGCGCACCGCATCCATCTTGTTCTTGCCTCAGATAATAGCGGAAAACCAATTGGTGGTAGTTTTAATTTTTTCCGAGGAGATTATCTTTTTGGCCGATATTGGGGGGCCTTGGAGCACATTCCCAATCTACATTTTGAGTGTTGTTATTACCGATTGATTGATTTTGCGATTGAACATAAAATGAAACGGGTAGAAGCTGGGGCGCAAGGCGAACATAAATTTTTAAGAGGGTATGAGGCAGTTCCTATGCATAGCCTGCATTATATATATAATGAGTCTGGAAGTGTAGCGATTTATAATTATTTGGAACGAGAAATCAAATTAGAAGAAGAGAATATTTCAAGTTACAATGCTCACTCACCGTTAAAGGCATTACGAAAAGTATAATAAATATGGCAAATTCCAATAAAAAATCTGGCACCCAAGACGATGTTCAAGTTTTGGAAAAACAAAAAGTTAAACTTAAAAAACCAAGCAGATATAAGGTGATATTGATTAATGATGATTATACTCCACAAGAATTTGTGGTTTGGGTTCTCGCAAATGTATTTAGAAGAAGTATAGAAGAATCTAGAAAGATTATGTGGACGGCTCATACGACTGGAACAGCCGTTTGTGGGGTTTATCCTTTGGACATTGCACAAACCAAGGTGCAAGAAGTTCATATGTATGCAGATGAGGCGGGACATCCTCTGCAATGTCAATTGGCAAAAGAAGAGGATGATGAATCATGAAACTATCAGAAGATTTAGAACAATCATTAGAAACAGCTAAAAAAGAGGCAGAAAAACACCATCATGAGTTTGTTACTCTAGAACATTTGTTATATGGCTTAAGTTTTAATTTAAAGGTTAGGGAAGTTTTATTGAATGTAGGTTGCGATATAGAAATGTTACGCACCGATTTACTTTCCTACTTTGAAGATGAACTATCAACTATCGCTGTGCCGGGTATCAAAATACAACCTCGTTACACTGTCGGTGTGCAATATGTGATTCAATTTGCTGCTTTCCATGTAGAGAACAATGGAAAAGCCGAAATCGAAGGAACAAATATCCTTGTCGCAATTTTTCGGGAAGAAGAAAGCCATGCCTGTTATTTGCTCGCCAAACAAAACATAACTAGAGTCGATGTCCTTCGTTATATATCGCATGGAACGAAAAAAAAGAATGATACAGAGCCACAATTTCTAAATGAAGACGAGGAAGTGAGTGCAGAAGAAACGGGTAAGTCAGCATTAGAAAAATTTTGTATCAATCTCACAGAACGTGCACGACTCGGAAAACTCGATCCTTGTATAGGCCGAGAATTAGAAATTCAGAGAACCATTCATATTTTGAGTCGTAGGCGAAAAAACAATCCTATCTTTGTCGGCGAAGCAGGTGTGGGAAAAACAAGTATCGTCGAAGGGCTTGCCCAAAGAATCATAGATAAAAAAGTGCCGAAGTCATTACTCAATTTTGAAATTTATTCTTTGGATATGGGACTTGTCATGGCTGGCACAAAGTTTCGCGGGGAATTTGAAGAAAGACTGAAAGCCATATTATCTGAAGTTGTGGGTTTTGAAAACAAAGTGGTTTTTATCGATGAGATTCACACCATCGTTGGGGCCGGGGCTGTCTCTGGTGGAAGTTTGGATGCCTCAAACTTAATGAAACCAGCACTTGCCAATGGTGAATTGAAATGCATTGGAACCACAACTTATAAAGAGTACAAAGCTATCTTTGAAAAAGACCATGCTTTGGCTAGGCGTTTCCAAAAAATAGAAGTCGGTGAACCCACATTAGATGATGCACTAAAGATTTTAAATGGCTTAAAAGAACGTTATGAAAATTTTCATGGTGTTAAATATAGCCCAAAAGCTTTGAAGGCCGCCGTTGATTTATCTGACAAATACTTAAAAGATAGACACCTTCCCGATAAAGCCATTGATTTAATGGACGAAGCGGGCGCCTTTGTCAAGTTACGCGACGAAGAAAAAGAAGAAGGTAAAAAGATTGTCAGTACTTCGGAAATCGAATCTTTAATTTCGAAAATTGCAAAAATACCAGCAAAAACTGTAAAATCTGATGATAAAAAGAAACTTCTGGGCTTAACCGAACAAATGACATCAGTCGTTTTTGGACAAAACAATGCCATTGAACAGGTGGTAGATGCCATACATTATTCCCGTTCGGGACTTGGCGAAGAAGGTAGACCCATCGGGAGTTTTCTTTTTGTGGGCCCGACAGGTGTCGGTAAAACAGAAGTGGCAAAAACTCTCGCAGAAAAAATGGGGATAGATTTCCTAAGATTTGATATGAGTGAGTATATGGAGAAACATTCGGTTTCTCGTTTGATTGGTTCTCCTCCAGGATATGTCGGTTTTGACCAAGGCGGCCAACTAACTGATGCAATATCCAAAACACCGCATTGTGTTTTGTTATTGGATGAAATCGAAAAAGCACATGAAGATATTTATAACATTTTATTGCAAGTGATGGATCATGCGACCTTAACCGATAGCACCGGTAAAAAAGCTGATTTTCGGCAAGTGATTCTCATTATGACGACAAATAGTGGCGCCACTGAACGCTCCAAAGCCATGCTTGGATTTGAACCAAGTGATTATGATGATAGAAGTATGAAGGCGATTGAACGAACCTTTACACCAGAATTTCGCAATCGTTTGACCGCAGTAATAGAGTTTAATTCCCTTGCCTTGGATATCGTGGAACGCATCGTCGATCGAATGTTTGGTGAACTGTCACAAAAAGCAAAGGCCAAAGGTGTTCAAATTGAACTATCAAATGAGGCAAGAAGGTATCTTGCTGAAAATGGTTACAATAAAGAAATGGGTGCAAGACCGATCCAGAGAATCATCGATACCGAAATTGGAAAACCTTTATCCAAAATATTACTTTTTCAAGACGGTGCTAAAACAGATTTAATCGTTACTATAATTCCAGATAAAGAGAAAGAGGGAAAATCAAAAATTTCTCTCGTTAAAAAATAGAAATATTTACACTTCTTTTTTTTCAATTTGAAATTTGGTATCTTCTTCCTGGAAAGTAAGATAACCCAGTATGATGTTTGTTAGGCTAATGAGTGCAAATAAATAAAATACTGGGCGGTATGAGATTTCTTTCACATCAATAAAATCAAAAAAATATCGATTTGGCTCTAAATAACCCCATAACAAAAGAATAAGAAGCAACAATTGGCTGGAAAAAAACCAAATACGATTCCAATTATTTTGCCAAAATCCGAGAAAAAAGAAATTTAATAATGAGATCGAAATAAAGAAAAAATTCCATTTAGGAGATATGGTTACGCTTTCTGGTGTATCATAAAATTTTACATCATACTCAAACCAAGAAAATCCACTGAGTAAAAATTGTAAAAAGAGAAGGATAAAAAATGCTTTATCGAAACCAAATTTTTTCTGCCAAAAGGCATAGATAAATATGGATCCTGACTTCATCAAATGAACCCAACCGAGTAAAACGATTGATATAGTTTGTAAAGTAAAGGTCAAATAATTATAAATATCTACAAGCATTAGTCTTTAACTTCAACAACTAATTCGAGTTCAACGATAGCATCTAAAGGAAGGGATGATACTCCTATAGCAAATCTCGCATGTTTTCCCTTTTCCCCAAAAATCTGAATTAACAATTCAGATGCACCATTTGCCACTAAATGTTGTTCGGTGAAGGATGGATGTGATGCTACATAGACTCCCATCTTTACAATTTTCTGAATTTTATCCAAACTATCTGTGTGAAGTAATATGGCGGCAAGGGCATTCAAACAAGCAAGTCTCGCCTGGCTTTGTGCCAAGTCCAAAGTGGCAGATTCACCCACTTTGCCTTTAATTTCCAGTTTTCCTTCTTTTAAGGGCAATTGGCCGGAAGTATAAATCAAATTTCCACTCCGAGAAGCGGGTAGATAGAGAGCGACCGCTTGGGGTGTTGGGGGTAGAACGATGCCAAGGGAACGTAAATTTTCTGCCGAATTCATTAAATTCATCATTTTTTTTAGTGAATGATTCGGAAATTCTATTTTTTTTATCGATTCATCTATTTTTTTCTTGCAAATTAGCAGTCCAACATGCAGAGTGCTGATTGAATTGGCACTACTGAGAGATGAGTGCTTAAGGAGAACAGAGATGTTATTTCGAATTCTAGACAACCCAAGTAGACAAAATCCTTTCTGGAGAGACTTTGATCGTTTCAATGATGAGATCACTAAATCGATTTTAGATTCTCAATTTGGGAACGTAAGAAGTTTTCCACCAATCAATGTTTTCACAAGAGAAGATGAAGCTCTTGTTTCTGCTCTCGTTCCAGGCATGGATATAGAGAATATTGATATTTCCGTTAAAGATAATATTCTCACAATTCATGGGAAAAAGAACGCAGAAGAATTAGCTGAAGGAACTGAGATTCACAGACGCGAAATTTATTCTGGAAATTTTACTCGTTCCGTTGAACTCCCGTTTCGTGTGAACCAGGAAAAAGTCACAGCAAAATACACCAATGGTGTTTTAAATATCCTGCTTCCAAGAAGAGAAGAGGATAAACCTAAAAAAATTAATATTAACTTTGGTTAAGAGGAGAAGACTATGAATACACTTGCTACAAAACAAAATGAAACAGTTGAAGGATCCGTTCCGACACAAACAAAAAAGGAAGAAAGGATCTATTCACCAAATGTAAATATATTTGAATCAAAAGATAACGTGACGCTTTTTGTAGAGTTACCAGGCCTTGATCAATCCTCGGTAGAGGTCAGCATAGAAAAAGATACACTTTCTATCGAAGGAAGTTATCACTTTGATGAGTCAAATTATGGTAAGGCCGCATTGCAAGAATTTAGAGGGGGAAAATACTCTCGAAAATTCACATTGGGTAAGTTAGTGGATGTTGAGAATGCTCAGGCCAAAATGAAAAATGGAATCCTTGAGTTGACTTTGCAAAAACTAGAGCCCAAAAAAACTAAGATTGAAATTCAGTCTTAAGTTTAAATCAAAAGACAATCGTACATTCGATGTACTTGCCCGAGTCAAATTGCTCGGGTTTTTTTTATTTTAATAGGTTTTTAAGTTCCTGTATTAATTGATCATTCTCCGATTTACTTCCAACTGAAATTCTTACATAATCTTTGGGAATTCCTTTGGAAAAATAGCGAACTAAAATATTTTTTTCCTTCAAAGATTCATAAATCCATTCGGGTTTGAATTTTGAATGGGGTTTGCAAAATAAAAAATTGGTATGGCTATCTGTAATTTGAAAACCCAATGCCTCTAAGGCTGTTTTGACTCTGGATCTTTCACTGATTAAGAGAGAAATATTTTTTTGGAAGTATTCTTCATCTTCAAAAGCTGCGAGGGCAATTTCTTGTTCCAACATACCTAAGTTATACGAGTCTTTTAATTTTGATATCTGTTCGATCAGATTTTTTTCCCCAATTAAAAAACCAACTCGCAGTCCCGCTAGGGAATATGATTTAGAAAAAGTTCTTGAGATTACGAGGTTCGGACAATTGCCAATTTCGTTGATAAGGCTTGTACCTTCAGGTGCGAAATCGATATATGCCTCATCGGATAAAACGATCCCATCAAAATTTTTGATCAATTGAACTAAATTTTCTTTTTTTTCAAGTAGTCCTGTTGGTGCATTTGGGTGAGCGAATGCGATGAGCTTTCCTTTTTCTTTGCCTAAGGCATCATGATCAAAATATAAATCTTCTTTTACGGGTATATTTTTAAATTCTACGCCACACATCAACTGTTCTACGAGAACCGGATAAAGAGAATAAGTGGGATCTGGCGCGATTATTTTATCTCCAGGACCAAGCACTGCTTGGAATAGGAGGCGAAGTGCTTCATCACTTCCATTGGTGACAAGGATTTGATCGGGATTTAAATTGTATTTTTTGGCAATCGCCGATCTTAGTTTCAGCGAATTATAATGTGGGTATTTTCTAAGTAATCCTTTGCTAAGTATCTCATCAATTTTTTTTAAAATTTTGGGAGAAGGTGGGTATGGATTTTCATTTGTATTGATCTTTACGACCGCCTCGCCTAAGTTAGGTTGTTCTCCTGGAGTGTAGGGAACAAGGGGCATAAGTTCTTTTCGTAAATATTTTAAATTGGAATCTGCCATTTTATAAACGATTTAAGGCATCAATATAGGCTTTAGCACAAGCTTCAATGATATCTGTTGAATCACCCTTTCCCACAACCCTTTTGTTTTCATATTCTACGGTTACGGAAGCTTCCGCCATAGCATCCATACCTTCCGTGACAGGAGAGATAACGAGTCTAGATAACAAAGGATAAATGCCAGTAATTTTATCTATCGCTTTAAAAATGCTATCTACTGGACCATCACCATTTGATTCGGAATTTTTAGTTTCTTTTTCGACAACTAAGGTCACTTTGGCGGAAGGTATTTTGTTTGAACCCGTGCCTTGTTCAAAACTTACTAAAGTATATTTTCCATCAACCTGTGTTCTTCTCGTTTCTGATTGGAAAAGAGCTGAAATATCCTCATCAAAAACTTCTTTTTTCTTATCCGCAATTTCTAGAAATCTTGTATAAGCATTGTCTAGTTCTTCTGGTTTTGGATCAAAACCGAGGCGAATGATTCTATCTTTAAATCCTGCGCGACCTGAATGACGACCCAAAACCATACGATTTGATTTCAGACCAACAGATTCAGGAGTCATAATTTCATATGTTTGTCTATTTTTAATCACACCATCTTGGTGGATTCCTGATTCGTGGGCAAAGGCATTAGCTCCCACTATGGCTTTGTTAGGTTGTACGACCATGCCTGTGATCGTTTTTACTAAATAGGAGGCACGAGTGATCAAAGTAGTTTCGATTTTAGTTTCTACTCCAAATCTATCTTTACGAGTTTTAAGAGCCATTACCACTTCTTCCATGGCTGTATTGCCTGCTCTTTCGCCAATTCCGTTCACCGTGCACTCAATTTGGCGTCCTCCCGCAAGAACAGTTGCCAAAGAATTGGCAACGGCAAGACCCAAGTCATTATGGCAATGTGCGGAAAAAACAACCTTGTCTGAACCTTTCACTTTTGTTTTTAAAAATTGAAATAGTTCAAAGTATTCTTGGGGTGTCGTATAACCAACTGTATCTGGGATATTGATTGTGGTCGCACCTTCTTCTATCACAGCTTCCACAAGTTCACGTAAAAACTCCCATTCGGATCTTGTTGCATCTTCCGGCGAAAATTCAACATCTTCCACAAAACCTCGTGCCATACGGACAGCCTCTCTAGCCATTGTTAGCACTTCACTCGGAGTTTTTCCCAGTTTGTGTTTCATATGAATGGGAGAGGATGCGATAAAAGTATGAATTCGTTTTTTCTTTGCCTCTTTCAAAGCATCTCGTGCGGATTCTAAATCGGGCCGAAGGGAACGGGCAAGAGCACAAATGATGGGACCTTCCACTTCTCTTGCAATTCTAGAAACGGCTTCGAACTGTACAGGGGAAGAAACAGGAAATCCTGCTTCAATGATGTCTACATTCATTTTGGCGAGATGAAGGGCGATTTCGACTTTTTCATCTTCACTCATGGCGGCACCAGGGCACTGCTCGCCGTCTCTTAATGTGGTATCAAATATGCGTACGTAATCTTCCATCTACCTCCAGATCAATTTTTAGAAGTCCTTTGTCAAGGAGTTCGGTATCCATATTATTTCGTTTGGTAAAGGTAACATAGTCGTTGGATGGAGATCCTCATTTTTTCTAGTAATCCAAGGATAAAAATAACCAGAATTGTCTAAAGGGCGGGGTCTCAAATGATCCTTGCTATAGAAACGAATTTTGTTAGCGGATTCATAATTGGTCCAGATGATTTTATCCTTTGTTGTGTGCTCTAAGTGTCTCAAGATTTGGATCTGTCTTTGTTGTTTTTCTCGGTAATTGGAAATGGAATCGGGAGCGATGAAAAGTATAGTAATCCCTTGCAGAACTAACAAGGCAATTAAATAGGAAGAACTAACTGGATTGAATTTTGTGATCTTTAAAAATAAGAAGACACCATAAAAAAGTAAAAACACTACACTGGGAATCATATAACGAAAAGGAAACGGATGCGGATAGATGTACCGACCAATGATTCCCAAAAAACCTAAACTTAAAATGAACAAACCTGCGAGAAGGTATCTATCTTGTTTGGTTAATTTATTTTTAAAGCAAAGGACGAATATTAGGCTAGAAAAAAAGAATAAAAGAAATGAAAACGAGACTTCAAAAATAAAAATCTTTAAAAAATCATAATAATAAACCAAAAAGAAATATAGGTTTTCGAAAATCGTACGGTCCGCCAAGCGAAGGGGAAG
>Ga0163149_10000024_pt1 | contig 178084 bp, 157 predicted proteins | sample OliLakLV19MP5G1_FD_148604 | JGI IMG/M metagenome (GOLD analysis project Ga0163149, IMG submission 148604) | Freshwater microbial mat bacterial communities from Lake Vanda, McMurdo Dry Valleys, Antarctica - Oligotrophic Lake LV.19.MP5.G1 | ecosystem: Environmental > Aquatic > Freshwater > Lake...
CAAAAAGTGAACATAAAAATAAATTACCAAATAATAATATTTCGTGTCTAAAAAATATTCCCAATCCGAGAGAAACTCCAGCCAAAAATATAAAATATTTTTTCCCATTTTCAGATTCTTTTGATAAAAATTTATGAATTAAAAAGTAACTTAAGATTTCTGTGAAAATCAATAGTGAATGCTCTGATACTTCAGAATTTGGGATAAAAAAGGGTAACCCGAAAAAGATTAATATAACGATCGCTATGTCTTGTTTTACTTTCTTAAATATGACCAAATATAAAATTAAATTTAGGAGTGCGAAAAAAATAAAGACATTTTGAATAGGAAGAACATATAACAATAAAGCGACGAGAGCTGATAAAGAAACAGGGAACGGACCTAAAAGTGAATTCTCAAATCGGAAAGTGAATATATCTTTTTGAAAGAAACAAAATTCAAAATTTGGATCGATATCACGAAATTGATAATATATACTTTGATCTGTAAAATTGGAATTAAATAAAGAATACCCTTGGAGTGTTTTTAAAAACGGATCAACAGGCCCTGGAACATCACCAATTGACAATTCACCTAACCAGTAAATGTGAAAAACTAAAGAAGCAATTATAATCAAAAAATAATAGTAATTAGAAATAAATTTTTTCATACTAATAAAACTCTTCTGATATTAAATAATATTTATCATAATTTTGAATGAAAGACTTTTGTTCTTCCTGACAGAATTCAATCAAAGTGACTTTTGTTATTTTAGACAAATTTTTTAAATTGTTATAATGCCGCGGAATTTGTTGTCGTTTAAATAGTTCACAATACCGAAGTTCTGCCATGTGGATCAAATCTTTGTTACCATTTAATAGATATGATTTTAAAAATATATCTGCTTCATTTTCTAAGATTCCAATTCCTTTAAACCTTAACATTGAATTTGAATTTATTTGCCTAATTGTTTCGTTCAGAGCTTTATTTTTTTCGTCTTGCAAAGAGGAATCAAATGCAGAAAAACCTCTGACTTCTTTTTTAAAATGCGAATCTATATAAGAATATCGAAGAATTGAATTATTTTTGATGTTATAAATAACTAAAATTAAGCTAAAAATAAGAAGAATTGAGAGTATAAAATTCTTATTCCCACCATCCAGTTGATTATTTTTAACACCATTATGATTCCTATTATCTATTATCAATACAGGTAGTATAAAAAGAAAGGAGGTATAAATATTTGTAAATATCGGTTCAGTTAAACTATGCACGGAAAAGGAAATAATGATTATGATGGATAGGTAAGTCATGTTGATATTAGAATTTTTTGTAGCAATGATCAAACTTCTAACTATCAATAATAGATACAATGTTAGTCCAAGAATACCTATTCCATAAAGAAATGCTAAGTAATCGCTATGAAGATGCGTCTGAAACATACCAGAATCAAATAGATTTGGATATGTTTTTAATTCATTCGCGATGAATGGTGTTACCAAATTTAATAAATTTATTTTTCCAATATCGGAAAGTCCAATTAATAAAGAGTATGGATTTTCGCAAATACCAGTGAGTGCGATATTCCACAATTTAACGCGTATTAAAATTGAATCTAAATGAGAAAATTTAAAAAGATACACAAAAAGTAAAATTAAAAACATAAAATGAAACAATAACAACGCATAGATTATTTTTCTATTTTTGTTACCATTAGACTTTATCAAAAGAAAAAATAATATTGCAAAAGCGAGTGCATATATGATTGCAATGGCGGCTGTTCTAGAATTCAATTTATAGATAGCGATACTTAATATAAAAAAAATCAAATATTGTGAAATTCGAAATATTTTATCTCGACTAACGAGAGCCAAGTAAACACTTGATAGCAATAAAAACTCAAAAGATATGGCAAATAAATTTGAATTCACACCCCCTCGAGTTGCTAACGTTTCGGGATAATAAGCGATATAAACTATTTTGAATGTAAAAAGGAAATTAAGCAAAGTTAAGAACCTTTGCCATTCTTTCTGCCTTTTAATACTTGATAGTAATGCTAAAACAGATAATAAACTTAAGACAAAATGAAAGGTATATTCAATTAAATTATACTTTAATGGATTGAAAGTGACTGATAATGCAGGTAAAATAAAAAACAGTGATCCGATCATTATCCAGAATGATATTGAGGCAGATTGGAATATATTTGACTTAACATTTCTTAGAAGAAAAATTAAAATTACAAAAATGATTACCAAGGCATAGGAGTTCAAAATTCCTGAAGTATCTAAAAGTATAGAACCTGGTGGTATTAATAAATATGTTAACAATACATGCGGTATAAATTTTTTAAAATTTTTGATTCTTGGTAATTTAAATACAAAAAGCAAAAACAAACTTTGTCCATACTCAATGAATCTATAAATTTTTGCATCCAAGCCATTTGAATACATTACTGACATCAAATTTAGTACATTGAATATTAATAATGTATGAAATAAGCGATTATTTAAAATTGGTAAGTTTATTAATTTTTTCTTTTTTAACCTTTCGGCAATGGAAATTAATATCAATAAACCAAAAGAATATCCAATGAAATCTGCATTCTTTTTGTAAAAAGAAAGAGCGAGATTAACAAGAAGAATTAAATTTAGAAAAAAAATAAACAATTGTTACCTTTGAGTTCTAAAGCCAATTCCCGCCAATAGGGATATATTTTTTTGGCATATCCTGTTTAAAAAATGTTTTTGCCGAAGCAAACAAATTGAAATAAAAAATATGTCGGAGGGCCGCCACTCCATCCTTCCAAGTTATTTTTTTTCCTTCCAAATAATTTCTTGGATAATATGATATAGGAAATTCTTGCACTCGAATTTTTAATCTAGCAATCTTTGCAGTTATTTCAGGTTCAAAACCAAATCGATTTGATTCTAAATTTATATTTTTAATAATTTCTGCTCGGAAAACTTTATAACAAGTCTCCATATCAGTCAGGTATAAACCGCTCATAAAATTTGAAAGTATTGTTAAGATTCGATTCACTAAATAGTGGAAAGTTCGATGCACTTGCCTACCATCCTTTTTAAATCTTGAACCAAATACTACATCTGCTTTTCCATTTGCAATGGGTTCGATAAGTGTTGAAACTTCATCCATATCATATTCAAAATCAGCATCTTGAACCAAAATAATTTCACCTGTCGCTTCATTAAATCCGCGTTGTAAGGCGGCACCCTTTCCTTGATTTTTTTCTTGAAACAAGATTTGGTGCTTTGATTTAAATTTGAATTGTTTCAATATATTTAATGATTCATCTTTAGAACAATCATCGATGAAAACTAGTTCTTTTGATGTTGGTAGAATCAATGAATCTATTTTTTCTAAAAATTCAGCTAAATGCCCTGCTTCGTTATAAATAGGTATAATGAGTGAAGTTACAATTTCTTTCTGCTTTGAAAGATTTCGATTGATTTTTACGTTTTTTTCTTTCGCCATTTTATTTTCCTTTTCGGATATTTTTTTACTTATGATATTTATAAACTATTACAATTGGTATTTATATTCAAACTCGGGGACTTCTCGAAGTAAAGGTTCGTTTGATAAGAATCGAAGTACATCTTCTGTAGCCTGCGTTTCCATAGCTAATCTGCAATCATAGGAACATGATCCCATGTGTTGCGTAAGAATCACATTATCCAATTCTGTTAATGATCCAATATAGGGTTCTTCATTAAAGACATCAAGAGCCGCGCCAGCTATCGCACCTGATTTTAAACAATCGAATAAAGCTCGTTCGTCGATAAGCTCCCCTCGCGCTGTATTGATTAAATATGATTCTGGTTTAAATTTTGATAATGTATTTTGATTTAACATATGATTAGTCAATTTATATGCAGGGAGATGTAAACTTACAATATCAGCGGAAGAAAAAATTTCATCTTTAGATGTTTCAGAAATATTTAATCCTTCATTTCTGAGAATATTTACATCTTCAGATATTTCGTTTATATCATTCACTAGAATTTTCGGAGAAAATGGCAAAAGTAACTTAGCCACATTTTTACCAACTCTGCCAAATCCAATGAGTCCGATCAAAGACTCTCCAATTCTTTTTCCATAATGACGATTCCATAAACCCTTACGGATTTCTCTATCCGCAAGACCGACTAACCGAGTTATACCGATCATCAAACCTATCGTAAGTTCAGCAACAGCCATTGTCACTGCATCTGGTGTATAACTTACTCTAATTCCTTTTTCTCTACACACAAGTAAGTTAACGCTATCTAGCCCGATTCCAACTCGCGCTATCATTTTTAATTTTAAACTTTTATCAATAAGTAAAGAAAGATCTTCAGTGCCTGCGATTACAACATCAGCATCAATTGCATATTTCAAGATTTCATCTTTTGTTAATTTTCGATTTTCTGGATTATATAATACTTTAATATCACTCCTTTCAGAAAGAAGGTCACGAGGAATAGAGTTTGCTTTTCCGAATGGAAATGTTGAAACAAAAATAGTTAGCATTAATAAATCGATCTACATTGAAAGATTCTTTTTAAAAAGTATATGAGTCAATGTAATTAAAATTATCGTAATAAAAAATCAAATTTGTAACATGGTATTGTGTCGTTAGTTACTGTTAGTGTAGTTTGCTACAATACAAACCTTGATATAATCACTCGTTGCCTAGAAAGTATCGAGGCACAAAACATTGATTGGAAGGGAGTTTTTGTTGATCACTCAAAGATGGGAATATATAAAACCCTTTTAGAAAATCGATCAAAATGGAAGTATATTGAGAGGGGTGCGGAGAACGATGGATTCGGAGGTGGGAATAATGCTGCCTTCTCATTTGTGGAGAATTCTAAATATTTTCTTCTAGTAAATCCTGATGTTTATTTGTATCCGGATACGATTAAAAAACTAATTGGAATTATTTCACAAGATACGTCCATAGGGCTAATAACTGGAAAAATTTATTATCCCGATGGTACATTACAAAAATTAAATAAGAGAAATCCTACAGTCTACGCTCTGTTAGGAAGAAGATTTAAACTATTAAAAAAAATTCCATTTATTTCGAACGCAATAGATCAATATGAAATGATAGATTTTGACTATGAAACTTTTTATGATGTAGAATTTATATCAGGATGTTTAATGTTAATACCAGTAGGAGTATTTGAAAAATGCAAAGGCTTTGATTCTAGATATTTTCTTTATTTTGAGGATGCAGATCTCTCTCGGAATATTAGAGAATTAGGATATCGTACTGTATTTTCACCGATACCTGAAGCCATTCATGAATACCAAAGGGGCTCTCATACTTCCAAAAAATTATTTTTTATTTTTATCATGAGCATGATTAAGTATTTTAATAAATGGGGATGGAAATGGTTTTGAAGACAGTCGCAATTTGTGTATTGTATCAAACGGACAAATCGTTCTTCAAGAGATTAAAAACCTTTTCTAAAGAATGCGACACTTTAATAATAATTGATAATGGGTGTGATGCAAAATTCACTTCTCAGTTAAACTTAGAAATAAAAAAAAATAATATTAAAATCATTTACAAAAAAAACAATACTAACGTAGGTTTAGCGAAGGCTCAAAATACTGGAATCTTACTCGCAAAAGAACTTAAAGCAAAATATATATTATTTTTCGATGATGATTCTTTGCCTTCCAAAAATTTACGAAAACAAATGGTTTCTTATCTCGAGGCCAATCCAGATGTAGGTATTGTTGCACCCGATATCATTCATTCTTCTGAAGCAAAACAATTGTATTGGGTTAAAAATGATTTTTTTTGGAAACGTAGACGATTCTATCACACTGAGAATGTTCTCAAAAACGTAAATACCGTTATCTCTTCTGGAAGTATGATTCCAATGCATACTATAAATCAAGTGGGACTATTTAGAGATGATTTTTTTATAGACTACATTGATATAGAATACTGTTTAAGAGTTAGAAAATATGGTTTTCGTATTGATGTGATTAAGGCTGCTTCCCTCTATCATATGCTAGGTGAAAGAATAACGAAGACATTTATTGGTATGTCGATCTCCCCTACGAATCATTCTCCACTTAGAAAATATTATATGACAAGAAATAGAATTAAAACTTGGAAATTATATGCTTTTGTGATACCTTCTTGGTTTTTAATTGATCTATTAAATTTTATGTATGATACATTTCGTACAGTTTTCTTTGAGAATGAAAAAAAGGCCAAGATTCAAGCAATTTTAAAGGGCTTTTTCGAAGGCATTTGGTTTTGAGAATATACCGATAAATGTACCTTTCAAAATATAATAAATTGATAACCACTGGATAGGTGAAATCAGAATTGCTATAAACATTTTTATTAGTTTTTTAAAGTAATGCCATTTAAAATCTTTCGGAATGTAATCTAACTTGCACATCCAAAAAAAATTCCTAAACATATAAAACCTCCGTAGTGGAGAATGGATGATCATCTTTTTATTGATAAAGGGTAGAATTGAAATAGCTTTATCGCCCAGATTATGGTGTAATTTTATATCCCTATTGATGATACTCTTATAACCTTTACTATTCGCGCGGTAACCCCATTCAATATCAAGCCCATCAATAAAAAAAGAATCTAAATATTCACCTACTGCAATCCAAGATTCTTTCGAAATAAATAAACCAGAAGTAATGGCATAATCAACTTCAGAATTTTCATCCTTCAATGTATTAATAAATGTTAGTTTTCCATTATTGCGTACCGGAATTGGCCAATTTGTATCGTTTGATACATTATAAATCATCGGAGCTACACACGCGAGATTTTGAAGAGAATCATTCTTTGAATTAAAAAAACTTATCATTTCATTAATAAAATTACCTTCTGGTAAACTATCCTGATCAAAAAGAAAAACTCCTTTCGCGCCTAATTCGATCGCTTTTCGCATTCCTATGTTTATAGCTTTCGCCAAACCTAGATTATAAATATTCTCAATAACGATAACATTCGCTAAACCTTCCAGTTGTCCTGAATAATTAGAGTTAAAGACTACTATTGGTTTTATTTCTTTTGCTATTAAATATTCAATTTGATTTTTTAATAAGATTCCAGGATTATAAGCTACCGTTACCGAATAGTAATCAGATATCATCCCTACAAACCACTATTTATAAAAATATTCGACATAAGCTTCTTCATTTTTTCTAAATTGATTTTATGAGAAGGTTTATCTGAAAAATTAAAACTTAACCAAGGATATGTTAAATTTAAACAAGGATGAAAGTAAGGATCGCCATTTTTCAAGTATTTCCCATATGACTTAATAGATTCTAAATAATCACCCTCCGGAATTTTACTCCCTTTACGGGACTTTGATTCAAAATGAAATAATTTTACTGAAGGCAAATATACATTGCGGAATCCGGCTTCATACAATCTAATTCCTAAATCTACATCATTTCCACAAACTACGAGTTTTTCATTAAATCCACCAATTAAATTAAATTTTCTCTTCTCAATCATAAGGGCTGCAGCAGTTACTGCTAAATAATTTCGTGTCCATTGTGCGGAACCAAAAGAATCAAAACCATCATGATCAGGGATATCTTTAAATGCATGTTCGGCAAGACCGGTTAACCCTAGAATAACACCCGCATGTTGAATTTTACCATCTTCGAATAATAACTTTGGCCCTACTGCACCGACATGTTTTTTAAGGGCAAAGAAAGACAATTTTTCCAAAAAATCTTCTGAGATGGCTTCCGTATCATTATTTAAAAAAAATAAAAGTTCACCATTTGCCCTTTCTGCCGCAAAATTATTCATAGCAGAAAAATTAAATATTTGATCATACTTTAATATAATTATATTATTATATTCTTTTTTGATAAATTTCAAATATTGCAAAGTTTCTTTTTCTTGACTTTGATTAGATACCAAAACTAACTCGAATTTTTGGTACTTTGATTTTTGAATTATAGAATCAACCACTACTTTTAAAAGTTCGACTTTATCACGGAAAGGTATAATAATAGAAATCAGTGGTATATTATTCTGTAAAATTGTATTTGGTATTTCTATTGAATTATGATCTTCATTATTTATTTTTTGATTTAGTAAAAATTGGATTCTCTTATGGTGAGATTCTTCTATTTTCGGAATTTTATACGCAATAAATCCAATTTCTGGAATCCTAATAAATTGGTTCGATTGATTATAAAATTTGAGAATTAAATATGTATATAACTCTAAAAAATTTAATTTGTTTGATATATTAATATCTAAGAATATACTTTTTGGAAAAAAAACAGCTCCTTCTAAATAATCAATATCATCAAATAATTCAGGGGAAAAATTTGGTTTAAAAAAAGGATAAGAGTTAACAAAATTTAATGTATCAAAAGTGAAAATTTTTTCCCGATCAATTTGTTTGGTATAATAATCATTAAGCGCATTTATTGCTTTTTCGATGGGAGTAACTTTACCAATATCTAACCATACAAAGTCAAAATTCTCAATCTTTGAAAATAAAGATTCAAAATTGGGATTTTCTGTATTTTCAAAAATCTCAGAAATTCTTTTGACCGTAATCTTAGAATTGATTTGATTCCAATTTGTTATTTTTTTATAAAGAGGACAGCATTTCTTCTCATCTAAAGTATCATCAACAATGAATAATAACCTAAGTTGGTTGGTATTAATTCCATTTGAAGAAAGAACCTTTAATCGAAAATAGATTTTTCCGAAAAATCGATTGAGTAAAAATAATATAAATTTAATCTTCGTTTTCAATTGTGGATTTCGAATGATACTTTTTAATTAATTTTACTGGTTCAGAAAAACAGTCTTCATAAACATCAGGGAATGGCAAAATTGATTGTTCCATTCGTTTCTCATAATATTCATGTTTAGAAAATGCATCCTTGATTGCCATATTAAGGCTCAATAAATTCGTCTCGCAACTTATTATATTTTTTGATGTGGTGCTTAAATCTTTTCCTGGAAATAAATTTGTAATCGTGACGATTCCAGATTGAGCCATTTCAAAAGGAGGATAACTCGGATGAGGTGAATACATCAAAGATATACCAAGATCACAAGTCCTCAAAAATTCACCGTATTCGAGATAAGACAACTTTCCTTTGGATTTGAGAATATGTCCTTTTCCCAATTCTATATGCTCATGATTCTCTCCTCCTGACCAAAATTCCCATTCAAATTCAGGAAAAATCCCCTCGTGAGTTACTTGTATCAAAGATTGAATCAGCAATTGATACATATTGCGTGGAATACTAGGTCTCACATAACAAAATAATTTTTTAACTCGCTTTGATTTATAATATTCTAATTTATTAGGATAAAAAACTTTTTTACTTATTTCTGGGAAATATACTGCACATTCTTCATTTTCTTTTCGAATACAAATTTCTTTTTGAAAATAATTTTTCAGACTTATCGTCGAATATATAGGAATGATATCTTTTTTATAAGTTTCTATCGCTAAAGCATACTCTGCACCCCAAGGATAAAAACCAGGTTCAAAATCCTGAATTAGATAAAATATCTTATTATTTTTTAACTGCTCATTTACAAAAATTTCCTTTAGCGAATGTACCGTCCACCAAGCAGTTGCAATGAAAATATCGTCTTTGTCAATCGCCAATTCTCTTGTAGATTCATTAGCTACTGAAATAGCTTTAAATGAATACGTTTTACAATCCGGAAAGTATTTATAAAAATTAGCCTTGGCAATACTTTCACTTCGTCCAGACCAAATTTCATCAGTAATAATAAAGTTTATTGGTATATTTGATTTTAATAATGAAGCTCCCAAGGCCAAAATCATTCTTGTCCCAGCAAAGATCGATTCTTCTCGTGCCATATAAGGAATCGCTAAATGGACAATAGGTTTCTGAGAATTTAGTTTTAATTTTATTGGTGTTAATTGATGAAAAAAATCTTCTCTGCCAGTTGTTTTCGAAATTTTAATTAAATTGAATTCTACTCGTAGATTAAAAAATGCAAAAAGAAAATTGACAAATCTTATGAAAAAACCAAAAAGATATTTTAAAAAATTTCTTACCATTTATATCAACTTATCATACAAATTAAAATTTTGGCTACGTATGGAAAGTTTAAATCCTCTTTCTATTTCTAATTTACATTTCTTGTAAAATAATGAATTTGTTTCGACTAACAGCAATGATGCATAAGAAAATAAAAATTCATTTTTCTTCATTGAAACATCACATTTTGCATTCGTTTCATTGAGCAAGGCAAAATGGTTCCACTCCTTGGGTTGATATCCAGAATAACCATTTATTATCGTAGCATCAGATTCTAAATTTAAGAAAAATGGAATTCTGATATTATTTTCTGAATTTTCCGATATTACCAAAATAGGCTTCGTTTTATTTACTTTGTTCAATATTATGTAAGAATCAAAAATTAATTTGGCTTCTCTATTTGAATCTGTAGAATATTCAATATTACGAATATAAAAATCTTCTGCAAATCTTTCCGAAAAAAGTAATAAGCAGATTAAAGAAAAAAATAATTTTTGTTTAGTATTTTTTATAGGAAATTTTATTAAAAAATAATACACAGAAAGGATAATTCCTAAATTTATGATGAGCCCAGCCCTACCTAAAGCACGGATCTCAGAAATACCAGGGACAATTTTTAATATGATTTTATACAAAAATGGTAAATAAATAGCACCGGAAGCTAAAAAAACTCCAATACCAAATAAGAATATACTTAACTTATAAATATCATACTTTCTTTTAAAAATATTCTTTATATTTGATACAGTAATAGCAAAAAATAATATTAAACCTATTAATCCAGAAAAATTACTTTTTTCAAAATCAAAAGAAACAAAATACTTTTTAAAGTGCAAATAAATTGAAGGCGGATATAAAACTTTTAAATAATCCCTCCAACTAGCCGAAAATTGGATTTTTTCTTCAAAATTTCGAACACCGACAATCTCTGGATATTCAATTCGGATATCAAAATAAAATTGCAATAGAGGATAACAAACCATAAGAGAAATAAGGACACCTAAAATTGAATATACATTTTTCTTTAATGTAATTGAACCCTTATATATATAAAGGAATATGAGACTGGAAAAATATACAATTAGCGAATAAATAGAAAAATATAAATTTGAAATAAGAAATATACTGATACCAATAAATGAATATATAAACTTATATTTCAGTTTCATTTCTGGAGAAAACAAAGGCAATATTGAAAGAAAAATAGGAAATACCAACAAATTCTGATAATGTGCAGATTGAACTTGAAAAAATAATGAAAAAGTAAATAACCAACCGACAAATATACTTATACTTACATTCTTCTTTAACAGAAAAAGAAATTTAGAGCAGACTAACCAATTTAAAAAGAAAAATAGAACAAACATTAACCGAATCGCAGTAGCTTTTGAAGATACGAATGGTTTAATTAGAGCAAACAATAAAGAATGAAAAATTAATGGGTCAGAAAAACCTAAGGTTTGTTTTTTGGGATAAAAAAATGGAAGATTGGCAATTTCAAAAAAATTTCCATTGCTTAGGTGCTTAGAGTTTGTATCAATAACAAACATACAAAAAAATGGATCCAATCCGAATCCTGGAATCGTATCAACTTCCCATATTAATTTTTGAAAATAGATAAATGTAATAATTAAGAGAAAACAAAAAAATAAAATTGTTTTTGTATGCTTTTTCTTGGAGAAAAAATTACAAATTGTTTGCCACAACATTTATGCTAATAACTTCCGAAAAATACTCAGATATAAAGAATATACCTTTCGTTTAATAAGCAGAAAGAATTTTTTTAAGCCATGACTTTTGACAAATTGAATGGATCCAAGACATGCGATTCTTATTCTATAAATAATATATAATATAAGATGCATATAGATCTGCATTTTCTTTGTAAATGAAATCTTAGCCTTTTTGGTATCTTTAATATAAATCTTTCTTATAAATTGAAATGCTTTCTCAGATTGTAAATCCCAATTGAATTTTTTAGTAACGAAATGGTAACTTACATCTGAATATTTTTGTATTAGAGATTCGTTTGCGGATAAATGAATTATAAAATTTGCCATTTCATATATGTTTCTAAAAGTAAATGGAGTTACTTCAGGGTGAGCTCCCGTATCAAGTGCCAAAGATATAGTTCCCAGTTTACTTGCTTCGACTAAGGGTAAGTTGAATCCTTCCCAAAGACTAAACGAAATAAATACATCAAGATTTCGTAAATATTCAATTTTTTCAATTTCTGATAAATTTAATTTTACCTCCATTCCTGAATTTCGAAGTTCTTTCGCATCCTCTTCTTTACCGCGACCTGCAAAACAGAATTGAATATTCGAATGATTCTTTAATATATCGATTAAATCTAAAAAGAATTCAATACCTTTGTATCGATTCTCTCCCGGACCTATACGATTCAATACTCCTACAGAAATTTTTTTATTAAACTGCTTAGCAAGCTTGTCTTTTGGCTTTTGATTTAAATGATCACATCCATTATAAATGACTATATTTGAAAAATCACCAATTTCAGAAGCAATGAATTCGGAGATTGCTATAATGCCATTCGCACTATGATATCCATTTTCTTTCTTATGTTTTTTTTCAGACAATAAAAATGAACGAGAAGGTTCTATTTGTAATTCTGGCGAAGGATCTCCGTGTTCCCAAAATATAACAGGCGCAAATTCTTTCAAATAGTCTACTTGTTCAAAAAAAGGAAATGTATGGATAATTATAATATCGGGAGCAGCCGCAATTAAAAACGATTTTGAAACTGGATTGGATTGATCAAGTTTTCTTATATTCAAATCTGAATAAATATCCGGTTCTTGATCTATAACTCCGATCAAAACATTTGCCCCATGTTTAATGAAGCGACGTGCTGTCTCACCAACAACTACATCCACACCAAAGCCCATTGCAATTCGATATGTTAAAATAAGAATTCTCAAAAAACTATTATCCCTTCAATGAAACTTGACCATAGTCTAACAAAAAGAGAACGATCAAAATTGCTTTCTTCGCCTTTAACGCGAGTTCCATTTTCAAAGTGAATGACTTTTCCCAAATTCAAAACTAAAATTTGAAAACCTAATCGTCTAATTTTCAAGCAAAGATCAATATCTTGTGCTTCTTTTTCAAAATCCTCATTGAATCCATATACGTTTTCAAATAGATCGCTCTTAATCATTAAGAAAGCACCAGTAGTCGCATCAAAAAATTGGCTCTCAGGCAAATGAACTTCTTTTAAAGATTTGCCACCATCGATATGGTAAGGCATAAAATTTGTAGATGTATTAAGTTTAAAAAATTGTATACCACGGTGTTGGATAGTTAAATTTTCAAAGAGTAAAACATGCCCGCATATTCCAATATTAGAATTTTCTTCAGCTTTCAAATATAATTGAAATAATAATTTTTCATCTTGAAAAATGATATCATTGTTCATAAAAAGTATCCACTTTCCTGAACTATTTTTATACGCTATATCGTTATTGTTTTTTGAAAAATGATACTTTAATCCTTTGATGACTTTTATTTCTGAATCTTCATAAGCTTTGATTACTTTTTGATCTGTAGAGCCAGTATCGCCAATAAGTATTTCAAAAAAAATATTCTCTTTTCTAAACGATTCTTTACTTTTCTTTAATATTTCGACTAAAGGAATTAAATATTCAGGTTTATCTAAATTTAATATAACAATAGATAATCCTTCTTTTTTCTTATTTTCAAATTTTTGAATATTAATATTCTTTAAATTTCGAATACGCGAAGAATTATCTTGAAAAGAATATTTCATTAAAAAATTTATTTTAATTTTGAGAGTACTTTTTTTGGTACAGAAATCACATCATACTGGAGTGCTGAAAGAATTAACTGAAAGCCAACAATGATTGGTAATGCGGCTACCATTACTGTTCCAGATGAAGCATTAATTTGATTAAAATATCCGTAGAACCATTTACTGATACCAAAGAAAATTCCAAAAGTTGTTAGTATCATTCCAAAGAATAATTCTAATGAACCTAAATTAAAATCCCTCAAAAAATAATTATAAAATATTCGCTTAAATAATCGATTCATATACTTTAAGGGGAATTCGAATAACACGCGCTTTATACTTAAGTTACTTTCTTCATCGCCATAAATTGCAGTCATGGGAACGTCTGTAACTACAGCTCTTGTTATGTTTAGCCTAAAAAGCATATCACTCTCAAAAAAATATCTATTGTCTAATTTGTCAAATGGTAACATCGACAATGCGGTAGAATGGATCGCCGTATATCCATTTGTTGGGTCCATAATATCCCAGTATCCACTTACGGCCTTATTTATAAAACTCAGGCCTGCATTTCCTACCAATCGAACTTTTGGCATTTTCGATAGATATTCTGGATTAAAAAAACGATTTCCCTTAGTATAATCCGCCTCACCTCTCAGAATTGGTGCTACAAACTTAGGTAACAATTTTGGATCCATTTGGCCATCACCATCAATTTTCACAGCAATATCAAACCCTTCCAAAAGTGAAGCTTGATATCCAGATATCATTGCCCCGCCAACGCCGCGGTTTATTTCATGATATATAATTTTTACTCGTTTATCTTTACAATTATTTTGAACGTATTCGCCTGACTTCTCTGGACATTTATCATCAATCACATAAATTCGAGAAACTTCTTTACCAATTTTAGAAATAACACCTAATATATGTTTTTTGACTCTATAAGAAGGAATGATGACCGAAATTTTCATTTTATATTTATCCCATGTAGAAGAAAAAAAGATTCAAATACTTTTTTGAAAGAATCGTAGGACATCCAATTTCTCATTTCATAATAAAGTTCACCAGTATGGGGGCGATTATAAAATAAGTGTGCCGAGATTGACTGTTTATAATAATGTCTTTGTATAAAGAAATGATAGATCGCAAATAACCCCAGACCTAACCAAGTTTTGAATTGAGATTTATAATTAAGAAATAAAAACGCAACTCGAACAGAGTCTTTAAATTTAATTTTCAATTTTTCCAATTTATTATCCTGCAATGGTTTCATCACTTGAAAAAATGGTTTTGTAACATTAAATGCATTGTATAAAAAAAATTGATATGCTGGACAATTTGCTGTTAAACTAAGAACAAAAGCGATCCCAGTCGCTGCATCATGATCAGGATGCCCACCTTCATATGCGGTTGTATAAATAGACTCTATGCTTTTATTTGCAATTAGTTTTAAGATTCCCTGATAAACTTCTTCCAAATAATTTATTAAATTATTGTCTGGAATTGGCAATGAGTCCATTAAAAAAATTATATTTTCTGGCGATACCCCTAACGAAAGTAATACTTTTTTTGATTCAGAATTTCTAATTTCTGTATTACTTCCATAATAATCCCCTTTCGTTAAAAAAATACAAAGAGAATTATTTGGGTTTATTAAAATTTCAGGAGAGATAAAATATTCATCATCTTGATGTGGAAATAAAAATAAATTCATGATTATAGTTATTTACAAATCATCTGAATCTATCCAGGTCAAATGCCAATTATTTTCATTGTAAAATTCAATGCCTTCCGGAGAAAAATTTAATTTTTTTATAATTAATTTGAATATGAAAGGACTTCTAATAAATAACGATTTAAGAAAAGCATACCGGCCATAGATAGATTTATTCATCATACATATAATAAATTCTCTTTTTCTTTCATATGCAAAATTTTTAATTTGAAAAATTAAATTCGAAGAATAAGACAAATTTTCTTTTAAGATCATAAAATCAAGTATAGCTAAAGTAGGAATTTTGTTCTGAACAACTTCACGAACAATACTTACACCAGCGGGAATTTCGTTAATATACATTATTATAATGTTATATTCCGTGCAAGGCGCAAACAAACGCCAATTATAAAATTCTTTTGATTTATTTAACGATATTTTTTGTTGGTCTTGCCATTTAGAAATAAATTGATCTAAATCTTTCCATTTAATGAATTCGTTTTTATTTAAAATTTCAAATCTTATATTTTCATTCTTTGAGAAAAGTTTTTCAATTTTAAAAAGAATCAAACAAGCTATATCAAAAGGAATTGAAATCCATCCAATACTTTTGGATTTAAAAAAACTAGAAAATTTCAAAAAGCTTATATACATAGGAAGTTCAAAGACGACATCCCATCCAACTTTTAAATGTCCAGGAATTACTTCCTTCCGAATAGGATAACCAATTGTGAAATCAATGCCTTGCTCTTTTAAATCATCTGTCGCAAATTTTCCAATTTTGGTAAAGATTCCTTTACCCCTTGCAGCAACGCCTGTCATGACATCGCAAACCATCCCCACCAACTTATTTTCATTAAATACACGATATGAATATGGTAGCGCTGCGTAGTATCCGATTAAATTAGTACCTTCAGAGCTAATATATTCATAGGAAGTTGGAGAATTTGGAAATTTGTGAAATTTCCAATCGTAGTGTTCATTTGAATTAACGGATGTATTTAAAGTTTCAGGAAAACATTCACTAAATAACAATCTTTGTTTTTCTAATTCAATCTTGTTAAATTTCTCAAACTTTAAAGAACTAGTCATAAAGGGCTGCGTTTATATTGATAGATGTTCCATTCACATAAGAATTGTTTCTTAGATATTCGATGCTATTTAATATTTCTGATGGATGTCCAAATCGTTTGTTCGGAATGGTTTCTATGATAGTAGACCTATAATCTTCGGGAACTTCTTCAATCATTCCTATATCAAAATAACCTAAGTTAAGTGAATTGATGGTAATCCCTTTAGATGCATTTTCTACAGCTAAACTCCGAGCAAGACCCCAAAGCGCAGATTTAGAAGAGGCATAAGCACTCGCACCAGGAGTACCTCTTTGTGCAACAACCGAAGAAAAATTAATGATTCTTCCGAATCCTTGTTCTCTCATAATTGGAAGTATAGAATGAATCAATCGGAAAACGCCAATTAAGTTAACATCTATTACCTTAGTCCATTTATCAATTTCTGCCTTATGCGCATAACTATTGTAAGTAATCCCTGCACAGTTAATTAATGTTATATCATTTAGTTTTGGAGTTATTTTTTTTACAAATGTTGAGACTGAATTCTGATTTGTAACATCTAAGTTCTCAAAAAAATCTAAATTATCTTTCGGCTTGGTTGAATTATAGGTTCCGATGACCTGTTCATTTTTTCCAAAATATGACTCAAAAAGGAATTTTCCTATTCCACGTGAAGCACCATTGATTATAATCATAAACGAATTCCTAAGACCAACGTAGAAGCGAGGCTCCGTAAGTCCAACCGCTTCCAACAGCTGCAAATAAAATTAAATTTCCTTTTTTTAACTTTCCATCTCTATTCAATTCGTCCAACAAAATCGGAATGGTTCCACCTGAGGTATTCGCATAACGAATCATATTCGTCATTAATTTGGATTCAGGTAAACCAATCAGTTCAGCAGTTTTTTTAAGAAGTTTAATGCTTGGTTGGTGCGGAACAAGGTAATCCACATCTTTAATCTCCAATTGACAATCCTTTAAAACTTGTGAAATTGCAATTGGTAAAACTGTAGTACCAGTTTCATAAACTGCTCTTGCATTCATTTGAAAATAATGTAGTCCTTCAGCAACTGTTGTTTCATTAGCAGGATTTTCTGAACCACCGCCCGGAATGGTAAAATTCCACTTCCCTCGTCCGTCGGAATATAATCGAAATGACAAAAATCCTTCACTATCTGTTGCATGCGTCAATACAGCCGCTCCAGCTCCATCGCCAAAAAAAACAGCATCTCTCCTTTTCCAATCGGTAATTTTTGAAAAGGTATCCGCACCAATAACTAATACTCGTTCGTATACACCGCTAGCAATAAATTGAGATGCCACTGACATACCATACAAAAAACCAGAGCAAACGGCTGCTATATCAAATGCCACTGCGTTATAAGCTTTAATTTTATCTTGTACGATACAGGCAGTAGAAGGAGCGAGTCTATCAGGAGTTGCTGTTGCAATGATAATAAGATCAATGTCCTCTGGCTTAAGATTCGCATTTTCTATAGCACGTAATCCTGCCTTCGCAGCTAAATCACTCGTGCATTCATTGATAGCCGCAACTCTCCGTTCACGTATTCCTAAATTTTCAAAAATCCATTCGTCTGTCGTTGGAATTGTTTTGGACAATTCTAGATTTGTGACAATTTTCACAGGAGTATAAGATCCTGTACCTGATATTTTTACATTACGTACTGTCTGTTTCATTTATTTTTCTCAGTTTATTTTATCTCACGACTTCTAATTTTTTTGGCAGGTGCACCGGCATAAATCTCAAAATCAGGAATATTTTTAGATGCAAGCGAATTGGCACCTAACACTGATCCTTTACCAACAGTAACACCAGGGAAAACAACAGTACCTGCAGCTAACCAACAGCCTTCTTTTAAAATGATTTGTTCAGGAAATTTGGAATCTGAATTATTTTGATTATACATCTTATCTGCAATTTTTTTTTCAGAATTAATTGTTACATTACTTCCAACCATTACAAAATCCTCGAAAATGATTGATCCAACTCCATTAATATATGTTCCAACATTGATTCCGACATTTTTACCAAATATAATATTTCTTAGATGTAATAATTCGACTCCAGGTGGAATCCAAATCATGCCATTTAATTTTTTTGCCATTAACTTAACAAATAAATAACGGAGAAAAAAACCAATCACACCTGGTATATATTTGAAAGGAAAGTATGAAGTTTGCTCAATTTCTAAATATATTATTTCCAATAATTTAAATTTTTTCATTATAGAATTATTATAAATTAAATAGCATTTTGGAAATTATATTTTAATTTAATTTCTAGCAGAATATTTGATTCTTTATCAAACATTCAATTGAGCTTTCAAATGCTCGGAGATTCGCATCGCATTTGCCATAATCGTATACGAATGATTCTTTGCAGGAAAAGCTGGAAAATTTGCCGAATCCGCAATAAATATACGATCAGAATTCCAAAGATTTCCCTTCAAGGTTGTTTGATATCGTTTTGGATTTGTTTTCATAGGAACACTTCCCGCATAATGAAAGCTATTTCCCGGAGCTGGGAATTTACAAAGTGAGCTATGACTCAAATAGCCAAATTTTCGCAGAGAAGAAATTATCTTTTTTTCAATATCATTATTTTTTATTGGTTTTTCTTTATATGAAATAAAAATTTTATTATCACGCGTTAAATGAAGATAATTGCTTGGATGATCTTTATCATAATAAAAAATTTGCATAATTGCGATAGCCGGAACCAAATATTTAACAGCTGCTAAATTCGCTTTTATTGATAAGGGAAACTCGAAAAATAAATCAGATTTCATTGGTCCACTCAAACCATAAAACGATCCATTTATCCTTTCTTTAGTTAGTGGATCTTCATGAACAAATATTAGCTGTGCTGAGTAGGCTTTCTTCTCTATCGGTCTACCAATAAACTTGGGAACTAAAAAAGGAACATATGATATGGGATTATCGTAAATTGGTAACTTAGTTTCGAAATCTTCATTTGATTGTAAAATTATCTTCGCTGTATTAATACAACCAGCGGCTAATACGATAGTTTTGCTCTTAAATATTTCAATTTTTTGGGAATTCAAATTCAATGCATGAATCTCCACTAAATTATTTTCTTCTCTATAAAATTTTACCAAATAACCTGACTTATAGATCAAAACAGCATCATTAATTAATCTATCCAAGGTGTATGTAGGGTTATAGTTAGCTGGTATATTTGATTTATAAAATTCTAGATTATCGTATTGGCATGGTTTTCTTCCATCTTTTTCTTTAGTAAGAAGTCCTAAGCGATTACGACCAATAAAAATTCCTTGGGTATTAAAATTCTTTTTATGTTTATTATAAATTTTTAGAAGATCGCTTCCTAAAAAACCTATTTGATGTGGTTCTTGAAATTTTTCATCGTTGCCAAAAAATAATGATAAATCATCATTCTCCCCACTAATGCCTATTATATCAGATAACTTATCATAAAAGGGTTTTAAATCTGTATAAGAAATTGGAAAACCTTGCAAATCATAATCATTGAAGCGAAGCATTCCTGCGCCCCAGGCATTAGCTAAACCACCGTAAGCAAAACTCTGAGCCATTTCAAATTCATTGGATTGAATTGGTGCTAATTTTTCAGCACCATTTGTCACATACCTCATAAGAGGTGCTTTCAATTTCGGACTAAGGTATTTTTGGTCTATATTATGAAGACTCTCAAAAGAATTGCCTACAAGCTCAGTGAATAAATCTCGTTTTTCTTTTAGATCAAATAAGTTATCATCGAAATTTGAAACTTGCGGCGGTTTATTTCCAACATCGAGCATCAAAACTGATCTTCCTTGCAATTGGTAAGCGGAAGCCATTCCCGCTGGTCCTGAACCAACAATGATGACATCATAAATTTGCGAGGTCATATATTGGATTTTGGCTTTATTATTTTATTTTTTTTAATATTCATTTTCGTAATTTAGTAAATATTATTATCACATAATTTTGTTGTAATATTATGTTTATAGTTTCTTTCAAAAAGAAAGTTATATAAAGATTATTTCTATTCTCTTATAAGATGATGTCGCGAAATTAAATATCTTCCTGTAAAATAAAGAAAAATGGATCGCATTGTCATGAAGATCAGCAAAGCAAAACCAAAAAAAAATCTATTATTAAAATTATTAAACAACCCATTATATTCCTTCCGCGATTCTATGATATAAGTTAGAATTTGAATTTTTTTTGTGAGTAAATTATCTCGAAATTTAATTCTCATCGCAAATTCAACAGCTTCAGGATTAATTTTTTTCTGAATTATTTTTTGAATGTCTACATCTTTGATCTCTATTCCTGGATTTTTTAATATAAATTCATGCGCCTGCACATAAAGATTCGCCAAACTTTCATTATCTTCAATAGAAAATAATTCCTTCAATAGAAAATTGGCTTCTTTGCTTAAATTTTCTTTTTCAAATGTAAAACTTTTCATTTATATTATTATTACTTTCTTTCTTTAATGAGTTTTGCTGGTGCACCAACATATATACCGTTAGGGGATATATGCTTAGTAACGACTGAATTCGCTCCGATTACAGAATCAGCACCAATTTCGATTCCAGGCATAATGACCGCACCAGCCGCGATCCAAACTCCTTTTCCTATTTTAATAGGTAATCGAATGGTAGGAATTTCAATAATTTTTAATTCATTTAATTCAGTTGGATGTTTACCCGATGAAATTGTAACATTATTTCCCACCAAAACATGATCGGAAAATGTAATTGAACCAACACCATTAATATATGAACCGGTGTTAATACCTACACCCTTTCCAAAAGTAATATTTTTTACATGGATAAATTCTACACCTGGTTGGATCCAAATCATCCCAGTTAATTTTTTAGAAAATAATTTGATAAAAAGAAATCTCAATATAAATCCTAATGTTCCAGGAATGTATTTTACTAAAAAATAAGTATATTGTTCTAATTCTAAATATATAATTTCGGTTAAACTAAATTTTTGTAATATACTTTTAAGTTTCATTGATTTCCTAAATCTGATTCTGGAAGTATCATATCTCTATATAATTTATATCCGATAATACTATCAAAACTTATTTTAACATTTATAAGTTTTAAAATAGTGATAACCAAAGGACCAAAAAATTCTACAAACGAAATTGGAATGTATATTATAAAAATTCTCTTATTACTTTTCTTTGCAATGTCCCTTACTATTTGGGCCAAGGTAATTAATTTTTTATCAAATAAATTTTTAATCCCATAAACTTTACCTTCCATCGCATAAAACAAATAATCCACAAATTTATCAATTGTAATGACTGCCATTTTATATTTACCACCATCTGGTAGTGGGATGAGATTCCCATTCTGAACGTATCTAGACATAGTTTGAAAGAGTCCTCCATCACCTAATATCAATCCAGGTCGAACGATTAAAGAATTGTTGATCACTTTAAAATATTTTTCCAATTCCTGTTTAATAATTGAATAGTTGCTTTTGTTTGCTTCATTCATCGATATTGAACTTACAAATATACACTTCGATCGGTTTTTTTCTGAAATTTTTTCATTAAGTTCAATGGTTCTTTGTATACTTGGTTTTGGATTTTCAATGTCGATGGCACAATGAATCACATAATCAATCTGGGAATTAAATAATGGTAACTGTTTATCTAATAAATTGAAAACATAAATTTCATCTACGTAAATTAATGAACTTTCTATCTTGCTGGGATTAGATACAGTTCCAATGACTTTATAACCTAATTGTTTAGCTCTAACAGCGATATGTTTTGCGACAAATCCATTAATACCAGTAATCAAAATTGATTTACTCATTTACATTCATTCTTTATAGAAAAAATATCATATTCACCAGAGACCTTATAAAATGGTTCTATGCATTTTCTCACAGATTCTGGGAAAACTAAATTGTATTCTAATTCAGTAGCAGGTGCCGAACCATCGCGAAATTGTGTCCAGTAAATTGAGATAAAATCAATTTTCATAAATTGACTCGCTTTCTTGATTTCTTCCCACGACTTAAATTGCATGGGTGTATTCCTAAGTGTGAATTTTTCAAAAGCGCATCCACCAAACCAATCTCCACAAAATGTTAGATTAGGAAATAAGGATCTAGCCATTACAGCATGTGGACCAAATTCTAATACTCCAGAATTATTATTGGATTGTGTAATTTTAATATTTCCTTCTATCATTGACCCAAATTGAAATTTCCTATAAATCAAACGCTCATTTGAGTTACTGGGTAAAATAAAATTTACTTCTTTAAAATTTTCAAGGGAAAGATAGATAAAAAAAGTGAGAAATGCAATTTTCAAAAAATTTAATGCAAATTTTGTATGTAAATTTTTAAAATTTGAAAATTGTATATAAATTAAAAAAAGTGATCCTATATTAATTGGAAAAAGATACCTTATCACTTGGCTACTTTGAAACCATAACACATAACAGCAAATTAAAACGATCGATAATAAAAGATGTTTTTTAGTGCTTTTGAATACTATTGTGATAAATAAAAGAAATATAGGGAAAATGAATAAAAACGGCACTACATAATCATGCCAAGTATTGGTTTGAAAGAATTGAAAATCATCTGGAAAATTTATCAAATCATATGGCAATTGAAAAAAACCAGTAACCGATTTTTGATGTCCCCAATGATTGATAGTTGGACCAGTAAAGTCTTCGATTTCTTGCTTTGACCAACCATATGCATTTACTTTATTACCCATAAAAGGAAAAAATAAATTAGAATTAGCAAGAAGATTATGAATATAAAAAGGGATAAAAACCACAAAGAAACTTAAAAATGATATAGCATAACCATAGAATCTCTGGTTATATATACAACTTGCTATTGCATCTTTAATACTTTTTCCTATTAGCTCCTGTTTATAAAAATAAATAAGCGAACCAAAGAAACTGAATAATATCACAGGAACCGAAAACATCAACCCGAAATGTTTTTGACCACCTGCAAAACCGCAGAAAACAATTAACATAGATACATTTGTTATACTAAATTCATTACGTAAGCATCGATAAAACATTACGAGCGAACAAAGATAAAAGAGGCCAAGTAAAGCATCTAAATTTGTATTATATAAATACGTGAATTCAGGTGAAAAAACTATGATCAATAGTATTAATCCACCTAACCAGAAATCTAAATTTCGCTTTCGATTTAAGAAAATTTTAAATATTTGATAAAATGCTATAAAATTTAATAATTTAATATAAAGGATATCATTCTTAAAGATTGATAATATAAAAATATAAATTGAATGTGTGAGTTGTGGAATAAAGGGAGCACGCAACCAAAACGGAGGGAAATAATGTCCTTCTCTAACCATTGTTTGTGCTAAGACGATATGGTGAAAGCTACTATCAAAGTCTGTCGTATATTCTAGTAGTCCATCGTATATTCCAAATTCTGCTAAGTAAACGAAAAATAGTAATAAAATTAAGAATTCAAAATATCGATTTGAATTAAATTTTAAAGATTTGATGTATCTAAATTTAAATTGATATAGGCTGGAAATAAAAAAGAACATTAAGAAAAAAACTGGAATAGTATGATTCAGATCTATTTTATTATAAAACTGTAATATAAATGCAAAAGCACCAATACCTAATCCAAGATCTAATGTAGAATAATTGTTTTTAAATATGTAAACACGCAAATATTTTCCAAATTCACTAAGCGAAATAATTAAAAAAAATGAAAGTAAAAGAAATATACTGACATGAGTTAGCAAAGAGAAAACATGAAAAGTAGGATAATTTGAAAATTTATAATATATCGATACAAGTAAAAAAATAGTTAGAACAAAGCTAAATATACTATTAAAATGTTTCATTTTCGGTTAATTTATTCTCTATTTAACAAATCTTAGTATTAATAAGAATTAACAACATTTACTATCTTCTCAATTTCAGAATGAGTTAAAACTGGACTCATTGGTAAACTTAATATTTCTCTATGAATACTTTCAGAGATAGGAAAAGAATTCATTTCCCACTCTTTGTAGGCCTTTTGTTTGTGAGGAGCAATCGGATAATGTATCAATGCCATGATATCATTTTTTTCTAAATGTAATCTTAGATTTTCTCTATTTTCTGTACGAACCGTAAATAAATGCCAGACATGTTCTTCTTCATTCTTAAGATCAGGTAATATAATTTTTGAATTTTTAATATGAGTTCGGTAGTATTGTGAAACAACTCTTCTTGCCGAATTTTCTTGGTCTAAGTATTTCAACCTTACTTTTAAGATTGTAGCTTGAATTTCATCTAACCTACTATTTAATCCTTTTAAATCATTAATATATTTTTGTGAAGAACCATAGTTCCTTAATGCTCGGACTTTAAGCATTAGTTCTTCATCACTAGTAACGATTGCTCCACCATCACCGAAGCAACCTAAATTCTTACCAGGATAAAAGCTAAATCCGGCGGCATCGCCAAGGTTGCCCGTTTTGATGCCATTGTATACTGCGCCATGCGCTTGGGCGGCATCTTCAATGATTTTTAAATTATATTCTTTACCAATCTCTTTAATCTCATCCATAGGGGCGATACGCCCATACAAATGAACAGGCAAAATAGCCTTAGTTTTTTTAGTAATAAATTTTTTGATGTAATTCGGATCAATATTATAATTTTCTAAAGATGGCTCTACGAGTATTGGCTTCAATCCAGCATGAGTGATGGCAAGAATCGAAGCTATAAATGTATTGGAAGGTACTATGATTTCCGATTCTTCAGGGAAATCATAAGCTTTAAGTATTAAAGTAAGTGCATCTAATCCATTCCCAACACCTATACAATATTTGGCTCCGCAATAACTAGCGAATAAATTTTCAAATTCATAGACCTCATCACCTAATATAAAATTACCACGATCAATAACATTACTTATTGCTGAATTAATTTCAGCTTTGTAACTATCATAAACTTTTTTAAAATCATAAAAAATTATCACACATTTCTCCAATAATAATTTAGTTTAATTCCAGTAATGTTGGCGATGTTTTTTATAATAAGATATCGTATTATGAATTCCATCTTCTAACTTAACTTCTGGTTTCCATCCAATATAAGCATTAATCTTTGTTATATCAGGATAATAATCTCCTGCTTCTTGTTCTTTTGATTCTTTGGGAAATGGAGTCATTTTTAAAGAACCTGATTTAGAAGCTTTAATGGCTAAATTGGCAAACTCCAAATAATTTGAAGGTTCAGGTACACCAATATTAAATACTTCGCCAAAACATTTTTCTACTAATGGTAATAATAAAAGTGCTTTAATTAGATCATCTATAAATAGAAAATCACGCTTAATCATGCCACTTCCATAAATAGGAATTTCAGCATTGTCTATTGCTAAACGTAAAAACCAATTTGGAACACCATACTTATTATTCCTCATCTGAGCTCTATAGCCATAAACATTACTAATCCTTGTTAGTATAGTTTTTAAACCGAACAAATTATGATAAATTAACATCAATTTTTCGGCAGCTAAATTTGTGACTCCATAAATAGTATTCGGCGTCATATCAGAATCTTCAGTAGCCGGTAATCCAATGTTAGGTCGATATTGGCCACGAGTTCCCGTAAAAACTATTTTAGCATTCCTATTATTTTTTTTGCAAGCTTCGAGTAAGTTTAATGTTGCCATCATATTGCATTCAATATCCAGAAATGGATCAACAATGCTTACACTATGGCTGCCTTGACCTGCAAGATGAAAAATATAATCAATGTCTTTTACTAAATAATTTATGGCATTTATATCAGTAATATTGCAATAATTGATCGACACTTTATCTTTTATAGACTCGATGTTATATAAATTTCCGCCATATTCAGGAATCATAGAATCCACAAGAAGTACATCCGCTCCCAATTCAACTAATTGAATTGCTAAATTACTTCCTATAAATCCTAAGCCACCTGTTATCAAAACCTTAGCTTTGTTATATTGTGATATCATCAAAGATTCCTCTGATTATTTTTACGTTCAAGAATTGCAAAATTGAAATCAAATAATTTAGGATGATATACATCATATCCTACTTCCTTTAATCTAATATTAAGTAGTTTATTTAACTTAATATTTTCTTCAGGGTCATAATTTACCCAAACCGAATAGTAAGGTGGCGATACATCCAGGTTATCATACCTTAAAACAACATAGTCAGCTTCATCGATCGCTAATGGATAATAATAAATCTTTCTATTTTTATAAAGAAATGAAGTCGCATAGTTTATAGAGGAAACGGATGAACCTTCAGGAATAAAATTCCGCATTTTTTCTGCAGTTTCATACAATTTGTAAGAAGGATGATCTTCTCCGGAAATGATTGCATTCCAAGTCACCAGAAAAGCATTCGATTCAATTCTTTTGAAATCAAATGACCTCTCTTTTAAGGAAAAAGGGTTAAAGAACAAATAGAATAAAATGAAAATTAAAACAAATAAGTAGGCAAGTGGTTTAGATTTCTTTGAAGATTTCCGTTTGTCAAAAAAAGAAATATAAGAAATAGCTAAGGCCCAAATTAAAATAGGAAAATAATTTGAATGATAATGAGTTGTCCAACCAGACTTTTCAGCACCGCCAATATTTCCTAAAATATTTGGAATCATTGAACCTAGGGTTATGATTACAATTTGCCATTTCAAGAAACCAAAGACTGTCAAAATTAGAATATTTATTAAAGAAAAAAGCAGAAAATTATCGAATGCATTTGGATATTCTTTAAGATAATCTAAAAAATTTGTGAAAACTGAAACTGATAACCAAGAATCATATGTTCCGCCTGCCCCAACCTTTGTTAAAAGGACTTTCATTGCAAATATCGCATAACAGATCGATACTATCCCAAGCCAAAAAAGAAAAACTGAGTATCTAATATTATCTCGTTTAAAAAATAAAACAGAATAACCGAGAGAAAATGCCCCAGTATATAATCCAATTCTATCATTCGAAATAAGACAGATTAGATTTATAAAAAATATTAATAAATAATTTGGTTTTCTATCATTGATTTGAAAAATCAAAAGCAGACCAATTAACATAAAAAAGCGGTCTACATAGAACTCACCTTGGATGGCATGATTCCAAGCAGGATGTACTGAAATTAAAAAACAAAACAAAAATGATCCTAACACCGAAACATTGTTTTTTCTGAGAAACAAATAGGTAACGAATAGTATTCCCGTAAATGCTAAAGCTGTCAAAAAAGGGAGTAAAATATTAATTGGAATAATCCAATTCAATGGAGCTATCAAATAAAGAATAAAATAAGTGTGATATTTTAAAACATATTCGTTTTGATAATCCGTTGCTTTGAGTGCAGTTTGTTTAATCTGCTCTGCCTTCATAGAATATATATGAGCTTTCATTTCCATTTCATGAGATGAAGACAATAAATTAGAAGAAGCATGTCCCGTATTGGCTATATTTTCAATCAACTCAGATAAAAAAGCTGAATCACCAAAAGATCGAATCCAATTTAATGTAAGTGAATATGTGAAAGCAATTAAGAGTATAGAAAAAAAGAAAGAGACAATTCGAATCTCGTTCTTCTTTGTGAATTTTAACACTTTACTTAGCATAACATTCATTTGTTTACACTTTCCTATCAGTAGAAAGTCCTGTTGATGCTATTACATTATCAATCACAAACTGGGGTCGTTTTCTGGCCGCATCAAAAGTTCGCCAAACATATTCTCCGACAATTCCTAATGATATTAACAATAGGCTATTAAAAAACAAAATAACTAACATCAATGCAGTCCAACCTTGTGGAATATCTGGATTTAAAAATTTTTGAATGATAATGATTCCAGAATAACCAATTGCACCTAAAGCTCCAAGTGCGCCAATGCCTGTCATCACACGCAATGGAACAAAAGAATTTGATAGAATCGCATCATACATCAATTTGAATTTACGCCAAAACGTCCACTTTGATGATCCGTGAATTCGGGCTGCTCTATGATAAAAATGTAAACGTTTTTCAAAACCAAAGTGAAGTAAGGCTGCAGGCATCATTGTATTTTTTTCTGCATGATTTACTAGTAAGTCAGCAACTTGGCGATCTAAAATAAAAAAGTCAAACCCACCTGGCGGCATTTCTTTCGAAACGAATAAACGAAAAGTCCGATAAAAAAGAAAAGAAAAAATACGTGAAGTCCATGGATCTTCCCTTGATTCACGAGCGGCCATAACAATTTTAATTCCAGATCGCCAATCTTTTAACATGGCTGGAAATAATTCTGGTGGGTCTTGCAAATCTGCCGATATAACCGCCACGCAACGCCCGTTAGTAAACCCTATCCCTGCTGTTATCGCATCGAAACTTCCAAAATTCCTAGACAAGGAAACAAAGCGAACATTTGTTTTTTGTTGTACTAAGTTGGCAAGTATGACACGAGAATCATCTTTTGAATCATCATCGACAAAGGTGATGTCCCAATTTGAAACATTAGCAGATTCAAATGCTTTCGCAATTCTATCATAAAGAATTGGTAATGAAGGACCATTGTAATAAACGGGTACGACTACAGAAACTTCTATATCTTTTCTTTCTTTATTAAAATCCGAATTACTCATATTCTGAATTACCTCATGCGCATTTACTGTGCCTGTGACTCGGGCAGGATTTCCCCGAACTAAAGAAAAAGAAGGAACATCTTTGGTAACAACCGATCCCGCTGCGATCATTGCTCCTTCACCGATTGTAACACCAGGTAAAATAGTTGCATTAGCCCCTATAGATGCGCCCTTTTTGATTTTTGTTTTAAGGTATGTCTCTGGATAAACTTTGCTTCTTGGAAACATATCATTTGTAAATGTTACATTGGGACCAATAAAAACTTCATCTTCGATCGAAATCCCATCCCATATTTGAACACCACATTTTACTGTTACACGGTTTCCAATTGAAACATCATTTTCTATAAACACATGGTCACATATATTACATTCTTCTCCAATAATTGCACTGGGAAGTATGTGAGCAAATGCCCAAATTTTTGTATCTTTACCAATATTCTTAGATTCGCAAAGGCCTTGAGGGTGGGTGAAAAAGTTAGTCATATTGATTGTATATAGGTTAATTTCGAAAGGTATCTCAAATAGTATATAGAATTTATTACGACTTTGCCTTGGATAAGACCAATAGACAAATCTTCATGCATTGTGGTAGAAATTTTAATTTTTCTTCAGAACAACGATTCCAGTAAGCATGTTAAAATCATTTGCTATTTTATAACCACTTCTTTCAATCTTTTCATTCAAACATAAATTTAAATTGATTATCTCTTCAGGATCTCTAAAACTTCTAGCCCCAACATAATAAGATTTCCCATTTTTTGAAATATCTTTCGTTAAAATTAAATAATCTGCCTCTCCTAATCCTAAAGGATAGTATCTAATTTTATAATTTTTAATGAATGGAGGGAAAAAATCTTCAGGAGTAGATACGATCGAACCTTTGGGAATTGATTGGAGTACGAGCAAATCAGAATACCTTTGAAAGTACCAATCATTTTTAAAAAAAGACCATTCATATAATTTAAATGGCAACAAATCTCTTACATTATTGAAATTGAATTGAACTTCTTTTTGGTTAAAATTTGAAAACTGAACAGGATATGCAATTAATGTAAGAATTGTTAGAATTAAAATTTTTAGGTATTGGTTATCAAATTTTAACTTAATGAATTTTAAAATTCTACTTAAACCAAGAAATGCAGAAAATACCAAAAATGGTAAATAATACATGTGATAATGTGTTGCCCATCCAGTCTTCTCTGCACCACCAATGGATCCAATTAAATTGGGAAGCATCGTCAACACGGTAGCTACGAAGGATGGAAAATTAAAGATCGCTAAAAATAAAAACAAAGAGTTGGTCCTTAAAAAAACAAAAGATTCCTCTCGAAAATTTGCATTTTGGAAACGATCATTAAGTTTTTCAAAGGAACTGGGAATAAACCCACTTTTACCAGTATCAACTTCTACGAAATATGCCATTGTATAAAAACTGTAACACAAACCCAAAAGTAATATAAAAACGTATAAAAATTTAATTTTTTTACCATGATTCAGAATCATAAATGGGAAAGCATACATAGCCAATATAGTTCCCATTCGTTCATGTAACAAACATATGAAAGCGCACATTAGAAAAAGAATAAAACTATTCACTCTCTGTTTATAAATAATATAAGCAAAAATAATTCCGAAAATTAGAAAGAATTTGTCAGTATATATTTGTCCCATGAATCCAATTGAATAAGCGGGATGAAATATAGTAATGATACACATTACTATAGAAACTAAATAACCTGCGTTTTCTTTTCGACTAACATAAAATACACCTACAAGTAATCCCCAAAAAGAAAATGCTTGAAGAAAAATTAAAATATTCTCGGAAGGAAATATAAAAACGAATGGAGCTAACAAATATAAATAAAAGTAAGCATGAACTTTGAAATAATCATGATTAAATAATACTTGATCTAAGTTTGCTTTACATAAAGTATATGGATCTTGCGTTAAGTATCCCATATCATTAAAGGCATATTGTTTAACTGAATCCCAAACTGAACTATTTCGATTTCCATCTACCGCAATATTATGCAACAACTCACTTAAAAAGGATGAATCACCTAACTCGAACAAAAAGTGATTTTTTTTTGCAATGAACATTAGAATAAATCCAAGTATCGCAAAAATTGCAAAAGGAATCCCTTTATATTTTCTAAAAGTTAAATTTACTCTTTTAATAATATTTGTGTAGAGAAACATTATTTAATTAAAGAATCGAAGCTTAATTAATGTTTTGATGTAGTTAGGAATAAATACTAAATAATTCCTTTTACTTTTCCCACTTTTTCTTTTATGAAATTGCAATGGTATTTCTTTAATTTTTGCATTATATTTTCGTATGAATTTATACAAGACCTCTTGCAAAATATCAAAATTTCTCGAAGTTAAAGTCACACCTCGAAGCATTTCTCCATTATATAACCTATAACTATTGGAAATATCATTCGCATCAATTCCTAATACAAATTTATAAATATAATTTAATATTAAGCTCATCCCAGTAAGATAAAATGATACTTCCGTAGAACTCTTTTCTAAATATCTAGATGCGATCACTATTTGATATTCATTTCGAAATTGATAAAGTTCTTTGATTTTTTCTGGATCATGAGATCCGTCTGCATCCATTATGACAATAGATTTGCCTTTTGCTATTTGAATTCCTGTAATAAATGCAAATCCGTATTCATTACCATTTTTTCGGTTCACATAATGAACGTTATTCTTCTTGCAAATATTTTCAGTCTCATCAAGCGGTATCATCGAATCAACAATTATAACCTCGTAAGGAATTTTCATTTCTTTTAAGGTATTAGTTAATCTAGGTAACACTAGTTCCAGATTATTTGCTTCAAAGTAAGCTGGTATTACGACAGAAATTTCAATGTCACTCATGTTCTTCCTGCTTTTTTAATTTCCATGTTTCAATTAATCCATTTTCTAAATCAAATTTTGGTTTCCAACCTAATGTGGAAATAATACTAATATCAGCTTTTTGTTCACTCATTTCATTTATTCGCTTCACTACGTCGCCAAATTTCAATATTGTTTTGGCACAAGAGATTGACCTCAATTTTTCTGCAAATTCTCGAATTGATACCGTAATCCCAGTACCCACAGGTATCTCAATATAATTGGTTTTAAATTGACTCAAAGACAGCAAAATAACATTTAGTGCTGAAATTAAATCTTCGACAAAAATAAAATCTCTTTTCTGATCCCCTTGTGACAAAGAAAAAGATTCTACATTTTCAGAAAAACTTTTCAGTAAACTAGAAAAAAGTTTTCCATTTTTATCACCAGGACCATATATATATTCTGGTAGGACATTCACAACTTTGATATGATTACTATAATACTTCAACCAATCGGCAAATTGGTTTTTAGACAAAGCATACTCTGAAACAAACTGATGTAATGGTGTACCAATATTCAAAAAGTAAGAAATTTTAGCTTTTATTGCATACTTTAAAAGTTTTAGCGGTAAGAGAAGATTTGTATGAATTATTTCCTCTGTATCATTATTAATTCCGTAATTAGTAATCAAATTAATAATAACATCCACTTTTAAAGAAATTATTTTCTCTTCTATTAAAGGATCATCCCAAAATATAATTTCGCTATTTTTAATGAATCTTAAATCTGAACTTTTTCGGCTAATAATTATTATTTTAAAGTCTTTGTTTTGACTTAATGAATTGTATAAACTTTTACCAATAAAACCAGAAATCCCTGAAATTAATAAGTTCATTTCACTCTTTTTTTAACAAACGATTTGATTGAATCAATCATGTAATGAATCATCTCTGCATTCAAACCTGGATATACACCTAACCAAAAAGTATTTGTCATAACCATGTCTGTAACTTTCAAATTATTTACAATTTTATAATCTACTAAATTTCTTAAATTGTTGAAAACTGGATGGCGCAAATAATTTCCTGCAAAGAGCATTCTTGTTTGAATTCGTTTTTCTTCTAGAAAATTTACTATTTCTGCCCGTGAAAATGGTGAAGAATCTCTAATCGTTAAAAGGAATCCGAACCAACTAGGTTTAGAATTTAAAGTTGGTTCCGGTAAAATAAAAAATTCCTCAAGTTCATTTAATCCGTCTCTCAATAATTGCCAATTTTGAATTCTAGAATTTACAAAATTAGGCAGTTTATTTAATTGTGCTACGCCAATAGCTGCTTGTAAATCCGTTACTTTTAAATTATAACCCAGATGAGAATAAATGTATTTATGATCATATCCCAGTGGCAATTCGCCTAACTCCCATTCAAACCTTTTTCCACACGTATTGTCTTTTCCCGAAGGACACCAGCAGTCCCTTCCCCAATCTCGAATGGATTCTGCGATACGTTTTAATTTATTCGAATTCATGTATACGGCTCCACCTTCACCCATTGTCATGTGATGCGGAGGATAAAAACTTGAAGTACCTATATCTCCAATTGTCCCAGTGTAATGCCACTCATCATTTATATTGTAAAGACTTCCGAGGGCATCACAGTTATCTTCGACTAACCATAAATTATATTTTTTACAAAAATTTTTGATTGTTTGCAAATCGAAAGGATTACCCAAAGTATGGGCAAGCATAACTGCTTTAGTTTTATTACTAATTGATTCTTCTAAATATTTGACATCTATATTATAGGTGGGTAGAGAAATATCCACAAACACTGGAACTGCACCATACTGGAGAATAGGATTTATGCTTGTAGGAAATCCAGCGGCAACACAAATCACCTCGTCTCCTTTCTTTATCTGCCTTTCGCCTAAAGAAGGAGATGTTAACGAATTAAATGCCACAAGGTTAGCTGAAGATCCAGAATTGACCAGTAAAGTGTGACGAACATTTAAAAATTTCGAAAAACCTCTCTCAAATTGTTCAGCGTATTTTCCTGTTGTTAACCAAAATTCCAGAGAAGAATCTACTAAATTAATCAATTCTGCACTGTCAAAAACTCTTCCTGCATAAGATATTTTACTCTTTTCTTTTGAAAATACTGTTTGTTGTTTTGGTTTATGTTCAAAATCATAATAGGCTTTAGTATATTTTAATACTAAACCTTTAAATACCTTGGCAATAAATTCTTTACTAACTGCTCCAATTGATTCAGAATTTTCGTTTAGATTGAAAGAAAAAGTATTTCCTAGGTCAATAGAGTATCTTTGATCTAATGTGCATTTTATAAGATCTTCTGAATTAATTTCAATCAGGTTACTCGATACAGGTTCTGAAATGACCCTGAGACTCAGAAATTGTATTATCCCTTCATTATCTTTTTCTCCAATACATAAATACAATCCGGAAGGATTTTTATCTACATCTTGATATTTTAATATATCAACTTTATAAATTTCTCCTATCATAAATTTATTTCCCTAATTTCGCAATTTTAAATTTTTTCAATTTTTAGCCTCGGTTTCCAATTGCATATACTCTTCTATTTGTCTTAAACAGATATTCAGAATATTCTTTTTTTCTAAATGTGCTTCCATCCAATCAATTATTTTTTCAAATGCTGTATTAATCGACCATTTAGGTTCCCAAGACAAATAAGTTGAGGATTTTGTAATATCTAATCTCAAAAAATTTGCTTCATGAGGTCCAATTTGATTGGCTATTTCATATTCCACTGCAAATTGGTACCTTCTCCAATATATTTCTTTAAATTTATTTACGATTTCAATTACAGGGATCATATCCTTAGTCTTTGGTCCGAAATTCCAACTACCAACAAAAGATGCTCCATCTTCATATAACTTCTGTAATAACATTAAATATCCTGCGATAGGTTCGATAACATGTTGCCAAGGCCTCACAGAATTGGGATTTCTAATACGAACCTTTTCTTTATTTAAAATAGATCGAATTAAATCAGGGATAAGTCTATCAACAGCGAAATCACCACCACCAATGACATTTCCTGCACGAGCGGAAGCAATAGCCATATTGTGTTCCGATATCAAAGTCGGATTAAAAAATGAACTTCTATATGCAGAAGTAAGCAATTCGGAACAGGCTTTACTACTTGAATATGGGTCGTACCCACCCAAGGCTTCATTTTCTCTATATCCCCAAAGCCATTCTCGATTCTCATATACTTTATCAGTCGTTATATTCAGAAATGCACGAACAGAATTTTCATTTTTACGCAAAACTTCTAACAAATTTGCAGTACCCATTACGTTCGTTTGTATGGTTTCGAGGGGAGAAATATATGATTCCCTCACTAATGGCTGAGCTGCCATATGCAAAACCATATCGGCTTTGCTTATTAAAAAAGCTTGTTCTAGTTTCTCAAAATTGCGTATATCGCCGATGGTTGAAGTTGATATAATATTCTCAAGCGATGCTAATGTGAATAAATTTTCACTTGTTGGAGGTGAAAGCGAGTATCCGTGTACTTTTGCACCTAAGGAACTTAACCAAATACTAATCCAAGAACCTTTGAAACCTGTATGCCCAGTTAGAAAGACATTTTTATTTTTCCAAAAATTATTGCTTATTTCCATAATTTCCAAGGGGCTTGCCCGTCTTTCCATAATTGTTCAAGCTGATTACGGTCGCGCAAAGTATCCATTGCTAACCAAAAACCATCATGCTGATAGGCGACCAGTTCAGAATTTTTTGCAAGATTTTCAAGAGGTTCTCTTTCTAAAAAGATAGAATCATCTCCCTCTTTCAGATAATTAAAAAATGAATTTTCTAATATAAAAAAACCGCCATTTATCCAACCTCCGTCACCTTTAACCTTTTCTTTAAATCCATGCACCTGATGATTTGAATCAATATCAAGCGATCCCCATCTTCCAGAAGGTTGTATTGCTGTAACGGTTGCAATTTTCTTCTGACTTCTATGAAAATCTAGAAGGTTTTTTATATTAATATCAGCAACTCCATCTCCATAGGTAAGCATAAAAGCATCATCACCAACATATTTTTGAATCTTTTTAACCCGACTACCAGTCATTGTATCGATTCCTGTATCAACTAAGGTAACACTCCATGGTTCAGCTTTATTTCCGTGAATCTCTATTTGATTACCTTCTCGAAAATTAAAACTAACATCTGATTCATGCAAATAATAGTTTGCAAAATATTCTTTGATCACATAACCTTTGTATCCTAAACAAATTATAAAATCATTAAAACCATAATGGGAATATATTTTCATTATATGCCACAACATTGGTTTTCCACCGATCTCTATCATAGGCTTTGGTTTCAAATGAGATTCTTCACTAATTCTTGTTCCGAATCCACCTGCTAAAATTACTACTTTCATTAAATTTTCCCTGATTAAAAAACTAATTGAATCTTGATTCTATTTGATAACAGTCATTTTGTTACTATTTTCGGATCTTCCCAAACAATCCAATCACCGTTTAAATTTTTTCCTATATCATTCGTTATACTAAGATTGATTTTAATCTTTTTATTTCTATATTTAGAAAGTGGAAAAGAAAAATCTATAGGATTATCTTGCGGAAGAAGTATGGCATTTAGAACTTCAATTTTGTTATTAGAATCAATAAATATATCAATTCTTGCCCTTACACCATCAGATACATTCCAATTTTTAGCACCAGGCCAATATCCAACATTGCCTGTTAAATATAATTTATTATTTGAATTGTATTGGAAATTGCATGACAAAGTGGATTCTGGTAGAGAAAAAATAAAATTGTTTTGGTTCAAAGTGGATAGTGAGTTTTTCCATGGTGCATCAATCTCATATAAATTAATTTTTTCACACATTGAGAAACTTTCGTAAAAATTAAAATAAACATTTGTTACCAAATTATACTTTTTCTTAAGTATGTATAACTTATTGTAACGTATGTCATTTTCATGAGGTGAATATATTTCCTTTGTATAATTTTTCAATAAAATCAAATCAGAATCGAGAAAATCATCTTTGCTAATCGCGAAATCAGGTTGAACAGATTGAATTCTTTTTATATCTATTTTACTATCCATCAAAATATTAACATCTGGCAAATCTGCATTATCGCTATGATTATCTGTTAAATTAAGATAATATTCGACATATATCATATCACCTTTCTTCACATTCGAAGTAATCCATTTTCTAATTGAAAAATTTACAGTATTTTCCCTTTGATAAAATCGGTTTAGATGTGAAAACAAGGATGATGCTTCATACCTTTGAACTATATTGAGATATTCTGTTTTAATTCCTAAAATTCTTATGATATGTATAATACAAAAAAATGAAATTAGGATCAGTGAAAAAAATGAATATTTAGAATTTTCTTTATATAGACGATCTAACCAAATAAATACGGGAGGAAACATTAATAAAATAAAACCAATAATATACCTTTCACCATTATGAGTATTAATCGGATCATTATAAAAAACGAAATAGAAAACCATAAAGAAGTAGAATGAAAAAAATATGGGTAATAATATAATATCTTTTTTTCTTAACCACTGTTTTGCAAAATAGACGCTGGAAATTAAAAAATATATAATTAAGATTTCACCAAAAAACAAAGGCGAAGTAAAATTGGAAATTTTATAATCATAATTTGAGAATGGATTAAAACCTACATTCATCTTCAATTTCTTCATTTGTGCAAAAAATAAAACAACATCGTCGAATTGAATGATGAATTGAAGATTAAAAAGAGCGAAAATTATAAACGAAAAAGCTATGAAATAAAATGAGAACTTAAGTCCCTTTATAAATCGCGATTTAAATTTAAATAAAATTGCGAAGACAATTCCAGGAATTAAGAATACACCCCAAAATTTTGATCCAATAGATAACCCCAGAAAAAAAGAAGAATATATTAAAACCTTCATTATGCTCTCTTCTTTTGATAATAAAAGCATACAATAATATACCGAAACGATAAGAAAGCTAGATTGAAAAATATCTGGATGAATATTGAGAGTCCAAATCCAATTCGCTGAACATAAGACCACAGCTAAACTCGAAATAATGGAAACCAATTTTGACTTAAGTAATTGACCAATTTTATATAAATAAATTATCGAAAGACAAGATACACACAATTGTGTGACATGAAACATTAAAGCTGCTTGTGAGAAAGAAAAAGTTAGGCTGTTTACTTTAAATAGTATTGCAATTGGTAAAAATATAAAAACGCAGATAAAATAAGGAACACTACCATAGGGTCCTGTAAATTTAGGATATTCGAAACTCAATGCCCTCTGGATATTCGGCATCAAGATATTTTCATCCATATCAAAAGACCAAATTTCAGAATGATTACGACTTGCTAGTCCTATTGCAGGTAATGCTATTATAATAAAAATAAATAATAACATAGATAAATAATATTTATCTATGTAAAATGCTATTGTATTATAACTGAATCGAAATTTGGTATTCATATTTTTGGCAGCGATTGATATTCTCTTTGTCCTATCGCATAACTTTCCAAATTACCTATGTCTCGATGGTAAGTGTTGTTTTCATATAAAAAAATTCTACCTAGGTAATTTGGTATAACTTCAGTACTAAAATCTATGACTTCTTTATTTAAAGATATTAGAAATTGAATCACAGAAGGTTCCACAATGTAAACTGCGCCATTTGCTAGATTGCCAGGCGGATTTTCCACTTTCTCATAGAATCCGATCAATCTATTCTCTGCATCTGATTCAACGATTCCGCATAACTTAGGTAAATCCGTCTTGAAAGTCATCATTGTGATTTCACATCCGATAGGCCTTTTGTTATGTGATTGAATAAAATCAATAATATCAAATTGTGAAAGATTATCTGCATGAATGAGAATTACAGCTTCTGAGGGATAAGATTGTCTATTTGAAAGTAAAGTACCGGCCGTGCCTAACAATTCTTTTTCGTAAACAGTTGTAACTCTATTTTTAAATTTACTATTATCTAAAAAATTAATAACCTTTTCTGGTAGATAATGTAAGTTAACAATGATTCCAGATAAATCTGCTTTTTCTAAAAGCTCGAGCCAAATTTCCAATAATGGCTTACCATTAATCGGTACAAGGCATTTCGGAATCCTATCAGTGACAGGTCTTAATCTAGTACCGAAACCAGCAGCAAGTAACAAGGCTTTCATAATCAGAAATATTATGTTATAAATTTTATGAATTTCTAACTGGTGGATTCGAATATTTATTTTTATTCTTATATTTGACTTCCCAAATCAAAAGAAAAAAAGCTTTAATCACTTCACGTAAATTGCGAAAGGACATTGCAGTACTTCCATTTGATCCAGTCTGAAGTTTACCTGGGACTTCTAAAAAAGTCGCTCCAGAACAAAGTATTTTAATCGTTGCTTCTACTATGATACTAAAACGATTCGCATTAAGGTTTAATTGTTTTAATTTTTCAGTATGATAAATTGCGGGACCATTTATGTAAAAAACAAATACACCAAAAGTAACCATGTAAACTGTGTTATAGATAATCGAAATTGTATTCCTAATTCTTCCCCTAACCTCGCGATTAAGAAAATAAGAAATGATAATATCCGCTTTTCCAATTTCTGCAAAAAGAGAGACTAGAAGCTCTACAGGTAAATCGTTATCACCAGGGACAAATAGAAAGTAATCTCCTTTAGCGCTAGCTAATGCTTTTCTAAATCCTACGCCTAATCCTTCATTAATTTCATTATGAATAACTAAAACATTCTTATTAAGGGATGCGATCTCGTCAGCTATTTCTGCAGTCCTATCTTTGCTCCCATCATTAATAATTATTATATCAAGATTTAAATCTTTAAATTTTTTATGAGCTTTTGTGATTGTTAAGAAAGTATCGCGAATATTTTTTTCTTCGTTATATGCGGGAATTCCAATTGTTAATGTTTTTTTCATAATTTATAAGCTTCTTAATTTTCCGCCATCAATGACGATATTTGCTCCAGTAATATAACTTCCATTATCTGATGCCAAGAATGAAACCATTCTAGCAATCTCCACAACTTTACCTTGTCTACCGAGTGGAATAGATGCAATGACTCTTTTTTGTTCTTGATCTCGAATAATATTTATATCGATATTCTCAGAAGAAGATTTGTTTTCAATATAATCTTCCCATCCTTCTGTCTCAATATTTCCAGGAGATATAGTATTGACTGTTATATGATCATTTGCCAAATAATTTGACAGATATTTACTCAAATTAAGCAAACCTGCTTTTGATGCAGAATAATGTGGATTGAATTTGCCTGGCTCTTTCGCTACGAATGATGATATATTTATCACTCTACCATAATCACTTTTTCTAAGTAATGGTATAGCTTCTCTAATGAGTCGCACAGATGATAATAAATTTAACTCTAATGAATCTATCCAATCAGAATCATTAAGATCTTCAAATTGACCTGTTTGAGTAATTCCACCAACATTATTGACAATTATATCTATTTTACCGAATTTTCCTAAAGTAAAATCAACAATACTTTTTGCAGAATTTTTCTGACTTAAATCAACATCTATAGTTTCAACTCTAGATTGTTTTGGACCAAAATCATTGAGAATGTTTTTTAATCCTGTCTTATTTCTAGCACATAGAACTAAATTTGCACCTTGTTCCGCAAATTCTTTGGCAATTCCAAGTCCTATTCCTTTGGAAGCCCCAGTAACAATTGCAACTCGATTGTGCAGACACTCATTTGTCATTTTCTAAGAATGCAGACGTCGCCATAAATGAATGCTCTTGTATAGACAAACCACCATCTAAGGTAAAAATCTGTCCTGTTATATTAGCTATAGAATCACTTAACAAGAAATTAGTTAGGTTTGACAAATCTTCAGAATGACTAAACTGACCACTTGGTTGAATCTTTTTAAATATTTCCCAACGAGGCTGTAATTTTAGTACACCAGAATTCAATACCCCATCTTTTAAACAGATACCGATTTTAATAGTATTCACACGAATATTAATGGGTGCAAATTTTACTGCCATGTACCGACAAAGTTGCTCTAAGCCTGCTTTTGAAACATGGTAACTCACACTTTCGCTACCGACAAGTGAGGAAAGTAATGACGAATATAAAATGATGGAAGAAAGCTTTGGGTTCAAATATGGTATTAAAGATCTAGATAGAAAAAATATTCCCTTCACTCCAATATCAATATCTAACTGCCATTCTTCGGGAGTAATTTTCATAAAATCCGCTTCTGCCCGAAACCTAGGGAAGTATAATACTCCATCAATTCCGTTGGAGCCGATCACTTTTTTTAAGAAATTATCGTAATCAGAAAAGTTCAAAACATTGAATATATGGGCTGATATGTTTGGATTTTCTTTTTTAAACTCTTCGCCTAAATTAATTATATCATCCTTTGCATCTAACATGATAAGGGAATGACCCTGCTGCATTAGTCGGGTTGCAATAAATTGACCATGCCCTTGGGCACAGCCAATTATCAAAAACCTTTTTTTAGCGACTTTTAAATTATCATTATCATGCATGTGGAAGTTTTGAATGAAAATGAAATTTAATCGAACTCAGCCAAAACTTTCCATGGTTAGACCTGAAGATTTAGTAGCTACTGTTTGGATATCTCTAAAGAAAGATTTTACAGGTGCTCTCATTAATATTCGCCCTAGCCCATCGATAGATTTTCCATATTGTGTAATATAACCATCGATAAGTGGAATTTGATCAACGGAATGAAAGAAATTAAATGTCTTTTTATCTGTTAATTTATAATCTGCAGGTTCAATCTGATAATTCTTTTTGCGAATCAAATCAAAATCAAAGTCGAAATCTTCTGATAAAGTCAAGGAAGTATCCAATAATTCATTCTTACGTAAAAAACTAAATTTCTTAAGTTGTTCTAAATATAGATCATTCACTTCATTTAATAAGTCACGTTTAATTAAAATTTCACGCATAAGATTGAATAAGATATCATGCAATTCTGATGAAATTCGAAAAAAAGCAAGTGCCTTTGAAGTAGCCATTTCATTTGTTCCGTATGGATCATTCAAATATGATTCCATATTTTCTTCAACATGATGCATCAGATCTTCTTTGCTATCCCAAAGTCTACTTTTGGTATCCGAAGTAAAATTATTGAATAGCTGAGTAAGTTCTCCTGAAAAATTTCTACGTCCTTCATAAAATGAATAAAGGAAATCGAACCAAGATAGATTATAATGTTTCACCAATCCTTGTAATTCTTGAAATAATCCAGTGTTGTGTAACATTTCAATCGTTAAGTCCATCTCCCGACATTCGAGATATGTTTCAAAGCTCATGGTATCATTTTGAATGCATATCTCTTCACTCTCGATTGCAGGAACACTCTCACCTAACATTCGATAAATACCGAATGATCTCGGATTGATTCGAAATTTAGTTTTCATTCCATATTTTCTACGAGTATCGGGTGTGTTTAATTCTGTCTGTGGTAATAAGATCAATTGGTACATTCGGACTATACCAATACCGCTATTTACTACATCCCTTAAACTTTGAATATGAGTCTCAAATGTGTCACCAGGTAAACAAAGAATAAGTTCCGTATAAGTGCTGGATTCTGCTTGCCCGCTTTGTTCTACCATTTGAGTCAAGGCGTCTTGAGAAATATTAGAACGTTTTATATTTTTTAAAATTTCTTCATTTGTAGATTGTAAAGATGCCGCTACTTGAACCGCTCCATTTAACATACCTGCTACTTCGACAACTCGTTCTTTTTGATTTTTACCTGTGGATACTAAAATGCGTTTAGGCCATTCATATTTCTTTTGAATTTCTGCTAATATGGTCGCTTTATCTATGTCTTGCGACCACATTCCAAAATTTGCATCTGTGATTGTCAGATCTTGGATTGTTTTTCTTCTTTCAGCAATGTATTCGAGTTCCTCACGTAAATCAATCCTCTGCGTAACTTTCGAATAGTATTTCGCACCTTCAGTACAAAATGCACAGGTAAATGGGCAACCACGTGTTGTGTGAATCATCGGAATGAGAACGCCATCGAAAAATTTATCCATGAGTCCAGACAAATAAGGAGAGCCTAATTCATCCAAATTGTTAATTCGAGGCAATAAATCAGTATTCACAAGCTTTCCATCTAACCTAAAAGTACAGTTTAAAGGTGGTTCTGCAGCTCGTTTAACTTTTTCAACGTTAAAATCATTATCTATTAGTTTTTCCAATAATTGTAAGAAAGCAACTTCACCTTCTTTAACAACATAGAAATCTATGAGTGGATAATTTTCCCAAAAAGTTTCTATTTCTTCAGTTTCCAATCCATAATTTGGACCACCAAACACAACGACCGTTGAAGGAGATTTTGCTTTTATTTTTTCGGTAAACTTATACGCCAGTTCACAGTTCCAAGAATAATTCGCAAATCCTACGACTTTGGGAATCTCAGTTTCGAGTGCTTGATTAAAATCTTCAGGATATTTATAAAGACTAAAGTCAGCTAAATCTGGTTTTTGAATTTTAGCATAAGATGCTATCAATCCAATGCCGAGTGGAGCTATATTTGAAGCAACGACTTGTCCTGTATGAGTTAGGTCAGCTAGGTATACTTTTTCTTTTTTCAAAAACAACTCCTGTCGCTTTTAGCCTACAAATTAAACTTATTCTAACGCAAATCTAGGGTAAATTAATAATTGCGCTGGTAAAGTAATAAAATTTGTAGAATATTTGATCCTAATTATTAGAATGCTGAACTCAAATCTCGATTTCTTTCAGTATTTCTTCTGGACGAAGAGGAATATTTCCAACCCTACCTACTTGACATGCAGCAGCTAGCGAACCTATATAGGCACTTTGCCAGATATTTCCCCCAACGGCACTAGACATGGATGCCGCTGTTAAAAACGAGTCACCTGAACCTGCTGTGTCTTTTGGTGCTGTATTGAAAGCAGGAAGTCTATCTGTTAACCACTGGTTTTTAGAGGATAATTCTGCATGAATGAGTAAGCCATCAGATCCCAGGGTGATGAATATATTTTTAGCATTTGCTTTGACACGAAGTTCTTCAGCTAACACTACGAGACCCATACCAAATTCTCGTGTCGCGAGGCGAGCTTCTCTTTCGGTCGGGGTTAAAAATTGCATTCCTTTGAAACGAGACACATCACCTATTTGGGAAGATGATTGGCTATCGGCTACCATCATAACCCCATTTTTTTTGCATAACTCTGAAATCTTTTCCACAAGTGACTGAGGTAAACATCCGTAATTAAAATCAGAAAAAATTAATAAATCAAAGTTGTTTGCTAATTGTTTAAATTGATTAAACATTTTATCAATCAATTCGGTAGACATCTCATGTTGTCTTAAATGACTGACCCTTAAAAGTGTTTTTGATTCTGCTCGGTATCTTTGTTTTAATGTCGTAGGACGGCTTTCATCTAGAAAAAAGTAAGCTTGAATGCCCATATCATCCAATCTTCCAGACACAAATTTATAGGCAGCATCTTCGCCCGCGAGGGAAAAAAAAGTTACATTGGCACCTAAACTCTTCGCATGTGCGGCGACGATGGCAGCTCCGCCGACATACATATCCGACTTAATGGGTGTTACAACTATTGTTGGGTCCTCTTGAGACATACCAAGAGCGTTGCAATTTATATATTCATCAACAATGGTATCGCCAATGACACAAACTTTCAATCTTTTGAAAGAGTCCAAAATTTCCTTTATGCTTTCCATTGTGAAATTATGGCGTATTGGAAAATCCTTTGGCTTCTTGATTGTGGAAAAATTTAACTCATTAAATTCTTTTGAGAGGAGATCGGAAGAGGAGAAAATAATATCTCCTGATCCAAAAATTAGTTTTCCTCCATAACTTTCGAGGATAGAAATTTCAGGATTATAGTTTAACTCGTGTTCTTTTCCTTTGACGATAGCATATGGTTTTAATTGAACTATAAAGTCTTCTATCGGTTCATTTAAAATAAAAGCATAATCAACAAATCCAATGGATTGGATTCCTTCCAGTCTATATTGTGATTCAATAATCTCCTGAGACATTCCAGTCTTTATCACACCGACAACTAATATATCTCCGCACTCTTTGGCAAATTTTAGCAAACGAAGATGTCCTGGATGAACAATGTTAAAAATCCCTGTCACAAAAATGACTTTTTGACTTTCTTTAGCAAGTTCTGATATTTGTTTTATGTCGTGAGTATGTTGGGACATTATAGTTTATTTAAATAGGAAAAGTGTTATTATTATTATAGAAGAATCAGTTTAAGGATGAATCAATTTCTAGTATTGGTCTATGGACTTTATGATTTTTTAAATCAAAAAGGGCTTCATTAATTTCATTTAACTTATATTTTTTTGTAATCAAAAGGTCTAAAGGTAACTTACCTTCCGTGTATAAATTTGCATAATATGGAATATCAATATCTGGGTTAGATTCACCACCCCAACTTCCACGAATATTTTTACCATTGATCAATTCAAATGGATCAATTTTTATTTTATCTCCCTGTTTAGGGTGCGAAGCAAATACGAGTAGTCCTCCTTTTCTTCTTACAGAATCAAAAGCCTGCTCAATCGTGCTGCTTAATCCAGCTGCTTCCATTGCATAATCTACTCCCTTTCCATCAGTGATATTCATGATGGCCTTTATGGGATCTTCAACGGAAGCATTGATCAAATTTGTTGCGCCTAATTTTTTTGCCATTTCCAACTTACTTTTTTCAATATCTATAGCAATAAGACTTGATGGATTGTATAATTTACAAAGAATCAAAGCACTCAAACCGATTCCACCTAACCCAAAGATTGCGATGGTACTATTTGGTGCTGGATTTAATGCATTTTTGATTATGCCCGAACCAGTTGGAATTGCACAACCAAAGAGTACAGCAATGTCTAGTGGCAAACCTTTTGGTAAAAGAGTACATCTATTTTCAGATACTACCGAATATTCACTAAATGTTGTTACTCCACCCGAGTTTATTATCAAATCTTTATATTTATACTTTGCCCCAATAGCATCTATTCCTGTTCCTTTAATCCAACCAAGAATAACAGGGTCCCCTACTCTCAATTTTTTCACTGAAGGTCCAATGGAAACAACAACACCAGATCCTTCATGACCTAGAAGATGTGGCAAATATTTGTCTTCACCTCGTCCACCAGAAACTTCCATTAGTTGACTATGACAAACTCCACTGTATGCTAGTTTAACAAGAATTTGTCCCTCCAACAATTCAGGTAATGTTAGTTCACATATTTCAAGTGGTTTTCCAATATTAAATAATACAGCGGCTTTCATTTTGATTCAATCATTTGTTTCAAATCTTTACTTTTTACCCTTAGTAAATATATAGACAAAATTCCAAAAAACAAAGTTAAAACTAAAACTGAAATATAATATAACATCGAAAAACTAAAGGCTACGTTTTTATCTATAGAAAATATAGATAAAGCGATGATACATGAATACTGAAAATTTCCAATAAGACCAGGTCCAGCGGGCATACTAATCCCAAAGACATTGATTAACATAACTGTTAGTGCTTCAAGAATTCCCAAATTTATTCGCATACCCCAAAACAAAAGAAGGATGGAAGCTGCAGAAAGCATCCAAACAATTATTGCAATTAAAATAATATAAAAAAATTGGGTTTTTGTATTAATTGAAGCTAAGCCTAATTTAATACCATTTAGAAGATTTGTTTGTTTTTCTAAAACTACTTTCGGAAGGAATTTAAAAATTGGATTCAGAAGTTTCATAACTAAATCAGTTTTTTTCAATAAAAAGAAAACTGAAAAAGAAAAGACAATCAACATTATCGATAAAAAATATGCAGACTGAATTAGCCAAGGAGGTAATAAACTAACGTATATTACAGAAAACAAAATTATCAAAAGAACAAAAAGATCCACTACTCGTTCGATCATAACAATAGACAAAATAGATCCCATAGGAACTTTATATGTATTTCGGATTAAGATCGGGATTGCCAATTCACCAATTCGAAAAGGCAATATCATTATAAAAAAATATCCGACAGAATTAATTTTAAATGTCTCAAATATAGTTATGTCTGCAATTTTTTTTAGCATAATTTTCAATCTAATACTTCTTAGAATAGAAATAAATAACATAACACCTATCGCATAAATTACATATACCCAATTTACCTGTTCTTGAATATTATATACACTATTGAAATCTATATCTCTTAAAGTGACGAAACCCAGAATAAGAGCAATAACTAGACTAAAGAAAAATTTTATTAACATAACTTTAATTAATTCTAATATTTAGGATACTTATTACCAAAAATAAGTTTTCTCCAAAAAAGAAAAAACTTAGCTAATAATAGCTGCCTATTTTTTCCCAAAAAGAAAAACTCATCTTTTTGAATCACTTGCCCGTTAGCTAATAATCTTTCCAATCGCAATTTTATAATCTCATCGGCGCTGTATGTTTTCAAAATTTCTGAACTTGGCATTCCTTCAGGAATAAGACTCATATTATATAAGATTTTAACTCTAAGCGAAGCTTCACCGATATTCAGGAGATTAATAAAACAAAACGCGATACAAAAATAAATGAGAAGATTTGTGAATTGTCTAAAGAAAGAATCTAAACAATTTAAATCGGAATAATGAAAGTATACACTTTGCGCTATTGCTAAAACAACAAAATTTATCATAAAACTTGCGAGAAAACTAGTAATGATTGATCCTACTCTGAAAATCCGATGCAGTATTATTTGTAGTAAACCCATTAAAATCAAAGCAAGAATAGGAAAACATAGTTCAAGAATTTCAGTTTTCATATTATCCTTTAAATGGTTCATCTGTATAAATTTTACGAATCAAAACAAATAGATTCAAAAATCTTTTTCCAGATTGAGTTAATTTATACTTCCCGTTAACAAACAATAGTTTTTGATCTCTAACTAATCCATTAATTCTTTCTAAAGTCATTATATCATCAGTAATCACTTCTGCAATTTGACTAAACTTGGTTCCTTGTTTATTATTCTTTTCGATATTTAATAAAATCGTACAAGATGGGCTATCTGATTCGATCCCGGGGTAAGTCATCAAATAAGCACAAAAAAGGGAGAAGGATAATAAAGTTGCATGTAATACTATGAAAATTTCAGAAAAATTTAAATCCAAAGATGGATAAATTAAGAAATGAAATGTAACAACGGCTATTACAAATGAAATGATATAAATGAATAGAATATTGGATGGCTTCTTTTGTATTATATTTGTTCTCCAAAGAAATATATGAAGAATGAAAAATAATAAAAAGAAGTATATACCTACAAAAAATTCAATCATCGAAATCAATTTACCAAGGCATTATATTCTTTTTAGAAAGGAAGGCAGATCCTTCCCGATGACTAATTGGTAATTCAGAGGCAGTAGTTGCCTTTTCCCAATTATGTTTTTGAATAAAGATATTAACTTCAAATTTTTTACAATGTTCAAAAATAGCTGTAGCATTTTCTATACTACCTATTTCAACCATAACATCGGTATTTTCCCAATCTGATGCTTCCGTCGACAGCAATATTTCTTTTTCATGTCCTTCTGCGTCTAACTTAACTAAGTCGGCCCATTGTATTACTGGACGAAATGGCTCTATATCAACGGTAAACTTATCTAATTCACCATATGTATTTGATTTAGAGCCAGCAAGATGACTACCAGTTGTATTTCCTTTGACTCTTACAAATTCTGCAGTGCCAGCTACTTTGGATATCGCCTTTTGAAACACTTCAACACCCGCACACTTGTTTAACATTAAATTATTTTGAATTTTATCATAATGTATAGGATCCGGTTCAAAGGACCTAACATTGAATCCACATTTACTAAGAATAATCGAATGAAGACCGATATTTGCCCCAATGTCTGCAACGTTCTTATATTTATCTTTGTTCTTCCAGTAATAACTAAAAATTATCAATTCATCTAAACCAAAAAGATCTAATGAATCAATAGCCCCCATTTTGAAATAAGGAAAAATAAGTTCACCAAAAGGTAAAAAACTTTTTGGTTGAATTGAATCGTCAGAAAATAATTTCTTAACTTCTTCCTTTAATATAATGTCATATAACTGATATGTTTCGGAACTTCTTCTATGGGATTTTGAAATTTCTGGTAGGGAAAGAATAATCCCTTCTAAAATTGATTTTGAATTCATTTATAAACTCTTAAAGATTAATTTTTATATCGTCTTAACTTATACATATCAGCATCGAGTATCAATTCGTCAACTAAGGCACTAGACTTGTCAGATTTATCGCCCCAGGCATCAGAAACGATTGAAAAATTGCGACCACCTGCAACCTTTTTTCCCTTTTCAGAAAACCAATTAATGCAATCAAAAATTTCCTGAAAACTTGTTCCCTTATGATCATTTTCCAAGAATTCTTTAGTTCTAGAAAAATTAATCCCCGCCTTTGATCCTGCGTCTATCGATTGATTATGAAGTTTCGTTCTAACCCAACCTGTACCGAGAATAAAATAACTCACTCCAGAATCCTCTGCATCTAAGTATTCTACAAATTTTGCCAAAGTGACCTTTGCCAAACTATATGCTGAATAATTAACCAGCACACCGTTAGGTGCCCCGCCGTGAAAAAAAATAACGGAACTGCCTTGCGATAGTAAAGGTCTTAAAATATGCAGAAACTTTAATTGATGCAATGAATTGATCGCGAAGGATGCCTGCCACTCATCAAAGTCTAAATCAAAAAAATTCCCGATCGGACTGAGTAAACCGATAGAAAAAATCACCTTTGAAAATGTGATTCCATCATTTAAAATAAGTTTAGCGCAATCCGAAATACTTTCGGGCTTTGAAAAATCAAGATTGAATATCTTTGTATTTTCTATTGTGTTGATCTGAGAAGAATCTCTTGCAGTGCCATAAACTTGGTATCCCTTCTCTTGGTATAATTTAGCAAGATTGATTCCAATATCACTACTAATTCCGATAATTAAAATTGAATCCTGCATTTTATAAATTAAAAGGTTTAACAATCATTTCAGATTTAATTATTTCTTCATCTAGTTGTGGAAGTTGGTTTTCGAGTGCGGCACCAAACTTTACTACAGGATATAATTTTTGATCTGGGTTAATTTCCACATTACAGAAAACTGGCCCTTTGATTTTATAAATTTCTTGAAGATTCTGATCTAAGTCATCTTCATTATAAATATCAAATAATTGTAGATCGAATGCTGTAGCTACTTTTTTAAAATCAGGAAATGCTAATCCTGAGTCTGGATCGACTCCCACATAATTACCATTTAACCAAGTTTGAAGAGTCTGCTTTTGTATACCGTGCGAATGATTATTAAATAAGAATACCTTAATATTCAATTTATGCTTCAAAAGAGTCGCCAACTCGGAGAGACAAATCATTAATCCACCATCCCCGATTATACATGTTATAGAGTCTTGAGAATTTGCAAATGCTGCTCCAATGCTCGCTGGCAAAGAATAACCCATAGGAGTATTATTCCATGCAGAAATAATTCTTTGGTCTTTTTTAACTTTCCATTGATTCAAAGTCCAAGTTAAATTCCCACCAGTATCTACAAATATTTTTTCTCCTGGAGATGCATACTTTGATAGTTTTGCCACGAATTCATACGCATCAACATGGTTATTTGTTTTTATAGTTTGTCGTGTGAGCGGAAATTTTTCTTTCCAAAATTTAACTTTCGTTAACCATTCTTGAAAATTCTCTGCATAGTCTTTTAGCTCAGGAAGTAATGAATTGATAAATAAATCCAAGGATGATTGAATTCTATGATGTATATCAATGCCACGATTATCAAATTTATCTAATTCTGCTTTATCAGCATCAACCATTATAATCCTTGCTTCAGTTGCGAAGGAAGATAGTATTCCTCCTGTTAAATTTTGAGATAATCGACAACCTAAACTAATAATCAAATCAGAATTTTGTATCGCAAAATTTCCAAACCTTGGACCATAAACACCAAATGTTCCAATGTTATATGGATTTTCTCCTTCAATCGTATCAACACCAGCCCATGAACATAATACAGGAATCTTTAAAATATTTATTATATTCTCAAGTTTTTTTGAGTCGATTCTAGGAGTATTTAATCCACCACCTAACACAATAATTGGACGTTTGCTTAATTTTATTAATTCTAACAATTCTTTAATTTGTACATTTATCTTTGAAAAATCATATTCTATTTTATCCGGTGAAAAACCTTGAAGTTCATCAGGATTAATCTCTACACGTTGCAAATCATCAGGAATATCAAGTAATACGGATCCTGGTCTTCCTTCAAAGGCATAATAATATGCTTTTTCTAAATGATATCGAATGGACCCAGGATCAAGAACTTGAGCAGAGTATTTAGTAACAGATCGGAAAATATCGACGATATCTGTTTCTTGGAAACCAAGTTGCCTAACTTTTAAATCTTTCTTTAATCTTTGTCTAGAAACCTGTCCTGTTAACATTAGCGTGGGTATAGAATCATAATAAGAACAACATACGCCCGTTAAAAGATTAGTTGCACCAGGACCACTAGTCGTAATTGCTACACCCAATTTTCCAGTAACTCGTGCATATCCATCGGCAGAAATTGCTGCTGATTGCTCATGTTGAGAACAAACATAATGAGTATCTTTATGTTTTGATACAGAATCAAACAAATGAACTGCTGCACCACCAGACATTCCAAAAAAATGAGTCACATTCTTTTTGGCGAGAAAATCTATTATATAATCAGATAACTTCATTCTTATTTTTTTAATTAATAAAATACATTCATATCAGAAGGGACCTTTGAACCAATCCCCAGGAACATCGTGAGGAAATTTTCTACTATTTATTATGTCAGAAGTATCTAAATCTACACCTAACATTTCACCAACTGTTTTAAAAATGTCTTCAGCCCTACGATAATAGTGTTTTGTTAATTCAAAACTGGTAGGTGATGCTTTGTCCGGTTGTGCGATCCGCATTGGGGCCTGTTTTAATTTTCCAAATAACTTGGAAACTACGGTAGCTACTATTTCACTTGAAACGGAACAAAATTCTGATGCAGTATCTAAAACCAAAAGTCTTCCAGTTTTACCTACTGAATTAAATATTAATTCCCAATCAATTGGACGAACCGTTCTTAAATCAATTAAGTCACAACTAATATTATTTAATTCTAAGTATTCAATTGCATGTAGAGCTTCGATAGTCATATACGACATTGAAACAATTGTAATATCAGATCCCGTTTTAAGTAAATTGGCTTTTCCAATCGGAATACGAAAATCACCCTCAGGCACTTCACCTATTGTATTATGGAGCCATCGGTGCTCTAGAAATACAACTGGGTTCTCATCAAAAATGGAAGATAAAAGCAAACCTTTAGCGTCTGCCGCCGTTGTTGGCATAACAACCTTTAGACCAGGAATATGGGCGAACCAAGATTGCAAATTTTGAGAATGAGTAGGTCCTTGTCCCCATCCATGTCCAAGGATCAAACGAATGGTAATAGGTATAGAAGATTGACCACCAAACATAAAATGCCACTTAGCTGCATTATTCACCAATTGATCCAAAGCCAAAAGAAAAAAATCTAAACGCTGGTGTGTCATCACTGGACGAATTCCATTCAGTGAGGCACCAATTGCTATTCCAGTCATGCCATTTTCCGATGTTGGCATATCAAAAACCCGTTCGCTACCAAATCTTTCTTGTAAACCTAGTGTCGTCCCAAATACACCCTTCGGATCATCAACACCTAACCCAAATTTGATTACTTTTTGGTCTTTTTCCATAGCAACAAAAAGTGCTTCATTGATAGCTTCTGAATATAATATTGGTCTACTCATATTACTTATACTCGTGAGTGAAAATTTCTCTCTCGTGAGGGTATGGAGAATTTTCTGCAAATTCAAATGCTTTTTGTGCTTCTAAAGTTAATTCAAGATTTAATTGGTCTATAACTTTCGTTGATAATGAAGATGATGAAATTAACTTATCTTGAAATATTCGAATCGGATCTCTTTCTTTCCAGAGCTGAAATTCTTCTTCCGATCTATATCCAATATGATTATCAAAATTTGGGCCGCAATGTTCTCTCCACCTATACGTAGTTAGTTCAAAAAAAAATGGTCTCGGATTGGTTCTCATGGAAGTAATAATTTCTTTTAGTTTATTATAAACTGCCAATATATCATTTCCATCGCCAAAGGAAATATCAATTCCCATCTCGCGCACCATAGCATGTATTTTTCGACCAGGAGGTTGTCTTTTTATAAGTGGTGTATATACTGAATAAAAATTATTTTCGCATATAAAAATTACGGGTAAATTCTTTAGAACAGCAAAGTTAACAGACTCATAAAACGAGCCTTCTTCAATGGCACCATCACCGAGAAAAACGCAACTAACTTGATCAGTCGCGTTTAGCCGAATCGAAAGACCAAGTCCGACCCCAACTGGTATCGTGTTTCCAACGATAGCGGTGCTCCCCATAAATCCGACAGATGTATCGATTAGATGCATAGAGCCACCCTTACCCGCGCTGCATCCTGTTTCTTTACCATAAATCTCAGCGATCATTCGATTTAGATCGCCGCCTTTCCCTAAATAATGACCGTGAGCCCGGTGTGTGCTGACTGCAAAATCATCCTTTCTAAGAGCTAAACCCACAGCGGCAGATACAGCTTCCTGTCCAATGCTTAAATGAGTAGGACATCTCATTTTACCTTCGTTATATCTTTCAGCTATCATCTCTTCTACGATTCTAATTTTCATCATAGAGCGAAGTAGGAGAATATTTAAATCTTCAATCATTGTTATGCGGATCCAAAAATATTAGGGGATAAACCAAAAGTAATCACCAGTATAGCCAACTTCTTTAAAAAACTTAACCCAATCATCTACACTCATAATTGTTTTTGCCGTCAGATTCCAAGCATTCATTCTCTGTTGTTCTTCATCATTGCGAAATGCATCGACTGTAATAAAACTTTTGCCACGGCTGACGCGTTCGATTTCTTGCAGGGCTATTGCAAGATCATCTTTTTCTAAATTATGGACAGTATTTATGGAAATGACAACGTCAAAAGAATCATTTTCGAAAGGAAGACTTCTAACATCCGCTACTTCGAGATTCTGTTTAATTTCTTCTTTCGCATTTTCGATCGCATAGTTTGAAACATCAATGCCTTTTACTTTTATACCTGGGATAAGGAGAGATAAATCATACAACATAAACCCTTTTGCGCATCCAACATCTAAAACGGAACTATCCGCCGTTAAATTCCAATATTCTTTAAAGGTAGGGATTACTGGCTGCCAAAATCTTGGCATATAATTAAAACCGCCATAGCCGGTTCGTCTATCACCATCAAAAAATTCCTTATCAAATTTTCTGGCGATGGCCCGATCTTCTTCGGTTTTTTCAGCACCTCTTTCATTTACATTTCTATTAGTTTTAGGGTAATTTATTAGAAGGTCGATTTCTTTTCCCATACTATTTGCCGTTTAAATTTAACTTAACCATCATTTTAACATTGTAGAATTTTTCATCATCAACAAGTATACCTTCTTGAAATGCTTGAATCACTTCTTTAATAGCGTTTTCTACTGTTTTTTGAGGATTGAATCCTGACTTTATTAATTTGTCTGAATTTAGTCTGTAAGACCTTGGATCATTTGACTCACTTACAATAATTTCCGCTGGTGCATGTTTTGTGACTCTATTCGCAATTTCTAATATAGAAATGTTTTCAAATCCTGCGTTAAATATGCCAGATAGATTTGTACCCTTAGAAATAAAATGCAAATACACTCTGACCAAATCATCTATATGGATATTCGGACGAGTTTGATTTCCGCCAAATACAGTGATTTTTTTATTCTTAATCGCTTGCATAGTCAACATATTAACGGACAAATCCAATCGCATACGAGGAGAGTAACCACAAACTGTTGCCGGTCGAATACATTGAACACAAATTTGATCACGATAACTAAGTAAAACTCTTTCGCTTATCATTTTTGTTTTGTTATAATCACTTATTGGAATCAATTCCAAATCTTCAGTTACTTCAGGCTCCTCTTTGACACCATAAACGCTTCCTGAACTTGCAAATATAAATTGGCCTACTTTATTCTTAATTGCTTTTTCTACTAATAACATAGAAGCCAAAACATTGACTTCCCAAGTCATTTTTGAATTCAAATCACCAGTAGGATCATTCGCAATATTTGCCAAATGTATTATGATATCTACTCCATCCATCGGAATGTTATCAATATCGCGTATATCAGAATTGATTAATTTCAGATTTGGATGTTCTGGCAGAAAATTTCCGAACCACATAGTATCAACTCCGATAACTGAGTGTCCTTCATTTAACAAAACTTTGGTTAATAAAGTCCCAACATACCCACAAGCGCCCGTTAACAATATTTTTTTCATATTAATATCTTTTTCTCTTTTATTAATTTATTTCTTTAAAATTAGAATCTATATTCATTTTTCTTATTCTTTATGGATATAATAGTCAGGTAAAAATTTTAGTTCATCGAGATTATCCGATATCCATCGAACAGTCTCATTGATTCCATTCTCCAGAGATATTTTATCTTCCCATAACAATGTTTTACGAAGTTTCTCACTAGATAAAGTATATGCTGAATCTTTTCCAGGACGATCTGAAACAATCTCAACAGCATCTTCATATACCACACCTAACGAATCTGTGATCATCCGCACAAGATCCCTGATCGAAATAAAGCGACTCGTGGATAAGTGATATATTTCGCCAGGTTCAGAATTGCATAAAATTTTAAGTGTAGCATCGCATACATCACGGATATGAATAAATGCACGTATTGAATGCCCACCACCATGAAGAGGTAATTTTTTTCCCAATTTAACAGAGAGTATTGTTTTTGGAATAATTCTGTAAAGTGCTTGGCAAGCACCGTAAACATTTGCTGCTCTGGTCCAACAAACTGGAAAAGAATAGTTTTTATAAAAAGTTTTTAAACTCATATCACAAGCAGCCTTCGATGTTGCATATGGTGTACTCGGATTATAAGGATATGTTTCATCAACAATACCCTCACAATTTCCATAAACTTCTGGAGTTGAGATATGTACGTATTTTTCAATAAAGTCAAAATTTCTCAATTGATCATGCAATTTAATGTGTGAGAGAGTATTTGTTCTAAACCAATGGATAGGATTTTGCCAACTTTCAGCAACCATCCCTTGCGCGGCAAAGTTTACGATGAGCGAGGCCTTATTATCTTTAATAGTTTTAACTATAAGATCAATATCAGTATTTAAATCCGCTTTAACGAAAGTTACATTTTTTCTTTTGTTTAATTTGTAAGGTAAAAAAACATTCGGATACTCTTCGGAACGACTAATTGCAATTACATCAAAACCAGATTCTGCACAAAAGTCTACGAATGAGGCTCCTGAAAAACTATTACTGCCTATGACTATAATTTTTGATTTCATATTTGATTTAAATATCCGGATTTATTCGTATTTATTGTTTTTCAAAACTTTTGAGTAATTCATAAATATAATGATGAATTATTTCATGGACGGCTTCTACGATCCCGTAATTGCCTGGTTCTGTCTTCACAAGAATTGCTTTTTCTGCAATTGTCTTTGCTTTTCCCCCATCAAAGCCTACGAGGGCGATAGTTTTAGCGCCTTTTTTTTTCGCAAATAAAAGTGCATTTAAAACGTTTTGACTGTTACCCGAACTTGAAATTCCAAAAGCAATATCACCTTCTTGAATAAAATTTTCCATCTGTCCAACAAATATACCATCATAACCATGGTTATATGTTCCTGGATAATCTCCTAAAGTGAAAGGTTCTTTACCATCGTTCGCTTGCGCGGTTAGCCAAGCTTCACTATCCAAAGCAAAAACTTTATAAAATGTTTGATTTATTTTTCCATTAACTTTCGTGCCTTTTCCTAAATCGCAGGCAAGATGTGTCGCTATACTATGACTACCGCCATTTCCAAAGAAAAATATTTGTTTGCCTGCTTCTTTTGCATGATAAATCTCCAAGGCGACATCAGCTAACAAATCCAAATCTATTTCATTGACACATTTATTAATCTGAGAAAGAAATATTTTTGCGAATTCCAATGATTTTTGTTTCATATTATCTTTGCGCTAATTCCTGAATTTATATAGTAAACAGATATTATTTTAGAGTTAAAAAATCACTTATCATATTGAAAACGAATTAAAGTTTTTTATTTGAATTTTCAATAAGAGAAACATATTCACCGTCAAGTTGGTATTCATCAGCCAAATGAGGGCAAATAAATTTTCCACTTCCTTTAAGAGGTAAAATCATCTTTTCTCCATAACGACTAATCCATCCTACCTGCCTGGCTGGATTTCCAACCATCAGAGCAAAAGGTTTAACATTTTTTGTAATTACTGATCCAGCGCCTAACATAGCATATTCGCCGATCGTAACACCGCAAATGATAGTCACATTTGCACCAGCCGTACAACCTTTTTTCAAAATTGTTTTTTTATACTCACTTTTACGAACGATAAAACTTCTGGGATTGATCACATTAGTAAAGACCATGGAAGGCCCTAAAAATACATCGTCCTCTATTTCTACTCCCTCATAGATGGATATATTTGTTTGAACTTTTACACCATTCCCAATGAGTGCTTTTGGCCCAATGACACAATTTTGACCAAAGGAACAATTGCTTCCGATTTTTGAACCAGACAATACATGACAAAAATGCCAAATTTTTGTTCCTGATCCAATTTCCACACCTTCATCTATATAGGATGATTCATGAACAAAATATTCATTCACGGTATTTTTTACCTAAACTATTTTTTATCATGAACAGCAAAGACAGGGCTTTCTGAAAAATTTTGAGGACAATTTGCACAGTTTGTCAATTCATCAAGTTTTCCTGAAGTTGTTAAGTCTCTCACATTTTTCATTTTTTCGGAATGCCAAATTTCCAAAAGCGATTGTTTATTAATATCTCCGATGACCAAAGATTCATCAGCATCATCACAACAAGGAGAAACTTTACCGTTTGAATTAATAGACATTTCATACAATGGTATCATACATGTAGCGTTTTCATTTTTTGAAAATGGTAAAACACCAAGATTATTAGCAATTTCATTTCTATTAAAATCACCTGATACTCTTGAAAAAATAGTCCATCCACTAATCTGAACTTCATCTGTATAAGCAGCATGAGCCTGCAGAAATTCTTTAGCTGATTCTTCAGAATCGCGACTTGTGATCGTTGTTGTAATCTTTATAGAAGGCGACTTACGATCTTTCCCACGACGTTCGAAAAGCGTTTTCGCATTCTCAATCAATTTCTCATACTTATCGTTCTGGCGAATTGTTTCATACTCTTCCTTAGTTGTACCCTGCATGGAAAATATAACTGAATCGACGCCAATTTCCAATAGTTGATCGATTTGCTCTTTTTTTAAAACAGTACCGTTATTTGTTATATGCAACAACAATCCTTTAGATTTTACATATCGAATTGCATCCATAATTTTGGGATGCATAAAGGGTTCAGAAAAACCGATAAAACGTATAGCAGATCCATATACGGCGATTTGATCTATTGCCTTTTTAAATAATTCAAAATCCATATGACTCTGACTTCGACCCATATATGTATGCGAACACATAACACATTTTAAATTACAAAAACTAGTTAATTCAAAGGTAATATAAGGAGGAAATTCTAATGCCTCAGTTACATTCCTTACCGTCTTATAAACTTCTTCAAAATTCTTAAAATTGTACATATTCACTCCAACTGCATTTAATAATTCTTGTTACCAACGAATTCACTTTGAATAAAAATTATAATACTTTATAGTTACGTATTATTATAGAAAACTTATACTCTAAATAACATAATAAAATAACAAGAGACAATAAAAGTATTTTAATCGAATAAAATATTAGCAATCGCTCTTCAAACAATTCATTTATCAACGGAAAAGCTAAGCCTAAAAATAAAAAAAATATAATATATAATAAATTTACATTCATCGGAAAATAAAATGATTTAAAATAATATCTAGTTAAAAAATACGAAGACATTAACATAATCACATAAGATACTATCGTTGTATATGCTGCGGCAATATAACCGTAAATAGGTATAAATACAGAATTTAAGTAAATATTAATGATACCTCCACATAAAACGATCATCGATAAAAATGAATTGCGTTTCAGAAAGCTAAAAATCCATGAATAGTATGTAAAAATGATATAAATAAAAAAACTAAATATTATGGAAGGCAAGGCGTCGACTGCTCCATGATATTTAGTTGGAGACAAAATAGTTATAACCTCTTTTCCGAAAAAAAGCAATCCAACTGACGCTAGAAATAACAAACGCAAAATGATTGAGAATTCATTTACCAGCGATTTGGAATCTTTCTCTTCCATAAATTTATAATAGCTCGGCATCCAAGCCAAAGCAAATGAACTATTCAAAAGGGGAATTATCATACCGACATTGCTTGCAAAACTATATAATCCTGTGTCCAATTTTCCCGTTATGTTATTTATCATTATTTTATCAAATTGTGCCAATATAACTCCACTTAATGTATATGGCAATAAAGGTAGTGAATATGATAACATATAGTTTAGATGTTTGAAATTGAATTTGAATTCTATATATTTATATAGCTCTATAAAATAAACGAGGCCGAAAATAAAACCAGCGCCTATCAAACCATATAAATAACCTAGGTATTTTTCATCCAAAAATCTTTGTGCTAAATATAGTGATAATCCGAAAGAGAGATAGTGATAAATTACTTTTCTGATGATTATCTTTTTACTTTTTCTTTTTGGAATAAAAAATTGCTCATATAAGGACGAGAGGAGAAATATGAGTAACATCGGTGCTATCAAAAGGGTAGCACGCGTTGGCAAATCATAAAGATCAGAAAAAAAATCGAGAAAGAATATCGTAATACCTTGAAATAACAGGATTAGTGAAAAACTGAAAATAAACAAAGTACCAAAAAATACTTTCTTATCATCGGTATCCTCATATAAATATCTTCCAAGAGCCGTATAGGTATTAAATGTAACCAAACATATGAATATCGATTTATAACTTTCTAATAAACTAATGATCGCATAATCCTCTGGCGGAATAAATCGAGTCAGGATACTTGACCCAAAAAATGCGAGCGCGGCAATCAGCCCATTTCCGACTAAATAAATAATAGAGTTATGAAGTAGATCTAAGATAGATGGATTGTTTATCCGTTTTTTTAAAAAGTTAATAATCATCCTTGTATCATTTTTTCAGTCCACTTACAAATCTTCTGATCGAATGAATAAGGAAATTCTATTGTATCAATTCTAGGAAATTCAAAGTAAGATACTCGATCTAAATAGGTGATGTCTGTTACTGATGGATCAATAAAGGCAGCTCGACAATTAAGCTCTTTCAATACTTCGATCGTCTCGGCATTATAAGCTCCATAAGGATAACAAATTGTCCAATCTTTTTCATTTATGCCAATATCGATAAGGAAATCCAAAGATTTTTTGATATCATTGAACTGTTGTTCCCTATCCAAAGAATTTAACCAATAATGTTTATAACCATGACTTCCGAAATACATACCATCATGCTTCATTGCTAATATTTGATCACGACTCATATACAATTCACGACTAAAAATCGATTCAGAGACACCTACATATTCCAGAAATAGTTCATTAACGATTTTACTTCTAACTATTTCTGGAAGCTCTGATTGGAGTAATCGCTTGATAAATATTACTTCCTTTGTATCAAGGCCGTTTCCAGGGAAATTTATGTTTAAGTAATATTCGTTAGTATTTAAATTAAACTCAACTCTATATTTGTCTAAGAGTGATAATATATTGGAATGAAGTTCTTTAAATTTTGTCTTTTGTAAAGCTGTTGCCAATATAAAATGAATTTTATTTACATCTAGCACTGTTCCTTCTAACAAAGGTGCTACTGGAATAAAAAATGATCCCTGAATACCTTTTTGTCTTAGAATTGGAAATACACTTTCATAATGATCAAGGTAACCATCGTCAAAAGTTAACATCACCGAGTTTTTGGGCAAAGTAAGATTTCCATGCAATGCGAGCAAAAATTCTTCCATAGTAATAAACTGGTAATGCTTTAATAAATATTCAATCTGCCCTTTGAAATTAATTAAATCTAATCCTTTTATTTCTGGATAACGAGTTCTTTTTAGATCTCGAACATAATGGTATGATAATATAGTAACTTGCCTCATATAGATAATTGGCTCACCTTGTTTAAACGATCTCTATCAGAATCAGCTCGAGTTAAGTATAAATTTTCAGAATTCCAATATGATTTCGAAATTTTTTTTGAATATAAAGCTATAAATTCTAAATTTGGTCGATTTTCGATTGGATAAGTTACTTGAGGTAACAATGAGACTTCATCCCCTGTTAATATTGAAAATCCACAATCTATCAAAATTGTTTTAAATTTTGATCCAAAACATGAAAAGTCAACGTAGAGAAGATCTTCCTCTATAGAAAAATTTCGAATGTTCTGCAATAATTCTGTTAAAGCCTCAGGATTACCAAACATATCGATGATACGATTTACTTTTTCCATTCTGGGATAAAGTGTTTCAATTTTAGAAACGACCATTCCAAGAATTTTATTATCCATTATGAGTGCTTTGACTGTATACTTTGCAAACGGATGATTGATAAACCTGTTTAAATAAAAATATATATCTCTAAAACATGTAAATTCTTCAGCATAACTAAATTCAAATCTATAATTTGAATAGTTATTTAAATCAAGAATGATAATGTTTTGATTCAAACTTGGTGTTAGAGAAGAATTTATTGGTAGTTTTTCTTTAGCAAGCGTTACGTCCTGGTTTATATCTTTTACAATATTAAAAGTTCTATTGTCTAAATTTAAAATGTATCGATCAAAGTTTTGCCCATTCAAAGTTGAAAAACCCAAGTTTTCATAAAATGGAATCGCTTCTTTCGGATAACTGATAACACCAACTGTATCATAAGTGTTTTGGATGGACTGAATGATTTTTGTATTTAGCCCTTGGGATCTGTATTCTTTCAAAGTATAAGCACTGACCATCCACTTGATAGGAATTTTATTTTGATCTTTAATAAAAACGGAATGTAATAATCCGTAATGGCTAATTATTCTCCCTGAATCTAATGCTATAAATCCTGTATGATTAAAATTTGATATCTCCGAAGATTTGTCAGAAAAAAACCATTCAAGGTAACCTAAATCCGAAAAGATAGTTTCATTCCCATATGCAGATTTAAAAAAAGAAAGTAGCAGAGAGAGATCTTTTTTTTGAAGTTGTCGAATCTCCATTATTTTTTGGAGTTTAAAAATATGCTAATTTACTAATGGGGGAATTTTTGCCGAAATCACAGGATATTTTTCTGATTGTTCGGCATTAAAGACGATAAAAGATTTTTCTTCATCAGGTATTTTATCATCAGGATAAATAGCGGCTACAGGACATTCTGTAACACATGCACTACAATCAATGCAAGATTCGGGATTGATTACTAACATATTTTCCAATAAGTGAAACGCATCTACAGGACATACGACGACACAGTCAGTGTATCGTGTATCCTTACATTTTGAAGTTACTACGTGAGTCATGATTACAGCCTTCCTTGTGATTTAAGAATATTATAATTTATCAATGCTTGGTCAAAATCTTCTTTTGTATCTATATCTGACGAAACCAAATCATCGGTTACGAAATGTAATACATTACCAAAGTCAAATCTATCGCCCGATAAAATCTTTTTCACGGGGGCAATATAAATGACACCAGATACCAAATATAGTTTTTTAAGATCTTGCCGATTCACTACATTTGGATTGGAAAAATTTAAATACCTTAAATAATTCTCATTTGTTAATTCCATGAGTAAATTATATTTGGGATCGATTTCTTTTACTGATATAAGTGAATCTAGGTCACTTTTTTGATTTGAAAAATAATAATCAATGACTGAATCTAGGAATCCATTTGGTCGTAAAGGTTGAGTCGGTTGTAAAAGAACAATGTAATCAAAGGATTCTCCTTGAGCATTCAGAGCATGAAGAGAGTGACGAATTGCATCATAGATATTGCTCGTATCAGTGGCTAGTTCCGATGGCCTCATAAATGGAACTGTTGCCCCATATTCTAGGGCAACTTTCGCGATAACTTCACTGTCCGTCGAAACTATAGTTTTACTTATATGTTTAGAGGACAGAGAACTTTCTATCGACCAAGCAATGAGTGGCTTACCTGCGAAAAGAAGAATATTCTTATCCTTTAATCCTTTGGAGCCTCCCCTAGCTCCTATAAACGTAAGGATTTTCTTTTCTTTCTTCAAATACTTGTCACTTGTTCAATAGGAGTTGTAACCTTTTTCTTAATAATATTGAAAGTTGCATTTGGAAGAACATAAGGGTTCTCTAATGCATTATTAACACGTCCGCTATTTTTGTAATGCGTAATGGTTTGTTCCAATAATCTAAGATCTCTTTTGGCCACAATTTCCTGAAGTCCAAGTAACTCAATGGGGCTAAAATTATGAGAAATTACCGCGGTAATTTTGGAGGCATCACCAAGATCTTCTATATATGCCTCTAAATCCCCATTGTATTGTTCTAAGATGGCATCTTTATAAGTATAGTACCATTCGGAACCTGGGTATGGAGTCGCGAAATGTGGTCGAGAATACATTCCGATTTTTTTCATACATTCTATTGTAGTTCTCACACTATCAAAAGTCTCTTCCGGAAATCCAATAATGATATTTGGCAATGGTATAATTCCAGTTTCCATACATTTAGGAATGGCATCCAAATTGTTTTTTTGATTGGAACCTTTACCTAAGTTTTTTAAGATAGTGGGGTCAAATGACTCAATTCCATAAACTAAGTGGGAACAGCCAGCCTTATACATAGCTTTTAAAACTTCTTCCGTATGGAGTGTTGCGTGACTGGTTCCACCCCAGAAAACGCCACCTTTGTTTTCGCTATCTGGAACTCCATCTCTTCTGCTGGTTGGTTGTAATCCTTCTTTGATCCAAAGATCACATAACTCGAATAACCAGGTTCGCCCACTGGCTGCATCCATAGTCATCATATTTTCATCAATAAAACTCACAAAATCGATGTTATATTTATTTACTAGAGTTTTAACCATATCTATAATATAACGAGGGCTATGGTATCGAATGTTTCTTCCGTAGGAAAATCTTACATCCTTAACACCTTTTGCGTTTTTCTCGACAGTCATATCTCCGATAATGCCCAGGTGCCAACAGTATTTACATACCAAGCTACAACCCAAACTTCCGTTGATATCGATTCGTTTTTTAGCAAGGTAAGCTGATTCACTATATAATAATTGAGAATTTTCAAAATAAATGTCCATGGGGAGGAGATCCCATGCAGGATAAGGAATAATGTCTAAATCAGCTATATTTGGTCTAACATCGGTTAAGACTGGATTACCTTCATTATCTCTATAACAAATACCTAAGGTTTCGCTAAAGTCATAATCTTTTTTATCAACTTTTTCTAGAATTTCTGGCCAAGTGAGGAATGCTTCCCCTATCACACCTAGATCAATTTCTTTGATCCAATCCATAATATCAAGTGGCATACTCGTAATAAACCCACCACCAGCTATGATAAAACTATTAGGGGCTGCTTTCTTGCAAATACCTACAATTTTCTTAATCGAGGAATAAGCAGTGGTCAATCCACCGATACCAATGATATCCCAATCGTCCGCCGTCGCTACTTGCTCCACAACGTCGTAACCAAGTCTCCAAGCATTAGCATCGTAAAATTGAACCTCATGCCCTTTATCCAAAGCAATTGCTGCCATTAGAGATAGTCCATATGGAATATGTTTTGGTTTATCTTCTTCTCGAATGATAGGGTTAATTAGTAGAATCTTTGCCATGTTCTTTTCCTCTCGATGTCACTTATGTTGACTTAAAAAATCATCCAAAAACATATTCTTTATTTGTTTGTGATTTAGAGTACCGCCCTCGGTACAATTGTTTATATTAGACTTTGAATTTTCTAGCAATTCGTAAAAATTCTTTCTATACCAATAATATGTCGGGTCTATATAAAAATCTTCCCCGGTCAGAGGGTTTTTTTGGTCGATAAAATATTTTTCTACTCCATCAAGCCCTTCTTTCATCACTAATTCGTAATAAGTTTGCGTTTTCTCAATAGGTAGATCTTTGTAATACCCATAATCCATTCCAACTACAGCTATATGCTTTAATTTCAGAATGAGTTCGGCAAATAACCAAGATGTAGTTCCTACTGTTCCCCCTGTATTTAGGCAGGGCAATTTGATTTTTTCATAAAAATTGCGAGTCAAACTGTCAGCTTTGTTAGGATCATCAACGAGTGGATGCCACCAATAGATATCAAAACCAGCCTCGATCAATCGCTTTGTTACCGATATGTGAACTGTTGTTGCAACAATTGCCTTTGTTTTTGAGGCATGTTTGTTTACGATTTCGATATTTTCAGCATTTTGATTTAGAGTATTATTTCTAAAATCAATGTTTAGGTCTTGTCTTTCAAAATAGTCATCCTTTTCCAGATTTTTAATAATATCTGGATCACCAAACCAACGTACAATTCTAGTGGGATGAGGATCTAAGGTGAGAACATATTCTGGAACAAATCCTTTTTTGAGTGCAGCAATGTAAGATCCATCTGTCGCAATTGTGAGTTTATTGTAACCAGATTTCACTATTTTATCCAGAGACCCTTTCTTCTGCAAACTTGGGCCTGCAGATATCACGATCCCAGTATCAGAGCTAGGGGTAGGTAGGTCTTTGATTGATTTTTTGATATAGGGAAGATTGGACTTCACATTATCATCTAAACTTGCAAGATGATATTCCAGGCCAATAACGGTTATTTCATCGACTAATGCATCAAACTTTCCATTTTTTTCTTGTGGCATAGGCTTATAATGGCAATGCGAGAGAAAGAATCTACTCTGGCGCCTCTCCATCCCAAGTCAATTTATTTCGTTCCACATAAACCATGCTTCCACCTAAGGTAGCTAAAACTTTCTGTTTCAATTCTTCACTCACATTTGATTCAGAATCATTTTTCAATTTTGCTAAATCAACTTCTTTCTTAACTTTGAAGTTTCCTTTAAGTATGTCTTTGTCCATTTTTAGTTCCTTTTATCCTATATCAATTTGACGATTTTAATCTTATTAATGTTTGAAATGTTCTAACTCAAGTGATTGAAAAAATTTCACTGTGGTCCAACGATTTTGAATTCATGATATTTATCACATTAAATAAATGCATGTGGGTATTCATGGTTCCCTGAATGGAGGTAAGAATACAGTTTCCATTCAACATATCCTCCACGATCTGTTTGGTGAGTATACTAGATGGTATAATTTCAAAAGGTTTATTCTCAAAATTCAATTGATTTTTGAATCTTTCTTTTCTTTCACCTTCACTAATAACATGAAAATGTTCTCCAAAGCTCAATTCAATCATAGGATTTGCCTCGTGGCTAGCATCATAAAAAAGAGAGAGTTTATCTCCTTTTTCTGTAAGGAATAAAATCAAACCATTGTATTCTTTATACTCTTTTCCACGTTTGTTCTCTTTTAATGAACTTTTGAGATCCCCAATACTATCATGAATAGGACTATCAGAGAGATATTCAAATAAATCCATATAATGAATGGCACTTGTGGCAAGTCCTATATCACCGCAAGTAATGCGCATATCCAATCTTTGATTGCGAATTAAATCCTTTAGCAAGATGTAATTTGGATAGTACCTGTTCGCAAAATTACAAAATGATTCAATTTCATGTTTCTGAATTAAGGAAATTGCATTATGAAATTGTTCCATTGACTGAAATACAATTTTCTCAACTAAAAATCGTTTAACACCCATTTGAGCAAAAAATTCAAATTGTGAAAACCTATCCTTGGCAGTCGAAGATAGTATAACAATATCAGGACAATGCTCTTTAACTGCATCCAAAGTGGAAATTCTTTCCACCTGCAGTTCAGTCGCTGCTATCCGTTTCAATCCTTGCGAATAACTTTCATCTGATGGATCAAAAACTGTTATATTTTTAACAAGATTAGAACCTAAAAGAGATTGTGTGTGTCGCGAGCCAATGGATCCAAATCCTACGACTAAAACTTTCAAAGTTTATTCTACCTGCTTAACCAGTTTCCACTCACCATTGACCTTGGACCAAAGGTGAGGAGAACGCCAACTATCGATCACCTTCCAGAAGTATTCTTCAGTGATATCGCAGTATTCTAAAAATTCTTTGAAATACTTTACTGGGAACTCTCCATCATACTTTCTAACAAGAGTTACGCCCTCTTCCCTTGTTAAATGTTTATCACGAATTTCATGCGCGGAATCTGAAGTTGCTCTTCCGATTCCAAATTTAATGAAACTCAAATAGTAATGGAATCCATCGAGTCTATCATCTAATGAAGCATATTTGGAATAAGTTCCCTCACTGCGAACTGGATTTGCAGAAAAACCAGTATTCTCTACACAATAGTAGTAATTTTCTTGGGGAATCCATTTCTTATAATATCCATAAAAATGAATTGATGTTCCGATCGCATCAAGTTCGTCGTTAGACGGTGCCATATATGGAACGATTTCTTTAGCTGAAATTCCGTAGTTAATATAATCCTCTGGTCCCAAATTTGAAAAATAATGTTTTTTGTGATCTGATTTATAGTCACGTGTTGGGACAAAGGCATTCTTCATGTCTCCACCATACTCAACTTCACCATTTTCTCCATACATTATGAGTGGAATCTTATACCTAACAGCTATCTGCAAAGGGAAGTTCGCCTGACCAAAAATAAATGGTTGGAAAGGATCACCTAATATTTCAAATGATAACTTGGTAAGTTTTCTATGAGCAGCTCCTGCTGGTGCACCATTAACATTCGCTAAATCACCAACATGAATCATATTCTGGTGATTTTTGAACCCTATGTCAGTATACAAATGGGGCGACCAAGTGACGGTCAGGGGATTCATTCCATATTTGTGTTTCAACTCATGTGCTAAGTGGGCGCTGTCTTTGCCTCCGCTAGAAGGAACAACAACGTCATAACTTCCGTCGTCGCGTCTGTATTTATCTAACAAAATCTTTAATTCAGCTTCTCTTTTTGCCCAATCAACTTGTGTATTTTTGTAATCTGCATAATTGCAAGCGGAACAAACACCTTCAGCATCAAATGTGATCCTGGGTCTTTGGTTTGAAATCGTGCATCTTTTACAGTATTTAACTTCACTTGGTAATTTATACAATTCCTGAGTGTTTTTTTGTACTATCTCCATATTTATGCCTTCTTCCTTTTAAGAATCATATCTCTAAATGAACTATAAATTCGTATACCTTTTTCTCCGCTCTTTTCTGGATGAAATTGAACTGCGAATACATTATTCCTTTGTATCGCTGAACAATATTCAAATCCTTCGTAGTCGGTAAAAGCGATCACATCACTAACATTTTGCGGACTCACATAGAATGAATGTATAAAATACATAAAGTCTTTCTCGGAATTCTCTCTTAAAGGAGAATCATTCCATGAGTCTTTTCTTGATTTAGGTTTTTGTATGGAATTCCAATTAATTTGAGGAATTGCTAATGTTTTTCCTGTAGGTGATATTTTGGGAAATTTTAATACATTTCCTGAAATAATATCCAAACCTTTGGTGGAACCAAATTCTTCACTCTCACTAAAAAGTAGCTGCATACCAAGACAAATTCCCATCAATGGTCGACCTGTTGCCACAAAATCAAGGATAGGTGATATCAAGTCCAATTTTTTAAGATGAACCATAGCGTCACCAAATGCACCTACACCCGGTAATATAATCGCCTCGGCATTGGAAATTTTTTCCGGGTCTGAAGATACGGTATGTTCAAGCCCGACTTTCTTACATGCGTGCTGCACACTAAATAAATTTCCCATATCGTAATCAACAATGACTACATTAGAAGTATTATTACTCATCATAATCAATCCGACATTCGATATTATTTTGGTTCAAATATTGTTTTATTTCGCTGATGTAGGTTTTATCGATATTTTTAAATAATCTTCCGCTTTTCAAAAAATCGATGTTCCCTTCCTCTCCACCTACAAATGTATTGCTATGTTTATCTATATAAGAATAATGCAATATACTGGATATAGATGCTGCAGAAGCCTTTGTTTCTTGAAACAAATTTAATAAATGCTCTTTTTTTCCACAACCACCATGAGCAATGACAGGAATAGAAACTTGATTACAAACTTCATTTATTAAGTTGATTTCAAATCCACTTCCTGTTCCTTCCTTGTCGACCGAAGTAATTAAAATTTCTCCAGCGCCAAGAGCTTCTACTTTCCTGGCCCATTCAAATACATCGACACCTGTATGCTCTCTTCCATTATCAGTGTAAGCCAAATAACTCCCGTCAGGTTGTTGAATGGCTTCTATCGCAACGACAATAGTCGAAGACCCAAATTTTCTTGATGCTTGTTTGATTATTTCTGGATTTTTGATAGCAGCTGTGTTAATACAAATTTTATCCGCACCTGCTCGCAAAACATCATTTATATCTTCGAGACTCCGAAGACCGCCACCAACTGTAAGCGGAATAAATATCTCTTTGGCAGTTCGCGTAATGATTTCACGTAAACTATTTCTGTTGTAGAGACTGGCTACTACATCCATATACAAGAGCTCATCGGCTCCAGAATCATAATAATACTTTGCAAATTGTTCAGGACTTCCTAATACTCTTAGCCCTTCTAAATGTATGCCCTTAACTAAATTTGGTCCTTTAATATCAAGTCTTGCAATAACTCTATGTATCATCTATTTATTGTTCTATTCATATTTTTTGATTTTGTTTATCTATAATCTTTATGACTCTAAAGGCTTCAGCATGTACAACACCCGCTTGGCTACCCCGAAGCACAGCCAATGACCTGAGAGCTTCATCGCTTCTTGGAAATGGATGATTTCCCATTTCAGATTTATATATATTCATGATTTGAATTTTTTTATCTAAGAAACCTGTTATGTCCACAAAGTAGTTAGGTGAAAAATCGTCAAAGTCACTAAAATTTGTCTCGGAAAGAATCTCCATTGCGAGAATTTTTTTAATAAAAGGATAACGAAAACTCTTAGATGCTGAGATGACAGACTCATAGACAACATTATGATCCGAATGCGGATCTGACTTCCAAGGAATGACAATCATTTCAGGTTTAAGTTGATTAAACACAGTGGAAATTTTTAAAACTATTTCGGATCGAGGATATTTATCAAGACCGACAGGTTCTAGATCTAAACTTAGATACTTATCTACTTGGTAACTAGATATTACTTTTTCAATTTCGGTCTTTCTTTGATCGATTCTATCTTGCTCCCAACCATAACTAAGACTCATGTTTGTAATGTTTAGCCAGTAAGTTGGAAACCCCATCTGTTTCGTTTTTAAAATAAGACCACCAGCACCTAAAGTTTCATCATCTGGGTGGGGAGATACAACGAGAAGTGAAGTCATAATAAATAATTACCTATTTCTAAAGTTTCAAGAATTTGATGGTCTTCAATTTGAATTGCTGTGTCCCCAGTTTTAACAATCACTTTTCCATCCAAAATTTCGATGATTTTACCAGGTTCCACATTCTTTTGATGGAATGAAATTTCAGAAACTTTCCAAATTTTAAATTCTTTTCCTAAATATTCTATGTGAGCACCAACGTACGGTTTGGTGAGTGCTCTTACTAAATTATAAATTGAATAGGATGACATCCGAAAATCAATTTTTCCATCTATTTTACCTCTTTTCCGCCAAGTATTTGCTAAACGATGATCTTGTGATATTTTATTATATGTGTTTGTTTGTAATTTTGGTAAAAAGTCATTGATTTGATTTAAAGCAGTCTCTGTAATTTTTTTATAAAGCGATTCCGCATCGTCTTTATAATCAATAAGTATCTTCTTTTGACTTAGAATATCACCACTATCAGCACCTTCGTCCATGAAGAAAAAAGTAGAAGCTGTATTTTCTAATCCGAGAGCCAATGCCCAAATGATGGGATGTCTTCCTCTATTGAAAGGTAATTCGGCTGGATGAAACCCTACTATTCCCATACGAGGTATTTTCAATATTTCATTTTTAATCAGTGATGACCAACCAAAACAAAAAATTATATCTGGTTTGATACCTTTCACCCAAGAAACTGTCCTCTCATCATTTATATTTTCTGTATACATAAATGGAATTTCGCCAGCTAACTTAGATAAATCGACATAATCGCTATTGATACCTGCCTTTTCTTTAGAAATGATTCCGACTATTTCTGCCTTTAATTGTATCAATTTGAGTAAAGCAGATTCGGAGAATTGGACTGATCCAATAAATAGTATTCTCATAAAATATTGTGAAATTTTTTCTTTAAATTAATTTTTGAATTCTTAATGAAATTTACAATTTTCGCTGCAGCTTTGCCATCACCTAATGGACTTACGAAGGTAGATAACATAGTTTGAAATTCATTCGAATACACTTTTTGGATGGAATTAAAAATTTCTTCTTCTGATGGTGCACAATCCAAAACAGTTTTTGGTTTAAATCTACCATTTTGTCTATCCCCAATATTAACAGTACCTTTTCTAAAAGATGGAACTTCCAATAAACCGCTAGATGAATTTCCAACTGCCATATCAACGAATTGCAAAGTACTTAAATAATTTAATTGGCCCATTGATTGAAAACCGATAGATTTCCTTGGGTTTTCTTTTACATAATCATCTATTAGAGATATGATGACTCTGCCGTCTGTATCTGAATTTGGTTTTGTAAAAATTACGAAGGTATCTTGTAACTTATCAATCGCATTTAAAAGCTGAGTGAATTGAAAACTGGCTGTCGAATTTTCGAGAGTAACTGGATGAAACGTAACTAATAGATTTTTTTCAAGAAATTTGAAATCATATTTTTTTTCAATTTCTTCCTTGGATAACAATTTGAAATTTAAAATATTGTCCAATCCCAATGCGCCCACAGTAAAAACGGTCTCTGGGTTCTCACCTAACTGTATGATGCGATTTCGATATTCATCCAAAGCACAAAAATGCAAATGAGACATCTTTGTGATTGAATGACGAAAAGGATCATCAATTAAACCTTCTGTCGCCTCACCACCATGGAGATGAGCTATGGGAATTCGTGAAACTACACAAACACTTGCTATGGCAAAGCTTTCATAGCGATCACCTAAGATAACAACTAAATCTGGTTTTAAATCATCGAGACATTCGGCCGCACTAATCATTGCAAGGCCCATTGTTTTTGCGATTCCGACTGAAGTATCAGAAGAGAGTAATATTTCTATTTTTTTATTAATATAAAATCCGTCTTTTTCAATTTCTTTGTATGTATTTCCAAATTCATGAGATAAATGCATTCCTGTCACAATAATTTGTAACTCAAAAAATGAATCCACGCTCAGAGCTTTCATCAATGGGAATAAAAGTCCATATTCTGCCCGACTTCCAGTGATAACACAAATTCTCATTTAAACTTTTTTACCATATTTAAATTTCTCGAATCACTTTACTGATTTTTTCCATTGAATGTGGATAAGTCGGGTTAAATGAGGAAATGAAATCTTGACTAGTGACAAAATCTTTCTTTTCATATAGAAAATATTCCAATTCTTTTCTGCTTTGAAGCAAATCCAATTTATCATTTAACAGACGATAGTCCCAATCCAAACTTTCTTCAGGAAAATAATTTATATATGCGGATTGTGGGTTGATATGTTTGGATTCGATCAAAGCTTGGGAAGCGAGTGAAAAAACAAATGTAGACATCGAAAACAGTTCTCCATTCTCAAATTCACCTGGTTTTAAAATTTTAATACGTTCAGAAATAAGATTTTTGAAGGAGGATTCCTTCTCTAATGGATGTTTTTTGATAAAAAGAATAAAACTATCATCCATAACACTTATTAATTCTTCAATATAGTATAAAGGTCCCTTCTCTCCAAATATGCCTAAATCAAAACCGTATTGACTAAAAAAAGTAATGATCTTTACATCTTTTTTCGGATTCCAATGGTACTTTGCCATATCATCCCAAAAAGGAAATCCTACCTCAATAAATTTGACAGTTTCATTTTGGGGATACTTTCGGAAATGATTGGCATTGATTTGATTCGGATACAAATAATAGTCACAGTATATGCTGTTATGATTAACCGAACCTAAGGATAGAAAATTATCAAACTTAGCAGTAGTTATCTTTGCTTCTTTAGCTTTTTTTAAAATTCCGATTTCTTCTGGATAACGATCTCTTTGTGTAATAATCTTTTCTATACCTTCTAAATTTATTTTAGAATATACGATTAAACCATTTAAAAGAAAGCCAAAAGTTTTATAACATGGAAAAAACTGTAAACCAGATTTAAATACTAATTGATAACAATATTTGATCCATTCATAAAATATTTTAAGATCACCTATAATGGTAAAATTTCTCTTTAATTTCCAATTAATTTTCCCTAATGGAATTCCAGTTCTTTCACTTAAATATTTATCCTGGTTATGATTAATTTCAAGTATAAGTATATTATGATGTTCCGATAATGATGGCTCCCTAAGAAATAAATTAAAAATAGAAAAACAAATATGCAAAAAATGGAGGGGTCCATCTATCCATTTTGACCTACTTTCTAACTCAATGTTAGCTACATACAAATTTCTTACAAAGTATAGAAATTCTTTCTCTGAATTTTTTATTTTTGCAAGAAATTGGTCAAAACTTCTCCAGGAATTTAATACAATATCAGCATATTTCATTTTTAGGAATTTGATTTTTGATTCGAAGAAAAATTATCTCAATAGTTTCGAATTAACAATAAATGTTTTTATTGATTCGGCAAGCAACCGATTCCCTCTAGCATTTAAATGACCATCAATTTCCAAATAAGGATATTCATCTAATGGTGTATCTTCTCTGAGACCATTGGAGTATTTTACGAAGATAGGAGTCACATCAAATGTTAGAATATTATTTCTTTTTGAAAATTCTTTTATCAATTCGATCTCGATACTTGAAAAATTATAACTGGGAGGATTAAGGCCAGTTGCTATTTCATAATATACTAAATCTCTATGTGGTAAAGTCAGAAGTAAAAAATTCGATCCTATTGCTTTTGTCTTTTTTTGAATTTCTAATATTTGTTTTTCAAAACTTTTCCATTCGGGACTAACTTCGATCTCTTCTTTCGTTAGTCCTTTTTGTTCCACTCGTTTAAATTCCTTAATGTACCTAGCCATTTTAGAAATTTTGATTTTATCGGACTTTACAAGTTTACTCGTATCGATGTATCTAGGGTCTTCCGATAAATCTGTGTCAAATTTATTGATGATGGGTTGTAGGAATTCTTTTATTTCGGGAATTAAGTTAAATACTGCAAATAATGTTAATCCAGAAATTAAAAATTTCTTTTGATTTCTAATTTCATGTTTTCGATTTAATTTTGAAATTCTACCTAAGGCAGAAGGAAGAGCTCGGTTTTTATCATCCCGATTTAAAAAAACCCCTTCCCTTTCATATACAGTTGGTAAATATCCGACTATGACCAATTTTGGTTTAAAGTTTTTACCAATCATTTCAAGATATCCCATCCATTGTATAGGAGCACTACCTTGTACACCCAAATTGTATGTTGGGATTCCAAGCTCTGTTAGGATACTCGGATATGTATTTTCTACTTTGACCCCCATTCCTTCGGTAAAACTATCGCCTACTGCAAGAACGGAAATATTTTCTTGATTCGCAATTGTCTCCAAATTTTTAAATCCAAATCTATCGGTCATCCAACTGTATGCAAATTTTTCAGGCGGACCATAATCACCTGCAGATTGAATCACTGAATTTGGTTTAAACTTGGCGTAGGGAGTATGATCGAAATATTCTATAACACCTTGATTGTTTTTGGATGCAATTGATTCTCCAGCATAATTTCGAATAGATGAAGGAAATAAAGACGGAGTTAAAATGAATAATATTTCAAAAAAAGAGAATATTAATAAACTCGTAAATAAACTCAGATCAATATTCGAAAAAATTTCGAGTTTATTTCTGAAAAAATTGAAAATGACTGAAAAAATTGAATAAACAAATAAAATTATTATAATATAATAAAGAAATTCAATACTTTCAAAATCTTCGCTTTTTATAAAATACAAAGTTAAAATTGCATTTAAAAACGGGAGGATCATAGTCGCATGCAATCTCATTTCAATTCAGTCCTTACAAAAATTACCAATACTAATTCACAACTTTTTGTCTAAAAAATATCTTGGCTAAACTATTTTTTAACCTAGTTCTTAAACTCGGACTGAGCCAGAGATGAACCAATCGTATTTTCCAATAACTTAGATAGGGCAACCATGCAGGATTTGTTTCCTTTACCCAAAGGCGAAATTCTTTCCAATTCAATTGTTTCATTTCAATCAAATCCACAAAACTCGGTATGATCCAAAATGCTAAAAATTTATTTGGTGCTAAGTATTTTATCGTTCCCCTAACTTGCATATCTGCGGCTCGAACTATTTCTTCGGGTTTTTTAACTAAATCAAAACTTACACTCTTAATTTTTAGATCAAACCATTTGCTTGGCCTAAACATTGTTTGATGGTAATGGAATGTATCTTCTATTTTGCCATTTCGGAAACCTGATTTTGAAACGACATTTTCAAAAACAAAATCTTCTTGCCTATAAACATAATCATCATCAATCGTATGTAGGTTTGGTAAAAAAGCTTCTTTTTTACCAATTTGCGTTCCAGCATAGGGGCGAATTTCATTTTCGCCAGGATAATCTGCAAGGACGGTATGGCGCATAGGACAACCAAACCATTCAAATTCTCCTTTGTGAGCAATCATAGTATCAAACCAATTAGGCGGTAAATATACATCTGAATGAAGATATGCAAACCACTCTGTCTCTACGTTTTCAATCAGTTTTCTAATACAATAACCTAAAGTCTTATACTCCTTATGATCGAGGATGGTTACTCTAGGAAATTTTTTAACTATTGAAACTGAATCATCGATACAACCACCATCGCTTATCAAAAGCCTATTGACTGGGATTTCGCGGTAAATCGAAATTAGATTAGCTTCCCAAAGTTCATTCGTATGAACAATTGGAATACATACATCTATAGCATTAGATTTATTTTTCTTAAAACGATCTACAAAATCTTGTTTGGAATAATATTCTCTAAAAATAGTTTGATACTTATCTTTCATAAGATCTAATAAATAACCTCTAGATAAGGAAGCGGGAATGCCAGGTGCCCGCCTGCTTTCACGTATTCGCGTTCCCTGATGATTATACTTTCTTTAAAATGCCATGGTAAAACAAAAAGAAAGTCCGGATTAAGTTTTTTTGCTTCTGCTTCTGAAATGATCGGGATTTTGGTTCCAGGCGTAAAACGACCAAATTTTTCCTGATTCACTTCTGCTATGTATGGCATCAAATCACTTGTTATATTACAATATTGCAATATAACATTTCCTTTTGTGGAGGCTCCATACCCGATTACTAATTTTCCTGCATCTTTTTGGGTTTTAAAGAACTGGATTAGCTTATCTCTATATTCTTGTATTCTATTGTTGAATTCAAAATATATCTGGAGGTTATCCAATCCCCGCTTTTCTTCTTGTTCTAACATTTTGTTTACAACTGAAGAATTATCCGGATAATTTGCATCTTTTTTGCAAACCATGATAGAAAAACTCCCACCATTTACCTTATTTAATGTAACAGAAATAATTCGGAGACCGACTTTATCAGTCATCCATTTGATCTGCTTTAATGCATAGTATTCCAAATGTTCATGGCATATGGTATCGTAAGAATTTGTATCTAACATAGAAAGAATATAACTTTGTTCAAAGTACCAAATTCCATCATCTGCCAAAACATCCCTAATATCTTCCATAAACTGTGTTGGATCTTCTAAATCGTAAAACATAGCAATAGAAGTAATGATCTTTGCTTTTTTATTTCCGATCGCTAACTTTGCGTTAGCTGCCGAGAAAAAGTCAGGAACCAATCTAATATAGTCTGGATAATAACTTTTAAATTTAACTCCAGTGGGATCGATACCTACAAGATCAAGATTTTTGGGGTAGGCTTGCAAAAGTGTACTGTCATTACTTCCTATATCGATAACCAAATCACCGTTAGATAAGTTCACGATTTCAGTAATTTTTTCTACAGTGGCTTGTAAATGAGCAATCATTGATTGGTTCAATCCAGATCTATATCCATAATTCTGACCATATAACAAATTCAGATCAAAAGAATGTCTCAATTGCACAAGTCCACAATGCATACATTTTACGAGTTCGAGGCTACCACTCGGAACTTCTTCTTCTTTTGATTTAGGGAATATTCCCGTGAAGGCTTGGACACCTAGATTGGCAATGGGTGTTAACTCATTGCTCTTACAAATTCTACAGTTTGTAATCATTTTACTCATTTGTTTTCACTGTTTTCTATTTTGATAGATCCATATTTAATTTTATCATAAATTTCCCAAAGCCTCGCTTGTTCTACAAGTCTGCATAACACAGAATTATCTTGACCAAGGAAAGCAATAACTTGATCCCTTATTCCTGGCTTAAAATCAATATCAACATTATTATCTTGGTTTACTTCTTCGATTTGCACTGATCCATTCTTTTGAATTTGTAACTTTTCTAATGGTTTGAAGATATAACGAGTACTATCTGTTAGAACATCCAGAGACCATCTTCCTGGCGCAGTCCAATTTGAATGGTAAGAAAAAAAAGCACCTATTTCAGAAATTCCAGATCCTACATATATTGAACCTGATGTATGCCAATCTAAACCACCACCTACTAAGGAATGAATTATTTTGGGTTTGCCACCTAGATAAAAAGCTAAGTCGATTAAGTGACTTGAATTTGCTATAAACCAATTTTGTAATAAATCTTGGCTAAAATTATAACTTTTAATCACATGAGCCCATTCTGTAAATTCAAAGTGAAATGATTTTATTTTCTCACCATTCTCTTGGATCATTTCTTTTGCTTTCTGCACTGATTGATAAAATCTACGATTATAACCTATGCTTACATTTATGCCCTTTTGAAGAGAACGCTCTAACATAATCTCAATTTCGGATTTTGCCATCGCACCTGGTTTTTCTATTAATATATTTTTGATGCCTTGATCAATCAAAACCTGAGTCGTTGAAAAAAGGGCTTCAACGGAAACGGCATTGATTGCGTAGTCTATATTATCAATAGAATTAAAATTAAAATTTTCCAGGCCACCTGAAAAAGCAGGATAATCAAATTGTTCACCTAACTTTTTTATGGATTCAATGCTTTTTCCAATGACAACGACTTCCTGATTTAGACTTTTTAGTACTTTTAAATACTCGACCGCCATTCCACCAGAACCGACTAACAACACTTTACTCATAGAATAAAACCTAACTGCCTTGCCTTTTCTTCAGCAAGTTTGTATTCATCCCAATGGCCAACATCAATCATTTCTGCAGATACGAGATATACTCCGACTTTTTTGCCTTTAGCTTTTGCCATTTGCAATAAATCAGGCATATCTAAATATTTTTTATCTTCTATAAGATCAAGAATGCCATACTCGACAGCATAAATACCTGCATTAACTATAATATCGTACTCAGGTTTTTCTTTAATGGATTGGAGTATCCGATCACTAATTTCCATAACACCGTATGGAATTTTAACATGACGAATCACCCCAACAACTGTTATATCATTTTCACATTCTTGGTGGTATTTAAAAAAGTTATCAAAATTGATATCTAATATAACATCACAATTTGATATAATCAAAGTTTCCTTTATATTATTTTTTAAAAAATAAAGAGAGCCTGCTGTTCCTAAAAATTCCTCTTCTTTTACATAATCAATTTGGAAGTTTTTCGGATTATCGACAAAATATGATCGAATCATTTCCGCTTTGAAATTGATTGATAATATAAACTGATTGAATCCAAAGTATTGAAATCGATCCATAATTATTTCAACGATGGGAGTTTCACCTAAGGGTATCAATGGTTTTGGAATGATATTTGTAAATGGTTTGAGTCTTGTACCTTTACCACCAGCAAGTATAAAGACTTTTTCCTTCTTCTGTGAGAATAACTCTTGTTTCTTGACATTTTCAAGATTTACAAACAAAACTAAATCTAGAATTTTTTTATAAAAATTCAAAATGGGAATATGTCGAATTCCTTCTTTGATCATTATATCATGAGCACTTTCACGTTCAGACTCATATAAAAATCTCGGTGATTGATTCATTATCAATTCTACTGATTGATTTAGATCCCAATTTTTTTCCAATTCTCTTCGAATATCACCATCAGTGACAGTTCCAAGAAGTCTATGATCTGAATCTGCAACTAACAGAATTTGCAAACTATTTTCATTAAGCTGCTTGATTGCTTGCTTGATTGTATCCGAAGGACTTATGATGGAACGAAGGATATCTTTTTGATTCATTGTTTAATATTTCTTAACTATTATAATTCGATAAAATCATCAACTTCATAATCCCGAAGTGAGATCTGTCCGATCACTTCAGGCCACATCATAGGATTAATTCCGGATGCAGGTCTCTTTGTTGTTAGGTTGGTTTCGGTAAACTTTTCACCCTTTTTTATATTTTTAGCTGCCACTATACTTTTACGAACAATAGGAATATTTTTCATTTCTGATTGAGAAGCCTGTTTTATCGAGCTACCTAAGGCAGATTCAATATTCCGTATGCCTTTTACCAATGACTTCAATTCATTTGGATCTAAGGAAGCTTTATGATCTGGACCAGTCATTTCCTTATCTAATGTAAAATGTTTTTCGATGACAACGGCTCCAAGCGCCACAGCAGCTAATGATATTTCTATACCTGGAGTATGATCTGAATATCCAATTTTGACTGAAAACTTTTCTGCAATCGTTTTCATAGCTCGCAAGTTTACATCGGAAAAAGGAGTAGGATAATCGGTGTTGCAATGAAGAACAACTAGGTCTGCTTTTTTAAGTCCCTTTGATATAAGCACTTCTATGGCGGAATGAATTTCTTCCATATTCGACATTCCTGTAGAAAGAATAACCGGTTTGTTGAATTCAGAAATTTTTTCAAGATACGGATAATTTGTAATTTCACCCGATGGAATCTTAAAGAAAGGAAAGTTTAAAGTATTTAAAAAATTCAAACTTTCTAAATCAAAACCTGTGGATAAAAATTTTATATTTCTAAGTTTACAATGTTCAATTAAAACTTTATGATCTTCAAATGAAATCTCTAAGTTTTTAAGCATTGCAAATTGGGAGTCATCTGAACCAGTATTCTTAATTTGATATTCTGCCTTTAACGCAGATTTTGTTACTATATTTTCTGCCTTAAAGGTTTGAAATTTTACGACATCAGCACCAGCTTCAGCGGCAATATCTATCATAGATTTTGCTAAATTTAAATCTCCATTATGATTTACGCCTGCTTCGGCAATAATTAATACTTTATCAAATTTCATTTTTCTTTATTACTCTTGCTGGACAACCGACGACTACAGAATTATCAGGAACGTTGTTTAAAACAACAGAACCTGCACCAATTAAACAGTTTTTTCCAATTGAAATATTTTGAATCACTATGGCACCAGTACCAATATGTGTGTCATCTCCGATTCTAACATTTCCGCTCAAAGTAACTCCTGGAGCAATATGAACTGAATTTCCAATCACACAATCATGATCAATTGTAGAACCAGTATTTAAAATAGAATTATTGCCTATCACCGAACCCGCATTAACTGTAACATTAGCCAATATTTGAATGGAATTTTGTAACTGGCAATATTGCGATATTTTAGCATAAGGATGAATTACGTTTAAAAATTTGTAACCTCTTTGGTTATATAGTTGATACACCTGGTTTCTAATTTTGGTAGACCTTACTGAACCGATTCCAACAACGACCTTTGCATCATTAGGCGAAAAACGATTAAAAAAAATGTTATCATCCCCTATTACCGTAACTCCTAAAAGTAAACTTTCTAATTTATCTGGATCATTGTCTATGATACCGTGAGGTTTACAATTTGCAGCAATCATCGCATCCAAAACAACTTTTGCATGACCACCAGATCCAATTAAAAAAATTTCATTCATTCGTTAATGATTAAATTGGAACTGCTAGGAATATTTATAAGTGATTTTTCTATTTCGATTGATTCAGATAGATCCATCTTAGGGGAATGGGAAAACATAGGTAAATTATTTAGCAAATTCCATGCTGGCCTTGCCATAATATTGTTATGGTTTAGATTTTCCAGAACCATATCACGTTTCTCGAAAGTGGAATTTTCCACCAACATAACATTTAACCAATAATTAGAAATAGAAAACTTAGGTTCCGAGAATATTTTAACACCTTCAACATTTTTAAAATTTATTATATAATTATTTGCCAATTTACGTTTAAATTTCAAATATTTTGGTAATACTTCCAATTGTGCACAACCAAGTGCAGCATTTAAATTTGGCATTCTATAATTGTATCCGATCATATCATGAAAAAATTCCCATTTGTGAGGGACTTTGGCCGTTGTTGTTATATGCTTTGCCAATTTTGCGATATTTTCATCTTGGGTTAATATTGCACCTCCGCCTCCAGTTGTTACTATCTTATTTCCATTAAAGCTAATAGCCGCAAGCTTTGAATAAGTGCCTGTATGTTTTCCTTTATAAAAGGATCCTAATGATTCTGCAGCATCCTCTATAAATGCTATATTATAATAATCACAAATATCCTTTACTCGATCAATATCAAAAGAATGACCAAAAGTATGCATACCAATTAATGCACTAATTCTTTTATTTGTATTCTTATTATATGAATATTCATTTTTCTTTATTACTATTTCACGCAAATATAATTCTAATTTGCTGGGATCGATGCCTAAGGTTTCCTTTTCCACATCTATAAAATGAGGCGTGGCATGACAATAAGATACGGCGTTGGCAGTTGCTACAAAAGTAAGCGCAGGTAACAGGACTTCATCATCTTGCTTAACGTCGCTTAATCTTAACGTTATGTGAAGGGCGGCCGTTCCATTCACAGTGGCAATAGCATATTTCGACCCAGTGAATTCCTTAATCTTTTCTTCAAATAAATCGACATACTTACCGACAGACGAAACCCAACCACTATCGAGACAATCTTTTACATAATTCCAATCATTCCCTTGAAATTGAGGCTCATGAAGAGAAACAAATTTTTCACTTTGAATGTCCCATGATGACTTTATGGCAAGTCTGATTGAATCTAAATTCATATATTATAAATATCTACTTTATATTTTTTTAAATTTTCAGAATTAGTAAACCACTCAATTGTTTCGGATAATCCTATTCTTAGACCTTCCAATGATCCATATTCAGGATTCCAATTTAGTATCTTTTTTGCTTTTGAATTATCAGCCAATAATCGCTCTACTTCGCTTTTTTCTGGGCGCATTCGAATACTATCTGTCTCAAATTCAAAGTTTTTACCCATTATATTTGAAATCAATTCTGCTAAATCTTTAATTGTGATTTCAAATCCGCTTCCAATATTTATAATTTCGCCAATAGATAAATCAGACTTTAATGCAGCTATGAAACCGGAAACGGTATCTTTCACAAAATTAAAATCTCTAGTAGGATGAATAGCACCTAACTTTAATTTCTTTTTATTTGATGCCAGCTGAGTAATAATCGTAGGGATAACAGCTCGCGCTGATTGCCGAGGTCCATAGGTGTTAAATGGTCTAACGATTGCTACTGGAGTCTGAAACGATAAATAAAATGACATTGCTAGTTGATCTGCCCCAATCTTGGTTGCTGAATAAGGAGATTGACCTTGTAATGGGTGATCTTCAGAAATAGGAACAAATTTTGCAGTACCGTAAACTTCGCTGGTAGAGGTATGTATAACTTTTTTAACCCCTAGTTCTCTGGCGGCCTGCATCACATTGAGAGTACCTTTTATATTTGTATCAACGTAGGTCTCAGGTGAATGATAAGAATAAGGTATAGCAATTAAGGCAGCCAAATGTAAAACTGCATCACATCCTTTCATCGCTTCCTTTACGCCATATGGATCACGAATGTCTCCAGTAAATATTTCTACATTATCTATAATTTCTTTTGGCGATTGATCAAGCCAACCCCAAGAATTTAAAGAATTATAAAGCACAAAAGCTTTAACTTCGTATCCTTCCTTTACCAACGTTTCTACCAAATGTGAGCCAATAAATCCATCAGCTCCAGTAACTAATACTTTCATTTATTTAATTCCTTAAGGAAATTTGATTTTATACTCATTATAATTGGTGACTTGGAAATTTTAAATAGAAGTAAATACTATTCTAAACTTTTATTTCATCTGACAACAAACGAATCTTATCTGCTATCGGCATTGGTTTTTGTAATTTCTTAGATCTTCTTTTTGAGTGAAGAATTTCAGTTATAATTTCCGAAGTTTTTTCTCTCACAACAGCGAATCGAGATTTTATCTGGGATAAAAAGAAAAATTCGGATTCTTTTTGAATTAAAATTGATTGAACACCGAAAACTTCTGCTTCCATAACTACTGCAGAAGCTTCTGTTATGTGAACATCAATAGCTTGTAAAATAGCATATAAGGGAAGATTTGTTGCATCATAAACATTCCAATTATCAGTTTTTAATTCATTTAACTCTCGCTCAATTGTTGAATATTGAGAATGCATCATTGGATGAAGTCGGATAAAATAGTAAATTTCTTTTGGTGACTCTTTAATTAACTCTCTGAAATTCTTTAAACCGTTGGATGGCTGTAAAGTGATAAGTGCAATTTTTTTATTTTGATTGGTTATATTTAGAATCTTTGATGCGTAGAATTTGGAAATTTCACTATCAGAATTCAGAAATTCTTCCAACAATAAGTTTCCACCAAGAAATGCTAAATGTTTTTTATTGGATCTAATCCATTTTTGTTTTTCGTCAAAATCTTCTTTATTCCATACCCAAAAAACGTTTGGAAGAGTTTCATAACCAGATTTAGGAATATTGAACCATTCCGAATAAGCAACATTGGAATTACCTTGCACTCCATGTTGTAAGTCTACTGTAGGTATTCCTAGCTCATGACAAGCCAATAAAAAGGACATACTATAAGGCCCATAAAAACTGACGACAAATCCAATTTGTGGATTTATGGTCTTTAATATCTGTTTGTGAAAATTTGCCCAAGATCGTATAACAGAGATTCTACTAAATATTTTTCTTAATGATTTAGGCTCGATATCTGTTTTTTTCAAAAGCAAATCTTCTACTTTATTAAAATCAGGGAAACTATCATAATTTATTTTTTCTCCAAACAATACAGTATATATGGATCTAAAATTTAAGAATAGTTGTATAAAGAAAGATTTTGAGTATCTGGGTGTCTTATAGATTCCACGCGATGAATATTCTAAATAAAAACTATTCTTACCTATCTTAGACATAGCATCATTAATAGGATCACAATAATTATTGAACCATTTATTTTTGTATAATGTACTTCTTTCCTCAGTTAACGTAAAAAAAACAAAGTTGCTACTTTGAGGTTTAGCGTTTTTGGAAAAATCAAAAACATTCCACCAAATAAAATTAATTGTATCTCTAATTAAATTAGTGATATGTTGAAACATCGAATCTTTAATTACACTTTTAGAAATTGAATCTAAAGAAAATCCAAGACCGACACGTATCACAGGCCATATTTGAAAACCATGTGATTTCCATTCTGACACCTTATATTTTTTTTCAATTTCATTTAATATTGGAATATATTCATGTGGATACATAATATTAAACTTATTGAATATTACAAATATTTTTTATATCAATGAATTTCGAATCATTGTTGATCAATGGTTGATGATCAATATTAATAATTTGGGGTTGTTCCCATACTAACCAATCTCCATTCAAATTTTTGTTTTGCCGATTCTTTGCTTCAAATTCTAAAGTGATTTGTTTTCCTTTACAATTTTGTAAATTCATAATCACTGATTGATTTTCGAAATCAGGAAGCATTTCCATATCTAATACATTCAATTTTATTTTTTCTCTATATAGATTAATTGAAAAGACTGCCCCGTCAGAAATTTTCCAATTCTTTGCGATAGGATGAAATCCAATCCGCATCAAAAGATATGGATTCATATTAATTGGTATGGTTACTTTAAATCTCATTGCCGTCCCAGGGCTTGCAAATATACTTTTTTTATCTATCGGTATAATTGTTTTCCCCCAAGGAGAAGAAAAATCATTATATCCATCTGTATTTTCTTCCTTAAATTCATCAACTAACGAATAAATAACTTTAATTGGTGTTAAAGGAGTTCTATACAAATAATTAGATTTGTCTGTTGATATTAAATTCGTATCATTTAAAAAAAGTTTAGAGTCACTGAGAATAACCCCTTCATTAACACTTAATTCTTGAGATGAATATTTTTCATGGAAAACGAAGTTATTAAAATTTCTAAATTTCAAAAAATGCAAAATTAAGGCATTCGAATAATAGGAATCATTATAAATATGAATTTTTTTATTTTGATTTTCTTTTAGATAATTGCTAAGTAAAATTCTAGAATCTGGGGAAAAATAAGTAAAATCTTTAACTTGAACATAGCCATATATGTTCATACTACCTATTAACGAAAGTGCTACTACACTTCTTACATATTTTCTCTTGGAAATTAACGACATTAATAAAATTAAATTTCCAAATAAAAATACAAAAAATATTGTTCTTCCTCCACTTAACAATGTATATGCATCTGGAGCATTCATATAACCAATAAAATGTTTTCCTACCGGCACGACTTCCTTTGCGATAAATACTCCGTAAATTAATGCGATGATGAGGGTTGAAAATAAACCTATAAAAATGAAAGTAATTACTCTGAGTTTATTATACTTCTCTAAGGTAAGAAAGGAAAAGAGTAATAAAAATGGTGAAATATAAAAAACATACCGACCCATAAAATATGTTTCTGAAATCGATTCTTTAGTATAATAAAGCAGGGAAAGAATCATCATTGAAATTATGAGAAATTTTATAAAGATTAACTCGTAAAATTTTCTTTTATTTTCATAACGCATTAAAACAAAAAGAGATATGAGATATATAGAAAGAAAACTTATAGATAATAAGAAATAATATAATATATTCACAAGCAGTGTTATGAAACTTATTCGTTTGTAAGCATCCAAGATACCTAAAATAAATTGAAAATTATTTGATGGCTGAATCTTTGTCTCGGTAAAAAATTTCCCTAAATACAATGACCTAATTATTTTCATTCGAGTATTGAATATTTGAATTTCTTGGTTATGCGATAGGACTTCATTTCCTTCCAAAAGTATTTGATTCGCATCAAGATCAGTTTTTATTTTTTTGTAAGATATTTCTGAAGCTATTTTTAAAACTTTCTTTTCAAAATTTAAGTCTTTTCCAATTGTTTCTATTAATTCTTCAAATTCGGAGTCTTTATTTTTATCTAAATTAAAATCGTTTATTATTGATTCTTTAAAAGATATAATTTCGCTTTGTGAAATTTCATTTTGATTTATTTTTTTCTCCGCAAAAGGTAAACTAAAAGCACCAAATCCAATATAGAAAGGTAGACTGATTAAAAGTACGAAGAATAAGTAAAAGGAAGTTCGTGTTAAATTTTGAAAAATTATTTTTTTATCTAATTTAAAATTCTCAAAAAAATAAAAACAACATGTAGGAAGTAATAGAATAATTGCATAATAGCGAGTTAAAAGCAAAAGACCCATTACGATTCCTGCAAAAGCTATATTCCATAAATTATTTGAATCTCTTGATGTAACAGTTAAATAACCTAAAAGCAAAAAAAGAGGATAAAATACATTTTCGCTCATTATAAATTTCGGAAAAATATATTGAAATGGCAAAAGACCTACCAATATAGCAACAATTAAACTATTTAATCTAGATAAATATCTTTTGGAAATTAACCATGTTAACAATATTACTGAAGATGAATAAACTATATTTAGAAATTTCATTCCTATATAAAAATCTGATTTAAGAATGAAAGCTGGTAATAGAGATATTGAGTATAACGGAGGATAAATTACATCATAGTATTTTAAATGATTAAAAATATAATATGCATTCTCTTTATAAAAAATTTCATCATAAATGATAATTGGACCATCAAATGATATCAAGAGATTGTATTTAATCAAAACATGTATGAAAAAGAATATTAATATGATAACAAGATCAGAATACTTTTTCATAAAATAATTTTTATTCACCACGTATCGATATTAGTTCTGAATCTGAAGGATAGCTAATTAAGACTGCTTTTCTTCGGCCATGAAATACAAACATACTGCCTGCGGCTACTGCAGATATTTTAGTTTGTTCCAATGCAACTTTTAAATGATCGACTAACCAAGCTCCACCGGATGCAATGACTGGAATTTTGGTTAAATTAGTCACTTTAGAAAGTAAATTTAAATCATACCCATCGCACATTCCATCAGTATCGATATTATTTATTAAAACTTCTCCTGCCCCTTGGTCTTCAATTTGTCGAAGAATTAAATTTAAATCTTTCGATATTAAAGAAGTACCGCATCTTGAATATACACAATAATTTCCAAAAATATTCTTTTTAATATCTAAGGATACAACTACACTTTGACTTCCAAAAACTTTAGCGATTTCTTCAATTAGCGTTTTAGATTCAAGGGCATACGTATTGAGGGATACTTTTTCAGCCCCAGAATTTAATACTCGCTTTGCATCGTCTAAAGTTTTAATACCACCACCTAATGCAAATGGCATTAAACACTGATCAGAGATACTCTGCACTAACTCTAAATCCGGAATTCTATTTTCTTCAGTTGCAGTAATATCTAAAATAAATAATTCATCAACTTTTTTTGTATTAAAAATTTGTACAGCATTGATGGGATCGCCAACATACCGATGATCTTTAAACCTAACTCCCTTTACAAGTCCCCTATTTTTTAGCAACAAAACAGGTATAATACGAGGAAGTAACATCAAGATTTCTCTAAAAAATTTTGAATGAGTTTTAAACCAGTCATATGACTTTTTTCAGGATGAAATTGAGTTCCATATATATTATCTTTTTGAATTACGGAAGTAAATTTATCTCCATAGAGTGTTTCACCTATAGAATCTTCTTTATTGTGACATTGAACAGCATATGTGTGGGTAAAATAAAATCGGGTATCATTTTCTATATTATCAAATAGAATTGATTTGTTTACTTGACTAACTTTATTCCATCCGACATGCGGAATTCTTAAATCTTCCGTACTTTTTGAAATAATTTTATTTGTAGATGCGTCAATCCACCCCAAACCTGAAACACTTCCCTCCTCACTGAAACTGGTGAGGAGTTGCATTCCCAAGCATATTCCTAAAATTGGAATTTTTTTATATATAACTGCTTCATGTAAAGCATCCAATATTCCAAATTCTTTTATATTTTTCATTCCTTCAGCAAAATGACCCACACCTGGTAGAATCAATTTGTCGGCGGCAAGAATAGAATTTATGTCCCGACTAATGCTTGCTTGAAAATTCAACATTTGAATTTTCATCTGTACGGATCGCAGGTTTCCCATCCCATAATCGAGAATCAAAATCATTTTATTATATTAGACTAACTGAAATACTTTCTATATAAAACTTGGTTTATCATATTCAATTTCATTAAAAGATAAATGATTGGTTTAAAATAAATCAATATAGATTCGCTTGTAAAAAAATCTTTATAAGTCTTATTCTTATTATCATAAAAACCAATAAATTCCGCTTCGGAAATTCCTAATTTATTTATAACATAGTCGACAGTTTCTTGTCCTACATGTGGAGCTTCGGAAATTTTTTTAATTCCTTCGCTGCGATTCATAATACCTGATCTTATGGGTCCTGAATATGATATTTTACGCTTATCGATTCCAAATTTATAAAATTGATACCAACCAAATGCAAATTTAGAATATATATTTTCATAATGGTGACCATCATAGTCCTGCCATTTATAAATTTCTCTTAATAGATCTTTTGCTTTAGTTTTTTCATAATCAACATAATTTAAAATAGGTATAATTTGTATTTTCTTTAGAAAAATATAATAAAATAACTTAACAAGCGATAAATTAGGGTAAGATTTTATTTTCTTAGAACCGAATTTTTTTTGAATCGTAGAAACATAAGTTCCATCGATATAACTCCATTCCTTTGGAACTGTACCTTCTGTTTTAAAGGATTGACCACCTAATATATATTTAATGTTTTCTTGATTAGCTATTTTATAAAGTACAGCAAATATACCAACATCTGTTGGAACTTCTATGCATGGAACTGAAGCTTTGAGAAAAGATAGTTGAATATCTTTGAATTCTTCCCATTCTACAACGTATGTCTCCAAATCCACTTGCAACTTATCTGTGATAGCTTTAACATTACTTACAGATTGTATTGTATTCCATCCATTATCAAAGTGTACAGCTAAAGGTCTTAATCCAAGTTGCAAAGCCAAATGTAAAGTATAACTACTATCAGTGCCACCACTAACACCTACAATGCAATCATATTCTTTTTTTTGACCATCTTGTTTTATTTTTTGAACTAATTTTTTTAAATTTTTAGAATTTTCACTATCATCATTAAATTCTTTAGTTAAAAGATCATGTCTCTTGCAATAATTACAAATTCCATTTTCATCATATGATATCGAAGAGATTGTATTATCACATAAACATCGCTGACAACTGTGTTTGACTTTTCGCAAAGTCTCATATTTTTTTTGTAATTCGGATATATTCATACAATCAAATAATATTGTTTTAACGTTGCCCTAGTTTACATTTTTCTGGTTTGAATCTTAAATAAACTTCTTTTCCAGTTTCTATCGATTCATAAAGAGCGGTGATTAATTCCAAACTTTTTCTACCTTCAAGCCCATCTACTAAAGCTGATGTATTGTTAAGAATACAATCTATTACATGTTCGTAATATGCTTTATGTCCGAAACCATAAACATTCGGAGGATTAACTGAAAATTTTTCATAAATAGTTTTATCCTCTTCTAATTCATCTTTAAAATTCCAAACTTGTAATTCATTTACAGCAAATCCACCAATAATAACCGAACCGTTCTCGCCAAGAATTGATACTGAACCTTCTAAATCTTTTGGTCTTGCTGCGGTTGTAGCTTCAATAATTCCCAAAGAGCCATCCTTGAATTTTACTGTTGCAACGACAGTATCTTCAGTTTCAATATTCACAAGTGCCGTTCTTCCTTTTGCAAATACACTTTCAACATCACCCATTAACCATTCCAATAAATCAATATGATGACTCGCTTGATTAGTGATGACGCCTCCATCAAATTCCCAAGTTCCTCTCCATGAATCTTGATCATAGTATTCTTGTGTCCGGCACCATCTCACTCGAATAGTGCCAAGTACTAACTTACCGAAACGACCATTTTCTATTGTTTGTTTTAATTTTTGAACAGGAACATTGAATCTATTTTGTTTTACAACGAACAATTTTGTTCCATTCTCATCACTTGAGCGAATCATATTATCTGCATCATCCAAAGTTAATGCCATGGGTTTTTCAACAACGATATGCTTTTTATACTTAGCTATCCTTAATGCATGTTCTGCGTGGAGGCCACTCGGAGTTAAAATTGATACTACATCAATTTCCGGATGCTTCTCCAACATATCTTCCATAATTTCAAAATATGGTACATTGAATTTTTCACCTAACAACTTTGCACGATCTATTGAAATGTCACAAACGGCAATTAACTTAGCATTTTGAATTTGGGAACCACCGAGTAATTCAGAATGCCGAATAGCAATGCGACCACAACCGACTATAGCAAAATTTAAGGCCCTTAAACTCATTTACCTTCTTCCATATCAAATAACATAGCGAAAAGAAGAAATTGAAATCCAGCAATAAGTAGAGAAGAAGCGAGAATAGCTCGCGTAGCATTCACAAAACTTCCACTAAAAAACAAATGATTTAAAATTAATGTAAATGATATTAGCATGCCGATTGGTAAAAGTAAAAATGAAAGATAATAAAAGAACACTAAAGGATGAAAATCGATAAATATATATTTAAATCTTAATCTCCAAAAAAAACCACGTAACAACATAGGAGACACTTTAATAAAATAGCTAAATCCTTTAATCTGTGATTGTCTTTCACCCGCTAAATAGATAGCAGTCCTTGGAATATCTATAATTTTAAATCCATATGCATTTAGTCTAATTAGAAAATCCATTGGATAGCCATACTTTTTCCAAGCGCGATCCCAATTAATTGTATCAATGGCACGTCGACTAATTGCGGTGTAACCATCTACTACGTCCATGGTTTTATAATAGCCGGAAGCTATCTTAGTTAATGCGGTAATTAGAATATTTCCGATTAGACGCAACCTAGGCATTTTTTGAAGTGTATCCTCCAAACGATTTAAAAGAAATCTGTTTCCTTTCGCATAATCAGCTTTACCATCAATGATTGGATCAAGAAAGTTCGTAACTTCACTTAAATCCATTTGATTATCCCCACCGACTACTACCGTTATATCAATGCCCGCCTTGCTAGATGCAAGATAGCCCGATATTATTGAACCTCCAGGACCTTGATTAGTTATATGTTTTATTAATTGAATGCGTTTATCTTTTTTAGCTATTTCTAATATAACTTCATTTTGATTATCAGGACTACAATCATCTACAACAAATACCATATCGACTATTTTAGGAACGTTCTCTAAAGTAGGTTTAATTAATTTAGCTTCATTATATGCTGGAATAACAATTGCTATTGTTTTTTTTCTGTACATTTTATCGCCTTAAGTTATTGATAATTTCTATAAAAATCTCGAATTGAATCTGATACGTATGCCAATTGTTCTTCCGTAATTTCAGGAAATATAGGAAGGCTCAAAATTTCATTTTGGAGTAAACTAGCATTCGGAAAATCAGAAGGTGCATGATTCAAATATTGGTAAGCTTTAAGATTTGGCAATGCGATCGGATAATGTACACCTGTAGAGATTCCTTTGTTAGCCAAATATTTTTGTAATTCCGTTCGAACTTTTGTTCGAATCGTATATAAATGAAACACATGCGAACCTTCTAATGGAATATTTGGCAATATAATATTATCTTCACCCGTTAAATATTCGTTATATTTCTTAGCGGCGTTATACCTTGCCTTATTCCATGAGTCAATATACTTTAACTTAACACTTAATACTGCCGCTTGCAATCCATCCAAGCGACTATTTGTTCCTTCAATTTCGTGATCATATTTTGCAATTCGGCCATGATTAGCATACATTCGAATTCGTTTTGCAAGCAATTCATCGTCTGTAATGACAGCACCAGCGTCACCATATGCACCTAAATTTTTTCCTGGATAAAAGCTGAAAGTTCCAGCAGTTCCGAATGTCCCCGCATATTTTTTATTATCTGTCGAAAAGTGTGCTTGGGCACAATCTTCTATCACATGAAGAGAATACTTTTTTGCGAGAGTCATAAGTTTATTCATATCAACTAATTGTCCATATAAATGAACTGGAATTATTGCTTTAATTTTTTCTTTATCAATGTGATTTAATAATATATTTTCGATCTGATCTATATTTATTAAAAAATCATGTTCATTACAATCAACAAACAATGGCTGAGCGCCTGCAAGAGTTATCGCTTCTGAACTCGCAATAAAAGAATTTGCGGCCGTTATAACATAATCCCCTTTTCCGATTCCTAATGATCGAAGTGCGATAAATATTGCATCAGTTCCATTTCCGACTCCAATACAAAATTTTGATTTGTTTTTATTAGCAAACGATTCTTCAAAAATCTGATTAAATTCCCCGCCAATAAAAGCCTGTTTTTCTATTACAGAATTTATAGCGAAATCTACTTCTGTCTTTAATGTGATATATTGTTTATTGAGATCTACGAATGGAATTTTCATTTTTCTACATTTTATCCAAAAATTTCACTAACCCACGTTCAACGGACTCAAAAATCACAGCATCCGGCTTTTCCATCTCAATGATCTTTCGAATTGTTTCTTTGTCTTCCCAAACATTGATTAAAATAACTCTATGGAAAGACTCTGCAAAAAAATAAATCATCGGTATAAATTGAGAATCTCGAATGGCAACGAGTGTTTTTCCTTGCGTTTTTAAATTAGGGTTTGTTGCTGTTAGGAATTCATTCATTATGGGAATACCTTTGTAATCATTGGCAATAGATTCAATTTTAATTGATAGCTTTGATGGACCGATGAAAAAGTATTCATCTTCATCATATAAATCGGCAATACCCCAAAAAATGCGAATTAAATCTCCCGTGTATCTCTGTTTAACAACCCTGATATGATCAAAAGTAAGCTGTGGTAAATTTTTGAGTGAAGGATATGTTTTGAGTTTGTCTATCGCATTAGAGTATACAAAATGTGCTCCAGTATCATTCCAATGAGAGTCTGCTTTGAAATATAATTTTTTATTGGAATTTTTAAATTCATTTAACAAAGTTAATGAATTGATAAAGTTACCTGGTATTCTGATTTCCAATTCGCGTGATATGATTGGCAGGTTTTTGTTTTTTGCCCATTCACTTTGTGGCTCTTTTAAATACTCACCGTAAACTGATTGTTTATCGGGAGCTATAAAAAATAGAAAGGGTATTTTTGATTCATTGAAATATTTTACCCAATTATCAAGTTTTTGATAAAGTAATTCAAATTTTTCCTTATCATAATCCTTTTCTTTAAAATGAAAAGCACCATCCTCACCTGCAAAAAACAACCATTTGTTTTTACCTAGAATTACCTTATCTGAAGACGATTGATTAAATATTTTTATTAATAAATAATTACCTGAATAAACAAAAAAATTCCTAAATCCAAAATGGTCATTGAAATACGCTTCATATTCTCGAATGAACTTCGAATAACTTCCTTCAAATGTGGGCATTTGTTTTGAGATTCTATTTTCAGTTAAATTTATTTTTGGTTCGAAAGGAATGAATAAATTTATATAATGCAATGAGACTAGAAAACAGAATAGGATAACAAATATTAAATTAGTGTAGTACTTCATAATCAAAATCGGAAATAGATAAAAGGGTTATAAGTACCTAGTGCTAATTTAGTACAAGAAAAAAAGAACAAAAGCAATAATGCAAAATTAATGATTCCTTCACTAATGACTTTATTTTGTAATCTATCAAATACTCTTTTTAAATAACCTTTCATTTCTTCAGAGGATAAAATAATCGCAAAGATGATGCATACGATCACTTCATTATTGATATAATTGAGAATGTGATCTCTTGTGAATTCAGAATCTATCACTAAGATTGCAGACAAATAGGATACAGCATGTTCCAATGAATTTGATCTAAAAAATACCCAACCAACCATAATGACAACTAAAGCATAAGTTCTCTGTAAGATTTGTGGGGTCATATCTAACCACTTTCCAAATTGCGTTCTCTCTAAAACAAGAAATACACCATGCCAAAGTCCCCAAACGATAAATGTCCAATTCGCACCATGCCATAGACCACATAACAAAAATACGATAACTAAATTGAACCAGGTTCGATAATTTCCATTTCTATTTCCACCTAATGGTAAATACAAATAATCACGAAACCAGGAGGATAAAGAAATATGCCATCTACGCCAAAAATCACGAAGCGAAAGCGCGGAATAAGGTGAATTGAAATTTTCTAAAAAGCGAAAACCAAACATTCTCCCAAGGCCTATAGCCATATCGGAATATCCTGAAAAATCAAAAAATATTTGAAAGGTATAAAACAAAGCGCCGATCAAAGCAAAAGAAATATTCAATTCGCTCGGTTCTGTTTGGAAAGCTCTATCTGCCCCGACAGCTAACACATTTGCAATCAGAACCTTTTTTGATAAACCAATTATAAACCTTCGTAATCCCAAAACAAATTCATCAAATGATTCATTTCTATTATCTATTTCGCGGCTAATATCAATATAACGAACGATTGGTCCAGCGATCAATTGTGGAAAGAAAGAAATATATAGTGCGACTTTCGACAGATTTTTTTGGGCACTAACTCTTCCATAATACACATCAATACAATATGACATAGCTTGAAATGTAAAAAAGGAGATCCCAATCGGTAAGACTATACGTTCAGAAAATGAATAGAGTCTAGGAATTTCAAATACTTGATTGATAATCCCAAATAGAAAATTTAAATATTTAAAAAAACCAAGAATCAGTAAATTAATTATAACAGTGAAAATAAGAATATAAATACTTTTTGATTTTTCAATGAGAATTGCTAAATAATAATTCAAAAAGATGGATAAGAACATGATGAGAATATATTTTGGTTCCCCCCATGCATAAAAAATCAAACTTACAAAAAGCAAAAAATGATTTTTGAATTCTTTTCGAATTAGATAATACCCACCTAATACTAAAGGGAAAAATAAGAATAAAAACAATATTGAACTAAATAACATTATAATTTAATATTTCTTACATCTACGAATTTTACGTCAGAAAGTAATGCATCCTGTGATAATAAAAATTCTGAAAAAATGCATTGTGCTTTGATTTTGAACCCAGAAAAATTTGCTTTCGTTAAGTTCTTTGCAGAATGCCACTTCACTTCAGAAGGAAACTTATTTTTTTCTCCAAAAAGCCAAGATCGCAAAAATTCTTTATAATTTTCACTGATTTCATTTGAATCGGAAAAAAATTCTTTGTCTTTATTGGAAAATAAATGATCAGATGCAAAGCCTTTTCCAAACGGTAATATGCGATTTAAATAACCATAACTTATGGAAAAAAAACTTGTCCGAATCCACTGATTCCCCTTTCGTCCAAGTAGCGAAACATCTTCTGCTAATCTATCAACATAACCTACAAAATTACCTTTGTGTATATTTGAAATTACTTCTGGTAATAAAAATAATTCTAAGTATTGATCTCCCGCATAGTTCACATTAAATGTATCATTTGCAAAAAAAAGAACTGTATTTTCATCAAGATTAAATTCTGATTTTAGATATTCAAGACCAGTTTGGTATCCGGAAAATTCTCTCTCAGAATTATTTCCTAAGATTGCTCTTTCATCTAAATTTTTATTTTGGTGATTGTTTTCGACAATTATGACAGGAACAACTTGACCCGTAATTTTCTTGAGTATATCTCTAAATTGATCTTCGCCATTGTATTTATTTCCATTGCTAAATTGAAGATAAATTCCAAAATACATTTAATTTTAATACAAACTTTCCAATTCTTTAATTTTACTATCCCACGAGAAGTGAGTTTTTACAATTTGATAAGCCTTTTCTTCAATGAATTGACGAAAATCTTTTTCTGTTAACAATTTAATGACTGCATTAGCAAAATCTTGAGGCTCATCGGCTAACAAAGTATCTTTCATATGTGTGAATGGCAGACCCCGCAAACTAATGGTGGTATTTACTGATGCTTTTTTACAGGCAGCATACTGGTTTACTTTGCCACGTAATCCGGCACCTGAAATTAACGGTGAAATACAAATTGTTGAAGATAGAATAAAAGGAACAATATCTTCCACATAACCAGTATAAATTATATTCGGATTATCTTTGGAAAGCTTTTTTAATTCCATAGTATCACCAGATCCAACTATAATTACTTTGTAATCAGGGATAACATTTAATACTAAAGGATGAACTTCTTTTAAATACCAAAGCATAGCATCAATATTAGGTGGATGTTGAAAATTTGCCACAAAACATACGGAATTTTCTATAGATTCATATTTTGCTGATTCGAGTCGACTCCAAATGGAATAATCAGAAACACAGTGATTGATAACTCTAGGTGCATGACTGCTAAATTTTGATATAAATTCAGCATCAAAATCTGTGACTGCGATTGCTTCATCGCAATTTTCTAATGCATACTTTTCGACTAATGCCAATTCAATAAATTTATTTAAATAATCAGCAAAGTAAATTAGAGTTAAATCAGGAAATGAAATAAATTTAATAAAATATGAAAGCGATAAACACTCCATGTATGTAAATATTATTTTTTTAGAATATACTTTCGCAGCGTCGAGAAGTTCAATTGATTTATGATACTCCAAATGTGTCGCATCAAAAAAGTTAGCCGGAAGATTCAAGAAATTCATCCAGTTGATAAATAAATCCGATGAAAAATCATCGACATCCATAAAATAAAATTCTTTTATTTTTGGTCCTAAAAAATCATGTGAGGTTTGATCAATTGTAGGAACGAATGTTGAAAATAAATAAATATCATAGTTTGCAGATAGAGCATTTATGATATCAAATATACGTAAACCACCTCCGTGAAGGACCGACGGATACATATTAGTGATAAATAAAATCTTTTTTCTTCCTAGAATTTCTACTTGCTCCTCAAGTCTGACAAGATTTTTTTTTGTCGCCAAACTTGGATAATCTTTGCTGATCAAAAGATTTGCAATATCTTGATGTAAATTTAGGGGAGTCTTTTTTTCCCTAGCATATACTGATATTAAATTAACAAAGTATGGTTTGAGAAAAAATTTTATATGCGAATTTTCAGGAGGAATAATTCGATTCATCAAATTTTCAAATATATCATAAGATTGAAAAATTGCGGCACTCAAATGAACATGGCGCAGACTATGATCACTCAATCTCTCCACCAAACTTTCGAAAAAACGAAACTTAATAGCAAGAAATATTCGATGATCAAAAATCAATTTTAAAAGTTTTACTAACATTTTTGACATAAGAGATAAAAGTATTTTATAATTAAATGCAAGTTTGCAACTAATTATGTATTAAGACCTGTGAATTTTTTAATTTTAGACCATATTGCAAATGGCAAAGAGTATATTTGGAATGATCTTCGTTTTTTGAGGTCATTTAGCACAAATTGTAAATCGTTTCTTTCCTTTGCAATCGCGACCATATCTATATCGCGAAATTGAGAAAAAATAGCCTGTGTTTGCCTATGACTTTCCTTTTCCATTTCCAAATCATTTTTCATGATTCTATAATTATATAACCACTCATTTCTCTCACCGGCTGGTAAAAATAATTCATCGAGACCGATTTCTTTTTCAAGAGTAGAAAGCATGGAAACAAAATCTGAAGGGCCGAGTGCTAAAACACCTAATCCATGTCCAAATTTAAATTCATATGCGTAATTGTGCTTATCTTTAATTTCTTCCCAAAATTTCCAAACGCCAAATTCATCTCGACGAACAAGCGTATCATGAAACAAAATAATTCCATTCTTTTGCATTTTAGGAAGCCAAGTGTCATAATCATTTTTTACAGCTTCATAAGTATGTAATCCGTCTATATGCAATAAATTAATGGAACCATCTGAAAAATATGTGACCGCTTCTTCGAATCTCATTTTCATCAAAGAAACATTTTCATTAAAATTCATTTTTACATAGTGAGATAATTCAGTATAAACTGATTCATCGTAAATTCCTGCATGAACTTCGCCTTCAAATGTATCCACACCATATAACTTTGAATTTGTGTTAAAAATATTTGATGCTTCCGCGAAAGCACAAAAAGAGTTACCAGTATGAACCCCTAATTCTACGCAGATGGAAGGCTTAAAGTATTGCATAATAAAAAATGCAAAAGGTAAATGTTTAAGCCAGGATTCAGGTGCAACGAGTCTTTTGGGAGTGATTTGTAATGCTCTTAGATCAATTTTCATATTTTATTCAAAAGTTATACTCAAATCTTCGTTTGGTATAACAACTAAACTCCCTATTTTAAACTTATCCTCATCATTGAGAAAATTTATATCTATAATATCATGAATGTAATGGTGTTGGATATGATCTATTTGATCTCCATCGGATAGAGCTACAGTTAGCGCGTATTTACCAACTCTTAAGAAAGGAAGTTTTAATTCATAAGTAATCTGAATCTCTTTCCCTTCTTTTATTGTCGGAATATTGATTGAATAAACATAGTTATTCACACCTAATACGGGATAACCTTTTTCGTCTTTTAACAATAGCCCTATTCCAGGTTTTTCAATTTGAACTTTTGCTTTGATTCTAAATCGGAATTTTATAATTTCTCCGCCCTTCGTTAGGCCATCAAATTTCCTATCTAAAAATTCAACATGGATCGCACTGAACTCTGCACCCCGTTCTCCAAATGATTCACAAGCCTTTAATTCAATATCACCTTGTGAATTTAGTAATGAGTTTTCTGTTGTAGATTTTTGAGAATATGTCATCTTCGAAATGTAATCTCGCACAACCACACTTGGTTCTCCATCGCCAACTAGCTGTCCGTTCTCCATCCAAAGGACTCTAGAAGCGAAAGCGATAACAGATGGCATATCATGCGTTACAAGGATGAGAGTTTTTTCTCTTTCTTTAAAACTCTGCATCTTTCGAAAACATTTTTGTACAAATCGCATATCGCCTACAGCGAGAGCTTCATCAACGATTAGAATTTCAGGATCAATTTGGATTGCGCATGCAAATGCCAACCTAACAAACATTCCACTCGAATAAGATCTGACAGGCTGATCTAAAAATGCTCCTATATCAGCAAATTCTATGATTTCCTCAACGCTTTTACTCATTTCGGCCCGCGTGATGCCATTTATAGTTCCATAAAAATATATATTTTCACGACCAGTCAAATCTGGATTAAATCCAGTGCCTAATTCTAGGAGGGAAGATATCCTACCATTGACTGATATGGATCCCATTGATGGAGCAAGGATACTTGTTATTACTTTTAACAAAGTAGATTTTCCGCTTCCATTCTGGCCAATGATAGCAATGCATTCTCCTCTCGAAATTTTAAAATTAACATCTTTAAGGGCATAAAAATCTTTATGGAATTTCTTTCCAAATGGATTTAGAGATTCTTTAAAGCGATCAAAGTTATTCTCATATAATTTGAAAATTTTAGAAATATTTTTTAATTCGATTACTGTTTGCATTTCAAATTACATCAGCGAAGTGCATACGCAATCGCTTAAATACGTACATCCCTATCAATAGAAATACAAAAGTCGTAGACCAAAAAATTAAAGTTTCCAATTCTTTTTCGTAAAACCATCTGCCACCTAACAATGAATCCCTATACCCACTGACTATATAATTTGCTGGATTAAAATTCATTAGATAACTGTATTTTGGTGGAATCATATCAGCATTCCAAAATACAGGAGTTAACCAAAAACCGAATTGTATAGAAATGGAAACAATTTGTCCAATGTCACGAATAAATACTACTATTGCTGAAGTTATCCATGTAACCGTTAGCGTAAGACTAAATAAACAAAAAAGATAATATAAAAGCTGAAGTTTGTATTTCCAATCTCCAATGCCATTAATCAAATAAACGAATAGCATCATCATAAAAAAGAAAGTATGAATCACTGATACTGAAGCTAGTTTAACAATTGGTAATGTACTGACTCGGAATACTACCTTTTTCACAAGATAAGGTTTTTCAATAATACAATTAGTCCCCGCAATTATACTTTCACTAAGATGTAGCCATGGAAAAAATCCTGCGAGTAACCAATAAATATAAGGTGTCTCACCTACCGGCTTTGCTCGAAAACCAACACTAAAAACAAACCATAGAATGGAAACTTGAATGATAGGATTTACAAATGCCCAAGTAACTCCTAAAAAATTACCCACAAATCTCTGTCGAAAATCTTGCTTGGCAAGTTCATATAACAGACGTCTATTTTTAGCTACATCTGATATAAACGAAGTATATGAGTCTAAGCTAAACATCAGAATTTAATATCCTGGTCTCTTCCAAATTGATTTTTTCTTCCTCGTTCAATTTTTCTACTTCTCTCTTTAACTCTTCGTATTCTCTTTTTTTGACTTCAAAGAATTGTAATGTTAAACGAGCTTTTTCTTCTAATCCTTGGGGAGTTAATAAATATGCATAGGTCGATTTATTTTTATTGTTTTTAAAGTTTTTTATTTTCAATAATCCTTTTTCAATCAGAGCATTGATCACATAATTAGTTTTTCCGAGACTTAAACCCAATTTGTCAGAGGCTTCCCTTTGCGATAAATATGGATTATCTTGTAACAACCGCAATACTTTGTAATTGTGATCTTCTATCATTATTTTAAATTCCCAATTGCAAAAGGACTTTTTCGGCTATAGCGGGTGATGAAGTAAGACCTGGACTTTCAATGCCTAACAAATGTGTCCAATTACCTTTTGAAATGATTTGAAAATCTTTAATCGGATTATTATTATAAAATAAACGAGGCCTTAATCCCACATAGCCTTCAACTAAATCATCTTCAGAATAAAAGTCCAATATTTTCATTATAGATTTATAATATTCTGATTTGTTAGTCACAAATTTGTAATCCTCTTTAGATTCTGCCCAATTGGAATTGGGTCCTGCATACGCATCCCCACCTAAATTAAATGTATAATGGACTCCGAGGGCTGTTGATGTTTTCATGGGGAGAGGATAAACTAAAGTTTCGTAAGGTAAATTTCGTTTTAAGCGAAAGTATTCACCCTTATTTGGTCGAATTTCATAACCCTCAAGACCAGCGTCTAAGGCTAGTTCATCGGAATATAAACCCGCAGCGTTTATAAAGTGATCTGCAACTATATCTTCTTTTTCACCGGTCAAAGAATCAACTAACACAGGCGAATTATTGATAAATTTCATTTTTTTACGTTTTAAAAATTGTACACCTAAATTAGATGCAAGATTCCACAAAATTTTTAAGTAATTCGGAACATCCACAATTCCCGTTTTTGGAATCCAAAGAGCTTTGTTGCCAAGAAGATGTTGCCACCTTGATGATGGTTTCTCAAACAATTCCATACCTTTAATGCCAAGAGTTACGCCATTTTGATAAAGTTTTTCTAACTCTTCCAATTTGGATTTTTCTTCTTCCACATTGTCCGATAAACCTATTGTAATAACTTTACCGCATAACTTGAATGGAATTTTATTTGTTTCGAAAAAACTTAAAGATAAATCGTATCCCCGAAAGCACATTTCAGATTTTAAGGAATTCACATCATAATAAATTCCCGAATGTAAAACTCCAGAATTTCGTCCACTGATGCCATCACCCGCTTGTTCTGATTTTTCTATCACATAGACCTCTTCCCCTTTTTTTGCTAGAGAAAGAGCGATCCAAGTACCAATGATTCCTGAGCCGACGACAACAAACACTAGGTGTTACCAATAAAAATTAATTTCTAATTTTTTCCCAAATACCAATCGACAGTTTTCAAAATCCCTGTTTCAAAATTCTCTTCTGCTTTCCAGCCGAGTTCAGTTTCAATTTTTGTAGCGTCAATCGCATAACGCATATCATGTCCTGGGCGATCTGCTACGTAATTTATTAGAGATTTGTAACTTTTACCATTCGACATCGGCTTCTTAAAATCCAAGATTTCACAGATTTTATTCGCAATATAATTGTTATTTCGTTCGTTTCGGCCACCAATGTTATATGTTTCGCCGCTTTTTCCTTTATGATAGGCGAGATCTATACCCTTGGCATGATCCAAAACATAAAGCCAATCTCTAACGTTTGTTCCTTGACCATATATCGGTATACTTTCATTAGCTAAACATTTTCTGATAATTGTCGGGATTAATTTTTCTGAATGTTGTTTGGGGCCATAATTATTTGAGCAATTTGTAGTTACCGTATCCATACCATATGTATGATGATAACTTCTTACTACAAAATCACTTCCTGCTTTACTTGCACTATAAGGTGAATTAGGTGAGTAAGGAGTCGATTCGTGAAATAATCCCTCTACTCCCAAAGTGCCATACACTTCGTCCGTTGAAACATGATGAAATCTTGAACCCGCGTATCCTTCTTTGTAAACAAAAGGTTTTTCCATCCAATGTTTATAAGCCGCATGAATCAATACGAAAGTTCCAATCACATTAGTTTGCAAAAATATTTCAGGATTTGCAATGGAATTATCCACATGGCTTTCAGCGGCGAAGTGAATCACACTTTGAATGTCATACTTTTTAAAGAGTTCATTAACAAGAGTTTGATCTTTAATATCACCTTTTACAAAAGTATAATTTTCAGATTCTTTGGTTTCTTTCAAATTTTCAAGATTTCCTGCATACGTTAACAAATCCAAGTTTATGATGCGATAATTCGGATATTTTGAAACAAAATAAGGAACAAAATTTGAGCCAATAAAACCGGCTCCACCAGTAACTAAAATTGATTTTAACATTAACTCTTTCTCTTATTTAAATTGATAGTAGATTCAATCACATAAAGTGGACGCCCTTTCACTTCTTCGAATATCCGGGCAATATATTCACCAAGAATGCCAATAGAAATGAGTATCGATCCACCGATGATACAAAGTAAGGCGACGATTGTTGCCCAACCTGGTTCATAAACCAAATTTGGATACAAACCTGAATAATGCATCCATGCTTTGATTACGGCACTTAAGCCCACAACAAATCCGACAAAAGCGATCACAATACCTAATGACAAACTTAGTCTCAAAGGTAAGGGAGAAAAGGATATAGCCGCATTCATCGCAAGTGTTAGCATCTTACGAAGTGGATATTTCGTTTCCCCTGCAGCTCTTGCGGCTCTTTTGTAAATAACGGGTGTTTGTGGAAATCCAACCCAGGCACCCATACCCCGAAGGAATCTATGCCTCTCCCTCATGCCATTCAGAGATTCTAGACATTGCCTTGAAATTAATCTGAAGTCGCCAGAATCTAGAGGAAGATCTTTATGTACTAATACCTTCATCAATCGGTAAAATAACCAAGCGGTAGCTAACTTGAAAACTGATTCACCAACACGCTCTTCTCGTTTTCCATAGACTACATCATACCCTTCTCGGTATTTTTCTAACATCTCAATGATCACTTCTGGTGGATCTTGCAAATCTGCATCCATTATCACTATAGCATCACCTATCGCATAATCCATTCCCGCAGTGACAGCAATTTGATGACCGAAGTTTCTCGCAAAACTTATTACTTTGATTCGTTTGTCTTCGATAGACCATTCATATAATTTTTCGATTGTTAAATCGGAACTTCCATCATTGACCAAAATCACTTCTACTTTGGTAGGAATTTGTTGTAGAATCTTAGATAAAGATTTTTTAAGAAAAGGAATGACTTTCTCTTCATTATAACATGGAATAATGAGAGATAATAATGAAGGATTTTTTCTTTTTTTAAGTATGTAGTGAGTTGCCAAAGGTAAATTCCTAATTTGAAGTTTCACTTTCCATTTCGGAAAGGCAGTCTTTCAAACTATCCGTCCAATGTGGAATATTTAAATTTAATGCTGATTTAATTTTGGCTTTGTTTAACAGGGAATAATGAGGACGAGTTGCAGGTGTCGGATAATCTTTAGTTTCAATCGGATAAATTTTTGTATTTAGACCACTTAACATCAATATGGTTTTCGCAAAGTCATACCAACTGGCAACTCCCTCATTAGAAAAATTATATATTCCTTTTAAGTCTGAGTTTAATATCTTTAATGAAACTTCAGCCAAATCACGGGCCCAAGTAGGAGATCCAATTTGATCATAGATAACTTTTAATTCAGGCCTTTCTTTTCCCAATCTACGCATTGTTTTTACAAAATTATTCCCAAATTTTGAATAGACCCAAGAAGTTCGAACAATAACTGCATTTGGATTATTGCCAAGGACAGCTCTTTCGCCTAACTCTTTTGAACTTCCATAAACAGAAATCGGATTTGTGATATCGTCTTCCTTATAAGGCACAGAGTTTTTCCCATCGAATACAAAATCAGTGGAGAAATGCACCAAACGTATATTATGTTTTGATGCAACTATTGATAAAATTTTGGGTATTTCTATATTTCCTAGATTAGCTTTCTCTATTTCTTTTTCAGCTAAATCGACCGCAGTGTATGCGGCCGCATTGATAATGCCGTTGCATTTGTTTCTGAAAATATAGTCTTCGACCAAATTTCTATCCAATAAATCCAAATCTTCACGATGTACAAATTGAAACGAAAAATGATTCGCATGTTTTGGTGCAATGAGTTTAAGCTCAGAACCTAATTGGCCATTCGCACCTGTGACTAAAACCTTAAACATATAGGTCCTGAAACGTAAAGGTATCTATTTCTGATAATGATTTTGCCATTTTGTCTTTGTCAGAAAGTAAAAGATCTTTTTCAGACATTTGCCAATTAATGCCTATTAGTGGATCATTCCATAACAAGGATCGATCCTGATCTTTGGAATAATAATTGTCAACTTTATATGAAAATATTGCCTCTGTACTCAACACTAAAAATCCATGAGCAAAGCCACGGGGAATCAGAAGTTGCCTTTTGTTATCCTCTGTTAGTTCCACTGTGATGTGTTTTCCAAAATTAGGTGAACCCTTTCGGATATCAACGGCCACATCCAAAACACTACCTTTGATCACCCTCACAAGTTTGGACTGGGCAAAAGGTGGCAATTGGTAATGAAGGCCGCGTAAAACACCTTTTTTGGACATAGACTCATTGTCTTGCACCCAATGGAACTTTCGAATTTTATTTATGATTAAATCATCGCGATAACTTTCAAAAAAATATCCCCTATCATCTCCCCAAACTTTCGGTTCGAGAATGTAAACATCTTTCAATTCAGATTCTATAATTTGCATAATGAATAATCTATTTGTTCGCGATGACTTTTCTTTTTACGATTTCTAAGAGATATTGCCCATATTGATTTTTCTTTAATGGTTCAGCAAGTTTTAGCAATTTTTCTTGATTGATGTAACCCATCTCAAATGCAATTTCTTCTAAACAAGCGATTTTTAATCCCTGACGTCTTTCAATCACCTCTATAAAGTTAGATGCTTCTAATAGACTTTCATGAGTCCCTGTATCAAGCCAGGCATAACCTCTTCCCATCAAATTTACATCCAGTCTACCATTCTCTAAATAAACTTGGTTCACAGTTGTGATTTCAAGTTCTCCGCGATCCGATGGTTTGATACTTTTTGCAACGTTTACTACATCTGAAGTATAAAAGTAAAGGCCAATCACCGCATAATTACTCTTAGGTTGTAACGGTTTCTCTTCGATAGAAAGTGCTTTTCCGTTTGCATCAAACTCTACAACTCCGTATCTTTCTGGATCATTTACATAATATCCAAAAACAACAGAACGCCTTTCTTCTTTAACTTTTTTGACAGAATTTCGAAGTAAGTCACTAAATCCATGTCCATAAAAAATATTGTCACCGAGCACGAGACAGGCGTCTTGGCCATCCAAAAATTCTTCACCTAACAAAAATGCTTGCGCCAAACCATCTGGAGAAGGTTGGATTTTATAAAAGATCTTTAGACCTAAATCACTTCCATCCCCAAAAATCTCTTGGAATCTATGTGTGTCTGCAGGAGTGGAGATGATTAAAATTTCGCGAATCCCCGCAAGCATCAAAACGGATAGTGGATAATAAATCATAGGTTTGTCATAAACAGGTAGCAATTGTTTCACGACACCTCGAGTGATGGGGTAAAGGCGAGTTCCGGAGCCACCGGCTAATATAATTCCTTTCATAGGGAGATCCTAAATTCGGTAATAAGCGGATTTTTTGTAAAAGTGGGGACTGTATTTGGCATAGCTTCGCCCCATGAGTCCCATTCGGATTCAAATTTCCAATACTCAGAAACTACGTCAAGTATTCCGTTCACGAAATGAACGTAAATTTGAGTAATATTATGTCTTATAAAATATGCTTGTACGAATTGGCGAGAGAGAAAGACTGAGAAAAATTAAGAAAATGTCAGATTCTGCCAAAAGAATACTTTTAGTCAAATGCAAAGACCAGGTAGGTCTGATCCATTCCATAACAGGCCTACTCCTTGAAAAGGCCTGTAATATACTTTCCAACCACGAATTTGTGGAGCCTTTGGAATCCATTTTCTTTATGCGAACAGAGTTCAGCGGTCAATTGGCAGAAGTTGATCTTAAGAATCGTTTGGTCCAAATTTTGCCCGAAAACGCAGAAATTCAAATCCATAAAGTCAAAAAACAAAAAATCATTTTATTTGCGACCAAAGAAAGCCATTGTCTCGGTGATATTCTTTTACGTCACAGGGCTCGGGAATTGGATGTGGATATCGAATGTGTTTTGGCCAATCATTCCACCTTACAATCACTTGTGGAAGATTTTCATCTTCCCTTTCACTGCATCTCAAATGATGGAATTTCACGTGAAGAACATGAAATCAAGATTTTAGATTTTTTAGCAAAACACACGTTTGATTTTTTGGTTCTTGCTAAATATATGCGAATCCTTTCACCTGAATTTGTTTCAAGATTTCCAGAACGTATAGTTAATATTCATCATTCCTTTTTGCCTGCTTTTGTTGGCGCAAGTCCCTATCAACAAGCTTATGATCGGGGCGTAAAGTTGATTGGAGCGACGGCGCATTTTGTAACTTCATCACTTGATGAAGGGCCAATCATTGCACAAGATGTTATCTCTGTTGATCATAGTTATACAAAAGATAAACTAGTGTTAAATGGTAGAGATATTGAAAAAGTTGTGCTGGCCCGTGCACTTCGGTTTGTTTTTGAACATAGAGTATTGGTTTGGAATAATAAAACTGTCATTTTTAAATAATGGAATAAAAATTGAACCGAAGGAAAATAATTTAGATTTTTTTTTAGTCTTCCACTAGAATGTCTTGACTCTGGTTTTTTGAAATCATTCCCTTTTTTTAACCTCTATGTTTGACATCAAACATGCCACTCTCAGCTACAATCTATTGATTAGCCTTGTTGAAAAAACAGGAAACTTATTTTTTTCTGAAGTCGAAGAACACTTCCTTCATAAATCGGAAAAACTCATTACACCTTACCCGACTGCCATCATCGGAAATCACGTTTCTGAAATAGACATTGCGGCACTTGCTATTGTATACAAAAGGTTATCTCCGCAAATCAAAATGACGATTCCTGCGAGAGAAGACATCATGCGTCGAGATTTTTTAAGCAAAGAATTTAGATCCAAAGGATTATTAAAACTTGTTTTAAAACTCATAGATAAATCAAATATGATACCATTGTTGTTAGGTTATATTGGCTGTATGCCGATCAAACGTCCGTTCCGTGATAATTCTAGGGACCTACTAAAAAAAGGAGAACTTCGAGAAACTGTGGATGCCGAATGGAACACACTCGTTCAAAATATTGATCTAGGTAGAAATTTATTTATGTTTCCTGAAGGCACATATAACCAAGACGGTTTCTTAAATCAAATTAAAAAAGGTGTGTTTTATTTAAAATCTAAAGTCGATGACATTCACTTTAATTATTTTAATTTAACTTATGATTCGATATCCTATAAAAAATCAAAATTGCATATCACTTACGGGGAGCCATTCTATTTAAATAAAGATGATACCTCTGATACAGTTACAAAAATCATTGAACAAAAATTGGGTGGGAGTTATGTGATCACTCTTGGAAATTTAATGTCATATTATTTATTGAAATTGGAAGAATCATCAAGTATCTCTCTAGAAAACTTTTTGAAACATCTGATAGGATTCAAAGATCAAATCATAGAAAAACATTCCGAATTGAAACTCGGATCAGAACTACTGAAACTCAGAGAACTTAAAACTTTAGAAAATGCTTTAGAAAAACTAAAATCCTTAAAATACATTGATATTTCCGAAGGGAAAATCAAAATCCTCGGAACATTGAAAGCTATCCCAAAATCCCTCAATCAATTAAAAAAACACAACTTGGTACTTTATCATAAAAACCAACTCACAAAACACTTACATAAATTAGATGGTATATTTGAACATAATCTACAAACGACGAACTAATTTCAATTTTTAGCCTTTTTGTTTTTTAAATTGTAAGTCAATGCCAAATAGATACAATCCATTAGCTCTTTATTTGGCAGAGATTTGTTTATATCAAAATAAATGGCTCGGTTGCCACCAAACTTAAATTTATATTCATATTTCTCTTTAAAGGAATCAACAAGTGTTGTTTTACAATTAAAAAAAATTGCGTATTCATTTGGGTTATTTTTAACATGATGAATTCGAATCGTAGAACCAGACTTAGACTGAGTTGTTAAATAACTTGGCTCCCCCCATTTCAAGGTTTCTTCCAGGGGGCCAATTTCCTTATGTTTTTCTGCAATCTGGAAAATCAATGCTCTTAACTCTAATAATTTTTCTCGGACAGTGCCTTGGTATTTAAAAAATACCTCGGCTACTTCCGGATTTTGGAATTTTAATTTCATGAATTAAGGATTCATTTCATATGTGTCGGCCAAAGTTAACAACTGTTCCTTGTAAATGCGCTGAAATCTTTCTTCGTTTGCGACAGGCTTTTTCAACATCTTCAAACAAATTTCCTGTTGTGCACTCGTACTTGTTGGTTTTGAAAACAATTGCGTTGCAAATTTGGAAAAATCGCGTATCAAAAAATCAAAAATTTGATCAATTAAGTCTTCATTCGTGTTTTCTAATTTAGCACTTTCGAGTACCAATTGGCCATAGGCAACTAGTGTAAAAATTTCCCCAACTGTCAACATATAACCTAAATCAGCTGATTGTTCTTTACTTGGTGCCGCTTTTTCTAAGTATTCTTTGAACATTTGGATTTGTTCTTTGAATACAGAAATATTTGGTAGGTTGTAACTATCATAAGCAATTTTATAATCGTGAAAAACTATCTTATCAAATCCTTTCGTCGTCGCACCTTGATTGAATAAATAAGTATCATCTTTTATGTCATAAACGCGGGGAATATTTGGCAAAGAAGCATCCGATTTGAAAAAATAATTCTGCATGAACCGCATAATCAGAATCATATTTACATGTACTGTTCCCTCAAGTCTTGGCAACATTTGAATATCACGAATTGCCATTTCAAAATAAGTATCTTTGTTTACTCCCTTGGCTGCGATCACATCCCAAAGCCCAATCACAACTTCTTCACCTTGCGTTGTGACTTTCATTTTTTCCATAGGATTAAATAACAAATAACGTTTGTCTGTGGCTGAGCCTGTTCTCATATAATCAGTGGCTCTCATGGAAAACAACTTCATAGCTGTTAAACGAGAAAAACAATCCATGAATATTTGTTTGATATGAGTAAAGTCTGTGACATACTGATTGAATAATTTTCTATGCGAAGCATGATTTAAGGCTTCATAAAAAGCATGAGTACAAATTCCAACACTTCCCCAACCTAAATTAAATTTACAAAACGCGATGGTGGCAAGTGAAGTGTCCCAAGCGGCCCTTCCTTTGGAGATAATATCGTCTTCTGTGATCGGATAATCGTGCAATTCGAATTCGGCAACGTAGTTTTGTGATGTAACAATATTTGGTTTTAGTTCATATTTTGGATGTTGCGAATTCACTCCAAAAAATACAAATTCCCCAGTATCAGACATTTTTCCGAATGTAGAAACGATCGCCGCCTTATTACCGTTACCTATATAAAACTTATCTCCACTCGCTTTGTATGTTCCATCACCATTGGGAATGAGCATCATGTCACTGCCGATTAAATCAGCACCGTGTTCTTTTTCTGATAAACCAAAAGCAAATATCTCACCATCTTCTAATAATTTGGCAGTTTTTTTCTTAATCGTTTCATTTTTACTGATCCATATCGGCCCAACACCTAACATGGATACTTGCCAAGTATACCAATAACATAATCCATAAAACCCTAATATTTCATTGAAGGCCATGATACGATTGCTATCCCATCTGGAATCACTAGCCCCATAACCACTTGGCGTCATTAGAATCGCAAAGGCTTTTTCTTTTTTCACAAATTCTAAAAAGTCAGCATACCAAACCTTATCATGATCATCTTTCAATACTTTTTGTTTGCCTTTGGTTTCAAAAAATTCAATGGTCTTTAACATCAAATTACGAGATTTTTCATCAAGATGAGCATACTTTTCTTTTTTGGGGTTTAAGAGATTCACGTTTAATCCTTCTAGATTTAGTTCTTAGAAGGAAATTGATAACATTCTGCGATTTACTGTAAAGGGATTTTTTATAGAATAAACACTGTTAAAAAACTCTCTAAAAATTTTTAATTTTCCTATCAAATTTACTGAATCAAAAAAAATCAGTAGCTGTAATTATTTAAAAGATTTAATTTTGGTTTAGAATGAAAAAAATAATCATCGTATTGTCTCTGTTATTTGTAGGATGTGGAACTTTATCTAGAGGTTGTGCTAAATACTTCGGATCGGACGAAGTATGTATCGACGGAGTCAAATACATTCAGTTCACTTCTGGTGCCAGTGTAAAATACAATCCAGACGGAACTATCGCTACTTGTCGTTAGTTGACAAGTAGCGTTCTGAAAAAAATTTAAATCTGGATCGCGAGTTTCATTCCTTGTTCTATCGCGCGCTTCGCATCTAGTTCCCCTGCCTCATCCGCACCACCAATAAGATACACTTTTTTTCCTGCTTTTTGTAGTGGTTCAAACAATTCTCGTCTTGGATCTTGCCCGGCACAAATTACGATGGTATCTGCCGAAATTTTTCGTTCCACACCTTTTACAGAAATCAAAATCCCTTCTTTATCGATAGATTTATATTCTACACCTGATATCTGTTCAACTTTACGATCTTCCAATGTTGTTTTATGAATCCAACCAGTTGTTTTTCCTAGTGTCGCTCCAAATTTGCTATTGGATCTTTTAAGCATGGTCACTTTTCGATCCGCTTTCATATCAGATTTCGTAGACAATCCGCCGTTAACCTTGATGGATGTATCAATGCCCCATTCTTTTAAATAATTTTCCTTGCTAAATGTTTCACCGGCGTCAGTCAAATAAATACTTACATCAAAACCTATGCCCCCAGCCCCAATCACAGCTACATTTTTTCCTGGTGTCTTTCCGCCCAATACTAAGTCCACATAACTCATAACTTGTGGACTTTCAATTCCCGGAATCGAGGGAATTCTAGGTAATACACCAGTCGCTAGCACGATCTCATCAAAATTTTCTTTCAGTAAATCTTCAGCTGAAACTTTTTCTTTCAAACGCAACTTAACACCTGTTTTTTGAATACGGTTTCCAAAATAACGAATTGTTTCTTTAAATTCTTCTTTGCCAGGAATCCGGCGCGCAATGTTCAATTGGCCACCGATTTCTTCTGACGCATCGTATAAAGTTACATCATGTCCGCGTTCTGCGAGAGTCGTTGCACAAGACAATCCGCCGGGCCCTGCTCCTACGACTGCTACCATCTTTTTGTTAGAGGTAGGATTTATAATAATTTCTGTTTCATGGCAAGCCCTTGGATTCACCAAACAACTAGCAGTTTTACCAACAAATATATGGTCCAAACAGGCTTGGTTACAAGCAATGCAAGTATTGATTTCTTCTGGTTTTCCAGCCAGAGCTTTGTTTACAAATTCGGCGTCAGCAAGAAATGGTCTAGCCATAGAAACCATATCCGCATCACCGCGACGTAAAACTTCTTCGGCAACTTCTGGCGTATTGATTCTGTTAGATGTGACGAGAGGAATATTGATATGACCTTTGACTTTGGCCGTGACCCAGGTGAAAGCGGCACGCGGCACCATCATGGCAATTGTCGGTATCCTAGCCTCATGCCAACCAATACCCGTGTTAATGATAGTTGCTCCTGCTTTTTCAATTTCTTTCGCAAGTAATAGTACTTCCTCAATATTTCCACCTTCATCCACAAGGTCTAACATTGACAGGCGATAAATGATGATAAAATCAGGACCAACTTTTTTACGAACAGCTTTTACGACTTCCAATGGAAAACGAATACGATTATCAAAACTTCCTCCCCAATCATCTTCTCGAGTATTGGTTCGTTTGGCGATGAACTGATTGAGTAGATACCCTTCTGAGCCCATCACTTCCACACCATCATATCCTGCTTCTCTAGCTAGACTGGCACAAGTGGCAAACTCCTCGATGGTGTTTATTATCTCATCATGAGTGAGAGGATGCGGTTTGAACATGTTGATGGGGGCTCGCAGATTGGATGCTCCCACAATTTTATCATGGTAGCCATAACGTCCTGTATGCAATATTTGCATCGCGATCTTTCCGCCTTCACGATGTACGGCTTCCGTCACAATAAGGTGATGTTTAGATTCTTCTATTGTATCCATCACACTTCCACCTTTTGCAACTCGACCAGCAACGCTCGGTGCAATGCCTCCCGTTACTATCAAAGCACAACCACCTTTGGCTCGTTCTGCATAAAAGGCGGCCATACGTGCATAACCATTTTCAGCCTCTTCGAGACCAGTATGCATAGAACCCATAAGCGTTCTGTTCTTTAATGTAGTAAATCCAAGGTCAAGAGGTGCAAGTAAATGAGGATAAGAATTCATTCCCCAATCTCAAAGAATGCTTTGCTTTTTGCAATATAAAGAATTTATAAACAACAAGCAATTCGATATGAATTACTGCAATAATTCCAAGAGCCGTAGGTGCTTGAAGGATTATTAAATGAACCACCGATAGAGGCTGAGTTTGAAGTCCATCCTTCACAATCAGTCACAAAAATGACAGGATCAGCGCCGACCCAATAGGCGTGTGAAGAGAACCAAGTATTTCCAGAGATACTAATACCCAATTGCCTTGATATTGTTAATTCATGCGCAGAACACATATGTGCATTGACATTATTACATACTGATGCAGCCTCGCATAATGATTTTGCTGTGGCATAACCACCGATATTTCCAGTATAAGTCGCAGAAGTCGTACCGCAATACACACCTAAGGTGCTCGAAGAAATCCTTCCATTTATTGTTAGTGTCGCTGAATTTGCCTGTGAGGATGTGTTAATAAAAACAGAGCCTGATGAAAAAACAGCATTCACACCACTCTTTGTCCAATCAGGTATAGACTCGATGGCAGTCTTTAAACTTGTAAAGTTAGTATTAATATCAGATGCTTTTACCACTTGGCCACTAAAAAAAGAATTTATAGAGCCAGATACTGTTACTGCAAATAATGTCATACTTGTAATACCTAATACAATACCAAGACCCAAAATAAATCCTTTAAAGAAAACAGACAAAAATGATATTAAAGATTTTTCCATACAATTTTCCTAATCAATATATAAATTTTCAGTATTCCTAACAAAGGTTTATTTTTAAAAAATTCACTAAAGTTATAAGATGTTAACTCAATCATTTCATTTATTTTCAAAATTTTTTCAAGTATATTTTCTAACGACATATTTCAAATCCATTAGAAAACTATATAGCAATGGCGTAAAATAACTTGGAAAGACTTGACTCAACTTAGATATTTATATACGATAATAATCATTCATGTGGTTGAAAATTCTATTCCTTGTTACAATTTCAGCATGCAATATTGTTGCAGATACCATAAAACTCAAAAACGGAAAAATATTCGAAAATGTAAAAACCGAAATTCAAAGTGAATCCGTAATCATTACTGATAATGGTGTTCAAAAGATTTTCCCAAAATCAGCAGTTGCCTCTGTTAAATTAAAACCAATACTTTCTAAAACGGAAAATTTAAAATTAGAAACAAAAAATATTGATTCAGAATTAACGAATGAGCGCATTCGAATTGCTGAATCTCTTCAAAATCAATTTGACTGGGAAACAGAAATTGGATCAAAACCACGTCTTGCCATTATAAATTTTCAAGCAGGTAGCGGAGTCCAAAATGGAGAATTAGAAACGATTATAGAAATAATTATCACAAATTTAGTAAAAACAAATTTATTCGAAATTATCGATAAACAGACATTAGCTCGCACAAAATTAGAACAGGAAAAATATAATGAAGACTGTAAAAAAGGATTAAAAGATTGTTCAAACAAACTCGGCGAATTGTTAAATGCAAATCGTATCTTAACCGGGAAAGTAACAAAAATTGAATCTAGGTATTTTATTAATGGTTCTATTATAGATCCGGTACAAAACAAAATTGATTTTGCTGAATCAGAAATTGCATTCAATGCCAATATGATTCCATCTGCGAGTGAAAAATTTGCCAAAAAAGTAGCCGGTGGAATATTAGAATACTTTGACGTAGAATATAAATCTAAATTTTCAATTAAAAATTTTTCTTATATAAAGAATTCGGCTCTTTTCCCAGGTTATGGACAATATTTATATTCTGTAGATCGAAAACAAAATTCACAAAAATATAAATCCTATTTATTCAATGGAATTTTCATTGGACTAATATTACAAAATATTATTTCTTACCAATCTTATTTGGAAGAACAAGAAAATTACAAACAAAGTCAAAATTTATTTTTAGTTTCATGGAATACTCCGATTGATTTAATCACCCTATACAATGAAAACTATCGTTATAAAGAATTAGTAGAATCAAAAAAAGAGTCTCAATCTGCGCTTTCTTTATTAGCAATATTTTATATAATAAATTTAGCTGATGCATATTTTTTGCCTTCAAATTCAAAATCTGAGACTAATTTATATTTTTTAAAATTGGATACACATCTAAGGTCACATTCACTTTATAGTTATCAAAAAGAAAATATATTTAATGTAGAATATGGATTAAGGTTTTAGAAATGAAAAAATTATTAATTTTAATTTTTTTGATTATTTTTTCATCATGCACTCTTTGGAAAGATGAGAATGATAGAGATAAAACATTCCTATTGAAAATGATTTCCTTATTATTTAGAGATGAGAGTATTTTAGAAGTGACAAGTGTAGTACCAAAGAATCAATCTACGAAAAATTTCAGAAATACAAATGTATTCATAGGATTTAATAAAAACGTATATTCATTTTCCAAAGAACAAATAAAAATTACTTCCTTTTCGAATCAAGAGCTTATAGAGGGTGTATTTATTAATAATGGTAAATATGTCGTTTTTACACCTAATACCAATTTTTTGGCGAATACTACATATCTAATTTCTATATTAGCAGAGAATGGATTGAATAAGGCTTATGAATTTCAATTTTCGACCGGATCAGAAATAGACAATGTGCCTCCCACGATATTGTCAACATCTCCAGAGAGTGGTGAAATTAATTTCCCTATTAATGCAAATATCGTCGTTAATTTTAATGAAGTCATTGACCCTACATCAATTACTGGAAACAATTTTGCTCTACAAGGAAATCCCCCAGGTTCCCTTAGCATTCAAAATCAAAGCTTATCGTTTAAACCAGCATCAAATTTAATAGCAAGTAATGCTTATATCGCTATCGTTAGGAATGGAATCAAAGATTTAGCGGGCAACCAAATGAGTAATAATTATTCTTGGGTCTTTTCTACTTCAGAATTTGCTTCATCAACTTGCACATATGATATAGGAATTTTTGGTTTATGTCTGTTTGAATGACTTACTCAAAAAAACTTCATTTCCTGTTTGATTGTATCTTACAATATCAAAAGTATTCAGTGTCATAAATATACCACGGCCATGAGAAATATTTTTTTCTATGGATTCACCTGCCAGTTTGATCATATTGATATGGTCAAAGCCCTTCCCTTCATCTGTGATTAGATACGTAACAGCTTCCGGTGTTAAAGTATAATCTATAATCACTTTTTTCTCATGGAAATCTGAATCAATTTGTCTATTTCTTAAAAATTGCAGGTATTTGCCGGATTCTTTCATTTTCGTTTTCTCATCATAAGAAATATTTAAGTTTCCATGTTCGATCGCATTAATAATCATTTCTCGCAAACAAATTTTGATTCCGAGGGCAATGTCTGGTAATACATACTTTCCTAAATTCATTGTTATACGATTGCAAACTTCATCAGCCACATTGATAAAATTTCCTATGATATATTTCTTTCTTTCGGATTCACAATATAACAAAGTGGTATCATCCAAAACTGGAGTAGCTCGACCAAGAATTCCAAAGTCGACATCCGTTTGAATTTGTTCTAAGTAGAGATCCATCTCTTTTGGTTCACCAATATGTGTTGAAAAAGTGATACGAAGTGTTGATCGTGTTAGGCTACCTAACATTTGTTCTACTTTTTCTAAAATGAATAATTTCTCTAAACTTTCTGTTTGGAATGGAGAAATATAAATTAGATCAAAAAATGATTTTCCAATCACATCAAGGGGACTGATTCCCAAATGATCCTTGATCCTTTTGTTTACCATTAAGACATTTAGGTCACTATCCAAAGAAAATATGATATCATTTGAATTTTCTATGAATTGGCGGTATTTCATATCTGCGCTTTGCAGTTTATGATAAGCAAGTGTGAGTACTGCTAATTTGTCCTCCAGGTCTTTGATTTTATTTTCAGGATCCATGTGCATTAGTACGAATTCCGAGCATTCTGTACCTATACTTTCCAATCAATCAAGTCCGAAAAAAATTTTTCTATCATGAATCACTTGACGAGACTTAAAAAATTTGTTACCAAAGATCGTGAAAAAAATACATATCATTATCTTACTTTTTATCTTACCTATTCTCCTTTTCGCCCAGGCTCTTCGTTTCCCAAAAATCAAAAGAGAAGGCACAAATATAGCCCCTGTAAATTCGGCTTGGAAGGTAATTCGCCAAATAGAGCCCGACTTGGACGGTGAAAGTATTTTCAGTCTCCGCTACCATGCCGATGGGAAATCGGTGATCATAGGTACGACAAATTTTAATCTATTTCGAATTGATTTAGAAAGTGGTAAAAAACTTTGGAAAGCTCCAGCTAAAATGATGTACCAAAAAGAATTTGATGGACCAGAAATTTTTGATGTATCTTATGATGGGAAACATTTTCTAAGTTTTGGAATGTCAAATCCAGAAGTCCAGGCTTCTGAAAGATTTTTGGTTTTGCGGTCCGCAAACAATGGAAATATCCTAAAAAAATTCCCCGTCTTACAATCCTTATTTTATAGTGAAAGAGCCGCTGTGGATTACCGCTATCCTGGAACCGAGGAAGAAAAACGAAGAGAAGAAGATGGCATAGGTTTCAATTGGATTATGACAATAGATAGTGCCATGTTTATTGAGGGTGGTAAAAAGATTCTAGCTACATATAAACACAATATGGACGGCCCACATTTTTATGATAGGCGACTCATTATTTATGACACTTCCAGCGGGAAAAAATTACAAGATTTTCAATTGGTGGCAGATCCAGAAACAGCTAACTTTGATCAACCTGGAGGATTTGAGATAGGTCATTTCCAATTTCCTTACGCATACTCATCCTCAAACAAATCAGTGTTATTTGGTACTTCGCATGGACGTATCCATGAAATAGACGAATCCATTATGACAAAAAATTTCAATACCCCTCTTATTGAAGACAAAGCTTGTGGAAAAATTATTTATATTCCCAAAAGTGATTCCCCTGATTTAGATATAAAAGATAGGCAATCAGTTCGAGGGCTTGCCATTTCACCTAACGGAAAAAATATTTTTGTATCCGCTGGAACAGAGGGAGGTTATATTCAATTTTATGCATTCAATAAAGATACAAAAAAAGAAATCTTTCGTTCTAGTTTCTTTGATGCTGGCAAAGTCAAATCTCCATCTGATAGCATAGTTGTATTAGGTGGAATGTTTTCTTCGGCCAAATTTTTTATAGCAGACGTAAGCACCGGACAACTTCTATTTTCTTCCGATGAAGAAGAAAACTATGTGAATCCAAATATTTTTGACACACATCCAACACGGAAAGAAGTGATAGGGCTTTCTTCGGGCAATCACATATCCATCATTCGACCGAATGGACAAGAATCTTCATGGTGATATCAAGACTACTCTCTTCTTGCCAAAGTAGAGGATCATCTTAGATTAGGATTTAAGGTATAATATTCTTTGATTGAACCATTATTATTAACTTTAACTAGCGTCTCGACGAAGTTTCATGCACAAGAGCTGACAAAAGCTACAGGATTTTTCTTTGAAAGAGGCAAGTCACTTTTTTTGATTACAGCTAGGCATGTAGTGTTAGATGAAAGTACGGGACACAAACCTAATATATTAGTCATTAACTTACACATCAATCCGACAAACATTACTTTGACGACAGATTTTTCCATTCCCTTGTACAAAGATGGCAAACCATTATGGAAAGAATCTTACGATTCAGAGGGACTCGTAGATGTTTGTGCCATAGAATTGGATAGAAAAGCTCTGGGTGAAAGTGTTTTTTTACGATCATTTAACATAGACCATATGGTAAATCCGACTTCTGAAATTGGAGTGGGAACATCGGCTGTGATCGCAGGATTTCCCTTAGGTTTTTACGATACATTGCACAAACTTCCTGTAGCAAGAAATGCCCTTATCGCATCTTCATTTGGGATCCGATTTCAAGGTCACGGTTATTTTTTAACAGATGCACAAATGCACCGAGGGACAAGTGGAGCACCTGTTGTGATTCGCAGAGAAAAAAACGAAAATTTAAAAGGTGATTTGAATTGGCAATTGATTGGAATTCATACATCCAGAATGGATATTTTGACTCGTGACAAAATCGAAGATGATCGTCTCAATCTAAATTGCTCTTGGTATGCGGATGTTTTATTAAAATTAACCTCTAACGAATAAACTCAATTTCTATGGAACGTAATTTAGTTGTTATATTATGTTTTTGGTTTTTCCAATGTACGACAGTTGGATTTCACGAAGATCAGATTCGGGAAAAAATGAATTTTGGAACTCTTGCAACTATTAAAATATGTACCATTTATGAACCAGGAATTTCCGAAAAAGAGATCGAGGTCTTATTTTCCTATTGGAATGAAGAGTTACAACTTTATAAGTTACAAGTGTCTAATGTGAGTCAATTCAATCTGGAAAGACCAGGTTTTTATGGATCTGATATTTTAAATTATCTATACACATTGCCACTAACAAAAAACTGCGATCGTTACCTTTATCTCAAAGGACGCACTTGGGGTGATATGTTATACGAATTTTTTACACTTGGGATTTTTGCAGGCATTGGAATCAAATTAGAAATACAAGGTGCCGTCGAAACTCACACCCATACAAGGGGTTATATCAAAGCAAAATACATTTCTACCTTACAACTCATTTTCACAAGCCCAAAATCCACATTATTACATGAAGGATACCACCTCCTCGGATGCCAACACCAACTTTTTATGGAAGCTTGTTACCAAAAGATCAAACAGGCGAAAGATCTATTACATAATACAAATCGTGAACCAGATTTTTTCCCCACTTTTGACAGAAACGGTGATCCTTTACTCGAACGTCGTCAAATCGATGTTATATTGGGAGTCAAAGAATGAATATACCTATTTATAACGAGCGCTAGTTTTATATTTTTTATCGCTTAGAACATATTCCCAAGCCTTTCTGACATCCGATTTAATTTCAGAGGATCCTTCATTGAGAATTCCTTTATATTTCAAAAAAGGTTTGTTAGCTGATTCAATAGGAATACTTTTCTCGTCAATTGCCCATTCGATAACGTCTTCCTTGGTGAGTTTAAGCGAATCTAGAATTTTTTTAGGCATCGTGAATTGCTATTTTGAAGTGATATTTGACCTAAGTTTCACTTCCTTACAACCATAGGAAATGTAAAGAAGTGACGAGTGAGATAAACTAATAGGCTGACAATTTATCTGGGAGTTCCAACTAGATTTCGTTTGTTTCCGGCGATCACATCCTCTTCCAATAAACGCCACTGGGCAAGAGAGATTGTCCCGGTATTGCCAGAATTGATCCATTGAGCTTGGATATAACGGCGCCCCCAATAATGACTCGTAGAAAAAGGATATTGAAGCATATCACCACCCGAATAGTGGAAATTTATTGTAAAAGGATCAGTCACCCAACTGTCGTGTTCATTGTGATACAATTCATAATTTGAACCAGAATGAATTACCACGTATGTTGGGTACGTGAGCATAAAATCGAAATGGATATAGCGAACAGGAACAAAATACTCATAGTAAGCTGATCGATAGTATTCATAACTTACATTCTCATAACTGGAATGACTCACTACCGTGAATGTTTTTATGGTTGTTCCGATATTTCCCATCGAATTTGTGAAACAAATATGTATTTTATTTTCTCCAAGAACGAAGGGGGTGGCTGGCTGAATTTCAGTTCTGACCGCAATATCTTTGTTTGCCGAACCAGTAACATTTAATCCTGATGCAAGTATTCCTTCGCTACAACTGTTACCAATTTTAATTTCATAAGTTCCATCCCTGTCGGATTGCCAATCTAAAGTAGGAGACGCCCCCAATGAGATTAAGGTCGATGGCTGGACGGAATTGATACGTACGCTAGGTGCAATGGAATCAATATGATAGTCCTCAATTTTTAATAAAGATGTGTTCCCTACTGTATCACTTGCAAGGAATTTATACCGGGTTATCGAACCATCAGGAGTTGTGATCGGATTCACGTATTTTCTTCCGATTTGTGATATTGTAACATTACCAACTTGTTTATGAAATCTTGGTGTTGATCCATCATCTGTATATAGGACTCCAAGACATCCTGTTTCTTCGTCATCCGTACAGCTAACTGATATAGTTTGTATTTTACCATAGGTTCCACCTTCTGGAGTGACTGAAAGAGTTGGCTTTGTAATATCTTTTATAATCGTTTTTGTTGCAATCCCATAGATTCCATTTTTATAAACGCAAATTCGAATGTCATTTTTGCCTGCTCGAAAAAGATCATTGTCAAACCTTGGTTTTTTGGTATTGAGCTCGATAGCAGATGTTTGACTCCCCTTGGGAGGAGTCTCCCACTGACTCACTGTTCCCGATTGTAAAATAGTTCCAGTGTCGCAAGATATAGAATTCAAACGAATCGAATACGTAGATGGGAATTCTCTTGAGCTCCATTGAATCATTACATAGTCACTCGGCGTACCACTAATAGAAGTTATCTCAGGATTATGTATAGTTACATTTACAGGAGAAATAGCATATGGATCTTCCATATTTCGAATCCCATCACCATCAAAATCCTCATCGGGAAAGGTCGCACTGACTGGATCTGTACCCAAAACATCCACAAGTCTCATCAAAAAAGGACCAAGGATGCCGACTTGTGTCCTAAAATACTCTCCTACATTGCTAAATCCATTCGCTTCATAATTTCTTAATTCATAAATCAAACTGTTCGCTACCTTGGTAACAAAAGTTATATTAGAATTCCCTCCGTTAACAGATTTAATCTGTGATTTTAAAAGTGTTCCATACGAAAAGTGAGGGATTTCTACGACTACAGTGTTGTTCGTTTTATCTTTTGAAATTTGTTTTGTCTGTTCTATGGTTCCGTCATTATTAATATATACAAATTTTATAAAATTCTCGTCAAATTGGCCTTCTTCCATATTGCCTTGATCATATTGAAGTGTTAGTTTGGCTGGCACAGCAAAATGTAAGCCCTCTGGTTCGAATTTAAAGACTTCTGAAGCTGTTAAATATTCGTCTGGTATACTTCCAATCGGAATCGCATTTTTTGTAATCGTGATCTTCATGGATTCGGATAGAGCACCGCGTGGGATTTCCAAGGAAATTTGTCCATCATCAGATTCAATTGTGCCCCCATCTTGGTTAATGGTCGCACTCACTTCATTAGAATTCTGTGATGAGGGAGATGGAGAGACACCACCTAATGCGATTAATGGCAATAGATTTTTTGTATTATTTTTGCTACCAAGATTTTTAAAATCATCGGTGAGACTTGTTAGGATACAATTCGAATAGAATAAAACATTCAACAAAACTAGAAATTTTCTCATTTTCACTTCCCAGGGTTAAGATAACACCCGTATTCTTACCAAAATAAGTAATTTTTCTAAGGACTGTCAAATGAAATTAGGATATGATACTTAAAATTAATTCAGATTATTTTCAATTTAAGCATAAACTTTCGTTAAAGGCTAAAGAACAATGTTCTATCTTAACAATTGATAGCCATAAATGCGTGTAAGGTTTTGGAATTGTTTTACGATGTAATATAATTATAATTTTATTTATGGAACGAATACATATAACTAAAAAATCCTAGGATTAAATGAGAATATGCATGATCTTATAATTCTCAAACCTAACCCACATTCCACGAACCATGCCAATTTCCAAAATAATCGAAAAAATCTCTTCGCGCCACCGATCGAAGTGGAAATCCCTCCCTTGGTGGATGGCTTTTTTTAAATCGGAGAAATGGGAGGATTGGAGCGGAGAGCGGGAACGCGGGGCACATTCAAATTTTTAAACAAGAAGGAATGCGGGGCGCCATTGGTTTTTCAATTTGGAGTTGAAGCGGACTTGGCTTGACAAGACACAGCAAAATTCGATTCTTGAGCAGAGTTTACCCTACGCATTGCCGTATGGTACCACCAAATAAACAAGGAAATCCATGAAAGTCCACGAATACCAGGCCAAAGAAATCCTACGTAGACACAATGCTAACGTTCCCTTCGGAAAAATCGTCGAAACAGCGACTGATTGGGAAAAAGCATATAATGAAGTCGTACAAAAATCACCCGTCGTTGTTGTAAAAGCCCAAATTCATGCCGGTGGGCGTGGAAAAGGTGGCGGTGTTAAAGTCACAAAAACCAAAGAAGATGCAAAAGCTGCGATTGATAAGATTTTGGGAATGCAGTTAATCACACCACAAACAGGTCCCGAAGGTAAAAAAGTTTTAAAAGTTTATCTTGAACAAGGGATTGAAATTGCGAAAGAATATTACCTGTCCATTTTACTCGACCGAGCTTACCGCAAAACAATACTTATGGCTTCCACAGAAGGTGGAATGGACATTGAAGAAGTAGCTCACAATACTCCTGAAAAAATCATAAAAATCCAAATCGATCCAGGCATCGGTGTGCAAGCAGCACAAATTCGTGAACTTGCTTTCGCATTGAATATCCCTGCTGAAGCACAGAAGTCTTTTGCAAGTTTAGTAAATTCTATTTACAATGCTTACATCAAAGAAGATGCGGCGATGCTTGAGATAAACCCACTTATCCTCACCAAACAAAACGAAATCGTTGCTGGTGACTGTAAACTTGACTTAGACGAAAATGCCCTTTTCAGACATCCAGAAAATGTAACATTGCGTGATGTTACAGAAGAAGATCCTTATGAAGTAAAAGCAAAGGAATTTGACCTAAACTATGTTAAGCTAGATGGTAACATCGGTTGCATGGTAAATGGTGCAGGACTTGCTATGGCAACTATGGATATCGTAAAACTTGCAGGTGCAGAGCCAGCTAACTTCCTAGACGTTGGGGGTGGGGCAAATCCTGTCACTGTAGAAAATGGTTTTCGTTTGATCCTTTCTGATCCGAATGTAAAAGGAATTTTTGTTAATATTTTTGGTGGAATCGTTCGTTGTGACCGAGTTGCCAATGGTGTGATCGAAGCCGCAAAAAAAGTAAACATTCATGTTCCGGTTGTCGTTCGTTTAAAAGGAACCAACGCAGAAGAAGGAAAGAAGATCCTTAACGAATCAGGACTCAATATTGTCGGAGTGGAAGGACTTCGTGATGCGGCGGACAAAATTGTTTCGCTCATCAAAAAATAAGGTAAAGGAAGTTATATGACAGTATTAGTAGATGCAAATACAAAAGTCGTAGTCCAAGGGATTACCGGCAAGGAAGGATCCTTCCACGCCACACAAATGTTAGATTATGGTACGAAAGTTGTTGCGGGTGTGACTCCAGGAAAAGGTGGCCAAACTTGGACATCTGAAACTGGAAAAACGGCTCCAGTTCGAAACACAATTAAAGATGCGATGAAACAAGACGGTGCCAATGCGGCGATCATCTTTGTTCCACCTCCGTTTGCGGCAGATGCCATCTTGGAAGGTCTTTTTGCCGAGATTCCACTTATCGTTTGTATTACAGAAGGAATTCCCACACACGATATGCTAAAGGTTTATAGTGTGCTTCGTAATTCTAAGTCAAAACTCGTTGGCCCAAATTGCCCAGGTGTGATCAATCCACTTCACAAAGTGAAAATGGGAATTATGCCAGGATTTATCCACACTCCAGGAAAGATCGGTATTGTTTCCCGTTCTGGAACTCTGACGTATGAATCTGTGGCATCTCTCACAGCGGCAGGTCTTGGCCAATCCACTTGTATCGGTATCGGTGGGGATCCTGTTCCTGGAATGAACCATACGGAAGCTGTTCGTTTGCTCAATGAAGATCCTGACACCGAAGGTATCGTTGTGATTGGAGAAATCGGTGGAACTTCCGAAGAAGAAGCAGCCGCTTACATCAAAGCACATTGCAAAAAACCAGTGGTGGGCTTTATTGCAGGCCAAACGGCTCCTCCAGGAAAACGTATGGGCCATGCGGGTGCGATCATTTCTGGTGGTATGGGAACTGCGACATCCAAAATCGCGGCGATGACAGATGCAGGGATCAGCATTTGTGCCCATATTGGCGAAGTGGGTGAAAAAATGAAGGCTGCTCTTAAAAAATAAGAGCGGATGAAAATCTAGGGGAGTCAGAATAAGTAAATATGGAACGTCGTTCAATCATTTCCGTCTCAGTTCTGGCTCTCTCGGCTCTTTCCCTTCTTGCGGCAGAGTCTGACAAAGGGTTCTCCCTAAATCTCAAAGATGCCGTCAAATACACGATTGAAAACAATCGGGAAGTTTTACGAGCAAGGCTTGAACTTGTCAAAGCGGATTCTGATCTTTTAAAATTTGAAGGGAAATACAGTTACCGTGCTTTTGCGGAAGTAGATACCCAACAAAACAAATTTCCTTATAACCAAAACAACCTCTTCACAGGAACAAAAACTTCGACCACAACTTACAATGCGGGTATTGATCGTTTGTTCACAACGGGAACCTATTTTAAGTTAGATGCGAAGTCCACTCGTTTTGACTCAAACGCCTTTGAAGACCAAACCAAAACACCAGCAGGATTTGGCGCACTCGGCCTTCCTCCTCTCTATACAGATTCATTGCAAGTGACTATCGCCCAAGACCTTTGGAAAAATTCCTTCGGTGCCAAAGAGCGAAATACAGAAAAAATGTTAGAGAACCAATCTCTTATTTTAAAAGACCAATTGGAAGAACAAGTCGCACAGAAAGTTGTGAATGCTCTTGTTGATTACTGGAATTTTTCAGTTAAGGATTCTTCTTACCAAACCTTCGAACAACTGTTAAAGAATACTAAAACCATTCGTGACCTCACTATCAGAAAACAAGGCTTGGGTTTATCTGAATCCTTCGAAGTGAACCAATGGAATGCACTGCTTGCTCAAGTGGAAGGGCAAATGGCTCAGGCCACAGCAGAAAAGGATGAAGCACGAAGAAAACTCATTCGCACTTTGAATATCCCAGAAGATTCAACGTTTACAAAAACGAGTCCCCTTTCGGAAGAATTACCGAAAAATTTAGATTATGATAGTGATATCAATTACGCTTTCAAAAACAGAGCCGATTTCAAAAACATCCAAAGAAAAAGAGAAAACGCAGAACTTGCGTTAAAGAACGCAAAAAGTGATGCGATGCCCACTCTCAAAGTGGCAGGCACTTATGGATACCAAGCACAAAACTTGGAAGGCCCTAGTGTGAATTATACAAATTCCAAAAACGGAGTTTTCTCTTATAGTTATCCAGTTATGCAAGGTAGTGTAGATTTAAGTTATCCTATTGGGGACAAAGGCATTAAGGCGGGACTTCGGGATGCAGAAATCCAAAGAAGACAGGTCAATTTGGAAGAAGAAGATCTGACAAAGTCCGTTGCAGATGATGTTCGCACACGCATTGATGTTTTGAAAGCATCCTATAAAGTTTTAGACAATGCAAAAAAGACAGAGGACGAAGCTCGTAAGTATTATGCGGGTGTGGTTCGTTCTTTCCAACAAGGAAGGTTCAATGCTCTCACTGTTAAAAATGCATTGGATACTCTTGTCCAAGACCAATTAGCATTGGTTAGAGCGAAGGTAGATTATAACATCAATTTGCATCGTTACTATGTTTCCAAAAATGCACTTTTTGAAGAATATGGTGTGGACAGAAACAAACTTTTACCCGAAGACTTTCAAAATTAATCTAAAGGGGATTGGAATTTGATACGATCCCGAGTTTTTGTTTTTATTTCACTCATCCTCTTACTCACAGTTGCCATTACTTATTCCTTCGTTGATTTTCGAGAAAAAGAAGATAAGGCTTATAGTTATTTCCAAGAAAACAAATTTGATAAGGTACTCGCTCTTTATCAAGACGAAGCTTCGATTGAAAACGAATTTGTATTGTCTTTGTTGTCTCGGTCCGTTTCCCATTTGGAAAAAAAACTTAACGATACAAAAACCAAAGATCAGACCTTAAAGACTTTAAAAAAATATCCAAATATCAAAATTTCTGAATGGCAAACAAGTCTTGGAATATATTCTCATTTGGAAGATCCCTACTTTCCATTACTTAAAAAACATGGAAATTATTATAAAAAATCCCTCGTTACTAAAATCACAGAAATTCAAAAACCCATTCCCAAAGATAAAGTTTCTTACTATATTCTATTATTAATATTAGAAGACCCCCGCGGACTGGAAGAGTCGTATAGCTTAGCTTTGGCGAACCTTCTTCGATTCCCTATGGAAGGAATCGGGGAAATTGAATCTTCTTTTTTATTGGAGACTCTATCTTTTTTATCATCTTCAAACTTATCTTTATTTTATGAAAATCAAATGGAGATTAATGGAAATAATGTTAACTTAAGAAATGGTCCAGGCAAAGAATACAAAGAAGTGGGAAAGGTGAGCTCCCCCGATATCGCTTTTTGTTTTGAAAAAGATATTCATGAAGAAACTGTTTCAGGCAAACAAGGAGTTTTCACGCAATGTTTTTTCCCTCACCTAACAAAATCTGCCTGGGTATTTTCTGGCTTTTTAGAAAAGACTAAATCGAATGAAACCCTTATTTCCAATTTTGAAAGAAGATTTAAGGCCATCGAAAACGAAATCAAGATTGATTTTGTTGGTTGGCTCGGTGATAAAATACCGCCGACATTCTATGGAACATATATTCCTAGAGAACGTATGATAATTTCAGGTGAAGTTGGATTTCCAATGTATGCAAACAAAGGAAAAGAATTCCGTAAAATTTGTAAGAAGTTAGCTGGTGAAAAAAATTATTTTGAATTTTCCTTTTTGCCACCATCAAAAAAGGAAATGATACCGCTTTTTGAATTAAATTTGGTTTATAGTGGCACAAGTCATTTGGTCTATTCCGTAGAAGTGGATCACGAATCTGTACTCATCAATCGAAACCGATATATCCTAGACGAAGAACGTAAACGAGAAAATTTGTCATTACACATTGAATCTCGAGAAGGAGATAAGCTTGTTGGGAGTTTATGGAGACGAAATACTGGTCTTCTCCAATCCCTAAAATCGCAGGCTATAGAATCGCAAATGTACAACCCTGGAAAATATTCTTGGGAATTATGTTTGCCTCTTTCAACTTCACCTTCAAAAGAATACGCATTACTTTTTGAAATGAAAACAGGTGTACATTAAGGAGGAACCAATGCCAACTTACGATTATTCTTGTAAAACATGTGGTAAACAATTCGAACACGTCCAATCCATGAAGGATGACGCGATCACAGAATGTTTATGTGGAAAAAAGGGAACTGTAGAACGAATGATTACCGGAACCGCTGGTATCATATTCAAAGGTACAGGTTTTTATGTGACGGATTATAAAAAAGACGGTGCGAAATCCGAATCCTCATCTCTGCCACCGGCTGCCACACCAGCCCCGACCCAAAGTACGACGGAAAGCAAAACAAATACTTCAAGCTCATCTAACGAATCCTAATGGGTAGACTTGGAATCATCGCTGGTGGTGGAGAATTACCTCATGTCGGTATGAATGAGGCTCTACTTGCCGGCGAAGATCCCCTCTTTCTTGCGATCAAAGAATCTGACTTTGAACCAAGAGAACACAGCACTCGCACCATTCCTGTTCATATCACACAAATAGGAAAAATATTAAAGACCATTAAACAAGAAAAGATCTCTCATATTTTAATGCTTGGTAAGGTCAGAAAAGATCTTCTGTTTCAGGGATTAAAATTTGATTTAAAGGCTTTATCAATTCTCGCCAAAACCATCAATCGCAATGATTATCCCATATTCCTGGCAATCGCAGATGAATTTGAAAGTATGGGAGTGAAAGTGATTTCACAAAAAATTTATTTGCGATCATTGTTGTTAGCTGAAGGAAGATACACTCCTAAAAAATTTAGTAAAGAAGAACTCAAAGATCTAAGTTTTGGTATGGAGTATGCTGAAAAAATGGCAGATCTCGATATTGGCCAAATGGTGGTTGTTTGCGACGAAAGCGTCATCGCAGTGGAAGCCGTCGAAGGGACTGACGCTACGATTCGGCGTGGTGGCGATTACACAAAAAAGAAAGGATCTGCAGTCGTTTGTAAATCTGCCAAAAGTAAACAAGATGAAAGGTTTGACCTGCCAACTATAGGAATTCATACATTGCAAGTGATGAAAGAAAGTCATTGCAAAACACTTTGTATCAGAGAAGGAGAAACTCTAGTAGTTAATCCCAAAGAAGTCGTAGAATATGCCACCAAGCATAAGTTAAATTTTGTAGTCTTAGGACAAAATGGTACAAAGAATTTAAATGGTAGCCAAAAAAAAATCCACTAAACCAAAATCAATTCCTGATTCAAAATCAGTGCTGATCTTTACCGGGGAACATTCTGGTGATTTGCTTGGCGGAGATTTGATTGCAGAAATGAAACACCTGCGACCAGAACTATCCTACTACGGTGTTGGTGGGACAAATATGATAGAGCATGGGTTTGAAACTTTAGAAGACTTAGAAAAACTAGCTGTGATCGGCTTTTCTGAAGCCATAAAAAAATACAGTTTTCTAAAGAAGTTATTATTTCAAATCGTAGATGAGGCAAAACAAAGAGATACAAAATTTGCCATATTGATAGATTATCCTGGATTTAACCTTCGCTTGGCGAAAGAATTAAAAGCAATTGGTATACCTTCTGTATTTTATGTTTCTCCTCAAATCTGGGCTTGGAAATTCAAAAGAATTTTTTTTATTAAAGAGCACATCGCACTTATGCTCACTCTTTTTCGATTTGAAGAAACTATTTATAAAGAATACGGCGTAAATGCTAAGTTTGTGGGTCATCCGATCACCAAACGAATCCCTGAAAAATTAAAAAAGGAACCGGCTCTTCCCGATGGACTTCCGCAAATGGGAGAAGGATTTGTCATCGGTCTTCTTCCAGGTTCGAGAAAGGGTGAGATCACAAAATTAATCGATCCGATACTTGGAACGGCGAAACTACTTCATGAACATTTCAAAGAAACAAAAAAGGAGATTGTGTTTCTTTTACCCAATATCAACAAAAGTCTTGAACCTTTGATCTTGGCAAAAATCCAATCATTAATTAATGAGGTCCCAGAAATAAAAATCCATTACCTATGGGATAGTTCTCTTCGTGTAATGAGTGCTAGTGATTTACTTTTGATTGCCTCTGGCACTGCCACACTTGAAGGTTTATTTTTTGAAAAACCTATGGTCATCCTTTATAAAGTAAGCCTTTTTACTTTTGTCATTGGGTCATTACTCATTAAATCAAAGTTTATCGGCCTTGCGAATATATTGTCTGGAACAGAAGTATGCAGAGAAATCACTCAAAACGAAGTGAAACCAAAGTACATTATCAAAGAAGCCTTAGAAATTTTAGAAAATAGAAAATATAGAAATAAAATCATTAAAATCCTACAGGAAACCAAGGAACGCGAATTAGGTTCTCTAAATGGTTCAAGGCTTGCGGCAAAAGAAATTTCACATTTCTATGGAGAGTTGGTTTATCATAAAGACGATATGCAAAGATAGTAGGATGATCCCCTTTAACGAACTAAACGAACCACGCGGTTTTCCCAAGCACCCATCCAAGTATGATCTTTGATTTCGGAAAATAAAAAATACCCAACTGCCTGTTCCTTGTCATTTGCAAAAAAGCTTATTGCTAAAGAATCCATTACAATGGCAAAATCCTGATTGTTAAAATGAGCTGTTTTGGCATCCAAATCTAAAAATAAAATCTGATCTTTTGGGACTTCAGACACTTCTTCTTGGCCCTGCATTTTCCATTGTCCTGAAATGTTTGGTAATGTGCTGATTTCCGGAGCAATGTCAGCCGCTCGCTCTTCTTTTTTGCAATGGCTGTTAAAAACCAAAATCATTGTTAAATGGAGAATAAAAATAGAAATTTTCGAAAGGTAAAACGATTTTGTAATTTTTTCATTCATATTTATTTCACCGAACAACGTTTATTCTCTTCTTCTGAAAAAGCCCATGATCCTCTTGTTTCACCAAGAAGCCCATATACATTATAAACAAAAAATCCATTTTTATTTTGTGCATAACCTCTCAGATCCATATTGTTTGATATGATCACCAAGTTTCTTATATAGTCTGAATCAAAATAATGATCTAAATTGTATTCGATAGTGACTGGTTCTGAGATGGCTTTTTCTGGTAAGTTTAACTTTCCCCAAATCTCTTTACCCACAATTTTGGTTTTATCTAATTTTAAAAAATAATTGATTCGTGCATCTTTTGAAAGTGTATAATAATCACTGCCTTGGCTCGCAAAACTATAATCCAAATTCACATTTTCTGGTACGATGTTCATACCACAAATTTCAGACCAAGTCCGATGCCAAGGATAGGCATTTAATAATAGGGCGAAGGAAAAATTTGGTGTTTTGGTCGCGAAGTATGAATTGATCGTAATTTTTGATCCGCTTTCAGGAAGGAGAAGATTCATATTCCATCTTCCGTCTTTAATGAGAAAATTTCCTTTTAACTCACCCGCTGTGGCACTGCCTTCATAAGGGAAAAATTGATTCGCAAGGAGTGTAAAATCTAAGTTAGTTGATTCTAAAATATATTTGTATATTTTTTTCTGATAAAAATATTCTTCAGGAATTAGTTTTTCCTGCCTTTCTTTAATTTCATCCAAGGTTTCTTTTTTCCAGGCATCATATAACAAATACCAATTATTAGCATAAATTTCATTTACTTTTAAGTTGGCTTTTGTTTTGGAATTAAGAGGATAATAGAAAGTGCCATCTGCTTTTTTTGATCGTGTCCAATCTAGAACAGATGTTAGATCCAATTGTAAAGGTTTATTGAACAATTCTCCTTTTAGATTAAATGTTAGATTGTTTCCTTCCCCAATTTTAAATTCGCCTGTCCCATGTTGAAACGTCAATAATTCAGATTGCCACTCTAATTCATCTCCACCTATATTGACTCTCGTTTGGAACCATTTGTTTTTTTCACCAGTTTCTTTCATTTCTATATTTCCGCGAATTTTTCCATGTAATGGTAATGATTCTCCGGAAGAAATTTCTCTTAATAAACTTGTGATAGGTTCTAAATCATCCACATTAAATTGAATTTTTCGAACAAGTAACTCTTCTTTTCCTGGCAATATTTCATCTTCGATTTTCATCTGAAAATCAAGGGAAGAAAAATCTCTGGTTTCTTTCGATTTTTCAAAGAAAAATTTTTCTTTAAATCGCAGACCATTGATCATAAAACTTGGAATTAAAGGAAAGATAAAGTTTGAATTCTCAAACTCAACATCTCCTTTGATAAAATTAGAACCATCTGCTTGTCTTTCCCATGTTGCCATACCGAGAAGGACAGCATCTTGCACGGGAGTTCCGAGTAAGTAACTCGCAACTAAAGGTGCCTCTTCAGATGGATAATTTTTCCATTGGAGACTAAATTTAAAATCATTCTCATTTGTTTCAGAAAGGTATCCTTCTCCTCTAACACGCGTTGTATTTGGTACCCAAAACATTCCATTATCGTATTCGATAATAATTTTACCAGCTTGGCGATAAAACCGTATGTCCCAACCTTCTTTCCAATCAAGGACTGTTATATCACCTTTTTTAAGATTCACCCTTGTATTATGAAAGATCACTTCTTTCACTTTTGTGGATTTAAAATAATTCAAAAGATTTTTTTCTAAGGATTCATTATTAGCAAGTGTTAGTTCAGGACTAAAAAAATCAATCCTATCGATTTGAGGGACTTTAGTAAAATAGGAAGACACATGAAATGTTACTTTTTTAACTTTAAGAAGGTGTGTGTTAAATGAAAAATCTTCTTCACTGGAAATAAGCAAATCTTCCAATATCAATCCTTCTCGTAGAGAAAAATCAACAACACCTAAATCTACCGCTTTGCTTAATTCTTTATTTATAGTCGAGGTGATGATAGAACGAATGGCAACGAGAGGTACCTTACGGGTCTTAAAGTAATATTCGATTCCAAAATAGATAAGTATAAAAACAATAGTTACCAAGGCCAATGCAAGACCTGAATACAAATGCCCTTTGAATCTTTTGATTAACGCTAGAAATTCGGAGAGTTTGACCCTCAAATCTTTTTCTGAAATGAGGGTGAGAGAAAACTTCAAAGGGGACTTAGAGTTTACCTTCTGGTTGTAATACTTCTAAACATTCCTTTTGTATGGAACGCAGAGTTTCATTTTCAGGAAAGTCTTCCAAACCAAGGTTTGTCACTTGGAGGCTTTTTTGGTAAAATCCTGTATTTTTATATTCAAATCCCATTTTCAGATAGGTTTTAGCCGCTGTTTCGTAGTAAAACTCATCTTTCTTTTGGTTACCCTTATGGTATGTTTTTGTGAGAGCCGCGAGAGCTGGGTAATATTCCCGTTCTGCAACGAGTGACTGAACAACTAGTTTTTTACGCTCAGGATTGTAAGTTTTGTCCAATTTTTCGGATTGGTTGAGATACTGAATCCCCTTCGCATACTGGTTTTTGCCAATATGAGCCTTTCCTAGGTAAAGATTCCATTCAGATTGGTTGACATTCGCTCCTTTGAGTGTGGTAACCGCATTCAAAGTCGTAATGGAGTCATCATACTTCCCAAGGTCGAGCAAGAGCTTCCCTTTGGTGAGTAAAAGTTTAGATTTCGCATCATCTCCCAGAGGAGATTTTAGTTCACGGTCAATATTTTCAATTTGAGAGAGGTGGGAACTCGTATCAATTTTCGCAGTCCCGCCAGCTCGGACGGAATCATCCGTCGTAGCACAATTTCCAATTACTACCGCCAACACCAATAAAAGGGTTAGTGGGAAAAGTCGTTTCATTAGCCTACCTTCAGTTTCTCTAATTCCTCAAGGAAATTAAGTGTTTCAGCTTCTCTATCCTTGGTTTCCAATGGAAACCGTTGGACCGCGTCCTGAGAAAGCTCTTCTATAAATCGAGAGGGAGCGCCCTCAATTTGTTCCCCAAATTTGCGTCTTGTACGAGCCCCAGTCAAGTACAATTTGGCTCTGGGACGGGTCATACCGACGTAGAGAAGCCGTCTTTCTTCATTGACTGCCTCTCCTTCTTCTATAACACGCGAGTTCGGTAAAATTCCCTCTTCCAAGCCCACTAAAAAAACTAAATCGTATTCCAAACCCTTGGACTGGTGCATGGTCAATAATTGCACTCTCCGATCCGTCTCTTCTTCTTTCGGCTCATCTTCCATTAAAAGTGCTAATCTTTGCAAAAAATCGAATAATTTCGGTCTTTCTGTGCGATCTTCTTCATCTTCAAAGTAGGAAAGCATGTTCACAAGTTCGCTCAAATTGTACATTCGCGCCTTGATGATCTTTTCCTCTGTTTCTTCCATGGAAATTTCTCGCTCAAAACCGATTTGGGAGATCATTTCCTTTAAAACGGGTGCCATTTTTGGAGATAGTGCGAACTTCTTTTTGAAAGTTTCTACAAGTTCCACAAAGTGATAGATTTCTTGGCGAACCTTGGTGCGCACTTCGGGGAGATAATCCACGCTTTCTACGATTTTCAAAAAGACTTCAAAGAGGGAAAGGCCCTTTGCATAACACTCTTCTTGCAATTTTTGGATCGTGCCTGGTCCTATTCCGCGTTTCGGATAATTTAAAATTCGTAATAACGAATAATCGTCTTTCGTATTTGCCACATAACGCAAGTAAGATATACAATCTCGAATTTCTTTACGGTCGAAAAAGTTATAACCGCCCACAACTTTATAAGGAATGTTTCGATTTCGAAGTTCTTCTTCAAAGGGTCTAGATTGAAAATTTGTTCGAAATAATATAGCTATCTCATTTCCCCTGAATTGATTTTTGAGAAGTATATTTTGAATACGACTTGCAACAAAGATCGCTTCTTCTTTCTCATCTGCTGTTTCATAGTATTCGACTAACTCTGCCGAATGAATCCGACTATATAATTCTTTTTCCTTTCTACCAATATTGTTTTTGATGAGGGAATTCGCAGCCGCAATGATAGGTGAAGTCGAACGGTAATTTTCAAGTAAGCGCACTACTTTGGCATTGGGAAATTCTTTTTCAAAATTAAGTATTAGCTCGACATTGGAGCCCCGAAATGCATATATACTTTGGTCGTCGTCGCCTACGACACAAAGATTTTCGCTATTTCCACGGAATCTGGAAAGAAATTCATATTGCAATTGGTTTGTATCTTGAAATTCATCTACAAGGAAATATTGGTATTTTTTATGATATGCCTCAGCCACTTCCGGAAATTCGGCTAACACGCGCTTTGGCAATAATATCAAATCATCAAAATCAATCGCATTTTTTTCTTTCAATCCTTCTTCATACATTGGATAAAGTTCGTTGGCAACTAAATTGAATTCATCTACCACATCAAGACTTTGGTTTCTCACACTACCCTGTGTATTTTTTGCGTAAGAGATGCGTCGTAAAATTTCTTTAGGCGGAACTTTTTTGGTATCGATTTTTTTGATTTTAAGAAGTTCTGAAACAAATGATTCTTGGTCGCCTGCATTAAAAAGTAGAAATGTTTCGTGATATCCGAGTTTGGTGATGTGTTCTTTGAGAATCTTTAGGCCTAATGAATGAAAGGTGGATAGGATGATCCCTTTTAGTTTTTCTCTAGGCACCATTTTTCGAAGCCTATCTGCCATCTCTTTCGCACTCTTATTAGTAAACGAAAGGGCCACAATTTTTCCAGCAGAGATATGTTTGTTTTGAATCATATGTGCAATACGGTTAGTTATGACTCGGGTCTTTCCTGAGCCAGCTCCCGCAAAAACAAGGAGTGGGCCTTCGACCGTATTGACAGCTTCCATTTGGGCAGGATTGAGTTTCATCGCGTGAACCAAGCTCGATCTTGGTAAGGGACATAATTCGCCCACTTTCCCCCAGGTCGAGTCAAAAATTACAATAGGGCAATGTCTGAAAGAAGGATACTGTATCTAATATTGCACAATTTTCTAAGAAAAATTCTCACCTAGCGAGGAGGGGCAGTTTTTTCTAAATTCGTTTTTAGGCAATGCAGACGCATAAAATCGATCAAATCCAAATCTTCTGCGACAGGATAGACTTTCCGAAAATCAAACCAATCGAGCGTAGTATAAAGAGAAAGTTCAGCTCGACCCATTTGCCTATCTGAAAAAAAATACCCTTGTTTCAATTCACCTTTCACGTATGAGATAACGGACGCTATTCGGTCGTTTTGCTTTTTCAAATACGCAGATTGATTTGGTGATACTCCGTCCTTGTTTAAATAAAATAGATTTATCCCAGCATCCAAAGCCCCATCAATGGCATTCACCAAATTGAGTTCTTGGATACGTGTTTCAGCATTGTAATCTCTAAACTGGGAAAATTTATTTTTTTCACAGAGATAATCTGTGATCGTATGGCTGTCCCAAATTTTTAAATCATCTACTTCAAAATAAGGAACTTTCCAAAGAGGGTTTTTGGTTCGTAATTCCTTTTGCCCCTCTTCTGTCATAGTATCAATCAGATCAAAACTCACACCAAGCTCTAACAATAAAAAACGAATACGACGGACATAAGGTGAAGTCAAACTTCCATATAATTTCATAGGACAAAGATTTATTTCAGAATTTTTAAACAAAGCAAAGAAAAAATCTTCTGCTAAAATTTTGATGAAAATCACTTTCCTATTAAATTCATTTTTTCTATTGTGAATTAGATGAAAAACCGAGAAAGATTGAATTGGAAAGAACATTTCCCTACACCCATTTACACACTCTCAAGTTTCGAAATTAAACTTCCAAGAGAAGATAGACTAAAAACTTATTTTGTTCTAAAATCAAAAGATTGGGTAAATGTTGTTCCGATCACAAAAGATGGGAAAATTTTACTCATCAAACAATACCGCCATGGCATAGGGGAAATTAGTTTAGAACTACCTGGTGGCATCGTTGACGAAGATGGGCAAAATATAGAAACCGCATTACTTTCCGCCAAACGCGAATTAAGAGAAGAAACTGGCTACACGACTTCCGATGATAAATATGAATTGATTAGTAAATTTTCAGGGAATCCAGCTATGTTTACCAATTGGTCGTATTCTTTTATCGCAAAGGATGTAGAGCTAACAGAGTCTGTTGAATTTGATGAAGGGGAAGATATAGAAATCATACTTGCAACAAAGAGCGAGGTCAAAGAATATCTGTTAAATGGTCAAATCCACCATCCCCATATGGCAGCTGCTTTAGGTTTGTATTTTCTATCAAATCCGACATGAAACATTTTTTTTCATCACCTATTTTCAAACACAGAGATTTTCGGTTTTTCATAACAGCACGTTTTTTTATGGTCCTTGCCATCAATATCCAAGCAACCATTGTTGGATGGCAAGTCTACGAGCTCACGGGAAATTTGCTGGATTTAGGATTGGTTGGTTTGTTTGAAGCCATCCCTTCCATAATTGTCGCCTTATACGCAGGCCACCTTGCAGACATTAAGGAAAGAAGATCCATTATTCTAATTTGCCTTGTAGTATTGTTTTTTTGTTCCGTAACTTTACTTATACTTAGTAAAGAACTCTCCACATTACTCGCCACATATGGAGCCTACCCTATCTTTTTTGTCATACTCATTTCAGGTATTGCCCGTGGATTTATTTCTCCTTCAATTTTCAGTTTTGTAACTCAAATTGTTCCCAGGGAACATTACCCTCATTCAGCGGCATGGATGGGCACCTCCTTTCAAGCGGGAGCTGTGATTGGACCAGCCTTAGGTGGCCTACTTTATGGTTATTATGGAATACAATCGGCTTACCTCCTGGATTGTTTTTGTATCGGTCTTCCCATATTTTTGTTTTTATTTATCTCACCAAGACCATTATTAGAAAAAAAGATACGAGAGCCACTCATCCAGAGTTTGAAAGCTGGCTTAAGTTTTGTTTGGAATCATCAGATTATGTTAGGTGCAATGGCCTTAGATATGTTTGCGGTGTTATTCGGTGGAGCCATTGCCCTACTTCCCGTATTCGCCAAAGATATTTTATTTGTTGGCTCAGAAGGCTTAGGTATTTTAAGATCGGCCCCATCCTTTGGGGCCTTAGTGATGGCTTACTTTTTAACAAAAAAACCTCCATTGCAAAAATCAGGAAAAATTTTATTACTAAGTGTTTTTGGTTTTGGATTGTGTATGTTTGTATTTGGGCTTTCAAAAGTTTTTTGGTTATCTCTCATCGCACTTTTTCTATCTGGTTTATTTGATAGTGTATCGGTTGTTGTGCGATCAACAATTATGCAAACAATGACACCAGAAGATATGCGTGGTCGAGTGAGTTCTATCAATAAAATATTTATTGGCAGCTCAAATGAAATTGGGGCTTTTGAATCGGGACTGACTGCAAAATTGATGGGACCTGTGGGATCTGTTTTGGTAGGTGCGTTTATGACATTACTAATTGTAGGTCTATCCTATCGTTTTGCACCGAAACTAAAGAATCTCGAGCTAAAAGATCATCTTTAAAAAATGATGGTAAGATTCTTTTTAATTGAACATGGTGGTAGAAAATTATGAGTGATATTATATTCAATTCCAAACTTCCCGAAAACAAAAAGGCTGAATTAGATCAGATGATTAAATCTATGTTAAACGAAATTAATACAAAAATCACTCATCTTGGAATAAATAATTTTGTCAGAATCAATGATGAAATTGCAAAAATTATAGTCCCTCTTTTGGAAGATAAACTAAATTAAAAAACCAAACATTCTTTTTCTTTGAATCCATTTTGAATCTGCAATTGATGCAAATATCGAATCCATTTTGAAATTTTACTGTTACTTTTTTTAGAACAAGAAAATAAATAACCCTTTTTCGTATTAAATACAATCCAAGATTCTGATTTAATCGTTGTTAAAAGTTGGATAGGAAAATCGGTTCCTTCAATGGGATTCCAAACTTTCGGGATTTTCTTTCCGTCCCATGTTATGATATTATTAATTTCTATTTTGGGAATAATATTTATTTTGATCCGGTCCCATAAGGTAAGGACGGAAAAATGCTCTACTGGTTTCAGTTCTGAAATCATCCAAGAAAATGTATTTGGCAAAGTAAAATTCGCGTAGCTTGAACGCATTGAATTGAATGAATTTAATTCTGATTCTGGTAGGGAATCTAAATAAGACGTACTAGCATTGATTTCTTTCATTAATCCGGAACTATTTTTATCAAATTCTATACTTTCACCTTTCGCATAACCAGACAAAATACCTAAAAAATTTTGTGTCTCCGTGAGATAAAATTTGTTTTCACTCACTTCCAAATTTTCCGTAGATTCAACATCTTGAGCGACTGCGAAAATGCGATTCCATTCTCCAATAAATTCCCTTATACTATTTTGATCGGTGAACTCTAAGAAAAATTCTCGATTGTCATCCCTTGCCGAAACAGTAAAATTATAAGAACCTACAAGAACTTTACTTTCATCAATAATCATTGTTTTGTGGTGCAAAATCCCACCCGTATAACTTGAACCATTAAATTCTGTATCAAAATTGCCATCTGTGAGAATACTACATGGACTTGGTAAAACATTTGCTAAAATTTTCCCTTCTTCATTGAAAGGACTACCATTGTAAATACCTATTACCTTAACTCCTCGTTTGCAAGCTCTTACCAATTCAAAAGTTAGTAGTGGATCGTAATGAGTAAAAATCATAAATCGTATATTTGATTTTGCATTCCGAACTGCAGATAACAATTGATTTTGTATCATATAACCAGCCTCCGGTGAAAATAAAATTTGAGAATTTTCTAAATTTAAAATCCCTAATTCATCTTCTTGGCGAAGAATGGCTATCAATTTGGTATATTCATCATTATTTAATTTTTCTTCCCAAAACACATTGTTATCTCGCAAAAGACCTGAAGTTGTATAATTTCCAGTGCCCCAAAAACTTTTAGTTTTATCAAAAATCCAAATTTTTGTATGATGGATACCAGAGCCATTCCACCTAACTAGTGGTATGCCATATGATTCCAAAAGATCATAGGTTTCATCCTTATCACCTTGCAAAAATATCTTCACCCTTCTTTGTTTTGCCGACCGCAATGCTAAAATTACATCCAAATCATTCAAACCATAAATATATCCAACAATTTCTATATTTGCATTGTTTATATGTTCAATTAATTTCTTCCTAATTTTATTTTTACTTTCTTCGGGTGTATCTCGTCCAGGATATGCAAAATAAAATTTAGTTTGAGGCTGATTCAAAAGTGGAATCAATGACTCTAAATTTAAAGAGGCATCCTTTTTTGAATGGCAATTCGTATAAGAAAACCATAGGAATATAAATATGAAGATTTTTAGAATGTTCAAAATTTAGCACTCCCATAACAACTAATGATAGTTCCCTTAAACCCAAGTTCACTTGCCGAAGTTAAATAACTCAATGCCGTTCCGAAATCAAAATTGTCACGTTTGAAAGATATATCCAATGAGGATTCGGAAATATAAAAAGTTTCATATTCTTCTTTTTTGAAACTTATTTTCCCATCACTTTTCCCAGATGCTTTATAAGGCAAAAGAATAGCTGAAGTAACTTTAAAGTTCAGATCATAAAAATTTATAGAGAAGAATATTTCGCCGTAAGATGCAGGTAGTCTTCCATTTACGATTGTTTGGTTTCGCTCCAATCCTGATTCAGTGAAATGCCCCGAAGGAAACATATTTAAGTTTTGAGAAATGAAATACGTTGATCCCATATGCGTACCCGTTCCCAGATACCCAAGTTTAATTATTTGATTTTCATGATTTCTTTCATCAGAATCATTTACATGTGCCGAAATTCCAGAATGTATAAAGTCATTCGCATAACCAACACCAAGTTGTAATGCTTCCCCCTCAATAACAATTGAACCTGGAGTGTTTGAAGTCTTTGATGGGGAACGATCCACACCTTTTGACCAAAGGCATTCCATTTGAGTATAGAATCCACCTATGGGATGTTTAATGCCGAAATTTCCATTTACGAGACTGTCGCCGTCTGCTCCATACTTACCAACATTTTGAGTTAATTCGCGTGTTTGTTTTCCCCAAGATCCAAATTCCAGATAGGAAATACCAAAACTGATAATTATGTTTTTTTCATAAACCAATCCAAAACTATGCCTCCGCCTTTGGCTCTGAATGATTTCCTTACTTTCACCATTTAAATTTCTAGGGCTTAAGTATTCTTTTTCTAAAAGAGAATATCCTCGATAATGATCCCATAAAAAAATTTGCGTAGTTAAATGTTCAAATATTTTTGATTCTAAAAAAACTCCTTCTCCCCCATCCGAATAACCAGAAAAAGGTGATTTTCTGAATATAAAATTTCTTCTACCGATACCTAACCAAAACCCAGCAATTGAAACGGATGCATAAGAATTTTTACCTACATAAAGTAATTCTCTTCCTAACTCAGATCGTTTGACAATGTCCATATCTAAATCAACATTGATGCTTTCCGTTTTATATTTATAGGTAGCGCCTAGTGCCAAAAAGGAATTTGTATTTCGATTTAAATATCTTTTATCATTCGACAATTGGGTTGGAAATCCATCTTGTAAATTCCAACCAGGTGGATTGGTTTGGGCTTCACTTTTTTGTGGGAAAAATATTTGTGTTTCAAACAATCTAGCATTTGATTTTATTTTAAATCCATCTTCCGCAAGTAAGGATGTGCTTACCATTGAGATTAAAATAGACAGGAGTAAACTTTTCATTCCAATTCTCTATAAATGGAATAGTCCTCTCTTTGGTTGCCGAAGTAATTGGGTTTAAGTAAAGTGTACTCCTTAGCTTTTAAAGGAATATTAAAACTCGAAGCAGAACCAAGTTTCCCATACGTAGAAATTAAATATTTATAAGAATTTTCCTCTTTATGAATATTCAATTTTTCTGATAAACTAATTCCATTTCCGATTGTTTGGGAACTAGAGATGGTTAATAGTAAATCGTTATTTTTCGCGAAGGGAGGCAAATACCATTCTGCTCCATCTGGATCTACAAGAAAGGCGCATGCCCCTGCATTTAGTACATTTGAATTGTAAATAATAGAATTTCCGTTTTTAAAAATAGGTGGTGCATTGGGAAATCTGGAAATATAAGAAACAATTTGATCAGAAGATGTTTCATCCTCTATGGTATAACCTTCAAGTGAAATAGGATACTCTCGTTTGTTACAAAAATAAACCCATTCATTTTGTGAATTCTCAGGGCCCGGATAAACGCCTTCTATTTGTACCTCACCTAATCTATGTATAACATCCAATGCCTTATTAGAATCTGCATTAAAAAATCGTAGGTATAATAATTCCTTATCTAAAAAAGCAGGATTGTATATGAAATTTTCAAAATTTAGAATAGAACGATTATCTTGAATAATCACATTCAATCCAGAATCTTGAAGATGAATTAAATTTGTAATTTCATATTTGGAACTACTGCTAGGCGGAAATAGAAATTCATATTCAATATTGAAAATACCGTTACTATTTCTTATAGTTTTTATGGGAACCACTTGATTTTCCCGACGATTCGCAAATCCTGGACTTGCTTCTGATAAGGGTGAACAAGAATTCAGAAATGAACCAGGTTTTGATATACTATTTTGGAATGGATAAACTTCTTTATTAATTGAAAATCGCGTTGTGGAAACTAAATCATGATTTAAATATATACTCGAATCATAATCAAATTCATAGTTGGAACCATTGACAACCGAACCATCAAACCTCAGCAAATGTATGCTTGTATTTTCATTAAGCAATGCACCTTCAGGTAGATTTTTACCCTTATCTCGAAGACATGGCCCTTCTCCAGATTTTAGAACAGAAAATATTTCGCCTTGAGGTTTATAAAAAATAAACTTTTTTTCTAATTCATTCAAAATCGAAAAAGAAATATAACCAGAGCTATCCAAAGGACTCTCCCATTCTATAAATCGTTCTGCATAACTACCTAAAGAATCCCGAGTACCGTTAAGGAGAATTTCCGAAAACTTTGGGTTCAAAAAATTAATTTCTGCATTTGAAATAAAACCGGGTGTTATGTGCAATAATTGATGCGAATAATTTTCATTTCCGAGTAAATTTGGATGTGGAAGTAAAATTCCATTCCCAGACCGAATGATAGATCGATTCACAGTATTTAAATCGTTTGTAATGATAAAATTATCTTTTGATTGGGAATATGATACTAGAACATCTCGTGAATCAGTGAGTGAAAGTTTTGGTAATTGATACAAAAATATTTTTGTCGGTAGAGGCTTTTGTATGCCGAGAAATTGCCAACCATCCCATCTCTCTCTGGAAATGATAAATATATCGTTTGATTCTATGATGAGTGGCTTAGAGGAAAGAGGAAAATTCTCCTCTTCATATACTAAAGTTAGGTTACTTAAATCGCATTTATCTCCCCTATTTTTAAATTCGATAAACATCGGCCAACTTATGGTATTACTTACGCCTGCAAAGTATTCAGTGAACAAAATTTGATCTGGATGGCAGGGTAAATTTTGAGTTTCAATGGGAAGAAAAAGAGTTCCGAAATCATTCGGAATTCCAGGGCTCATACAAGATTCATTTTGGTTTTGGATTTTTCTCTGGAAATGGCAACTAACGGAAGAGTCGTGAAGGCTAAAAAATTCATCGGCTTGTTTAAAAGAGTAAGGAGTTTCTTCAAATGATTTTTGATTCCATATCCATTTTCCTTTTTTTCCAATTTGTGCTAAAAATTCATCTTCAATTCTATTTCCTGTTAGCTGTTCACTTGTAGTCAAAATAAAAGTTGATTTTGGTAATACGATTTTATGAAACCTTTCTATTTCTTTTAATGAGGAATCTGAAATGAATGTGTGTACATTTTTACTTTGGTCAAAAAATCCAAGAGTGTCGTATGTGGGACATAGGATTTGTTCACTATTATTTTCCCATTCTATAAATTTTCCAAAAGGTGATTCCGAATGACGAAATGATTCAGAAAGACTGACTTGGCCTGGAACACATTCCGTTAGCCATTTTTGGTTGATTTCCGTGATCTTTTCCCCAAAGGAAATATTCTTCGGACATTTGAAATTTAAAGATAAGATCCTCCATGATTTTTTCGTATTACCTATAGCAAGCGATGGGTACAACACCTCACATTCATTTGGTGTCCATTCGTAAAAATGTGCACTCGGAACATCAAATTTCGAATAAGAAATAACATTTTCATTGGTTTTGTTTTCGGACCACGATACGAGAGGGATTAGATCTTTGGTTTCTTTGAACCATTCATTATAAGTTAAATCTCTAATTTCCCAATTTGGACCTTTCAAATAAAATTTTGTATTTGAATTTTCTCCTGAATCAAGTTTCACAAAACCAGAGTGAATCTCTCTATTCAAATCCTCATTTGATGGTAGACAAATTTTAAATTTAACCCCGAGTTCAGCATCATAGAAAGATTTTGGTAGCGAAAGAATGCAAATTTGAGAATTATTTTCTATGATAAATCGTTTATCGGAAAATATATCAGAGGATTGATTTTCACCATAGTTTAGTTCGAAGGTGGTTTCAGAGATAGACTCAAGAGGTGTAAGGTAAGCTAATGGATTGAATTTATTTCCATTGCAATTAGAGAGGAGTAGACTAAAGAAAATTAAAATTCGCATTATTTCCCTCAATCAAAAAGGAGAAATAATAGAATGTTTGGATTTTTTATTTAACTTTTTATTCGCTCTTCCACCCCAGTCTGGGCATTATTTTGATTCAAGGCTTTAAAAATTTTTTCTGCAAGTTTGTCACCGATACCTGGGACTTGTTTTAATTCATCCAATTTGGCATCCTGAACTTTTTTCTTTGCTTGGAAAAATCGAAGCAAAGATCTTCGTCTAACAGATCCAATGTCTTCTATATTGTCCAAAACACTTTGTAATGTTTTTTTCTTTCTTAAATTTCTGTGATATGTTACCCCGAACCTGTGGGCTTCATCTCGCACCGACCTAATTAAACGCATCATAGGTGAATGGATATCAAAAGTATAAGGATCATTAATTCCAGGAAAAAATATCTCTTCTCTCTTTTTAGCAAGTCCAACCATTGGTAAGTCACCTACATCCAAAGCAGTTGCTGCTTCGGCTGCGCGCGTTAGCTGTGTTGGCCCTCCATCAATGACGATTAAATCTGGCATTGGCTCGGATTCATTGATAAGATGGGAAAGCCTTCTTGCAATCACTTCGTGCATCATACCTGGGTCGTTGATTCCTTCGTAACCGCGAATTTTGTAATGTCTATAACCCGGTTTGTATGGTTTGCCCTCGACAAACATTACACCACTTGCGACAGGTGAACTTCCTTGAAAGTGAGAAATATCGTAACATTCAATAACCCTTGGGAGTTTGGTTAGTTTCAATTTGGTTTGAATTTCCTTCAAAGCTACAGTTTGGTCTTTTAATTTTGTCGCTAAAATTCTTTCCGTAAGCGAAAGTTCTGCATTTTTTTCCGCCAAACGTAACATTGATTTTTTTTGGCCAGCATCAGGAAATTTAATCTTAGGTAGTACATTTGAATATTCATGAATGGCACTTAAAGCAATATCATAATTTCCTTTAGCAGTAGAAGGTAGTATGATAAGATTTGGCATAAACGTAGCTCTTAAATAATAATCTCTAAGGAAAGCTTGTATGATCTCTTCTTCACTACTGAGTTCAAGACCCGTAATCGGAAATGATTTTTTGCCTTCAAGTCGACCTCCGCGAACTTCGAGTACTATCACTTGTCCTTCATTGTCTCTTCTAGCAAATGCAATGACATCCTCATCCCCACCATCTAAACTAACAACTGTCTGCTTTTCCCTGATTTGATTTATCTGCTCAATTCTTTTCTTTAAAAAACCAGCCCGCTCATACTCCATTTTTTCTGAAGCAGAGATCATATTTTGTTTTAATTTTTGGACTAATCCTTCTTTTTTTCCGCCAAGAAAACTTAGAATTTCTGATACCAATTCGTTATAAACTTCTTCGGAAATATTACCTTGGCAAGGACCTAAACAACGATTCATATGAAAATTCAAACAAGGACGTTGCGGTTTGGCAAGTGGCAGTTTAAGTTTTGTTTTGCGGATAGGAAAAATTCTTTGGATTAATTCTAATGAATCCCTAGCCGCCTTAACGTCTGTATATGGGCCAAAATAATGGTCCTTATTGTCCTTAACTTTTCTCGTTAAATAGACCATGGGGTAAGGTTCACTCGTTGATACACAGATAAATGGATATTTTTTATCGTCTTTTAGCCGAACATTGTACTTCGGATTGTATTTTTTAATGAGAGTCGCTTCAAGGATTAAGGCTTCAGCTTCGGTTCTCGTGACTATCCAGTCCAGATCCATCAGCTCAACGAAAAGTGCTCGAGTCTTTCCATCTGGATGATTTGGGTTTAAATAGGAACGTATACGCGATTCTAATTTGATCGCTTTACCAACATAAATGACTTCGCCTAATCTGTCTTTCCATAGGTAACAACCACTCACAGAGCCAAGATTTTTGATTTTTTCCTGTATGAATTTTAAGACGAGTTGGTCTTTCATGGCTTGGCCTAAGGATTAGACTAATTTGTTACTAATTTCGGACAAGTCGTAATCTTATCATTAATTTTGAATTTGATCTTTGAGGCTGGTTCTAAAAACTAAATAATATGAAAATTCGAAACTTTCTAAATTTTTTCTTACTCCGCGTCGAACTTTTCAATATTACATTCATAGTCCCATTGCTCTTGGGTTATGTTTATTTTTTCTCTGATCGTAAAGATGGAGAAAGTAAAGAAATGTTGGTCGGAACTTTTTTGGCCTTCCTTTTTATCACTCTGACTTTAGGTGTATTTTATTATATTCGTTTTGGAAGTTTTTTTAGTTACGAAAAAGAGATTCTTAACAAAGGTAAGGTTTCTGATTCTACGAAAAATTCAGTTTCGTTTTGGTTAACTCATTTCACAACTGCTACTTGTTTAGATTTTATATTTCGATATGTCATTGGTTTTGCCATTTTTATATTCTATTTATATTTGAGACTTGGTTCAATTAATTTTATACTCTTAAGCGAAATTTCTGTAGCATTACTACTCGCAGTTTCACTTTCTCTCCTATTTATTTTTCTTTTATCTGATTATACATTTCGAAAATTCAATACAAATAAGTTATTCAAAGAGATTTTAGAATCTACAGAAAAAAACAAACTCAAAGAACATTTAGCAAGAAAACTTGCCATGCAAACGGTAGTTTCCTTTTTGTTTGCAATTATGCTTATATTTGTTATAAATTATAGATTAAATTTTAAAGAAGAAACAAATCTAATCAACGAGGCTATGAAAGAAAGTGCCTTTGGTTCAGAATCTGTTTTAAGATTGACGCTTGTATCATTTCGAGATAGCCTAACGACAAGTATATTCAGTAATACAGAGCTGAGTAAGCCCATTTATTCTCGAAATAAAGTTCAAATCAAAAATATTTTAAATTCTATCTTTTTATCAAGTACCAATCACGCCACCGAATCCTTGTTTTATTTTAATCCTGATGAAGGAATTTTTATTTCTACAAATGATTATAAAATTTCTGATGAGAAGAATGCATTCAAAATTAAAGATCTAGCTTTATCAAAATCTGGTCCTGCAAGACATTTTTCATTCAAATCCCCTATTTCTGGTGAAATGATTTCGCCTTACACTCTTCCCATTTATAATAACAATGTTTTTCAAGGATATGTAGGCGGATTTTTAAATATTGGAAAACTTGGAAAATTTATTTTGAGCAATATTAAAATTGGAGTTAATGGTAAAACTGGCCTTATCGACGAAGATGGAACCATCACTTATTCAAAAATCAAAAGTGAAATTGGTACTAGTGCCTTTGGGGATGAGCTATTAAAACCGCTTTTTAAAAGCAATGAGGCTTTCCAACTATTCGATGTTAAAATCGGAAACGAACCCAAACGCATAGCCTTTATACACAACCCAGAATTCAATTATTATGTTTATACAAAATATGAAGTTTTAGAACTCTACGAAAGATTAATTCATACTTTATATACGACACTCATTATATCTCTTGTTAGTTTATTTTTAATTGGGCTCATCACCACTTTAGCGATAGAATCAAAACTATTACCTCTATCAAAAATGAAAGATAGAATCAGTGAAATGGTGAGTGGCAATTTGAAAAATCAATTTGATTCAGCAAGCAGAGATGAAATTGGAAATATGGCGGATGCATTGGTTTTGTTTCAGAAAAAATTATTTTCTATCGTTACGCAAACCCAAGATACTGCAAACCAATTGAAAGATTCAAGTAAGGAAATATTAGATTCTATGGTTTTGTTATCTGATGCGGCACAAAGCCAGGCTGCAGGCTCCGAAGAGATATCTGCATCCATTGAAGAAATCACTGCAGGTATAGAAAGTGTTGCGACTAAGGCTGATACACAAAATTTTACACTGAAGTCTCTCATTAAAAAAATGGAAGAACTGAATCAGGCCGTTAGTGATATCGATCGAAGTTTCAGTTTAGCCGATACAAAAGTCGAAGAAATCACCAAAGATTCAAAGTTAGGTGAGGCATCTTTAAACGATATGAAAAAATCTATGGACAAAATTTTTGAATCTTCGACAGAAATGAGTAGTGTTGTCGAAATCATACATACAATTTCTGAGCAAATCAACCTTTTGGCACTCAATGCTGCCATAGAAGCCGCAAGAGCTGGTGTCAGTGGACGAGGATTTGCCGTAGTTGCGGATGAAATTTCAAAGTTAGCTGACAAAACAGCAAAATCCATCGATGATATTGAATCACTCATCCAACAAAATGAAAGTGAAATCAAAATTGGCCAAGAAAAAATCGATCATTCCATAAAAACCATTTCTGGAACCATAGCAGGTGTTAATTCAATTTACGAAATGACAAAAAAAATTCGAACGGTTGTAAAAAGACAAATTGATACAAATGAAGAAGTGAACGAAGGTGTTGAACAAATGAGAGAACTTTCTGATTTGATCAAAAATGCTACCGAAGAACAGAAAATTGCCATGATGGAAATTAGTAGATCTATCTCAGAAATTAATAATCATGCCCAGACGACCGCCTTATCAAGTGAAGGTGTCAGGGACAATGCACAAAATATGACTCATTTATCAGAAAATTTAAGAAAGGAAATCAATTACTTCCATGTCTAAATCCAAACAAAAACTTTCGACAAAAGAGAGATTTTTCCGCGTGGGGCTTCCTCTCCTATTAGCCATCATCCTTACCTTTATTATTAAATATAAAATATTAACTCCATTAGAAATTTCCAATTCTTTTATGGAACCAACATACAAATTAGGTGATACTGTCTATATCAATCGTTATGCCAGAATCAAACATTTATTAGTTGGCGATGTCATCCTTGTCAAATCACCTATAGACAAAAATAGTTATATATTGGCTCGTATATTAGGAAAAGGAAATGATGAAATTCAAATTATAGCAAGGAAAGCATTTCGAAATGGTATAGAAGTGTCAGAAGATTTATTTCCACAAAATGCTGTCCAAAATTTACCCATCCTACCAGAGGGAAAAAGTGATTCTGATCATTATCCGAAATTTACAGTACCTGAAAAAACTTTGTTTTTGTTAGCTGATAATAGAGAAAAAGGTATCGATTCCAGAGAATTGGGACCGATACCAGAAGATTTAGTCGTAGGAAAGGTTTGGTAGCCTAATAAACGTAATTTTACCTATTTTTTCTCGAGTAAGTTTTTCAGGTTTGTTAGACCTTTCTCAAAATCTGGACCGATCATTCCGTCCAAAAATAATCCAAAATAACGACCAACTGGGTATTCCGAATCCCCATCATTGCTCCATGTTAACTTAGTCCCAGAACCAAAGTCTTCAAAGTTCATTCGTGCAACTGAAACCATAGGATTCGGGTCAATAAATTCCAAATTAAAAACTACTTCTTTGTTAGGTGTAACGGAAGCGATAGTTTGTTTACCTTTACCATTGATTTGTCCTTCCCAAGTTTGGACGTGACCGACCGTTCCTGGTTTCCCTGAAACAGTGACAACTTGTGCAGGATCATTCAAAGCCCAAGGACTCCAATTTTTCCATGTATTATAATCAGAAACAGTTGTTATAATTTCGGATGCTGGTTTTTCAATAATGATGCTTCTTTCAATATGAAATGTTGGTTTTAAAAATACAGGTATGATTAAAACCAAACCTATAAATAGTATCAATCCAATCGTAATCTTTTTTGCCACAATATCCCTCTTTTATTTACGATTAACGTAAATTTTGTATCACATTGATACGATGGAAATTGTATGAATGTCAATCATAAATTATAACAAAAATCGCATGTGTGGCAGGAAATAAATTGTTCCCCGAAGTATTCATATAAATATTCACGTCTACACTTTTCAGACTTAATGTACATTAACATCTGATAAAGTCTCTTCAATGAATTTTGTTTTTTTTCTTCCCATTTTTCTTTAGATATAAGTTCCAAAGGTAATTTTCCGATTAACTTCAGATTTCTGAGTTCAACATCACCTCTTGTGACACCATATCTTTCAAATAAATTGAGGACAGTTTGTAATCTATGATCACCCCGATTTTTATGAATGACTTTAGCTTGCAATTCCGAATAATCCAAAGAAGAAAGACTCATCCCCAAATTTTTAAAAGTCTCATAAACTATTTTAATAAATTTTGGATCTGGATTTTGCCATTCTAAAAAGTCGAGTAACACAGCTAAGTCGCTTTCAACATAAAAAAGATGACATTGGGAAGGATTACCATCACGTCCAGCTCGACCGATTTCTTGGTAATAGGATTCGATAGAGAGGGGCAATTCTGCATGAAAAATCATGCGAATGTCTGGCTTATCAATTCCCATACCAAAGGCATTCGTTGCAAGAAGAAGTTCGTTATCACTTGTTAAAAAGTTTTTTTGAATTTTGTTTTTTTCATTCGGAGATAATTTTCCATGATAAATTTTATGCTTCACATCATTCATGATTAGAAAGTTGGAAAATTTTTCTAATTTATCAATTAAGTTAAAGTAAATAACTTTTGAACCAGTTTCAGATTTATTCAGTAAATTTAAAATTTCATTCCATTTGATTGTTTCTTCTACATAAGATTCGACATACAATGATAAGTTGGGTCTTGCGATTCCAGAATGAAAAATGGAAAATTCTTCTTCTGAAAATCCTAATTCTTTTATGATATCGGTTTGCACTTGTTTTGTGGCAGTTGCTGTCAAAGCAATTGTTGGTGGGGAATTTAAAAATTTTCTGATTTCGCCAATTTTTGAATAATCAGGTCGAAAGTCATGTCCCCATTGGCTAATGCAATGCGCTTCATCAATTGCTAAAAAGGAAATTTTTCTTTTCTTTAAAATTTCACAAAATGACTTACTACGGAATCTTTCGGGAGTTATGTATAAAATTTTATAATCACCCGCTTCCAACTCTTCATATCGTTTCAATCTGATTTCTTTAGAAAGAGAAGAATTGATAAATGTAGCTTGAATTTTTTTTTCACGCAGTGCACTTACTTGATCATACATAAGTGCGATAAGAGGTGAAATGACAATGGTAAGCCCTTCTGATAGTAAGGCTGGGATTTGATAACATAGAGATTTACCCATACCTGTCGGCATAATCACCAAACAGCTACCACCGTTTAACAATAAATTGATAATTTCTTCTTGGTGTGACCTGAAATTAGTAATGCCTAATCTTTCTTTGACCTCATCTATTCCCAAAATAAATCCTTAAGCTTCTAACATTCTTTTGATGTCCAATTTTTTCATCTTCATAACTTCATTCATGATTCTAGGAGCACGTTCTGGATCAGTCATCAAAGAACCGATGATTGTCGGAACAATTTGCCATGAAATGCCAAACGAATCTTTTAACCAACCACACATACTTTCTTTTCCACCCTTGGTTAAGTGATCCCAATAATAATCGATTTCATCTTGGGTTTCGCAATCAATCACAAAAGATAGTGCTTCATTAAAATCAAAATCATGTACACCTGGACCATCCATAAAAATAAAATCCATACCATTTAAAGATATTTCAGAATACATCACCTTATTCGCGTAAGGAGAATCCTCTGGATATTTTTCCATATGATTTAATTTATAATCTGGAAAAATTTTACTAAAAGTGAGAATCGCTTCTTCAGCACGTCCAAACTTTTCATTGGCAAAAAGAAGCGCTGGCTTTAGTGATGGCTCTTCTTCTTTTTTGCCTTTGATTGAAATCTGCCAAGTCATTCCATATTTATCTTTCAGCCAACCATAACACTCGCTCCATGGGTAAGATGAAATATCCATCATGGCAGATCCACCTTGGATCAATTTGTTCCAGAGATTTTTTGTCTCTTCCACCGTGTTGTTTGTCACAAAAAAGGAAATAGACTGATTGAGTTGGAACATGGGTCCACCGTTTAGGCCCATGATTTTTTTATTTAATAATTCAAAAATAGTGACCATCGGAGTCTTTAGCAGCACTTGGGAATGGGGAAGGATTTCTTTGTAATAGGCACTCGCCTCTTCTGCTTTGCTGTCAAACCATAGGCAGGGATAAATTTTGTTATTTTGTATCACTTGTTATTTCCTGCTTTTTGAAAATTCAAAAAGATATACCACGTGAAATCAAAATTCCAAGTATGGCAATCAAAATTGAAATCAATAAATTTACCTTTCCGAATAGTGCGGATCTTTTTCTGAATTTTTCGTATAACTGATGATTGGTTTTCGCATACAGAAATGTTCTAGGTCCAGTAAAAAAATCATGATACAATGAGGAGAAAAGTAATAAGAAAAATAAAATTACTTTAATCGATATCATGCGACCAACACCTTGAGTCCAAAATTCCAAGTTAGAATCAAAATTTAAATAACCTTTATATGACAACAAAAACATCCCGCTGATAAAAAATATAACGAATAAATAATACGATATTTTCCTAAACTGTAATGCAGTTTTTTGTATCAAAGGTAATCTTACTTCCGAAAATTCTGGCAACCTAACAACAGATATTACCACGATCACATAAAAGATGGTACCTCCCACCCAAACCATGGCAGAAAACAAATGTAATATTAAGAAATATATCATGCTGAATTGATCGAATCATTTGCTTGGAACTTTGTAAATGATAATTGGAGGGCAAAGATTGGCTGAAGTTCGTACTAGAACTAACTCCACAACTTGCGTTTGTATTTTCTGTTGTTGTCGACCTTTTTCCTGAATCGGATTTTTTCATGAATTTAATTTTCCATTGTCTGTATGGAAAGGAACAGATTCAAATTTACCTTGCATCTTGTTTCAAAAAAGGTGATCGTTATTTTGTAAAAAAGCTAAAAGTTTATTTTTGGGTTGATTTTATTTTCATGATTAAATCTATAATTACACAATAATCTAAGTTTAGTATGATCTTCAAATTTTCTTACACTTTCTTAATTCTTATATTTACTACATTCGCTTGCAAATTGGAAATGAATCATCCCTTTAATACGAGGTCATCCGAATACTTTAAAACACAATTAGCAGTCTGCGTAGCACAACAATTCAGAAATTGTATTTTTACTAATAGTACAGAAGTCCCACCTACTTCCCTTAATTATCCGGGTAATCCCTTTGTATTTACGAAATATATTGCCATATCACCAGTTAACCCAAGTGTCCAAGGAAATGTTTTATCTTATTCGGTAAGCCCAGCCTTACCAGCAGGTCTATCCATTGATCCTAACACCGGGCAGTTGCATGGTACACCTACAACAAGCGTTAGTTTAACTAATTATATAGTTACTGCTTCAAATTTAGCAGGAAGTATGAATTTTACTTTAAATATTACAGTCAATTTTGATATTTCCACTGTGCCAGGTATGCGATTATGGGTAAGAGCAGAAGGACTATCTTTAGCGAATGCCACAGCTGTTACTAGTTGGACTGATTTAAGCAATTCTGGTAATACTCTTATTTCTGGTGTATCGCCAACATATTATTCAAGTGCAAATACGATTAATGGGAAACCTGTGGTCCGATTCTTATACGGTGCTGGAAGCAATCTGATAAAAACATCGCCGATTGGTGTTAGCTCTTCCGATTCAGGTAGCATTTTTTTTGTCGCAAGAGCAACTTTGGCTGCAAATAGCAATGTCCTTATGATCGGGACGCAAGGAGCGGGGGCAAGGGAATTTCAAATAACAAGCACTGGTATAGTTGCCATAAATAAATCAGGAATCTCGACCGTATCTTCTTATAATTCAGGTTGGTCTGCCAATTCTGTCCATCAAGTATCAATCCTTCAAAATGGAATTACAAATGTTGTTATAAGATATGACGGATCTCAAGTAATCTCTAATACACCATTAGCAACCGGTTATACTGCAGGTACTTTAGGTCTTGGAGTTGGAGGAGCAGATATAGATATCGCAGAACTTTTTTACTTTGATAATCGAGTAAATGATCAAGATACAATTAGTATTGAATGTTATTTGGGAAATCGTTATGCTACTTTCAATTGTCCTTAGTTGAAATTAAATATTGAAAAAGTATTATGATTCTCTATTGTCATTCACTGCTTAATTTTAATTTGGCTCTATTCTCATATAATAAGGATTTTGTGTCGCCAGCTTAGAATTATAATTGTGAATTAATAATCAAGTTCGATGATAAAAATACAAAGGTAAAGAAACCAAAAATGTCAAATATGTATATCCGATCAGATTCCAAAAAACATGAATCTTTCAGAACTTTATTCATTTGTATTTGAATGTAAAAGTTTATAAAAAATTTTGTATTATATATTAATTATATAAATCCATACATTTAGAGAATCATCTTTTTTATTATAGCGGAAATACATTCTTTCTATGAAAAAAACAGTCGACTATGAAACAAAAATATATATCTTTGACGACGAGAAAAAAAATATCAGAAATAATTTATCAATCGTAATATCTTTATATAGTATTTTGAAATTATTTTTAATTTAGTTCTTGGCAAAATTTCAAAAGAAAACCCTATATTGAATTCCTATCCAAACTGCTCAATGACAGACTCTGATTTTCAAAATTTATACTCTTCCTTGATATTAAGATATCTGCACGATGCTGTCATCATTACAGATCTTCATTTTATCATCACAAGTTGGAATCCTTCGGCAGAAAAAATCTATGGGTATACAGAAGCAGAAGCTTTAGGAAAGTCAGCGGATGTCATTTTAAAAACACAAATGACTGATGAAGACCATAAACAAAGTGAATTTTTGTTACGTACCAAAGGAATATGGCAAGGAAACGTATTTCAAGAAAACAAATATGGAGACATAATTCAAATCGAGTCCTCCGTGTCTTTGTTAAAAGATTCTGCTGGAAATGCAGTTGGAGTCATCGCAGTCAATAAAGATGTCACGGAGGAAATTAGAACCAAGAATGCTCTTGCTGAAAGTGAAGAACTCTTTCGCCTAGGCTTTGAAAATTCCGGGATCGGAATGTGTTTAATTGGTCTGGATGGAAATATCTTGCGCACAAATGAAAAATTTTGTTCTCTCATAGAATACTCTATGGAGGAAATCATAGGTAAATCACTAGGTTCGTTTGCTATTGATTTGAAAGAAATTGATTCAAAGATTTTAGATCTATCTTTATCCACAAAACAAGGAATAACGTCTACATACGAGAAACAGCTTTTAACCAAAAAAGGTGACAGTCTCTGGACAGAAATCTCAATTACTCTCATATACAATTCCAAGGGCATTCCCCTTTATTTTATGGCACATGTTAATGATATCACAAAAAGAAAACATGCCGAACAATTATTAGTTGAAGCCAAACAATTTGCGGAAAAAACGAATCAAGCAAAGTCAGATTTTATCGCAAATATCAGTCATGAAATACGAACACCGTTAAACGGCGTTGTGGGTTTCAATGAACTGATGTTAACAACTAAACTGGATGATATGCAAAGTGATTATATTAACAAAGCAATAAGTTCCTCCCATGGACTTTTAGGGATCATCAATGATGTATTGGATATATCGAAAATTGAAGCGGGCAAACTAGAATTGAACGAGGTTTTTACTTCGCTCTCACAAATTATCGATGATAGTATAGGCGTATTAAAATGGAAGGCTGGGGAAAAAGGCATTAATTTAAAACTCAATACATTAGGAAATTTACCAAAGTATATTTTTATAGATCCTACTCGACTCCGCCAAATATTGATTAACCTCATTAGTAATGCGGTCAAATTTACTGAACAAGGTTATGTCGAATTAGAAGTAAGCTCGGCACCTTCAAAAATTGCAGAGGATCGAATTCAACTTCAATTTAAAGTAACAGATACAGGAATTGGTTTTCCCGAGAAAAGCAAAGATCATATCTTTCAATCCTTTTGGCAAGGTGACTCAAGTTCAACGCGTCGTTTTGGGGGAACAGGTCTAGGTCTTAGAATCACTAAATCTTTGATCGAATTAATGAATGCATCGATTTCTGTTAGTTCAAAGGAAGGAGAAGGAAGCATTTTTACCTGCCTATTTGATTGTAAATTTGAAAATAAGGAAATGGAAGACTATAGACTTAAAGATATTAATTTGTCTTATTTTCTATCTCCAAAAGGTAAACTCGAATCAATCACTCCAAAAATATTAATCGCCGAAGATAACGATATGAATCGTTACCTTCTTCATAGAGTTATATTAAAATCGATTCCTTCTGCAAAACTTATAGATGCGCATAATGGTGAAGAAGCCATTATTAAATTTAAGAATGAAAAACCAGACATTATATTTATGGACATTCAGATGCCTACAATGGATGGATTACAAGCTACAATCAAAATCAGAGAATTGGAAAGTAAAGTACCTATCATTGCTTTAACTGCTGGTGCTTTTTTTGGAGAAAGGCAAAAATGTTTTGATGTAGGTATGAACCAATTTTTGACAAAACCATTAGATATCATTGCACTTAGACAAGTCTTAAATCAGTTTTTAGGAAATTGAATTAAAACATTACGGAATTCGCCGATCAGTCTTTCTCCGATCGAAAATCCAAATGTATCTCACAACTTAGCGAAAATCTTTGTATGTCGCTAAAGACAATTTTGCTATAAAAATAATATTTTTTTCAGAAAGCAATCACTTAGCAAAAGTTAACCTACTATAACGAATCTATATATAAGCCTCAATAAATTTGTTAATTCCGCTTACAGATTCTTTTTATTATTATCGAATTCATCTGTGAGAGAATCTGCGCTTTACCGGGAATTCTTCACTAGATCGAATTCAGATTTTAAGGACAACTATTCGCAATACGTATATTATACTTTCGACTTAAATAGCACCTGACTGAATCTGCTTCTGTTGTGCTCAAAATGCGATCGAAATAGATCATCTCTGATACGATTCCGTCAAAATGATTGACTGGTGTATATCTTGCTCCGACAGTTACGCCAGTTCCTCCCGATGGGGCAACGAAAGTCAAACCAGCAGTTTCGGTTGTACCTTCAGGTCCGTTCGTATCCCAATAAAAAGGATTTAAAATAGAAGATGTGGAATCATATGAGATCGAAAATATCCTTTGCGTTCCAGGACTAAATCCCGTCGCACTTTTTGATGCACAACTGACCGCTGATTTGGCAATTGCAAACTGTGAAAGATTTCCACAATTGCCCACACCGGCGTCATCAAAGAAAAATACTTTCCCACCGATAGCAGGACCTAAGGAAAGCGCAACTTGTGCTCCACCTAACGAGGTCCTCTGATTTACAATAAAAAACGAAAATGTATCCGTGCCAATGCCAAAATACGTACCACTAGAATTCGTTAAATGGGTAGAGGCACCTGCATTAAAAGTGACTCCAGGTGTTCCATTGACTGCAACGGCAGACCAGGTTGGCTGGAATCCCATTACTCCCTGGCTTACAGAGTTGCCACCACCAGCTGATGCCGTGGAATTATTCGGACTATTGTCGAGCCAATTAGCGACTGCTGGCGCATTTAAGGAATCTGCTTGCAAATGAATTTGTAAACCACTGATTTGCAAAGGATGATACCCACTTAACGCCCGTATTTCGCTGATAGTCAGAACACGATTATAAATTCGAACGTCGTCTATATCGCCGTTAAAGAACTCACCCCCATCCATTCTTCTACCAATTCTTAAGGTACCAGACGTGGCTGTATTCCAAGCGACTCCAGACAAGTTGTCCGAACCGCGAAAGGAACCATTGTAGTAAATCTCTGAGTTTGTTCCATCGAAAGTCCCACAGACATGCACCCAACGGTAAAGAATATGAAAATGATTTGAGGCATGATCATTGTTCATACCATAGTGCAAAATTACTGAGTTTCCAAGAGCTATGCCATTCCCTGTATTATTTGCTACAGTTCCAAAGCTTACTATATTACTAGGAGTATTTGAGACTCTTACCCAAGCGCAAGTTGTTCGAGTCGCATTTCCTGTGGGCAATCCATTAGGCGATGATTTTTGCAAATAATCATTCGGTGCTACAAAGGAATAAGCACTACTCGTAAGACCGTTGCGATCAACAGTTGAAAAAGGTGCACCAAAAGAACTTAGGTGGTTACTATTTCCGCTGTAATCATTTGTATTTCCATTTAGCGGATAGTATGCGATGAGACCCGAAGGTATTTGGATGGCTAGTTTTTGTAATGCTGTTGAATCGAGTGTTCCATTGAAGATACGCACATCTGAAATCTTTCCTTTAAATTTCGAAAGTGAACCTCCAAATGCGACGCTAAAGTTCGTCGTTAATGGGTTGGAACTTACCATGAAAGCAAGTGATTCCGAAAGACCATTAATATATATTTGCCAATTGTCATTGTTATTCGTCAAAGCAACATGCGTCCATTGGTTCAAAGGAATTTTTCTAATACTGAGACCACTCGGAGTATTATTTACATATAAGTAAAGAAAACGTGTGTTAGCTTGTAAAATCAAGGCACATCCATCCGTCCCAGGTGTCCCGTTCGCAAATATGACTTGATCTGTCGCTCCACCACTTGGATAAACCCATGCTGAAATCGTGAATTTTTTGTTGCCTGCAAATCCTAACGACGATCCATTTATAAGCACATTCGTATTGGCTATGATGTGTTGGGTTGTACCATCAAACCCATAAGCCCCGCTTGATGTACCATGTTCATCGGTGACCAATATTGGAGAACCCGTTGCTATTCCATGATTGGTTCCAATACTATCATTGCTATTTCCGTCAAACGTATAACGTAGAATCTCTGCATTTTCTAATCGCCGGATAGAGTGATTGGCTTCATCGGAAAGATAGAGATTTGTCCCATCTGAAAGCAAATAAACAGGCTGACCCATCCTGGAATTGGAAACTGCTTCATCCAAATACCCAGCCCCTCCGCCAACGAGTGTTGCCACTTTAAAATCCGACAACCGTAGATGCCTGATTTGATAGGTGTTATAATCTGAGATAAATAGATCGGTTCCGTCTGTCGCAATGGAAAATGGTCCAGCAAACTGTGCGTTAACCCCAAAGCCATCGACTGAAACACTTGTCCCATTGCCCGCTATGGTCGTGACAGTATTTGCCCCGGAAAGTGCAATCCTTCGAATTCTCTCGTTACCAATATCAGTAAAATAAAGGAAGCCGCCTAACCCCACAATACCGATTGGATTATTCAATTGAGCAGAGGTCCCGTTCGCATCCAAATAGGCTGGTGCTCCAGTGCCTGCAAGAGTAGTCACTGCACCTGTTACGGGACTAACAGCTCGAATGCGATTATTCTGTCGATCTGCTATATACAAAGTTCCATCGTAGAGAGTGATATCATGTGGGACATTGAAGGAAGCTAAAATTCCGTTCGCGTTGTCGGCGAAGATTGCATTCCCGTTACCAGCAAGAGTCGTAACAGCAGCTGTAGCCAAGTTGATCTTTCGAATGCGATTACCTAAAAATTCTAAAACATAGAGAGATGTTCCATCAGTTGTTAGCTTAAAGGGTCCATTAAACTCGGCATCCGTACCAACTCCATCCTTGCAATTCGTTGTGGTAGTACCTGGACAAGTTGTTCCTCCACCCGCATTGCCACCAGCAAAAGTAGTTGTATCCCCATTAGATTTATTGATTTTTCGAATCAGATTGTTCCCATAATCTGCAACGTAGACAAAAGTGCCATCGCTTGCCATTCCCTTGGGATTGTTAAATCGAGCAAGATTCGCAGCAACTGTGGCTGGATAGACGGGAATGGTTCCAGAACTTGCAGTTGGATAATCGCCAACCATCGTTCTCAAATAAAAATTTTGTGAGTTAGACGTAGGACTAACAAGTGTTGCAGCGGCAACCGATTGGATCGTTCCACCACTCAAATACCCAGGCACACATCGAATGAATACAATCACATTCGTTGTGCCTATGTTTCCTACACTCAATGTGGGCTCTATAAGTGCGCAAACGCTTCCTGCCGTTTGTGAAGCGATTGTAACCGCATAGGCGGATCCAGTTTTTATACGGGTGTTAAATTTATACAATCCAGCAGAACTAAATGTTTGAGAATCGGATCCATTATTTTGAACCGTAATGCTCGATGAAATACCCGTGACACTCACTCCGACTTCATAATAATCACTCCCCCAGCCGCAACTTACATTGATATTTGTGATGTCTGCTGTCTGTATGGTTCCACTGCCATCGGATAAATTGCACGTCATCGCTAAATTTCCGGAAGTGGAAATGCTTACCTCATACTTCGTTCCCGTTTTGAATTTTGTAGGGAAGGTAAAATTTCCATCACTCGTGATTGTCAAACTTTCAGATGCATTTTGAAGTGTGACTGAGCCGCCTGACAATATTCCAGAGACCGCACCACCTAATACGAATTCTGTCTGTGTAGATGATTTATTATTGAAGAATCGTAATAGTCCAAAAAACTCAAGAGGACTGCGGGCAAGATTCGGGATGCTGCATCCAACTAAAAAAATTAAACTTAAAATAATTATTATTTTTCGCATCGCCGTAACCTGTTAGTAAATACGGTAATAAATATAGTAATACCATTATCGTCGTTGTAAAGAAAAATCTTTGGACTTAATTAGGGTAGAATTCTTATTTGAATCCTTTTTCCCCGTTCCATTTGCTCTGCAATAAATTATAGCAAACCAATTCAAATTCTCGAGTAAGATTTTACGCTAAAATTTTTTCTCTTTTTAGCTATTTATCTTCCTGAAATAAGCCCTAAGTCCTGAAGATGAGAAACACTTTTTGTTTAGGCGAATGGAAGTGACTCGAAAAATTAATACTTTTTCTTTTTTTTCCAGCCAATCTAGTTCTTCCACTTACACATTTTACAGAACTAAAAACACCTATTTAATGATCAATCCCGAAGGAAGAGGATTCAAGGCAACAATCAACGGTAAGATAGTAAAAATTTTATATAGTGACTTCTTTGGCTCAAGAGAAGTTGAATTGATCGTTGAGTAGTTAAATCTGAATCAAAATTCAATTCGTAAAAAAACCCATCGTCTGATGGGTTTTTAATTTAAATTTCTTTTTTTTCCTTCAAAATTAAAAAGGAATGAAATTGATTATGTTAAATCTAAAAAGACACAAAACGGAAAGTTGCATTTAGCTCAACAACTATGTTTGAAATACAAAAAATACTAAAAAAATCAGACGATAAATTTACCAATTCCCAGCAAAACGAACCAGGTGAGTTTCAAATTCTTTGCTTTTTACATAAGGATTCTATTTTAAATTAAGTTCACTATTTTGTAATGTCCGACTTTAACTATTTTCAGATAAATCGGATGTAAAGCGATTGAATTAAGAGGTTTGAATCCTTCAAAAGGCAAAGTACTTTCCTAAGTAGTAAAATCTAATAAGTAATTTTTCTGATCGAATGGTTGTGACGGTCAGAAAGGAATAAAAAATTTCCATCTGTTGTGATGGAGGTATCACAATTGGAGGCGTTACAAAACCTAGCAGTACCTGGTAGGCCTACTGTGCCATCGAGAAGACCATTACTTGCAGGAATGGCGATCGTTGTCACAGGATTAGGTGAAGATAATCCCATTTTTCGAATTTTTTTTCCATCACCTTCAAGTATGTAAAGGAAACTGCCATCCATAGTCAAACCATAAGGTTTATTAAATGTCGCGAGCGTGCCTGTCGCATTATCAGCATTACCGAGAACTCCTGAACCGGCCAATGTTATTTGTACATTTGTAGTTAGGTTATATCTTATAATCTGATGGTTGTTCGAATTGGCAACATAGAGATATGTTCCATCTGTCGTGATTCCATTGGCATTTGTAAGTCCCGAGAAAGACAAAGAGGATGTAACACCTGTTGCGAGAGATATTTTTCTAATTTGATTGTTTGATCTATCGGTCACATAAACATTAACAGCATCCGTGGTTAAATATGTTGGTTCATTTAATCGTGAAATACCTGTTGCTCCATCAACATTACCACTATTTCCCGACTGGCCTGATAGAAGAGAAACCGTTCCTGTAGATATATTGATTTTGTTAATTATATGATTGCTAAAACTACTTACATATACATTGACTCCATCTGTCGTAACTCCATGTGGACTTGGGCTTGTTCCCAATGTTGTTACGGAGTTATCACCCATATTAAGTTTTCTAATCGCATTGTTGAGCAGATCAGCGACAAATAAATTTTGGCCATCGGTCGCGATTGCAATTGGATTGTCAAATTGAGCTAATGTACTCGTGCCATTGATAAAACCATTTGTCACGGTGGGGTAGGAGCCAGCTAATGAGACCATATTCGCATAGCTCTGGTTAATTGTAGGTGGATTAGATGAACCAAATAAAGTCCCGTTGTAAATGTATCCAACAACACATTCAAAAGTGACAACTGCATGAGCACTAGAAAGTGTTCCAAATGGTAACCCTTGCACGGAACAAACTTGGCTCGTAGGTTGAGATTCGACGGAAACCGAGTAACTGGAGCCATCAACTAATGCAGTGGGAAAATTATTATATCCAGATAGTGATATAGATAATTGCTCAGAACTGTTATTCTTTAGGTTTAAAGTGCCTGATAAATTGTTTATATATACGCGAATAAAATAGGAGCCTGGAATATCTATGTTTTTGTTTATAACGCTAAGTTGGGCCGCAGGAGAAGAGCTGAAAAATGAATCTGTAGTTTGGAGAGAAATTTCGATCGTATAATTAGTGTCAGATTGTTCGCCTATAGTTCCTCTTGCCCCTTCGATTCGAACGGTTTGCTTTGTCGTACCATTTTCCGAAGTAAATAGGAGATAGGAGGAATTACATGGCACACTCGAGATAAATACAGGACTTGTTTCTTTGATTACCCCACCTTTTGTGGTATCTGAACTTTTTAAGCAGGCGTAAACTAGTTCGCTAGGATTTGCTGAAAGAGCTACCGTGAAAGTGGCGGCGACACCAAATTCATTAGTATTGCCGCTAATCGGAGAAAGTACAATTGTCCCTGTGGTCACTGTCGCAGAGTCTGTGCCCGTCATTAAAAATCCAAGCAAACCCGGTGTCGGTTTCACATTACAAGAGAAAAAAACGAATAACAATAGGATGATCCGACTCATTCTATTATTAAAGACGGACGAATCTTTAATCATACTATATTTTTTTTGCTAAAAATTACAATTCTTATAAGCCAATTTTCCAGTTTTCTTTTAATCTTTAATCCTATTTGGACTTATTAAATATATTCGCATTTAAGCCGTCTAACTTTCGATAAATGATATTCTGTCACGGATACCAAGGTTCATTTTTAAGAATTTGCGGTCCAGTGATCGTGAAAAAATGTCTAATCTGTTTCTTGTATCGTAAAGTGAAGGTATCTCAGGATATACTACGTATTTATCCTTCGATCAGCCCATCGATCCCTTTATGCGAGTTGTTAGGTGAATGGAATAATATATTTTGCTTTTTAGATATTCAAATCCTTGCGGGTGGCATGGTTTGCTCAACAAACTCCAGATGCCTCCAAGGCCAAATCTTTGCTTGTGCATTGGTTATTCAATGCATACGTCAAAAAGCCCGAGCTCTCGAAAAACCAATATGCACTCCGTGCTCAATGATTTATCCGAATATAATTTGACGAATTGAACAAAAATTAGAACTAATATCTATTAGGTGATTTGATTGAGTTTAGATAAGATCAGCAGTGTCACAAGTTGAAGGAAAAATTCATTTATTGGATATAAAGTAAATGTTTGGCGATAGAGTTTGTTACCCCGGAGAAACTCAATCCAATTAAGAAAAAACTAATATTATCTAAAAAATTGATGATCGCCTACCAAATGATTCAATATTTTATCATTGTCATTTCGATGATTGCAATCGTTATAACTACATTTTGAAAAATGGACCAAGCAAGATCAGTGTCTAATTTTGATACTTTCAATAGTAAATCAGAATCTAAATGAATCAATTTAGCACCATCTGCTCCCGCTTTTGCATTTAGGAAATGTCCTTCCCTATCGCTCTTTCTTAAAAATCCGAACAAGGCTCCTGGTTGCAGATCGATCACGGGGATCTCTGCAGGATTTTCAGAAGAAGTCTTTAGAAATTGATGAACAGATCCCTCAAGTAACATATAAATATCTGAATCCTCGGATTTATCTTCTTGAAATATGATTTCGTTTGGTAACGCGGTCCGACTTTTAAGTTTATAAACATAAGAAAGGATTTTTAAGTTCTGATCCCTGATCGCTTGAAATTTTTTAGCGGCTCCCTCGCCTAATAGTGTATTCAAATTGATTTGATCTTCTGGTTTTTTTAAATTAGAACTTGGGATTCTTTGCAGTCTCTCAATGGATGATTGAAGTATATTGATAAAAAACTTTTCATCATTTACTACCGACTTGTGGAAATCATCCTCTTTAATATAAATCACGTAAGTATTATCATCATCTGCCAGGAATGATTTGATTCTAGTTTCTGAAACTAAGGCTGACAATCCGAACAACATCCCTGGCGTAAAATTCCGTTGAATAGATTTTGTACCTCGATCGATCGATTCACTTCTTATTTGGCCTTTCAATAATAAGCAGATTCCCTCTGATGTAGGTTCTCCTTCTCGAAAAATATACTCATCTCGTTGGAATAATTTTCCAGAAAATTGATTTCCTTGCAGGCTATCAAAAAAATTCATATTCTCATCTTCAGTTTCCTGATTCTTTCGGCTATCCATTTTCGGATCAAATTTATTGGTTTCGATACTCAAATTTAATTTTTAAGTTCGTTAGGTAGTTTCAAAAAAGATATTGCTGAACTAAGCTTGATTGTTCCAATTTATAAAAGTTTGCGCAGTTTTGTAATTTCTACAAGGATCGGAAGCATAAAAGATCATAACATTCTTTGCTTTCCATAAGAGATCTGAAAAGATTAAGAATTTTTTTCATATTCCTTCCCCAAAAAGCTCTTATTTGGAGTTCACCGACCTTGTCGAATTCTATTGTTGGACACAATAGAGTCGACTAGGAACGTAGGAGCAGGTCACATTACCACCAAACAATAAGGACTGAAATGTTGTAGCATTCCCAGTTGAATACGGTCCAGTAGCTCCAGAATCGGTCCAGCCCAAACATCCTCCAGCGGCCAACCAGTCATTTGAACCTGCAAAGCCAGTCCATATAGCATCGCCAACCGTATAAACAGAGTTAGTAAGTGGAAATGTTGTGAAGATAGCCACCGAGTTTGTCGTCATAATGGGTGTGCCATCGGATCGAGTATAAAATTGATTAGGTTTCAGTACCCAGTCGATTTGCCCATCACCAGCGTTTGGTGATACAGAAGCAACTCGCACTCCTGGTTGTACAATGTATGCTTTATACGTTCCAGTATTTGCAGGCTTGCTTGCATCGGAATTACAGAGAGAATCAGCACCTGTGATTCCCCCAAAATTTCCCAATGTTAAGGCAGAGGTAAAGATTAACTTACGATGGTCACGATTTAAAATGGAAGAACTTGAACCTGATAGTCCATGGAAGGATATATCCGCACTAACCGATGGACCATAATTGACTTTTAGTGAATTCGTAATCCCGTAGTTTACATTGTCTTTGCCTGTAAGGGTTATGGTTTGAGGAGTGTTCCAGTTTTCCTGGGTTATGGTTACGGATGATGGTAAAATCGATGCCTCTGCCGAGTTGGAGACAGAGAGAGGTATGATGACCTTGGATTCTGGTGCATGAGTCAAACCAATTTGTAGCGTGTCTTGACCTCCATTTTTTATAGTATAACCTAATGTAGGTGCCGAGAGAGTAATTCCTCTAGGACTGGAAGTTGAATTTAAATTTGACGCAGCTCCACAGAATGATGTCTTATTGTTCGTAGCTGTAAGCAATAACTGCATTTTCAGAAAATCAAGAGATGTTGTGTCGCAGGCGTTCGTTTTTACCGGTTCATTGCAAGAAAAAAGAACCAAAAATAGAATCAAAATTAGAGTGCGCAACGGAAATCGATTCACTGCTGGAATCAAATATACTTTTACTACAAAATCAAATCAATAATTTCTAGAGCCAGCCTTTCTTCTAATTATTTCAAATCATTGTAAAATTCTTTTATTAGTGGATCTTGCATTCGTACAGAATGTCCGCGAACCTTTCCATCTTTCATCATTTACAAAATACAACGTAGCGGTGAATATTTACTTATGGAAAATAATCTATGACTTCACTTTCTTCACGAGTTTGGCTTTCGAACATCCTCTCTATGATGTAAAGGATATCTGCTTCGGGGCGAGCCCCCAAACATCGGATTCAATTTAGAAATTTATTTCTGATATATTAATACACTCCGCAATACCTTGGGGTCGGGCTAAGCAGGGCTTCGGTCGCCAAGCGACCGCTAACGCGCCCTTTCTATCCCTCTCGCGGAGATAGAAGACTTATTTTCATTACTTCGAAAAAAGACAATTGAACTTATACGCCTGCCCTTCTCCGCGAATGGGAATACAAATTCCTCTGGATAAATCACTATCGTTCATTTATTGTAAATTAGGCGGTAAAAATCGAAACCAAATTCGGTAAAATTCCGTGCTAGAAACGAAACAGATATCCACTAGTAACTATCTAGGAAAACTGAGATTTGCAAGGGATCAGTATGTCCATTTCAAAATGATTATACATAGTTTCGATTTTTTCCGCGAAATCCACACTCGTATGTTTGTTAGACCCCATGACAGAAATATTCCATTTAGGACCAAATGATGATCTCTCGAGTGATATGATGAGAGATGCTTCCCACTATTTGCCTGAAGTCTCATTACGCATAAAGGCCATTGCGATTCAAACATGTGAAATCATTATTTAAACTGATTCCCCAACATTAAAATTAACCATGCATTGTTTTTTTATTTGTTACTCTAAACTAGCCATTTCGGTTAAAATCGTCGGGATCAGAAATCATCCTATCGATCTTTCTTTTGTTTTTGCAGGTCTTCTAGTTTCGGTTTCTGAAATGATTTTCCAGGTCCTTTCGACTTAACATCTTCTAAGGAGCGATCGACAGTACTGCGAAGCGTACTTTCTGATCTAAATTCTTTTAGAAAACCTTCCACCTTGCTTTGGTTACGCCAGTAAAAACCGTTAGCGTAGGACCTAACAGCAAAGTTTCGAAGCGATTTTGGAGCTGCATCATCACCGATCTTTTGCTGCAAAAATGTTTCGGTTTCTTCTGTTGGATAAAATTGTAATAAAAGAATTGCTCTTTCTTTCGCATAAATTCTGATTCCTGATTCACCAGAGATAACTTTTAAATAAGGTGCTGGATCAGATGTAATCTGATCCACTTGTGTTCTCAGATCTTCTATTTGTTGGTGACCAGTTTGGAGAATCACACCTTTTAATCGGCTATAGGTTGAAGAGTCTAAGCCTTGTGACCATAATGCGTTTCCGCCGATTAGGAAAAAAATAATAAATGTAATGAATGATTTCATAATTGCTCCTATTAATAAACGATTGGATAGTTTCTAAGAATCCAACCTTGTTCCCCCGTTAATTGCGTTTGAGAAGTAACACCGTCACCAGCCCAAAACATCAAATTTGAAGCGCCTGAGTTTGTAAAACCAGTGAGACTGCACTCGCTGATATCTACAACTCCATTTGAGTTTAGATCACGAGTTGATAAACAATAAGGAGTATCTGAAAGTGCATCTTTTCTGTAAGTACCAGAGGAAGAAGACGAATTGTATCCTCCTCTTTCATTGGTATGGAACAACCCAAGGAAATGGCCTGCTTCGTGGGCCATGGTATCTCCCATAAAAGTCTGATCCGCAGCTGATAATGCAGTTCCAGCTGATCCGCTACTTCTATGTGCCTCTAAGAACACAATCATACCAGATTTTTTTGTTCCCGTGATTCCTGGCACACCTGGAATACCTGCTGCTATCCCAAGTACACCCCCTACTTCGGATTCGCTTGCGGTAAAGAATATGTTCAGACTGTCCGAACTTTGCGTAGCAGACGATGATACATAGAGTTTAGAAAGAGAACCGGTCACCAAACCTGTATCACTCGAAAGATCCGTGATGGTTTGAAACTCAGAAGCTGTTAGGGTTGCAGCAGTAAATTCTAAATCTATCTTTACCGAATCTTGCGCATAGATCGACTTCATCCGATCCACAGCAGTCTGAATTCCGGCTTCTGTAGGTGTGGCATATGTACCAGAAATAAAGATTAACTTAATCTTTAATTTTTTTCGATAGGTCCATACTTTGCTGAGACCGCTTGAACTGTCTGATCCTGACACAGAGGTAAAGGATTGTTCTTCATTTAAACTCGGATTGCAATTTTGTATGACCTTATAATTTGCCGTCGTACTGGAAAAATTGACTCCCGAATTGATTTCAAATTTCAATGTATTTGTAGATCCCGAGCTAGGCGAATAAGTCGGAATCGTGCCAGTAGAATCCAATTTAATATATTCGTTGTTGTTTCGTCCATATGGATAGAGACCCGTATAAGTTGTGTTACCGACTCCGTCTCTTCCGATCAGATATTGATTAGAAGTATTTAATAAATAATTGAAGACGTATCCATTGTCTCCAGTGACGGAATGTGGTTGGTCTATATAATAAATGACCGAAGGGTTAGAGGTTGTCGTTGCAATTGTAACTGGTGAAGCCCAATAGAGCGTTAGACCAGTGCCAAAATAATTTGCAAGTGAACCTGCAGAGCTACTCTTAGATCAAGTGGTCACGACTGGAGAACACGATGCGGAAGGAACCGTGCCCGTTGCACTCAAATTAATCGTATAACTTCCCTCATTCGAATCGTTATTAGCAATCGTTAATACTGCCGATTTACTGCCCGTCGAGGTAGGTGAAAAATTAACCGTAAATGTTGTACTTCCCGATGAACTAACGGTGCTTACAGAGGGTTGACTGACGACACTAAACATCGCTGCATCAGATCCAGAAATCGCCACATTCGGAGAACCTGATAAGTTAAGTGTCGCATTTCCTATATTCTGAATCGTGAATGTCGTAGTCGAACTCGTTGTTCCAATGCGAACACTACCAATTCCAGAATAGGTTCCAGCAGAAGCTATGTCTGTAGAGTTTTGTTGGACATTGATTTCTGGGGCAGGAGTGGCAGTCGCAACACCGGAGATCGCAAAATTATATGGATTTTCGTCAGAATCATTATTTGCAAAAGAAATTGTCGCTGACTTTGATCCTGCTGTCGTTGGTGAAAAAACTACGGAAAAAGTAATGCTATTTCCAGAAGTGATCGTTGAAGACGCTGGTTGTACGGAAACGTTGAACTGATCAGCATTAGTTCCGCCAAGGTTTATGATGGGTGAGCCAGATAAAGTCAAATCGGCATCACCTAAATTTTGGATTCGGAATTGTACTGCTGACCCGCTATTGCCTTCTTGTACGTTTGAAAATGTATAGGTTCCTGTTCCATCTAGAATGTTCCCTGAATTTGAAACCAGTTGGACGTTGATTTCTGGTGCTGGGGCCGCAGTCGCAAATCCAGTTAAATTAAAAGTAAAAGGAGCTTCATCCGTATCATTATTTGCAATCGAGACTGTCGCGTTTTTTGTACCTTCGGAAGTAGGTGAAAACGTGACTGTAAACGTGGTCGTATTATTTACTGCTAAGGAGGGGGACATCCCAGCCGCATTAACAGAGAATTGATTTCCATTTGCCCCTGATAATGTTGGTGGCACGGTTAAAGTTAGGTTGGCGGTGCCTAAATTTCGAATGGTAAAGGTCACGGCAGACCCACTCAGTGTCGAACGCACATTGCCAAAATCGTAGGTATTTGTGTTTGTCGTATAAACCGTAGATCCTTGTTTTACATCAATCTCTGGCTCTGCCGTTAACGTAGCTTTGGCTGTTAGGTTTAAAATGAAAGTCGGAGTATTCGGGTCATTGGATGCAATTCTCAATTGTGCTGTTTTTACCCCACTTTGACCGGCGGCTGGCGTAAAACGGATAGTAAAGTTTGTTGTTGAAGCCGGGGTCAGAGTCGTACTACTCGGTTGTCCTAGGGTAAACTGCGCAGAATCGGTTCCGGTTTTTTGAACGGCAGGCGAGGAACTTAAAGTTAAATTTGCCTGACCATTGTTTTGAATGGTTACGGTGAACTGTGTTCCGAGTGTATTTTGAACTGCATTGCCTAAATCCAATGTTGCAGTATCTGTTAGCGCATTCGAACTTTCAAAGAGACGTATCGTAGGTGTTAATTGAGCAGGATCGCTTGTATCGGTTGTCGTGCTAGAAGTGCTAGAAGCACTTGAAGAAGAGGAAGCTGTTGGTGAGGCGCCACCTAAGGCTAAAATCAATCCTGATGCATCACTGCCGCCACCACCAGCACCCGGACAGTTAACAAAAAACAGGGCAAACAATAAGATCGAGAGTAAAGAGATTACATTTTTCATATTTAATGCCAACAATATTTTATTTTCAATTTTCACATTCAGGTGTATATTTATGAATTCACCGAACGCGAGTCTTTGTATGTGCAATTAACACCTACGGTCAACTAACGCCAGATTCGAAGATTCGAGGACAAAAGGCGAACAAATTAAAAAAAAATGGGGATTTTTTTTCTCTATTTTATTAAAAATATTACAGTAATTTGCAATAAAATCATTCTTATAAAAACTAGTTAGGAGGTTATCTTTATACCGGATTACAATTCATTCTAGATTAGAAGCTATCTAGCGATAATTTGCCAGTAGCGACTGTTAGAACAGATGTTTCAGGCTAATGTAAGGTATGTTTAAATTACGTATTACTCTTTGGTGAAGATTATTTTAAAAAGAATCCAAGAGAAACTTTGGGAACTTCTTTGCTGATGACTTTTTTTGTCCTGATTCAAAAACGGGACTCTCTTAGAGTTCGGCTGGCGGGATGAATGATCATATTTATATCTTCTATTGGGATAGCACCTAACAGAATATCATTTCCAAGTATCATTACACCAACAAACGCATTTCTATTTTCAAATTCAATTCGGATAGGACCAGCGCACGCAACCAAATGTTTTTTTTCTATCAGCAAGAGTGACTTCTCTATTTTCCAAGGAAATTCCTAATTGATTAAAAGAGTATGTGATCGATGGAATCAGAGATGACTGTAAAAACTAGTGGATAAAGATTTTTTTTATACGTCAAAAATTTAAAATCGATATTCCCACTGAACTTGGATATAGGGAATTCTTGAAACAGAATTGGTTTGAATCATGGGAGCTTGCGAAAATGTCCTTGGTATCAGTTCTGGAATGACTTTTATAGAAATCGATTGTTTCTCGGTTGGGTAAAACAGATACGCATCCAAAAGGTTTGCCACATAAAAAGCTAAGAACACTGAAGAAACAGAATTTACTAAATTAGCTGCACTTAACATAGCTGTTCTATCATTCGAAATGTTTCTTGACTCAAGAAGATTGTAAACATCTTGATTTGACGCATTCAAAATTCCTAAATTGCTAAAAATAAATGTATTATTTCCAAATTCCATACTGGTTTTTTCGTAGGTTCTTCTTTTGGATGCTGCGTCTTCATACAATGCGGCTGAAGCTACTGTTAGAGCAGCCAAACTTCCAAACCAGTAATAGGAAGCTCTTCTTCTTCCTTCTTTGTATTGACCTAAGCCTGGAAGAATGGCAGAATACAATAGAATTCTAGTTCTGGAAGGAATGACTTCTACATCAGGTTTCTCTATAATTATAGTTGTTACATCAGAATTTTTTTCAAGATTTGTCTTTGCGTTTTTTAACTTTTCTTTTACAAGTTCATCCTCTACTTCTTTTTTTGTTCTGAAGGTAATTTTTCGAATCAAGTAAGAAGGGATGCTTTTTTTTGTTCCATCTTCTTCTTGAAGCACGACGTCTTTTAGATTTTGATCTAAAATTTTTCCAGAAAGGATTTGTCCATTTTTCAGAAGAATTGTTTCTGAAAATGCGGGACTTAAAACCAAAAAACAAACTAACATAGTAGAATATAGAACAAAAGATTTGTATTTTGATTTCATAATGTAATTAATTCTACGGATAAGTTGCTGTCATGACGAGATCTGTTCCACTAGAAGCGACGGCTACAAACAATCCATTTCCATATGCGACACTACGCCATTGATTGACTTCATTCGATGAAGTAATTCCGGTCCAGTTAATTCCATCAGAAGATGTCATGACTCGAGTGGTTCCACTATTTGCTACTGCAACGAATAACCCATTTGCATAGGTTATACCCACCCATTGATTGCCTTCACTAGTTGAGGTTCTTCCTGTCCATGTTATACCATCAGGAGATGTCATGACTCGATTGGTTCCAGCAAGTGATACTGCAACATAAAGTCCATTTCCATAGGTAACTGAAACCCAACTATTCGTTGGGCAAGGTCGATTATTCCAGTTAATTCCATCATTAGATATCATAACTCGATTGGTTCCGGAAGTAGCAAGTCCCACAAATTGTCCATTTCCATAGTTGACCGCTTGCCAACCATTTGTGTCAGGGGCAGCTACACTTCCTGTCCATGTAATACCGTCTGGAGATGTCATGACTCTTTGGAATCCAGAAGGTGCGACAGCAACAAATAGACTATTTCCATAGGTGACGCTATTCCATGGATTGGTGGAGGCAGCCGTTCTTGCTGTCCAGTTAATACCATCAGGAGATGTCATTGCTTGGTTGACTCCACTATTTGCAACTGCAACAAATTGCCCATTTCCATAAGTGACTGTTGTCACATTGGATATGGCAGAAGTTCTTTCTGTCCAGGTAATACCATCTGGAGATGTCATGACTGCATTATTTGCGACTGCAACAAATAGTCCGTTTCCATAGGTAACACTTGTCCATGAGTAAACGGGAGTAGCTCTTCCCGTCCAACTGCCTAAAGAGGCATTCAGTTGAATCGAAATAGTCGCAGTTCCCGTTCCGAGTGCATTGCCTGCGGTGATTGTATAAGTAGTTGCGACTTGCGCTACGGTAGGTGTTCCTGATAGAGCACAAGTGGTAGGATTGATGGAAAGTCCTGTGGGAAGTGCCGGTGAGGATGTGCAAGAATTTGGGTTTCCAGTTACAGTTGGTGAGATTGTGGTGATGGCGGCATTTGTAGGAAATATATAGGGACTTCCAGAATAGGAAATCGTTGGTGGGGAATTACTTCTGGAACCTACAATCAGATTGATCAAACCAAGTTGGATCGGATTACAATTTGGATCCATTTCGGCACAGCTTGTGTCCATGATCTTGCAATTGGAAAAGAAAAAAGAAATGCTAACTGCAAAAAGGGAAATTGCAATTTGAAAAATTTTTCTAGGATTGGTTCTCATCAAGAAATTTAGCAATTTAAAAGACACAGCAACTAACTTTCTAAAAAAAAAGAACTGTAGTCTATTCAATTTTTCAAATGAAGATAGAGCCTTTTTTTCATTAGTTCTCACAGGCAATCGGATCAAGGGGAAATCCTTTCGGAGTCGTTCATGGAGAGATTGTAAGGAAGGTTGAATTTCCAATTTTCATAACGTTATGGCTTCAGAAGTACGATACTATTTCTATAGATCAGGGGGTGTCAGCAATTTTTCGCGAAAATATAGTCGCCTTTAAGCCAGTTAGCTTCCTAGAATGGCCATTGTGTCGCAAAAATCAGGTATCCCTTTTGTCTTTTTGGAGATTGGATCTGTTAATAGAATAACCAAATTCCTATGAGGTAAGCTAAAAATCGGATTTATCGAATTGAGTGAATCTACGATCCTTTACCAATTGTGAAAAATTTTTTTCTAAGTTTACTGCCTTGGTCGAAAAAAGAATGGTCCGACTTTATTGCAGATCTAGCTCCCCTTCTCGGCTTGTTCATTTTTTCCACAGAGCCAAGAAATATCATGTTACCCTTATATCCTGAACTTTATTTTGTTTTTGGCTATGGACTACTTCGGTTAACATCGATTTCACTCTTTACCGCCGTTAAACAAGGAAAAGAAATGGGACTTCGTGACTTGGAGATTCCACAACCATGGATTGGAAAAATTTTCTATGTGTTCTTTATCCTCTTTTTCGGATGCATTTTAATTATCTCTATCGCTTGTATCATTGCACTGCTGATTGGTTTTAATTTCTTTTTCTACTTACTCATCGAGCTTTTCTTGAGTGTTGCTTGTACAGGTGGTATGGGGGCTAATTTTACTTTCCCTAAATTATACAATTCTCTTTCCCCAAGTGATCAGTATTATATTTGGGGTATGTTTCTATTTACATTGTATCGTTATGCGCCGAGAGTGATCGACTTTTTTCGAAACCGTGAATATCGAAATGAAGAAAAGTCTTGGGCCTGGCTTGCCCTTGGGACCCCACCCGTTCCTAAGAACAATCAATTCCAAATGATGGTAATTGCTTTCCAGACAATGAGGGGAAAAGAAAAAATTTCAGAAGAATCAGATTACGGATCCCTAGCAGGAGTTGTTTACTTTTCATTTTTAATTTTCTATTTCGGAGCTATCATATTAATGATAAAACTTCCATTAGTTGGTCCAGTCATAACTCTCGTTGTGAAAGCGTTTTTCGAGCTGTATTACTTTAGATTGCACAAGGTTGTAAAATAGAGTGGCCTTTCAGCCGATTCATTTCGCATAATGGGCATTGTATCGCAAGAATCAATTATCCCTTTTGTTTTTTTGGGGATCGGATCTGGTAAAAGCCTTACCAACTTCCTATGTAGTTAAATTTAAGTTTTTCTAATTCGTCTCTTTTATACGTATTCATTCTTTGATTGACGTTTTGGACCGGATCTTCTATTGTGAAATTCAGAAAACTGAATATGATTGTTTGATTCCATTCTGAAATTCTAACTCCGCACAATCCTGAAAAAGGGAAGGGAGTTTTGTATCCATTTCAAAATCAGAAGGAATCAAATGTCACAATCAAAATCACTGCTCACCTCATACGGCTGGGAACCAGAATTATTTCTTTCGGAACCCTTGGTCGATCTTATCCCTGCACGGGTCATTTCAGTTTATGGAGAATATTCTAAAATTCTAACGGATTCCGGGGAACGTCGCGGAATCCCATCTGGGATTTTGTTATCTTCCGGAAACACACTTGTTACGGGAGATTGGATTCTTGTCCGAGAAATCGAAGGGGACGATCTTTGTATCGTCGAACGAATTCTTCCGAGAAAGACCCTGTTAAAAAGATCGAGTCCCGGAAAACGAAATCAATCACAGGCGATCGCTTCGAATATCGATTTGTTACTCGTGATCATGGGTCTCGACAACGACTACAGTCCGAGAAGAATCGAACGTTATCTCTTCTTGGCAAAGATCAGCGGCGCCGAAGTCGCAATCGTCTTGAACAAGCGAGATCTATGCGAGGACCCAGAGCCAAAATTCGCGGAAATTAAAAAAATCGCAGGGGAAATTCCTGTGATTCTGATTTCGGCTTTGGACCCATTACAAACGGAAAGTCTGATGGAATTCGTTCGACCCGGAAAAACGATTGCGTTTTTAGGTTCGTCGGGAGCCGGAAAGTCTACGATCATCAATTCTTTGTTAGGCACGGTGATTCAAAAAACGAATACTCTCAAGGCTAGCGACGGAACTGGAAGACATACAACGACTCACAGGGAACTCTTTCTTTTGCCTCAGGGCGGAATTTTGATGGACAACCCCGGTATTCGAGAAGTGGGTCTTTTTTCTGGAGGAGATGAGAACGAGATCGAACTTATCTTTCCTGAGATCGCTTCCGCAGCTTTGGATTGTCGTTTCAGAGATTGTACTCATCGGGAGGAACCGGGTTGTGCGGTCCAAGTCGCGATCAAAGCGAGAGCAATTCAGGAAGAACGTTATGCGTCTTATCGAAAACTGCTGAAAGAATTGCAGGCTCACAAGGTTCTTATGGATCCTGTCGAGGCTAGAAAACGGAAACAAAAGGACAAAGAAATGGCCAAAGCTTTGCGTAATAGGCTCAAAGAAAAGGGAAGAATGTAGAATTCCGATTTCTCTGAGGGTTTTGGTACGAAGCAAAATCAGGAGATTTAAGGGCCTGGGCAGTTTTGCAAAATTTTTTTTCTCGATTTGCAAACCAATTCGGCATAAAAATACTCAAACACGAGGATCGTATTATGCAAAAAAAAGAAAATCGGGCTTTGGTATTTGTGGATCGGATCTGGTAAAAGCCTTACCAACTTCCTATATAGTTAATTCCCTCCCCAACAAACAAAAAAAGCCCCACTGTTTAGGTGAGGCTTACTTTCTTCAACCATATAACTGGCATTTGTCTTTAGTTGTTTCGAACCGGCTCCTGAGCCTGTCGAAGGGACATTTACAATATAGAACACAGAAACAGTCTGGGAGACTGTTTCTAGACGACGAAGGTTGAAAACCGAGGAGTGCTTTCGGAACGAAAGCCAACTAGATTCATTTACAATATACAACGTAGCGTGACCATTCCGATTCATCTAACAAGGGATGGTTAAATTGTTCCTTTATAAAAGGAGGTGATCCAGCCGCACCTTCCGATAA